>Ga0209638_1001442_pt1 | contig 15228 bp, 14 predicted proteins | sample BarGraNGADG00211_FD_184490 | JGI IMG/M metagenome (GOLD analysis project Ga0209638, IMG submission 184490) | Arctic peat soil microbial communities from Barrow, Alaska - Barrow Graham LP Ref core NGADG0002-211 (SPAdes) (version 2) | ecosystem: Environmental > Terrestrial > Soil > Wetlands > Peat... | reverse complement strand
ATCTGCGGCCGGGCATCGAGTTCACCTCGGGCTCCTCGTTCACGATCCAGTTCCAGGCCAAAGCAGTCTCGCAGCAGGACCTGCGCACCGCGATGAGCGAGCTAGGCCACAGCGAAGCGCGAATCCAGGGATCCGGGTCCGACACGTACCTGATTCACACGAAAGAACTCCCCGGTGCCCCCAGCGTCGATTCGACCCAGATCGTTGGGCCGCAGCCATTGAACCTGGGAGAGTTCGACAAAATCACGACCGGGCTGTGTGAACGATTTCGGACCGACTCGACGCTCGACTGCACCGACGTGACCCAGCGGGCGACGGTCCTCACCGTGCAGGACTTCTCCACCGTATCGAGCACTGTCTCCACGGAGATTGCTCGCAACGCCACCTACGCGGTCCTGGCCGCGTCGGTAGCGATCCTCATCTACATCTCGATCGCCTTCCGCGGGCTTCCGAAGTCCTGGCGCTACGGAGTAGCCGCAATCATCGCCGTCCTGCACGACGCGTTCATCGTGCTCGGTCTCTTCTCAATTCTGGGGAAAGTCCTTGGGACGGAAGTGGATACGGCCTTCATCACGGCGTTGCTGACCGTCATCGGGTTCTCCGTCCACGACACTATCGTTGTGTTCGACCGAATCCGGGAGAAGGTGACACACGACCCGTACATCCCGTTCAGCGAAGCCGTGAACTCGAGCCTGACAGAAACACTCGCCCGGTCACTCAACACCTCGTTCGTCGTGGTGCTGACAGTCCTTTCGCTGCTCCTCATCGGTGGGCCGACGATTCGCAACTTCCTGATCGTGCTCCTCGTCGGAATCATCAGTGGGACGTACAGCAGCATCGGCATCGCGAGCCAGTTGCTGGTGGCCTGGGAGAACAACGACATCGGCAAGTTCTTCCGGCGGATCACCGGGCGCGGCCCGGAAGCCTCGGAGCCCGAGCTGGCCTGAGCGAGGGCCTACCCTAAGCCAAACTCATCCGTAGAGGCCGCGCGGCGTCGCTGGAGCGCTCTGCGCCTCTGTAGCGCCGAGGCGCGTGCGTAGCGACGCCCCCGGAGCCGAGTCTCGTGTCAGGTCTGGCGGCCGGACGACAACCGGCATCGGAAGGGCATGGCCAAAGACGAGTGCCTGCTGCTTGCTTTCCAGTGACGCGATCACCTGGCGGAGCCCCGCGCGCCCGGACATGCCGCTGACCAGCGCCTCGACATCAGCTTCACTGTCGAGCTGGAGACAGAAGCGAGTGCCAATCTGTGAGAGAACCTCCGGATCGATCTGACTGGGGCGCTGGTCGATGACGAGCAGCGTCACGTTGTACTTGCGGAGCTCGCGAGCGATCTGGCCGAAGATCGACTGGCCCGCCAGGGCGCGGTCGATGAACTTGTGCGCCTCTTCGATGACGATGACAAGCCGGTCCGGCTCCTTTGAGACGTCACCCGCAGCCTTCTCCATGGCGGCGCGATACTCTTCCCAGATTCGTCGAGAGAGCATGTTCGCAACGAGCATGTAGCTCGTGAGGTCGCTGCCGTGACGGGCGCCGAACTGGATGACGACCGACTTTCCGCCCTGCAACGTCTGGACGATGTGGTCGATGACCTGGTTGAACTGGTTGCCACCGCTCTGGACGAATTCGCGCCGGACGATCCGGCGGAGACCGCGCCGGAGACTATCGAGCGAACCAGAGGCGATGCCGATCTTGTTCGCGACGCGGGCCCAGGATGCGGCCTCCTCACCGTCGTCCAGTGAGCACCGCCGAATAACTGCTGGCGAGGGATCGTCCGCCATCAGCTCATCGATCCAGTCGCGGCCGAAGCGTGAGCGGAGCTCATACGAAGCTTCGACGGCCAGCGAAGTGAAGTAGGCGGTCGATTGCAGGATCGCCAGGTCTTCGGGCTCGATATCGCGGGTCCCGATGACGACAAGGCCATCGACGTTGGGAGCGTTCGCATCGAGCGAGTACACGGAAACGTCGCTGGGATGGCGCTGCTTCAGGGATCGGCGTTCGCCGCCCCCATCCCCCTGGAACTTCAGGCCCCAGCCATAGTCATTGTGCATGTCGAAGATGAGGGCGACGTTGCGGTCACGGTTGGTCGCGGACCGCGCGGAGTTCGCGACCATTGCATCGAGGATCTGGAGGGCCAGCACAGTCTTGCCAGTGCCGCTCTTTCCAAAGATGCCCGCCGAGCGCTCAAACAGCCGTTCGAGGTCGACCGCCACCTGGATATCAGCCATGCCAAGCGGGGTCCCCAGGCTGATGGCGGGGCGGTCGCCGGTGTCGAAAGCGCGGTCGAGCGCGTCCTGGTCGGCGAGGGCGACGCGGGCGAAGTGGCGGGGGAGCCGCCGGGCACGCGTCGACTCGCCGGCGGCCCGGACCTCAAGATACGGATTCACTTCGATGGCGGTGTAAACGCCGGTGTCGAGGAGTACCTCCCGGAGGAGCCTGCTCCCAGGGTCATCGCCGGCTGGAGGTGGCCATGCCGTCGGGCCAGACTCGGCCGACTGGAGGAGGACATCGGTCACCATCCCGAGGAGGCGCGTCTCGTCGTCGAGCGGGGTCATGACGTACTGCCCTAGCTGGGCGGAGTGCCCCGCGTCGAGCCGGACCTCGAGGCTCTTAGTCAGGGAACCGCCGACAACGACCCCAATTTGTTCGCTCGTGCTCATGGCGCCACCCCCCGGAGAATGCTGGTTAGCCGCGAGGGTTCCGCCTTCAGAAGGCGCGCCAGTTCCTTGCCGGCGCGGACGCTGAAGTCATAGGCGCCCGCAGCGAACGCGGGGGCGGCATTCCGTATCGCAGCCGCGATGACCGCGTCGTCGCATACTGACGAATCGACCAGGAGGGCCAGGAACGCCCCGTCGGACGTGATTCGGATGGTCTCAGCCACTGTTGCCGGTTCGACCAGCGCGAGGAGGGGCGGAGGCATCGGGGGGAGAGCCGAACGGGGCGTTTCGCCCTCAGCATGGCCGCAACAGGCCACGATAAGGCGAGTCCTCAGGAGGGGGCGAATGTGCGGATTCTCGGCCATCACCTCCGCGGCGGTCTGGCCAGGTTCTCCCTGTGACTGCAATGGCCGGGAGGGATCCTCGGCGCCGCTCTGGATATCGGCTACGACGCCGAAGGTGACGGCAGGCCCTTCGCGCACGGCGACGAGCTGGCCGAGGCGAAACGGGTCCTCGACGTAGGTCTCATAGGCACACTGGAAGTCACGGAGCCCGGCTTCCACAACCCTTGGTGTCGCATTCAAAGGGCGCGTCTCCTCTTGCTCATCTGCTTGCTATTGGCTCGGGGCTGGAGACCCTGACGGGCAGCTGCGCGCTCCAGGAGCAGGCTGAACTGGAGCCGATCGCCCGCGGAGATCACCGCCTGCTCGTGGGCCTCCTGGAGGGCTCGCGGATAGCCGCCGCAGCGCTCGCACTGGTCGACCAGCGTGGCGTGGAGACGGCCAAGCGGCTCGGGGGCCGTCGCCCAGTGGGGAAGCTCCACGCGGGCGATGTCATCGCCAACCCGGAGGTAGAAGAAGCACACCTGGTGAGAGCTGAACTGTTCCTCGATGCGATCGCGCCGCTTGCTCCGAGCTTCGAAGACGGCGCTGCGCTGATTCGGCGCCAGTAGGCGGTACATCAGCTGGCTGTCGGCCTCGGGCCAGCGGCGCGCACTGCCGGGGGAGAGGGCCGCCAGGCTGGTCACGACGTCACGAGCGCGGGATCCGGACACGTAGGCTCCGAGACTGATGCCGGTCCCAGCAGCGCGAATATCGTCCAGGGCGCGGTTCGTCCGCTCCTGAAGTTCGGCCCGGATGCGGATGGCAACCTCAGGCGAGTCAAGATCCCAGGGGAGGAGCGTCCCATCGTACAGGAGGACAGCAGGGCCAGATTCGGCGGCCGGCAGCGCCGCCCAGGCCCCGACCTCCAGTTCGTGGACATCCCGGCGAAGGTTCACACCCCAGCCCCGAGCCGACGTCTCATCGCCACCATCGTCACGGCCAGGATCGGGGGAGGACGTGAAGTCCGGGCCGAGGACTGCCTGGGCGCCAAGACGGGGCTCAACGGCGGGCACACCGTACGGGAGCACGACGTAGCCGGAGTTGATGACGAAGCACTGGACGGGCGCGAACCGGTCGGGCTCGATGCTTGATCCGTCGGAAGCGATGACGGTGACCGGACCGCGCTCGGGAGGGTCGAAAACACCCAGGGGGGACTCGTTCCGCGCGACCGCGTAGGGATCGCGGCTGTCGACCATGGCGTGCTCAAGCTGCCGGTTCCCCGCCTCAGGGTCCAGCGCCCAGACGCGCAAGGCCGATTCGGCCGCATCGAGACCGAGGTCCATCGCCGCGAGCTGCGCGCGGTAGCGTTCGATGAACCCGGCGAGCTCGCCGACCACCTGGTCCATGCGGAGAGTCATCGTGCTGAGAATGGGACCTGCGCACCGCAGCGTGCAACCGGCGAGGGACGACCGGGTAGGGAAGGCTCGAAGCTAGCCCGTCTGTGCCTGCCCCGGCCTGTCCGCCCGCGCGGCCGCGATACTGGCTTCGAGCGCGGCCATGAGGTCAACGATCTTCCCGAGCTGGGCATCAGCTGCCTGGCGACGGTCAGCTTCGCGTTACGATGTGCCACTGGAGAGTCTCCCTTCCGGTCTTGGTCTTTCTCAACTTCAACCGTTCAGGGGAGACCCTCCTCTTTGTCAACAACCCTCTTGGGAACTACACCTCGACCGCCGACAACGAGGCCTGGAGATGGACGAGCAAGCGAACCGCAACTTCGCTGTGGAGCTGCCGCCCCCGCGGTGAAAGACGGATGCTGCCATCCGACTGATCGATGAGGCCAGCAGCGCTGCATTCGGCGAGCGGCGAACCCACCGTCTCTTCGAGTCGCAGGCCAAACTTCGCGGTGAAGTCGTCCGGACGGAAGCCTTCGACCAGGCGGAGCCGCAAGGTCAGCCAGTCGCTCATCGCGGTCACGGGGTCGGGGCGGTAGGCGTGCGCTACCAAAGATGCTCCCGACTTGCTGAGGGCGGCGATGTAGGCGCGGGGGTGGGCAATGTTCTCGTAACGCTCGCCGGCGAGGTAGCCATGGGCGCCGGCGCCGAGGCCAAGGTAATCCCCGTCACGCCAGTAGACCTGGTTATGGCGGGATTCGTGGCCCGGGCGAGCCCAGTTTGAAAGTTCGTACTGGCGGAACCCCGCCGCCTCCAACGTGTCGCTCGCGAGTTCGTACATGTCAGCGGACTGGTCAGGATCGATCGGCGTGACCCTGCCGTCCTCGACCTGGCGGCCGAGGAGCGTGCCCTCTTCAACGGTGAGCCCATAGCAGGAGATGTGGTCCGGAGCGAGGGCGATCGCCGCGTTGAGAGACGACTGCCAGCGCTCCATGGCCTGGCCAGGGAGGCCGTAGATCAGGTCGAGGCTCACGGACTGGAAGCCCGCACGCCGCGCGTTGCGGACCGTGGCCGCGGTCGCCTCGGGGGAATGAATCCGTTCGAGGAAATGGAGCTCCTCGGAGTGAAAGCTCTGTGCCCCGAGCGAGAGCCGGTTCACGCCCGCCGACCGAAGCAACACGAGGTCGGCGTAGGAGGCGGTGCCCGGGTTCGTTTCGAGCCCGATCTCGGCATCCGGGGCGATCGGGGCGTGGCGAGAGAGTCGTTCAATCGCCGCCTGAATGTCGGGCGGGGGGACCTCACCTGGCGTCCCGCCGCCGAAGTGGATGCTGGTGAGCTCGCGTCCGCGCAGGACGGGTGCCCGTCCGTCGATTTCAGCCAGGAGCGCATCGCGGTAGGAAGGTTTGAGCGCGTCCATCCCCGCATAGGCGTTGAAGTCGCAATAGCCGCACTTCACGGTGCAGAACGGGATGTGAACGTAGACGGCGAGCGGTTTCACTGGGTCGACGGCAGCACGGAACGCACGGCAGCCGGGGTGTTGGTGGTGATCCCGTCGACACCCCAGGAAGCGAGCTCGGCGGCGCGAGACGGGTCGTCAACCGTCCAGGCCACGACGACCAGTTTGCGCCGCTTTAACTCCCGCACGCGTTCCGCCGTAAGCAGCTCGTGGTTGCATGAGACACCCCGCGGGCGGGCATCCCGTTCCTCAACCGCGAGGAAGAGGTCGAGCTTCGCCTGGACGTCCACGGAGTAGAACAGGTCGACCTCCGGGACGACGCGGGCGACGGCCCTGAGAATCGCCCACTGCTGGGCCGAAGCGACGATTCGGGGGCGCACCTCGGCGGTCGCGATGGCCCGGCGAATGAGGGTCGCGGCTCCTTCGCCGTCGTTCTTGAGGTCGAGAAACAGGCCGGCGCGCCCGCCAACATTCGCAATGAGATCTTCAAGGCCGAAGGGATGTCGTGGCGCAAAGCGGAGATACCACTTCTCGAAAAGCAAGGGCATCCCGGCGACCCGTCGTTCATGACGGGCCTCAAAACGGCCGTTGTGGACCCAGAGATCCACTTCGATGAGATCGGAAGCAACCGCCAGCGCGGCCTCAAGGTCGGCGGGGTGATTCCCAGCGGCGTGAGCGACGAGGAGCGGTCCCGACCGATCTCCGGCAAATGGGCTGGTCGCCACTGCCCGGGGGACATCCATTAGCCCTGCATGGTACTCGGCTGAGGGACCACCGGGTGCCGCGGCGAGACCTGCAGGTCACCGTGGGCAATCTCATCCAGCAGGTCCTGGGCGAGGATGCGGTAGCCGTCGCTCACCGGGGCGATAGCGCCGAGCGTCACGAAGCGGCTGAGGAGAGCGGTGACGGTCTCCCGGCTGGTGCCGATCGTCTGGGCCAGTTCCTGGTGGGTCAGCCCGAGCTGGACCAGGCCCGATTCCTGCCGGCTCATGAGGATGTCAGCAAGGCGGGCGGACACCGGCTTCGACACAAGATTCATGAACGTGCGCTGCATGCCCGCCAGGCGGTGAGCCATGAGTTCCGCCATCGCGAATCCCAGGCGGGGCGATTGCTGGAGGATGTGCGAAAAGTCTTCCCAGCTGATGGTTGCGGCGACCGTGTCGTCGATCGCCTGTGCGCAGGCGATGCGTTCGCCATTTTCGACGATTGCCATATCACCAACGACGCCGCCACGAGGGACGACATCGAGGATGATCTCCTTGCCGTTCTCAGCGACGTGATAGATCTTGACGCGGCCCTTGAGGATGAGAAAGACGCGCTCGGCCGGGTCGCCGGCTGAGAAGATCACCTGGCGTGGGCGGAACCGGCGTTCGCTCAGGAGCGGAACCAGCCGCTCCATTTCCTCGTCGGTGAGGACGTTGACTACCTTACTGAGCTGGCGCAGATACCAGACGATGGTTCGCTGAAGGGTCGGGTGCCCCTGCCTGCGACTTGTTGGTTCCGTTGTCATAGCACTTCCTCTGTACCGCGGTAGCGCACCCGCAATTCATCGAGCAATCGGAGTGCACCGGGGCTCACGGTGTCGCGCTGTCCCGCCTCAACGTACCGCTCAAGGTCTTCAAGTGCCTCTGCCGGTCGCCCGAGCCGGTAAAGGAGCATGCCGCGCTGGCCGACGAGGTCAGCATTCCACGGTTCAATCGCCAGGGCCAACTCGACGGCGGCCAGCCAGCGAGCGATGTCGCGATTATCGCGAAAGATGGTCCGCAGGTCGTGCAAAAGCTGCTGCAGGATCTGCCGTCGCGTCACAGCCGCAAGGTACGCATCCGGGACGGTCGCTCCGAGGCGCTGGCCTCGGAGACCGGCAAGGAGCTCGCCCCGGTCCAGGCGCGCGCCCTGGTTGAAGGGGTCCACGTAGATCGGGCCGCCGGCGGTCGAGCAGCGAACGATGAAGTGGCCCGGGTAGCCGATGCCCTCACAAACCAGCCCGACGCGCCGGGCGACTTCCATGTAGACGAGCGAGAGCGTGAGCGGAGTGCCTGCCCGACGGGCGACAACCAGGTCGAGATAGCTGTTCTCGGGATCGTCGCCGGGAGTGGTGCTGCCGTGAAAGCCGAGTACCGCGAAGAGGTGGTGATCAATCGCATGTGCCAATGAATCGGCGTCATCGCACTGCCCGGACTGATCGCGTACGGCCTGAGAAATGAGGTCGAGTTCGCGCGCCACGGCGTCGGGTTCGACGGTCCCGCCCCGCAGCCGGGCGATCAGCATCGCCCCACGGAAGAGGTCGACGGCAGCGTCGGGGCCAGCAATGGCGGCCTGGAAGTCAGCCCGAATGTCGGTGCTCACGATGCTCAGTATAGGGATGCGGGCCGGTTCGAGCCGGTTGGGGCGGGAAACGGAAGGTAATGGCGGGCTCAATCGTGGTGCGCGGTCTCGTGTGGATGGACGTGCGCGACAGTCGCGTGGCGGTGCAAATGGGCATGAATCAGATTCGCGGCAACCAGTAGATCATCATCCTCAAGGATGTCCCCGGGTGCGCCGTCGGCGAGGACTCGCCTGTTTTCGCCGATGACGATGACACGGTCGGCGATGATCGGAACGATCTCCAACTCGTGGGTCGCGACGACGGTCGTGCGGCCCGCGTGACCGAGATCCTGGATCAGGTTTACCAGTACCCACTTCGTCCTGGGGTCGAGGCTGGCGGTGGGTTCGTCGAAGAGGATGACCGACGGGTCGAGCGATAGGACGGACGCGATCGCAGCCCGCTTCTTTTCGCCGCCGGAGAGTTCGAAGGGCGCCCGGTCGCGCAGTTCCAGGATATCCATCTGGGAGAGGGCGGCCTCGACGCGCCGGCGCACCTCGACCAGAGAGAGCCCGAGTTGCAGCGGGCCGAAGGCAACGTCGTCGCCAACGGTCGGCGAGAAGAGCTGGACGTCCGGGTCCTGGAACACGAGCCCGACCTCTCGATGAAACCGGTGCTCGGCATCGGCATCGCGGGTGAGGTCGACCATTTCGCGGCCGAGGAGACGAAGGCTCCCGCCGGTCGGCGCTAGGAGCCCATTCAACAACTTCAGGAGCGTCGACTTGCCCGAGCCGTTCGCTCCAACGAGGGCGACGTGCTCACCTTCGCGAATCGTCAGCGAGATGCCATCCAGAGCGAGCTGCCGCCGGTTGTAGACGTAGCGGACGTCTTCCAACTCAAAGACGGCTTTTCGGAGTCCGTTCTCATTCATGCGAGCCACCCGTCGGCCAAGATTGCAGCGGCCGCGCAGGCAACGGCAGCCACTCCGAGGATCCAGTCCGCGGGGCGGACGCGATAGTCGGAGAGAGTCCGCACCTGGCCGGTGAAGCCCCGCGCCAGCATCGCCTGGTAGACATCTTCACTCATACGAAAAGAACGACTCATGAGGACGCTCATGGAGGAGACAACCCACCAGCGCTGTTCCTTCCCCGTCGTGCGGGCCACGATCCGGCTCTTCCTGGAGAGGAACATCGAATTCACCGTGTGAAGGAGCAGGAAGATGTAGCGGTAGGTCATCCCGAGAATGAGGACGAACACGGTAGGGACACGGAAGAAGCGAAGCGACTTGAGGATGTCCGACCAGCGGGTGGTCAGGACCAGGAGGATGGCCATGGACACGCAGACCGCGACGCGAAGGACGAAGATTGCTGCCGCTCCAACACCAGCCCGCGTAGCCGTGAGGGTGGCGAAACCGAGGGGGATATGGAACAGCTCGTGCCCTCCGATGAAGAAGATCGAAGGCAGGACGACGATGCCGCTGAAGAATGGGATGCCGAGCCAGACGCGTTTCAGGAAGGTTCCCAGGTCGAGATGCGCCGCGACCACACCGGCGAGCGTCACGCAGTAGAGCGCAGCCAGGACGCGCCAGTCGCGAGAAAGGCCGGCCGCGACCACAAGGAAGGCGAAGGCCACGACTTTCACGCGGGGATCGCGCCGTTGGAGTAAGGCATCGCGGCGGGCATTCTCCTCGGAGAAGACGGCGTTCTCGATGCTCGAGGAAATCCCGGAGATGGTCTTCTCAACGAAGCCGGACCGGGCGCGCTTGGATCGCGGAGCAGTGGTGACAGCGGTCTGTGGCAGGTTCATATGGCGTCCCGCCAGTCAGGGGGACCCGATGGAATGAGCCACCTCGCGGCGCGGTAGCCGGCATACACGAAGACCGCGAGGATAGCGATCCCGGAGATTCCCGCGACCTGGTAGCCGATATTCTGCTGCCAGAGGGGGTCGGTGCGTTTCACCCAGGGCGGTTCGTAGCCTGAGAGCAGCGCATGGCTCGAGTAGGCGACGCTATTGATGTTCGTAGGGACGCAGCTACACTCCCGGTTCACCGCCGGGAGGGCGTCGAAGAGGGTTGGATCGCCATTCACTTTTGCCTGGACGGCGGCGGTGACCTCGGCCTGTGTCGCGCTCGACTCTTCCCCGAAGGCCGTGCCCGGAGCAACCAGGCCAATTGGGACCCAGATGATCAGCCCTGCGAAGATCAAGAGCGGCCCCCTCCAGGTGCGTGAGGACCTGAGCAGGACGAAGAGAACGGGAAGAACGACGACGGACACCGCGGCCGAGACCGCGAAGGTAGCGAGGACATCGCTGAAGGAAACGGCCGTCCAGTTGCCACCCGCCCAACGGCTGAGGCTGCCGCCCTTGATCAGCCCGGCAACGAAGATCGCAAGAGCGGCCACGACGGCCAACGCCGCCGCCGGGATCATGGGATTCAGGTGCCGAGACGCTTCGGCCCCTCGCGTGTCAGGGGCGCCGCGCAGGAGGATGTCAGGATATGACTTCTGCAGGTAGGCGATGCCCAGCGCCGTGACCGCCGCTTCAACGAAGGACGCACCAAACACGTGCGAAAGCAACATGGCGGGAATCGCGGCCTGGAGGCCGTAGGGGCTGTAGTCGGGTACCCCGCCAGTGCTCCAGAAGTGGGGCTGAATCCCGAGTTCCACCCCAACCGCGAGCGCCGACAGCGTGATCCCGACGTATGAGCCGACTGCGGCCGCGATCACCCGACGCTCCGAGAGAATCGGGCTGCGCCCGGCAACCAGTCGAAAGACGAGGTAGCCGGAGATCGGCAGGATGACGCCCATGTTCAGGCAATTGATGCCGATGGCCGTGATGCCGCCATCGCCGAAGAACAGCGCCTGGATCACCAGGGCGACCGAGGTCGAAATGACCGCGGCCCATGGTCCAAGGACGATGGCCGTGAGCGTACCGCCGACGGCGTGAGCGGTGGTACCGCCGGGGACCGGGACGTTGAACATCATGATGGCGAAGTTGAAGGCGGCGAAGATGGCGAGGAGGGGAACGGTGCGACCACCGACCACCCTCCGAACCCGCGCGGTGGCCACGCCCCAGAACGGGGCGGCGGCAGCGTAGCCTGCCCCACAAGTCGCGGGGCTGAGATAGCCGTCCGGAATGTGCATGGCGCCCCACCCCCATCGTCCCGGGCGCAGCCTGGTTCGAAGGTGAGTGGAGTGTATCGGTCGCGAAGACGGCGCTGCAACTCGTTGCAGTTGCCGTCTGTTGCACGGACTGGGTGTGCTCGTGGGTTTGCCGCGAACGGGACGAGATCCGTATCGTTTGGGGCATGCAAGGACCAGCGCGCTACCGGGTCGGCGACTTCGACCTGGCGGTCATCTCCGACGGATACATCGAACTCGATGCAGGGGCTGTGTTCGGGCTGATCCCACGGATCATGTGGGAGCCAATCGTCGGGCCTGAGAGCATCAACGAGCAGTACCGGATCCCGCTCGGGCTGAACTGCGTGGTCGTGCGACGCGGCGACGAAGTCCTGCTTATCGAGACGGGCATGGGGACGAAGCACACCGACGCGCGTGCCTTCCCCGGTGATTATGGCCACCTGCTCAAGAGCCTTGAAGGGCTGGACCTCCGCCCCGAGGACGTCACGGCTGTGGCGAACACGCACCTCCACGCCGACCATTGCGGCTGGAACACGGTCCTACGGGAGGGAGAAGTCGTCCCCACCTTCCCGAGGGCGCGGTACTTCATCCAGCAGAAGGAATGGGACGTAGCGCTTCACCCGAACGAGCGGACACGCGGGACCTACTTCGCCGACAACTTCGAGCCGCTCGCCCGGACCGGCCAACTGGAACTTGTCGACGGCGATCAAGAGATCGCGGCCGGGGTGCACTTTCTCCCAGCCCCGGGGCATACCGCGGACCACGCGATGATCGTGCTGGCATCGGGCGGGGAGACTGCGATCTACACAGGTGACCTCATCCATCACGCGGTGCAACTGGAGCGGCTCGCGTGGATCGCGGCCTTCGACGTTCTCCCGCTGGAGACGCTGGAGACGAAGCGCCAACTCGCGGCCCGAGCGATCCGTGAGAACGCGCTCCTCATCTCGGCACACAGCGCCTTCCCGGGAACGGGGCGATTGAGGGAGCGGGACGGCCGCCGGACGTTCGTGCCCGAATGACAGAACCGCCAGCCGCGCATCTTCTCCTGCACGACATGCACCTCGCGGCAGGCGCCACCTTCGCCGCGTACTGCGGGTGGTCGCTGCCCCACGACTACGGTGACGCGATCGCGGAATACCGTGCCTTCCGGTCGTCCGCCGCCGCAGTCGACCATTCGTTCCAGAGCCGCCTGATTGTCACCGGTGGCGAATCACAGGCACTGCTCGTTCGCGTCTTCGGCGAGACGATCGACGAACTGCAGGAGGCGGAAGCCATTCGCACCGTCGCTTTGGACAACGACGGAACCGTACGCGATTTCGCGGTGGTAGCACGGACTGGGGCAGCGTCATTTCTGATCATCGGGGAGCCGGGGCAGCGACAGGAGACAGCCCGGAGGCTTCGCGACGCTATCCTCGCCGACTGGGACGTCCGCGTCGACGACCGAACAGAAACGACGTGCCTGGTGGGGATCGTCGGGCCGGAGGCCGCGATGGTAGTTTCGAACCACCTCTCAGACGGGCTGCCGGACCGCGTACCGGGCATGCACTGCGTCGCATTCGAAGCGCTCGGGTTTCGATCGCTCGCCATCAGGATCAGTGACACAGGGGAGGACGGGTTCGCCTTGATGCTTGCGCCCGGCGTGGCGCGGCACGCCTTTGAGTCAGTTCGCGCAGCGGGAGTGTCACTGGCGGGCCATGCGGCTCAGACCGTTGCCAGGGTCGAGGCATGCATACCGGCGTTCTCGCCGGACCTCGAAGTGGGACTCAACCCCGCTGAGGCAGACCTGGCAGGTCTCGTCTCGGGAGCGAGCGGGCCGGTGAGGCGGATGCTGAGTGCTATGAGGATTGGTGGTGACGTCGCGCCAGCGACGGGCGTTCCGATTACACTGGGGCCTACAGCAATTGGCGAAGTACGATCCTCCGTGCGATCGCCCCTGCTCGCCTCGACTATCGCGCTCTGCGTGGTTGAGGCGCGGCAGTCGCTCCCTGGCACTGTGCTCGATGTCGCCGGCAGCCCGACGACAGTTGTGACGAAACCTTTCTACCGACGAAGGAACTAACCATGGAACCGAACGGCCAGAGATTGCCTATCACCTACCGGGAGCCCGGCGTCATCGAAACGAACATCGGCGACGAGTGGCGAGCTCGCTGGGTCGACACCTCGGAGCTTCCTGACGGCGTAGAGGTCACTCTCGTCCGCGCGCTGATCTTCGCCGCCGACAAGGGGTATGGCATCCGGCCGCGGGGCACCACCACCTGGATCGCTGTCGAAGACGAATTGCCCTCCGGGGAAACACCCGAAGCCTACCTCCGGCGAATCCTCGAGGAGCGAGTCGCCCTTCACGTGGGAATGGTCGAACTCATCGGGTTCCAGGCATGCCGGGCGACGCGATACAACGCGAACTACAGCGAAGGTGACCTGACGCTCCGGCCGCTGTACATCGTCGCGGTCAGCAGCGCCGATGTGGTCCCCGCGAACTCCGGCTATGAGCGCCGCCGCATGCCACTGAATGAGTACGGAATGGCGATGCGGGCCCGGTATCCTGAAATCGAGCCCCACATCACCACCCTGCTCCAGCGCTACGGGGTCATGCTGGCCAGGGGCGAAGTGCGCCCGGCTTAGCTCCCCAGGTCCCAGGTGGCTGAGATGTCCACCGTCACGGTGTTGCTCCCCGAGGAGATCGGAACAGCCATGTCGGTCGACGACGCTACGCCCTTGCCGGCCACGGCGACGGGCTGCGGCCTGCTCGATTGGACTTCATTGATCGATATCGGCTGTCCGAGCGAGCCGCCCCCAAGCTTGGCGAGCTGCTCTGCCTTGGTGCGGGCATCGGCAACCGCAGCCTGGCGAGCCTGGTCGATCAACTTGCTGTTGTCGGCAACGTCGAAGCGGACCGCCTGCACCTGGATGCTGTCGCCGCCCGCGACCGTGGCGTCGTCGACAACTTTGCTGAAGGTGTCCACCTTGCGGACCTTGACCTCAACGGTATTCGAAACGGCATAGCCGGTGACTTTCGGCGTCGTCCCCCGGTAGTCGTACGCCGGGCTGATCGAGTAGTTGGTCGTCTTGATGTCGGCGTCGGCGATGCCGTTCGCCTTGAGTGATTTCATCACCGCATCCGCTACGGTCGCGGCTGCGTCGCGCGCCGCCGCGACCGTAGCGGCCTGGACCTGCACGCCGACCTGGAAGAAGCCCGTATCAGGCTGGGCCACGACCTCTCCGTGCCCGGTCACGGTCACTCCCCGCTGGGTGGTTGGGCTGTTAACGACGGTCGTCTTGTCCGTCCCGCAGGCGAGCGCGACGAGTGCAACCACAAGGGCAATTGCGACGAGGGCGATGCGTTTCATGAGTTCCTTCTCCTTTGGTTGCGGCGAATGACCAGCGCCGCTCCGATACAAGCGACCGCGAGCGCGCCAGAACCGATCTCCAGCGTCCGCAGACGATGGTCTCCAGTTGAAGCGGCCGGAACGGGCGGCGCCACGGCCTTCTGCCCCGAATCCAGGCGCGGGCCCGCACTTTCAGGTGTTACGGGCCCGATGGCTGCACTCGGTGCCGAGATGGCCCGAGCCGTGGCAGCCTGCGGCGGCGCAGCCTGGTTCGACACGGGACCCGCCGCCGTATCGCCGGACGCCGTCGATACCTGGAATGTCGACGGGGCTGTAGCGAGCGTTCCGCTGTGCCCGGAGCCGTTCAAATCGACCACGACGGTTGATACGAGTCCAACGATGGCCAGTGCCGCCAGGGCGAGCGCCAGTCGCGGCGCCCGCCGGTCCGGCACGGTTGGCGGGCGTATTGCGACCATCTCGGGGGAGAGCCGAAACGAACGAGGTACTACAGGCGCGGGCATGGCGCTGACGGCACGCTTCAGGCTGCGTCTCTCATCGACCGCGACAGAACAGTGGCGACAGCCCCTGAGATGCGTTTCGAAGGCGGCAAGAGGGCGCGGGGCGAGTTCCCTGTCCACG
>Ga0209638_1001441_pt1 | contig 15228 bp, 11 predicted proteins | sample BarGraNGADG00211_FD_184490 | JGI IMG/M metagenome (GOLD analysis project Ga0209638, IMG submission 184490) | Arctic peat soil microbial communities from Barrow, Alaska - Barrow Graham LP Ref core NGADG0002-211 (SPAdes) (version 2) | ecosystem: Environmental > Terrestrial > Soil > Wetlands > Peat... | reverse complement strand
CTATCAAGTTTCAACAGATTATGCAGGGACACGCCGGGCCGGGAACACCCCAAAACAGCAACCCAACTCTCAACTATTCTGCAGACCCCAACCCAACGGAAAACCGCAGGTCACAGCCCTACAGAACCCCTACCCGAGGAGGTCTGAGTCTTAACGGCCAGGTTCGTTTTCTTATCGGGGTGATCCCTTTCCGCGCATCGGCTCTAAGGCGTACAACGATGAGGTGAAGGTACCGGATCGGTTCAGCAGGCACTACCGGTTACTGGCAACGGCGCTCGTGGCCCCTTGGTCGCCTGCCTGATCCTGCTCCCCTTCAGAGACAGTGTCCCCAACACCAGTGCCGCGTTGCTCATGGTCCTGGTGGTGGTGGGGGTCGCCTCGGCCGGCGACCGGCTGGCCGGGTTGCTGGCCGCGCTGTCGGCCGGACTGGGGTTCGACTTCTTCCTGACCCGGCCGTACGAGAGCTTGGCCATCGCCTCCGCTGCGGATGTGCAAACGACCCTGCTCCTGCTGGGGGTGGGCGTCGCGGTCACCGAGATCGCTTACCGCGGAAGGGAGCAACATGCGATGGCCAGTAAACGCCTGGGCTACCTGGACGGGGTGGAAGCAACGGCCAAGATCGCTGCCGAGGGCAGTTCCTCCCCCTCCGCGCTCATCGAGCGAGTGGCCGACCAGATCGTCCAGGTGATGGGGTTGGAAAAGTGCCGGTTCGACTACGGGATGGGATTGGACTATCCGCGCCTGGAACCGCATGGGAGCCTCCGATGGCGCAATCAATCCTGGGCCGTCGACAGTTTTGGGCTGCCTGCCGACAAGGACACCGAGCTGGTCGTGGAGAGTGGGGGACGATTTATGGGGCGGTTCCTGCTGCGGGCAAGCCCGCGCACTCGACCTACCCAGGCCGAGCGCATGGTGGCCGCCGCCCTGGCAGCTCAAGTCGGTGCGGCCCTGGGTGCTTACCGCGACCCGTCTTCCTCCGGATGAGGCTGATCCCGGCGAATGTTCGCCCGGTTGGTGAGTGGACGATGCCGTCGATGAGTATGCCGATACGACGGCCTACCCCGTTCTTCGTCCGCACCGAGGATGGAACGATCGCCGATCGCCTCCAGAGCCCATCATGAGCGACGTCCTGAGGCTTGCTGGTCGGGTTCGATGGGGTTGTCCGGAAGTCGGCGTTTGGGTGGGCGAAGGGCCCAGGAGGTCAGGGCGAGGGCAGCGAAGCTCAGGGGCGGGATGTAGTTGCCGGCGCTGCTACCGGTGGCTAGGTAGGAGGCGGCGGCGCCGAGCATGTTGATCAGGATGCCGGCGTAGGCCCATTCCTTGAGTCTCGGCAGCCTGGGGGCGGCAACGGCCAGCCCGGCCAGGACCTTCGCGGTTCCCAGGATCATGGCGAGATAGGCGGGGTAGCCCAGCTGCGCAAGGAGCGGGAAGAACGGGTCGAGCCGCAGCAGGTCGGCGGCGCCACCGATCAGGCACTCTGCGACCACGACCGCGGTGGTGACCCAGTAGACGACAAGACGATGCCGGGTCGGGGCGAGGGCGGGCCCGGCGCTCATGGCTGGTCCTCGCGGGCTGTGGGAGGCGCGGGAACGGCGCAGACGGCGCCGGCGCTGAACCCGGCGGCGCCGATGCCGAGGGCGAGGTTGAACCGGCCCCGCAGGTTCTCCAGGGCGATGACGTGGGTCAGCTCGACGAGCTGGGTGTCGTCGAACTGCTCGCGCAGGGCGGCGAACAGCTCGTCGCTCACCTCGACCGGGGTGCGGCTCATCGCTGTGGCGTAGTCGAGGACGAGTTTGTCGGCGTCGGTGAACAGGTCGCTGGAGCGGTAAGCCGGCAGGGCGAGGAGCTGCGCGTCGGTCAGTCCCCACCGCCGGGCGACCTGGGAGCCGAGGTCGATGCAGTACTCGCAGGTGGTGAGTGTGGCCGCGCGCAGCTCGGCGAGGGCCTTGACCCGGTCCGGGAGCGCGGTCAGGCCTGCGGTCGCCTGCTCGAGCTTGGCGTAGCCGCGCAGCAGGGCGGGGATCCGCGCATACACCTGGACCGGTTCGATCATCGCCTCGGTGCGCCGCCCGGTCAGGGCCGTGATGGCCCGCCGGGTGAACCAGTAGGTGATCCGGACCGACCAGCCGGCCGGGGCCTGGCTGACCGGGTTGACGCGTGCCATCTCGACCTCCTCCGTGGATTATCGATACTATGGAGTCTCGATCAATAAGAAACGATAGCGTTTCGATGGAGGTTCGGGCAAATGGCGAGGACCACCTCACCCAAGCCGGCTGGCACCGTCGAGGCCACCGATGCCCAGGCGCGGCCCGGGCCGGTCGGCCGCGGCGACCGCGCTCGGCAGCGCGTCCTGGCCGCCGCCTTGGACGAGCTCGCCGATGAGGGCTCGGCCGGGTTCACCATGCAGGCCATCGCCCGCCGCGCCGGGGCGAGCAAGGCGACACTCTACCGCCACTGGCCCTCATCATCGGCCCTGCTGGTCGACGCCATGGCAGAGGCATTCCGGCCGTTCCCGGCCCCGGCGACCGGGGACCTGCGAGGCGACCTCGTTGCCTTGCTCACCAGCGCCGCTGACCTGCTGACTCGGGAACGGTTCCCCCGTCTCATGGCCGCTGTCGTCGACCTCGCCGAACGCGACCCCGCCCTCGCGCACCTGGTCGCCGACCTCACCGCGCAGCGCCGCCGACCCGTCCTCGACGTGCTCCGCCAGGGCCAGGAGCGCGGCGAGGTCGCGGCAAGCGCAGACCTGGAGCTCCTGGTCGACCAGCTCACCGCCCCGTTCTTCTACCGCCGGCTGATCGCCCATCGGCCCATCCCACCCTCGATGGCTGCCGCCATCGTCGACCAGACCCTGGCCCTGCGCTGAGACTCGAAGCTGCGCCAGGCCCCTCGTGGTTCAATGCCGGCACTGGGCCGCGGCAGGCAGGTCGAGTGCAGCCACGGCACCTGCTCGGCCAACGGAGTCGTCGCCTCGATGGCCCGTCGTCAGCTTTGGCCATCGTCGGTGAGCTGCGGCTGCTTGCGTGGGTACCAGGGCCTGAACAGCGGGCCAGGGCGGGCGAGGCGTGGCGTCGCGACGGCCGCAAGACTTCCGCCTCCGTCGCCTCGAGCAGGCGGGCTGCAGCGGTGTTCGAGCAGGCCTGTGACCAGCATGCGGAGCTCTCCGCGCGGCAGACGCCGAGCCGCAACGAAGTCGTCGCCGACCTGGCGCGCGGCGGCCCTGGCTGCTGCGCTGTCACCGGGGCCAGTCAGCGCTGCCCAAGGACCGCAGCTGCGGGCAGGCGCGGGTCAGTGCTCACGGCCCCACGCGGGCGCGTCAGTGCTCACGGCCCCACGCGGGCGCGTCAGCTCTTCCAGCAGTTCGAGCACGTGGCGGTAGGGCTTACCGGTCGCCCGGGTCATCCCCAGCTCACAGGTGCGGTTGCACGAGGCGTGTGCCGTGACGTCCATGGCCGCGACGTCCGCCGCCTGCGCCTTGGTGGCCGAGGCGGTGAGCTCGGGGTGCAGCAGCCCGCGGTCGCCGGCGAAGGCGCAGCAGCCCCAGTTCTCGGGGATCTGCACGTGCTCGGCCACCGCGTGGGCGACTTCCGCCAGGCTGGTGTTGATGTGTAGCCGGGTCGAGGAGCACGTGGGGTGCAGCGCCAAGGACGCGAGCTTCGGATAGTCGGGCAGCGTGGGCAGGATGTGCGTGGGTGCGAACTCGACCGAGTCGATCACCGTCATCGGATGTGTGCCCGGGTCGGTCTCGATAGTCTGCCGAAGGCCCTCGGTGCACGACGATGCGTCGCAGACGATGGGCAGCTCGCCGCCGCGGGTCGCGACGCGCAGCGCCGCGAGGGTCTTGTGCTGCATTGTCGCCTGACCGGCGACCAGGCCCTTGGACGACCACGGCGTGCTGCAACAGAGCCCTTCGATGCCTTGCGGCACGAGCAAGGCGATGCCGGCGCGTTCGCAGAGCAGCTCGAAACTCCTCTGGATGCCGGGCGAGGAGTCCACTGCCGGGCCGAACATCGTCCCTACGCAGGCGGGGAAGTAGACCGCGAGGGGTTCAGCGGCCGGCGCCGGGCGCGCGCGGGCGGTGCCGCCGCCGGGGAGCTCAGCCGAGTAGAGGGGCACGGTGTCGTTTCCGAGCACCTTTCGTGCGAGCTTGTCCGGTCCCAGCACGACGCCGATCGGCACCTTGCGCACCACGTCCAGCGCGTGACCGGCGCCGCCGGTCACCGCTGCCCAGTTCTTCGCAGCGCCGCCCCACAGTCCGTTGACCAGCGGGCCGGCGTCGCGGCGGCGGAGGGCCTTGACCAGGGTCGCGGTGTTGATGTTCACCGGACAGGCTGTCTGGCACATGCCGTCGACCGCGCAGGTGTGGATGGCGGCGTACTCGTAGTCCTTCTCGAGCTCGGCGGCCAGCGTCTGGTCGCCGTCGAGCCGGGCCCCGGCGATGGCCCGCAGCGTGACGATGCGCTGCCGCGGGGTCAGTGTGATGTTGGCGCTGGGGCAGACGGGTTCGCAGTACCCGCAGGAGACGCAGCGATCAACCGAGGCGTCCACCGGCGGCGCGCTCTTGATGTGGCGCAGGTGCGCCATCGGGTCATCGTCCATGAGAACCCCGGGGTTGAGCGTCCCCGCGGGGTCAAAGAGCCTCTTGACCTCGCGCATCACGTCATAGAGCTCATCGCCGTACTGGCGGCGCACGAAGGGGGCCATCACGCGGCCCGTTCCGTGCTCGGCCTTCAGCGAGCCGCCTTTGCCCAGAACCACATCCACCATGTCCTCGGTGAAGGCGCCGTACCGGTCCAGCTCATCCTTGGTGGTGAAGCCGTCGGTGAGCATGAAGTGGATGTTGCCGTCCTTGGCGTGCCCGAAGATCACGCTGTTGGCGTAGCCGTACTTGTCGAACAGCCTGATGAGCTCGATGCAGGTCCGTCCCAGGACGGGCACTGGCACGACGACGTCCTCGAGCAACGCGGTGGTTCCCTGCCTGCGGGCCCCGGCCACGGCGGCGTACAGACCCTTGCGCAGGTGCCACAGCTGGGCGCGGGCCACGGCGTCGGAGCTGAACGCCGACGGGGCGCTGAGCTTGAGGCGGCTCACCAGATCGACGCCAGCCTGCTGCAGCTGCGCCAGCTGCTCGGTGTTGTCCGCGTGGTACTCCACCAGGAGTGCCGCGTGGTCGCGCACCAAGAGCTCACCCATCACCGCAGGGGTGCCAGGCAGCCGCTGGCCGACCTTCAGGGACAGCGCGTCCATCAGCTCCAGCGTCGCGACCCCGGTGTCCACCAGCTCGGGCAGCGCGGCGTTGGCTGCCTGCAGGTGGGGGAACACCAGGAGCGCGGTGGTGACATGAGCCAGCCGCGGGATGGTCCGAAACACCGCCTCGGCCACGAAGCCGAGCGTCCCTTCGCTGCCCACGACCAGATGGGCCAGGATGTCGGCCGGGCGGTCGAAGTCCAGCAGGGAGTTGATCCCGTAACCCATGGTGTTCTTCATGGAGAACTGATGCTGGATGGTCGCCACGGAGGCGGGATTCTCACGCACCCGGGCGGACAGTCGAAGCAGACCCTCGAACAGGTCAGGCTCCAGGGTTCGCAGGCGATCGTCGGCGTCGGGGGCTGCGGTGTTGACCACCGCCCCGCTGGGTAGCACGACCGTCAGCGACTCGAGCGTCTGGTAGGTGTTGTTCACGGTGCCGCAGGCCATGCCGGAGGAGTTGTTCGCGACGACCCCGCCGATGGTGCACGCGGATTCGCTGGCCGGGTCCGGTCCGAACTTGCGCCCGTAGGGCGCCAGGCGCGCGTTCAGCGCCGTCACGGTGACGCCCGGCTGGACGCGGACCCGTGCGCCGCCGTTGAGCACCTCGATGTCCTTGAAGTGGCGGCGGACGTCGACCAGGACGCCGTCGGTGACCCCCTGGCCACTGAGGCTGGTGCCGCCCGACCGAAAGGTCAGCGGTACCCCCTGGGCAGCGCTGGCGCGCAGCAGGGCGCCCACCTCATCGGCGTTGCCGGCGAACACCACCGCCTGTGGGATCAGCAAGAAGTGGGAGGCGTCGTGGGCGCCCGCGTGCAGATCCAGGGCACGAGTCCTAATTTGTGCCGGATCTGCCACCGCCGCCCGGAAGGCGTTCAGCGTGGGAACCTGCACTACGGCACCATCCAGCCCAGGATCGACGTGGACTGCAGCAGGATAAAGCCGGCCAGGAGGGCCAGGCTCCACCACAACATCTTGCGGAAGAGAATGTTCTCCCCACCCACCAGAGCTGCGGCTGCGGCTGCGACGGCCAGGTTCTGCAGGGAGACCATCTTGCCCAGCGCGCCGGCCGTGGAGTTGGACACGGCCATGAGTACCGGCGAGAGGCCGGTCTGGGTGGCGGCGGTGACCTGCAGATTGCCGAACAACGCGTTGGAGGAGGTGTCCGACCCGGTCAGCGCGGTGCCGATCCACCCGAGCACGGGAGAGAGAACTGCGAAGGCGGCGCCGGTTGCGGCCAGGGCCAAGCCCATCGTGGTGGTCTGGCCCGAGAGGTTCATCACGTAGGACAGGGCCAGCATCAGGCTGACGGTGACGATGGTCCAACGCAGCGCGTAGACGCCGTCCTTGTAGATCCGCCATCCCTTCACGGCGCTGACCTTGTACAGCGAAATGGTGGCAAGGCCGGAGACCAGCAGCAGGGTGCCGGTGGTCTGGCTGAAGGTGAACTTCTCAGCAGCAACCGCTTTGCCGTGTGAGCTGACCACATGGAGGGGTGGCCACCTGAGGCTACGGCCAACGTTTGCGGTCAGCCATGTCGCAACGGGCGGGATCTGGGCAATCGAGAAGACGGCGATGATGATCAGGTAGGGAGCAACGGCCATCAAGATGTGCCGACCCGACGGGCGGGCGGCGTTCTCAACTCCTGGATTCGCCGCGTTGGCGCCGGTGCCAGCGGTCGCGGCGCCCGCGACTGCCTCCGTGACGGACCTGCTTGCAGAGTAGCGAGGCGAGCGTGCGGTCGTTGCACCTGCGACGCCAACTGCGGCACCGGCCGGCACGAGTTGCGATGTCTGCGCCTCATCGGTGATCTCGGTCGAGCCGATGATCTGAGTCGGCTGCCAGAACCGCATCATGGCCACAATCACGCCCATGGTCACGACCGAGGCAATCACGTCGGTCAGCGCGAAGGCCATGTAGTTGGAGGCCAAGAACTGCGACATTGAGAAGACGACACCGGCTACCAGCGCCACCGGCCAGGTCTGCCGCAGACCTCGACGGCCGTCGACGATGAACACCAGCAGCAGCGGCACGACCAGGGCGATGATCCCCTCTCGGCCGGCCATCTTGGCAAGAGTGTCCACAGGAATCTTAGTGACGCCGTTCAGGGCGATGATCGGTGCGCCCATCGCGCCGAACGCGACCGGAGCGGTGTTGGCGATCAGAGCAACCACGGCGGACTTCAACGGCTTCATTCCGGCGGCGATCAACATCGCTGCGGCAATCGCCACCGGCGCGCCGAAGCCGGCCAGGGCCTCGAGCAGGGCACCAAAAGCGAAGGCGATCAGGATGGCCAGAACCCGATGGTCTCTGGAGACCGAGCGGATGGTCTGTCCCAGCACCTCGAACCAGGGGGTCGCCACGGTCAGTCGGTAGACCCACAACGCGTTGACCAGAATCCACAGGATCGGGAACAGTCCAAAGACGATGCCCTCGGCGGTGCCGCTGAGAGCCTGGCCTAACGGCATCTTCCACCCGACGACCGCCAGCACAATGGACAGGACCAGGGCGGCGAAAACCGCCTTGGGCGCTTTGACCCGGAAGACGCCGATCATGAGGAAGAGGACGATAAGGGGCAGTGCGGCAACAAACGCCGATAGGACGAGGGATCCCGCGATGGGATCGGTGATCTGTCTGAACATGGGTAAGGCCTCCGTTGGCGTCATGGTCAGGTCCCGTGGTCAGGTTCTTCACACGTGCTTGTCGGTGGTGGGTGCCTCCACCAGGACGACGTACAGGGTCCGAGGGCCGTGCACCCCTTCGACCCGTTGGAGCTCGATGTCGACGGTGGCGCTGCCGCCGCTGATCCAGGTCAGCGGACGGCCTTCGCTGACCGATGCGCTCAGCCTGGCGACCGCCTCGGGGACATCGGCGACGACCTGGTCTGCGGTGACAACGCACACGTGAAGGTCCGGCACCAGCGTCAGTGCCCGCCGGCCCTGACCCTGGCTGTGGTCAAGCACGATCGTGCCTGTCACCGCGATCCCGACCACGGCGGACGTCAGAACAGCGCCGACGGCGTCGAGCTCGCCGGGGTGCAACCTCGGCTGGTCCGCGACGATGTCGAGGCCGGCGGGCACCCACGACGCGTTGAACCCTGGTGGGACCACGACCTTGCCGACCCCGACGAGGCACTGGGCGACAGCTTTCGCCACGCCGTCGGGGTCGGTGCGGATCACGGCTGCCTTGTAGTCCTCGACGCGTTCCACGAAAAGGCCCAACAGGTCAGGCAGCTGCCGTGTGTGGACGTAGTCGCGGCGTACCTGATGCTCTGGGGCGGCGACGTGCGCGGAGCTGATCCGGCGCAGAATCTCCTCGCGTGCCTTCATTTCTCACTTCTTTCGTTGCCCATGCCGTCGGGTTGCGACCCGGCGCCGCGGCGCCCGCCGTCGGTGCGCGTCCACCACCGGCGGAATGACTCACGCGGCGGTGCCGGCAGGTCTCGGGCATCGGTCCAGCGGCTCAGCGGCGGGGGCAGGCGGCCGATCAGGCCGCGTCGCCCGAACACCCGGCCGCCAAGCCCGGCGCACGTCTGCAGCAGCGCCAGCCTGCTGCTGCGTCCGAGCGTCCACGACGCCCCGGTCATCGCGGCCTGCAAAGCTCCCGGCACACCTGTTCGATGGGAGTCCACGACTTTTGCGCGCAGATGGACCAGTACTTCGGGGATGTTGATCTGCACCGGACACACCTCGTAGCAGGCACCACAGAGGCTGGACGCGAACGGCAGCGCGTCGGTGGCCTCGTCCACCCCGACCCCACGCAGCATCGGGGTGAGGATCGCGCCGATCGGGCCTGGGTAGACCGAGCCGTAGGCGTGTCCGCCGGTGCGCTCATAGACCGGACACACGTTCATGCAGGCTGAGCACCGGATGCAGCGAAGGGCCTGGCGGCCCACCTGGTCGGCCAACACCGTGGTCCGGCCGTTGTCGATCAGGACCACGTGCACCTCCTGCGGCCCGTCGCCGGCAGTGACCCCGGTCCAGGTCGAGGTGTACGGGTTCATCCGCTCGCCGGTCGCCGAGCGGGGGAGCAGCTGCAGGAAGACCTCGAGGTCGGTCCAGGTCGGCACGACCTTCTCGATCCCCACCACGGAGATAAGGACCTCGGGCAAGGTCAGACACATCCGCCCGTTGCCCTCGCTCTCCACCACGCACAGGGTGCCGGTGTCCGCGACCAGAAAGTTGGCCCCCGAGATGGCAACCTTGGCCCGCATGAACTTCTCACGAAGATGGCGACGGGCCGCACCGGCCAGCTCAGCCGGGTCATCGGTGAGGTCGGCCTCGGCCGCCATCCCGACCTTGCCCATCTCGCGCAGGAAGATCTCACGCACCTCGGAGCGGTTTCGGTGGATCGCGGGGACCAGGATGTGGCTGGGCAGGTCATCGCCGAGCTGAACGATCAGCTCGGCCAGGTCGGTCTCCCATGCGGCGATCCCAGCCGCCTCCAGCGCTACGTTGAGCTCGATCTCCTGGGTGGCCATGGACTTGACCTTCACCACCTCATCAACCTTGTGGCTGGCGGCGATGCCCACCACGATCCGGTTGGCCTCCGCGGCGTCGCGGGCCCAGTGCACGGTGGCCCCGGCTCGGGTGAGCGCCTCCTCCGCCTGGACGAGGTATCGACCCATGTTGGCCAGGACGTCGTCTTTGATGTCGGCTGCGGCGTCCCGCAGCTGCTCAAAGTCGTCGAGCTCGCCAATGACGCGGGCGCGCTTGTCCCGAATGGTGTGGGTCGCATTGCGCATGTTGCTGCGCAGCTGGCTGTTAGCCAGTGCCGCCTTGGCCGCGACGGGAAACGGCGGCGTGCCCAGGAACGTTCGCGTGACGATCATGCGGCCACCTCCTGTGCGGCCAGGATCTCGGCCAGGTGCATCACACGCACGCCCGCCCGCTGGCGGGTCAGCAGGCCCTTGATGTGCATCAGGCAGGAGTTGTCTCCGGCGACCAGCACCTCGGCGCCCGACTCGCGCACATGCCGTGCCTTGTCCGCTCCCATGGCCACCGACACGTCGGGGTTCTTCATCGAGAACGTTCCACCGAACCCGCAGCACTCCTCAGCCTCCGGCAGGTCAACCATCGTGATCCCACGAACCGCCCCCAGGAGCCGCTCGCAGCGGTTGCCCACTCCCAGCAACCGAGTTGAGTGGCAGGAGGGGTGCAGGGTGACGCGATGAGGGAAGTAAGCCCCGACATCCACCACACCCAGCAGGTCGACCAGGAACTCGCTGAGCTCGTAGACCCGTGGTGAGAGCCCCTGGACCCCACTGATCAACGTGGGATCGCCGGAGCGTTGCGCCACGATCTTGTGCTGGTGGCGTGCCGACGCGGCGCACGAGCCGGAGGGAGTCACGACAGCGTCATAGCCTGCGAACGCCTCGACGAACGCTCGCACCACCGGGATCGCCTCGGGCACGTACCCCGAGTTGACGTGCATCTGACCGCAGCAGGTCTGGGCCTTCGGGAAGTCGACGTCGACCCCGAGGCGGCGCAGCAGTGCGACTGTCGCCTGACCAGTTGCCGGGAACATCGTGTCGTTCAGACAGGTGACGAACAGGGCCACCTTCATGGCAAGCTCCTGCAGGGGCTACCCAGCGCGACAAAGTCCGGCCGATACGCGAGAATCATGCTGTCTCCGCTCATATGGTCTTACCAAACTATTGCGCTGACCTTAGTGGTTGAATTACCTTTTGTCGAGGGTTTTCGGCAGCGACCTCTAACGGACGTTGGGAGCCACACATGGCTGACCTGACCAGAAGGGTGGCCCACGTGGCTAGATCTGAGCCGGTGCGGGGCAACCTGAGCGATGAGTGGGCGCCGGTGTCGCGCGCTCGCACCTACGAGCTGGTGTTGGAGCGCATCGAGGCGCAGATCGTGAGCGGCTCCCTGCAGGCCGGCGAGCGGCTGCCGCCGGAGCGAGAGCTGGCCGAGCTGCTCGGTGTGAGCCGCCCCGCCGTGCGGGAGGCGCTACGCGTCCTGGAGGCGCAAGGAGCCGTGCGCTCACAGGTCGGGCAGGGTCCCGGCTCGGGGACCACGATCGATCGCCTGCCCGGCGACGCCCTGGCTCGACTCCTACGGCTGCATGTGGCCCTGGGCTCGTTCCCGCTCATTGACGTCATCGAGACCAGGGTGACGCTTGAGAGATCCATGGTGGTCCTGGCCTGCCACAACGCCCGACCGTCGAACCTTGCGCGGATGAGGGCCTACCTGTTGGCCATGGACGAACCGCAGGTCAGCCGGGAAGGGTTTAACCAGATCGATATCGACTTCCACGTAGAGCTCGCCGAGGCCGGCGGCAACCGGCTGATGTCCGATGTGACACGCGCCATCCGCGAGTCGGTGCGGGTACCGTTCATGGACGCCGTGAATGCGATGTCTGAGACCGGCAAGAAGGGGTGGCCGCACATCCGGGACGGTCTGCGTGCTGACCATCACGCGATTTTCAGCGCCGTCCAGGCTGGCCAGGGCGAGCAGGGGGCAGACCTGGTGGAAGCCCACATCCGCGGCTTCTACGTCCACATGTCAGCTGCGAGCTGACGGCCTTCGCGCGTCGGTGCGCCCATCGCCTCGGCGGTTCGCACGAGAAGTAGGCCAGGCAGCACGCGAGGAGCCCGCGCGAGATGGCTTCGGCTTGCTTCTGGACCCGAAGCCGGGACGGGCATGGCCTGGGCTACCGTGAACCGGCCGGCAGCCTGGGCATGGACCCGCCTGAAGACCGGTGCCGGCGACGGTTCTGGTTGCCGTGGCAGGGGCTGGTCGGGTGCTGTCCGTCAGCGGCGTCCGAGCCCGCGATAGGTCCACCCGGCGGCGCGCCAGGCGCCCGGATCGAGCACGTTGCGCCCGTCCAGGATCCGCTTCTCGCGCACGACCGTGGCGAGCTGGACGGGGTCGAGCTCGCGGTACTGTGCCCACTCCGTGGCGAGCAGCACGACGTCCACCCCGGTGGCGGCCTCCTCGGCGGTCTTGGCGAAGGTGAGGTCCGGCCACTTGCGACGCGCGTTGTCGATCGCCTGCGGGTCGGTGACCACCACGTGCGCCCCCTGAAGCTGCATCTGCGCGGCCACGGACAGCGCGGGGGAGTCCCGCACGTCGTCGCTGTCCGGTTTGAACGCGGCACCCAGCACCGCGATGCGGCGCCCGACGATCGAGCCGTTGCAGACCTCACGCGCCAGGTCGACCATCCGCACCCGGCGGCGCATGTTGATCGAGTCCACCTCGCGCAGGAACGACAGCGCCTGGTCCACACCCAGCTCGCCCGCGCGTGCCATGAACGCTCGGATGTCCTTGGGCAGACAGCCGCCGCCGAAGCCGAGGCCTGCGTTGAGGAACTTGCGTCCGATGCGCTCGTCGTACCCGATGGCCTCTGCAAGCCCCATGACGTCGGCGCCGGTCGCCTCGCACAGCTCGGCCATCGCGTTGATGAAGGAGATCTTGGTGGCCAGGAACGAGTTGGCCGCGACCTTGACGAGCTCAGCGGTCGCGTAGTCCGTGACCACCAGTGGCACGTCGTCGGCCAGCAGGGCTGCGTAGACCTCGTCGAGCACCGCCCTGGCTGTCTCGCCTGGCACTCCTGGGGGAACGCCGTAGACCAGGCGGTTGGGATGCAGCGTGTCTTGGACCGCGAGTCCCTCACGCAGGAACTCCGGGTTCCACACCAGCGTCGCACCAGAGCCCTCGAGCTCAGCGGCGAGGCGCTCGGCCGTGCCGACCGGTACCGTCGACTTGCCCACCAGCAGGTCGCCCTCGGACAGGTACGGTAGCGCCCCGGCGAACGCCCCCTCCACGTACGTGAGGTCGGCCGCGAACTCTCCGCGCTTCTGCGGGGTGCCCACGCACACGAAGTGCACCTTGGCGCCGGTGATCTCAGCGGGGTCGGTCGTGAAGCGCAGCCGCCCGGTCGCGAGGGTCTGGGTGAGCAGCTCGGTCAGTCCCGGTTCGTAGAAGGGTGCGCTTCCCGCGGACAGCGCCGCGACCTTGGCCGTGTCGACGTCTACGCCCACCACGTCATGCCCCAGCTGGGTCATGGCAGCGGCGTGCACCGTGCCCAGGTAGCCACAGCCGATGACGGAAATACGCATTGGTCCCCCTGCCGAATCGGACTCCTCGTCCCCCCAGTATGGGCCGGTCCCGACGGTGGCGGCGAAGCGGGCCGGCACCCGGGCAGGGGTGCGATGCCCGGCGGCCAGTTGTGGAACTGCCGGCCAGCCGGCTGGCTCGCGTGCTGCGCCCGGGCGCGCGCCGTGGTGACGCGATCGGGCCGCGGGCAGGCGGCGGGGAGGGCGGCCACCAGGAACTGCGGCGCTGCACAGACCAAGAAGGCGGCCCGGTCCAGGGGCGGGGCGGTCTCCAGGTCGAGATGACGACGGTCAGTGTGCAGCCGAAGTCTGCCTCCCGACCCGAACTCGACGAGGCTGGCCGTCAGCGGGGCCGCTGCGGCTCCCCGCCCCTGCTAGGTGAGGTTCTCCGCGCTGGCGGACACGTCGCGGGCGATCGCGGATGCACCCACGACGGCCTCGTCCGCATCGCGGATCGGTGCGACGGTGAGCATGACCGGCAGAACCGTTCCGTCCTGTCGGGCAAAGACGGTCGCACAGTTGTCGAGCGCCTGGCCCGCACTGATCCTGGTCAGGATGGAGACCATCTCGGGGGCTCGATCCTTGGCACTGAGCAGGTCGACAGACCTGCGCACGATCTCCTGGCTGGGGTATCCGAACATCCTCTCGGCGGCCGGGTTCCAGCTCGTGATGATGCCATCGGCGGTGAGGCCGATGATGGCCTCGCCCGAGTGCTCGAGGATCGCAGCCATTCGCTGGGCGGCTTCGGACGCCTCCTTCTGTGTGGTCATGTCGCGGGCGGCGGCAAACAGGCCGAGGATGTTTCCGCCGGTGTCGCGGTAGACCGAGGCGTTGTACAGCACGCGGGTCAGGGTGCCGTCCCGGTGGCGCATGGTCAGCGGGTAGTTCACGGCCTTCCCCTTGGTGATGACCCGCTGGTAGATCTCTTCTGCCTTGTCGGGGTCGGTGAAGTAGTCGGAGAAGGGGGTCCCGATGAGCTTGTTGCGGCGGACGCCGGTGGCCTTGACCGTGGCCTCGTTGACGTCGGTGATCTTGCCTTCGGGGCTGATCGTCACCAGGGGATCCAGCGCCGCCTCGATCAGGCTCCGGGCGTACAGGGCTGCGTGCTTCAGCTCAGTGATGTCGCGGCAGATGACGGAGGCGGCCACGACCGCGCCGTTGTCGTCGCGGATCGGTGAGATGGTCAGCGAGACCGGGAACACCGTCGTGTCCTTGCGGACCCTGATCGTCTCAAAGTTGTCGACCGGCCGGCCCGCGCTGATCTTGGCGAGAATGGAGATCATCTCGCCGGCTTGATCCTCGGGAACGATGAGGCCTATGTGCTTTCCGACGATCTGCCGGCTGGTGTAGCCGAACATCGCGGCCGCGGCCGGGTTCCAGCTCGTGATGATGCCGTCCAGGGTGCCGCCCATGATCGCGTCGTGCGAGTACTCGACGATCGCCGCCATCCGCTGGGCCACCGCCAGCGCCTCCTTATGGTCGGTCAGGTCGCGGTGGATCACCGAGGTGCCGAAGATCGTGCCGTTCTCGTCGCGGATCGGTGAGACCGTCAGCAAGACCGGGAACACCGTTGCGTCCTTTCGCACCCGCGTGGTCTCAAGGCGCTCGACACGCCGCCCGGCCTTGATCTGCCCCAGGACGGCTTCGACTTCGCCTGCGCGATCCTTGGGAGTCAGCAGCTTGGCGGGCTTGCCGATGATCTCAGCGCTGGAGTAGCCGTACATTCGCTCGGCCGCGGGGTTCCAGCTCGTGATGGCGCCGCCCAGGGAGCCACTGATGATGGCATCTTCGGAACCCTGCACGATCGCCGAGATGAGCTGGGCGTTCTTGACCGCCTGCTGCTGGGTGGCCACGTCGCGTACCGCCGTGATCACCAGCAGGACGTCCCCGGTGTCGATGTGAGACAAGCT
>Ga0209638_1001440_pt1 | contig 15231 bp, 8 predicted proteins | sample BarGraNGADG00211_FD_184490 | JGI IMG/M metagenome (GOLD analysis project Ga0209638, IMG submission 184490) | Arctic peat soil microbial communities from Barrow, Alaska - Barrow Graham LP Ref core NGADG0002-211 (SPAdes) (version 2) | ecosystem: Environmental > Terrestrial > Soil > Wetlands > Peat... | reverse complement strand
CTATTCCCAAAAAGTCCAGCAGCAGTTGCGTGAGGCCATCGCGCGGGCCGTGCGCGGGGAGGCCTCCCGCTACGACGTGCAGATTCGCGCGGCGGACAACCATCTCATTGACGTCGACTTCTCCCTGCAACCGTTGTGGGGCGAGACCGGTGAGGTCGTATTCCTCGTCCCATCCGCGAACGTCATAACCGAGCGCAAGCGGGCGGAGGAGTCGCTGCGCCTGCAAGGCGACGCCCTCAATGCCGCCGCCAATGCGATCGTCATCACCGACCGCTCGGGAGCAATCGAATGGGTGAATGATGCCTTCAGCGTGCTTACCGGCTACCCCGCGGTCGATGTCTTGGGCGAGAACTCCAGGCTCCTCAAATCCGGCAAGCACGATCCGGCATTCTATCAGTCGCTGTGGGATACGATCCTGTCCGGACGGACGTGGCGCGCCGAGACCACCAATCGCCGCAAAGATGGCAGTCTGTACATCGTGGATATGACGATCACGCCGGTGAAGAGCGCCCGTGGCGAGATTGCGCACTTCATTGCGATCCACCAGGATCTCACGGAACGGAAGCAGCTCGAAGCCCAGTTCCTGCAGGCGCAGAAGATGGAGACGGTCGGCCGGCTCGCCGGCGGCGTGGCGCATGACTTCAACAACCTGCTGTCCGTGATTCTCGGCTGGACGGAGATGGCGATGGCGGACCTGCCCGCGGAGCATCCGATCAGGCCGTCGCTGGAGGAGGTCCTGAGTGCTGGCCACGGAGCCGCGCGCCTGACAAAACAACTGCTGGCGTTCTCGAGACAGCAATTGGTAGAGCCCACGGTCTTCAACGTCAACGATCTCGTCGTCGGGATGCAGGAGATGCTCCGTCCGCTGATCGGCGAAGACATCGAGTTCGTCACTCGCCCAGGCCCCGACCTCGCTACCGTGAAGATGGATCGCGGGCAGGTCGAACAGGTGCTCATGAACCTCGTCGTGAATGCGCGCGATGCGATGCCGACGGGTGGAACGCTCACCATCGAGACCGCGAATGTGGTTCTGGATGCGGCGTATCTGCGGACGCACGCCGACGTGATGCCCGGCGATTACGTGATGCTCGCCGTGAGCGACTCGGGCGCCGGGATGAACGAAGAGGTCAAGACACACCTCTTCGAGCCCTTTTTCACGACGAAGGAGCGAGGGAAAGGGACCGGGCTGGGGCTCGCGACGTGCTATGGGATCGTGAAGCAGGCCGGTGGCCACATCGCCGTGGACAGCGAGAAGGGAGTCGGCACCACCATGAAGGTCTATCTGCCGCGGCGTCGTGAGGCCGCCGACGCGGCCGTGCGCGGTCACAAGACGATGCCGGTGCACGGTGTGGAAACGATTCTCCTGGTGGAGGATGAGCCGGCGGTGCGCCGCGTAACCACACGCATGCTCGAGGCGCAGGGATACCGCGTGCTGAGCACCAGCAGCGGCGCGGAGGCGTTGCGGGTGATCGAGGAAGAACGCGAGCCCCTGCAGCTCCTCCTGACGGACGTCGTCCTCGGGGGCGGGATGAGTGGGCGCGTGCTGGCGGATCGTGTCCACGCGTTGAGGCCGGAGCTGAAAGTGCTGTTCGCCTCGGGCTACACGAGTGACGTGACCATTCTGCACGGTCTGCTCGAACAGAGCGTCGCGCTCGTCCAGAAGCCGTTCACGGCGGAGTCGCTGGGCGAGAAGGTGCGGCGGGTTCTCGATGCCGGCTGAAAGCGTGGCCACTTGGGGAGCACGTGTGGCGAAAACGCCTGACGACAACTCTCTCATCCGCGTCCTGGTCATCGACGACCAGCCGAACGTGCGAGTGGACCCTCCGAAAGCGCTAGCGCAATGATGGATTCTCCCCAGAAGCAGCCCGTTCCGCCCCGTGCGCTCGCGATGTCAATCGCCGCGCTCGCGATACCGGTTGCCACCGTCTACTGGCTGCCGGACTGGACGAGCAACGGCCTCGGGATGCTCATCTGGCTGACGGCGCTCATTCCGGCCTTCCTGCTCTCCTACTACCGCGGCTGGCAAGGCGTGGCCGTCGCCCTGTCCGGTGGGATGGCGGTGATCACCGCGACGCAAGTCAGCGTGGTCGCGTTCCAGATCGCCGAACCGAACTGGACGCTGCTCGTGGTGATCGTCTCGGTCTACCTGGTCGTGTCGGTCGGCATCGCCACGCTCGCGGAGGTGCTCCGCCGGGAGCGCCACGCCGCGGAGGACATGGCACGGATAGACCGGCTCACCGGGCTGCCGAACCGGCGTCACGTCGAGGATGCGCTGGAGCGCGAGTTTGCGGCGGCCGAGCGAGGCAGGAACCTGACGGTCGTCATCTTCGACCTGGATCATTTCAAGCAGGTGAACGACCGCCAAGGGCACGCGGCGGGCGACATGACGCTCAAAGCGTTCGCGAAGATCCTTGGCGCGAACACCCGCAAGGAGAACATGTCCGCGCGATTCGGCGGAGAGGAGTTCGTCTCGGTGCTGCGCGATGCCGATGCGGACTCCACCGCTCTGTTCGCCCAGCGGGTGCTGGATCAGATGCGCGCATGGCCGTTGCCGTGGGGCGTCCAGACCGTCAGCGCCGGGATTGCACAGTACCAGAAGGGGATGGGATCGTACGAACTGCTCCTGGGGGAGGCCGACCGCGCGCTCTATCAGGCCAAGGACGGGGGGCGGGACATGGTGTGCACCGCCGCACGGTACGAGCAGTCCACGACCGGCACGCCCCGGCGCGTGGCCGCTTCGACGAGCGAACCGCCGGACGAGACCGCTCCTGCGAAAGCCACTTCAGCCAGGATCTGGATCGTCGACGACGACGCGGCGGTTCGCAGCATGGCGAAGAGCATGCTCATCCGGGACGGCTACAAGCTGTGGGACACGGGCGATGCCCTCGAAGCCATACGCCACTTCGCGGAGGCGTCCCCTGCCGAGCGCCCTGACGTCGTCCTCACCGACGTGATCATGCCGGTGATGACCGGGATGCGGATGGTCGACCAGATCGCGAAGATCAGTCCCGACGTCAAGATCATCTACATGTCGGGATATGTGCAGAGCGCGATCGAATGGCAGGGATCGCCCGGCTCGGTCGTCGCCTTCCTGGAAAAACCGATTGAGCGGGGAACGCTGCTCGCCGCCGTACAGCGCGTGATCCGCACGGCCCCAGGTCGCTCCGCCGGGTGAGCGTTCTCTAAAATCGGGGGGTCCGCCCTGAGTATTTCCCCGCCAGCGTCTTGAAGCGCACTTGCTGCGCCGGCGTCGCGTCCGGGCGCACCTCGAGGTTCCACGCCTTCGTGGAATCGGTCGATGCCGCAAAGCGCAGTCCGAACCAGTCGAGCGCCTCGGTGTAGTCGAGTTCCTCCGTGGAGCGGAGCGTCTTGCGCATGAACTCGGTGAGATCGGTGCCGGCGAGCTCCGAGGCGAGGGCGACGAGATTGTCCGGCGTGTAGCCGTGCGCGTCGCCATAGCGTCGCATGCCGAGGCGCATGAAGTCGTCCATGGTCTTCCTGCCGTTGCTGGCGTGCTGGATTCGAGCGTCGAGCACCCAGCCCACAACCTGGCCTTTGTCGTAGTAGCTGACCGTTTGGCCGGCGTTGCCGCCGACGCCGGATCCTCCGGTGGCGAAAATGCCGAGCGACGCCTGTTCGAGCGTCTGCACGAGGCGGCCCGGCCGATTCTGGACGGCCGTGATGGCGGCGGAAAGCGTGCTGAGGAAGTCTTGAATGGAGCCGACGCCGGAGCGACTGACCAGCAGGTCGCCGTAGTACGAGGTCACGCCTTCGGCGAGCCAGAGCCCGGACGTCCTGGGCGCGTGCTCGTAGTCGAACGGCCCCAGTTCCACCGGCCGGAACCGCTTCACATTCTCGGCGTGAAAGTACTCGTGCGCGACGTAGTCCAGCCAGCGGAGCGATGTTCCCGTCTCGGTGCGCGGGTTCGACGTCAGGAGCGTGGAGTTGAGATGCTCCAGTCCGCCGCCGCCCTGCCGAAAGACGTTGAGAAAGACGTACTTCCTGAACGGGAGTCCGCCCCAGAACCTCGCGTTGGCCCGCGCGATCTTCTCGAGCTTCGCCGCCGCCGTGTCGCCGTTGTACGTCGCGGGAATGTTCCCGATGTCCGCGAGGTAGTGCGTGCTCCCGGCCACCACGAACCGGTGCATCCTGATGTTGCCGATGATGATGGGCGAATCGACAAGTTCGTCGTAGCTCGTCGCTACGTAATCGTTCGGCTTCTTGTCACTCGCCCCGGCAAGCGACGTCGCGCTCTGGTGCCACTGCGCGGGCAGTTCGATATGGACTTCATGCATGCGCCTGGTGCTCTCGACGAGCGTGACGAAGGTCGGCGCACCATTGATCACCGCATAGTCGGCGACCACCGAGTTGCCCGTCACCGTGGGGCGGCTGCATTCGAGTTCGTAGGTCAGCGTGATCGTGGCCGCGCCCCGGGTGGTGACACGCCACCGATTGGGCTGCGGCTGCTCGACGAGCAGCGAGTCGCCCGTGGGGCCGCGGGCGACGAACTGGTGCAGGCGGCGCACGTAGTCTTCCTGGACGTAGTAGCCGGGCGACCAGACCGGGATCATGAGCTCGACAGTCGCGGCCTTGCCCGTCGGGATCGTGGCGACGACATCGGCCACGTGTGTATCGGGCGCCGGGAATTTCAGGGTGTAGACGATCGGGTCGAGGCGTTGAGCTCCGGCGGCCGGCGGCAGCAACAGGAAGGCGGGCAGGAGGCCGGCAAGGACGAATCGAGACCAGTGCGATCGCATGGGATGCTTCCGAGCGTGGGTTCGAAGTTGAACATACACCGAGATTCCGCCGCGGTCGGCATTAGTCCAAACGGGCGATGGTGGCGCTTGGGCCTGCCCGCCATTCTTCCTCCAGGTGAGTCGCCCCCAGCGGGTGAATTCAATCCTGCAACTCATCGAGGAATGATCATGAAATACTCGCGCGCCGTGCTTCTCGTCCTCGCGTGCGGACTCGGCGGCTGCGCCTTCATGGGCCGGCAGGGCACGCTCCTCTACTTGGCGGTCGATTCCGGTTTCTCTGCCAAAGAGATCGAGATGCAGATCGACAAGACGTTCCTCGAGAGACTCAAGGACCGCGTCACCATCGACGCGACTTTCACCGTGGACAGGGCGATGGGCGCTCCGCTCACGCCCGCTCTCGATGGCGACCTCCACTTTGCCGGCCGCGCGCCGCAAATCGGGCTGATCACCGTCGCGGAGATTGCCGATGCCGCATCGTTTCCGAAAGCGGTGGAGGTCGTGAAGCGGGCCGACAGCACGAAAAAACGGCTGAGCCTTACCGGAGTCTGGAGGCTCTGGCCGGAGCATTCCGGGAGCTCCAAAGAAGAGCAGGGAAGACACGTCGAGGCGGTCGACACCTACCGGCCGGACCATGTCTTCGAAATTCACCCGGTCACACGGATAAACAATCTCAGGCTCCTCGAGTCCTTCGTGCCCGTCAAGGGATTCAGCCCGGGCATTGCGCCGGAGACCTTCGACATTTACCAGAAGACCGTCTGCAAAATCCTGATCAAGCCGAAGGCGATCTCCATCGTCACGAGGAAGGGGCTGTACAACGACGTCGAGTTCATCATGGAGATCACCGGTGACGCGCCGCTCGTGGTCGAGGATGGCAGGTTCGTGATGGCCTCGGCGCTCGACATGAAAGGGCACGTGGTCGCAGAAAACATTCGCATGGTCTTCGTGAAGGGCACTCCGCCGGAGCTTTCGGTCAGGTCCCTCCGGCGGGGAGCGCGCCTGCACGTGTTCGGGATGCCGCGCATCAACTTCGCCGAGGTCCTGCGGAGAGTGCAGGCCTCCGCGGCGGATCCCGTGCAGCTCACGTGGTCCATACCGTACGAGATCGTCATCGTCGGCGTCTTCAACGACGCGAAGTAGCACGCCGGATCCTGCAGTGTCGATCCGGCTGAAATTGGACCAGAATTCTCACGAACGAATCTTCTCTCCTCTTTGCTGAAAACATATGACTGTTGTGTCGCTAGCCCGGCGCATGACCCGGTTGCTCCTCGCCGCCTGCGTGTTCAACGCCGGCGCTCTCGGTGGCCAGGAAGTTCCGGCCGCGAAAGTCGATACCGCCAAGCACCTGCAGTTGCTGTTCACGGTGAAGGACGGCCTGCTCGCCGCCGGAGTCGTGGGCGCCACCATCGCACTGTTCCCGGTTGACCGGTCATTGGCGGGACGCCTGCATAACGAATACTCGGCACCCGGTGGCAAGACGCTCAACTCGTGGGCCAATGGTTTCGACTATCTCGCGATACCCGGCGTCTTCGTCGCGGCTCCGGCCGTCTACCTCATCGGGAGGTTCAGCCACAATGACAAGATGAAAGATCTCGGCTGGCACACGACCGAGGCCGCCATCGTCGGGGTCGCGATCACCGAAGTCCTCAAGGGATTCGTCGGCCGTGCGCGACCATATGTCTCCGCGGACACGAATCCGCACGACTTCAAGTTCGGGGCGGGATTCACGTCGGTCGCCCGCTCGTCGTTCCCCTCGGGACACGCGACGATCGCCTTCGCCGCGGCCGCGGCCGCGTCGAGCGAGGTGAGCCGCATGTGGCCGCGCATGACATGGATCGTCGGACCCGTCCTCTACACCAGCGCCGCCTTCGTCGGCCTCGCGCGAATGTACCAGAGTCAGCACTGGGCGAGCGACGTGGTGCTGGGCGCGGGAATCGGGACCTTCGCCGGACTGAAGGTCGTGCGGTATACGCACGCGCACCCGGACAACTGGATCGACAAGGTGCTGCTTAATACGCGCGTTACGCCGACACCCGGCGGCGGCGGGACGCTGAGCTGGTCGTTTCAGTTGCCGCGGAACACGGCTCATTGACGGATCGGATGCCTCCAACGATGTAGTTCCTTTCCCACCCTTACGAGCGATAGGCGCGCGCGGACCTCGAACCCATCATTCGTGAGAGGAAAAAGCCTCATCGAATGGAGTGAACATGCCCACGGCAACAGCCCCAATCTCACGCGAGCGCATCGGCCGCGACGGCCGCACCCGTCGCGCACAGCTGGTTGCCATGCTCGAGGAACATGCGTCGCGGGAATACCAAGCGATTTTCCGCCTCGTACGCGAACGCCAGTGCGACTCCCTGGCCGACTTCGCGATGGCCGAACACATGCGGTCACTCCTGAACGCGAACTCACGGGCCGTGACCCCGTGAGCGGCAAGCCGCACGCCGCTTGGCTGGCGATGGGGCTCCTGGCCTTCGGCACCGGCGCGGTTTCGCATGGGCGGGAGCGCCCGGTCGCGTCCGCGGCAGTGCCGGTGCTCTATACCGAAGGCACAGTGCATGGATTCCTCGAGCTGACCACGGCAGACGGAGCGCTCCTGGCGCACGGTGACCTGCTCCAGGTCGTGAGGGAAGGCGGGCTCGCGAGCCGGATGGTGTTCCATCTCGCCAAAGGCTCCGTGTTCGAGGAATCGGTCACCTTCTCGCAACGTGACGTATTCACGATGCAGACGTACCACCTCGTCCAGAGCGGTCCGGCGTTCGCCGATGATCTGGACGCCACGCTTTCGCGCTCGGGCACGTACCTCGTGAAGACGAAGTCGCACAAGGACGGCCGCGAACACGAGTATTCCGGAACACTCTCCATGCCCGGCGACGTCTACAACGGTATGGTGAGCACCATCGCTAAGAACATCTCGACGCGCGAGAACACGACCGTGCACTTCGTGGCCTTCATGCCCGAACCGCGTATCATCGCGCTCGAGCTCGCACCGTCGGGTACTCAGCGCGTGCACGTCGGCCAGCACCAGGAGACCGCGGTGAATTTCACGGTCAAGCCGAAGCTCGGCTTCCTGCTCGGGATCGGGGCGAAGCTGACCGGCAAGATGCCGCCGGATAGCCACGTCTGGATCATCACCGACGACGTGCCGGCGTTCGTGCGATCCGAGGGCCCGCTCTTCTCCGGGCCCGTGTGGCGCATCGCGCTCACGAGCCCGGAGTGGCCGAAGTAGGGAGCGAAGGCCGGTCTATTCCGTGGGCGGCTTGATTCGCTTGCCCCACGTTGCCGGCGGCGGTTCCTTCGTTGCCCGCTCCACAGGCTTTGCCGCCAGCTGCTTGAGCGCCTCGGCCACCGCGCTCTCCAACTGCCGGTCGTGCCCGGCGGCGACGTCCTTGGGCCAGTTCTCGACGTCCACGTCTGGCGCCTGCCCCTTGTTCTCCACGTCCCACTGGTTTTGACGGTTGAAGAACCCGCCGCGCGGCGCGATCGCCGAGCCGCCGTCGATGAATGTCGGCGTGTCGGCGGTGTGCACGAGCCCGCCCCAAGTCCGCTTTCCTACCAGCGTGCCCACCTTGCGGTAGTGGAACATCCACGGCATCAGGTCGCCACCGGAGCCGGCCATTTCGTTGATGATCATCACCTTCGGGCCCCAGATGCCGGCCGCCGGGCTCGTGAACGGCGTGCGATCGCCGGCCACATTGTTGAAGTAACCATCGAAATCGCGCTGTAGCACGTCGAGGATGTAGTCGGCCGCCGAGCCGCCGCCATTGTAGCGCTCGTCGATGATCGCGCCCTTTCGATCCTGCTGCGCGAAGTAGTAGCGGTTGAAGCTCGTAAAGCCCGGCTGACCGGTGTTGGGGATGTAGACGTAGGCCAGCGTTCCCTTGCTGAGCGAGTCTACCAGTCGGCGGTTGTGCTCCACCCAGGCCCGGGTGCGGAGCCCCTGATCGTTGAGGACCGGGATGACGGTGACGTGCCGCGCACCGTCCATGGCGGGCCGCGAGTTGAGCGTGAGCACGACCTGACGATTCGCCGTGCCGTCGAGCATGCGGAAGAGATTGTCCGGCGCCCTGAGTTCCTCGCCATTGATCGCCAGCAGGTAGTCGCCGACGTGCGCGTCGATGCCGGGGCCGGCGAGCGGCGCGCGCAGGTCGGGATTCCAGCTCTCGGCGTCGAGAATGCGGGTGATCCGGTAGCGTCCCTGATCGATCGTGAAGTCGGCGCCGAGCTGTCCGCCCGTCGAGGCCGGCACTTCAGGCATGTCGCCGCCGCGCACGTACGAGTGCCCGATCGCGATCTCCGAGCCCATCATGTCGATGAGGTAATTCAGGTCGGCGCGGTGCATGACGTACGGCAGCTGTTGCGCGTACATCTGCTTGACCTTCGGCCAGTCGGCGCCGTGCAGGCTGGGCACGTAGAGGTAGTCGCGCTGGTTGCGCCATGCCTCGTCGAAGATCTGCTTGAACTCGGCCTTGGGATCGACGTTGGCGCGCAGCGTGGCGTTGATGCGGCCCGCACCCGCCAGCGGCGCGGCGCGATCGGCGTCGACGATGAACATCGCGGGCGCGACCGCTGCGGCCGCACCGCCGCGTCCGCCGCCTCCCGCAACACCGCTGGTGCGATACAGCAGCTTGTGGCCGTCGGCGCTCACGTCGTAGTCGGCAATCCCGGTCATGAACGCCGCGGCCTTGCGATCGCGGAGCTGGTAGCGATGCAGCGTGCTGCCGACGGTCCCGGATGTGCCCGAGGCCGCGATGGTCTCCGTGAAGAACACCGTGCCGGCGACGCCGGCCTTGACCCGGCCGTACTGGCGAAGCGCGACGCCCGGAACGGCGAGGATGCGGCCCGCCAATCCGTCGAAGTCGATCGTGACGTTCACCGGAACGCGCGCGACAACAGCGGCTGCCGGCGCGCCGGTGCTGTCCGCGCCGCCACCGCCGCCACCGCGTCCGCCGCGCCCGCCGCCGGGGCCCGGAGCGGGAACGCCCGTCTCATCGTCACTCTCCGGCATCAGCGGCGAGGGATCGCTCTTGTTGAGCACGGCGAAGTACAGCGCCGAGGTTTCCTCGTGGTCGTAGCTCGTCATGTCGAGCCACTGCGACTTCAGGGCGAAATCGGTGCTGGCGAGGAACCACAGGTATTTGCCGCCCGCGTCCCAGGCCGGCCAGCTCGCGTCCGAGAGCCCGTCGGTCACCTGCCGGGTCTGCCCGGTCTCCACGTTGTATACGACGATCGCCTTGTAGAGCGAGTTCAGGTGCTTCACGTACGCGATCCACTTCGAGTCGGGGCTCCAGGCCGGATTCATCGTGCGGGTCGGCACCATCCAGGGGTCCTCGCCGACGATCTTGGCCTGAGCGGACGCGACATCGAGCACCCAAAGCTTGAGGTCGGTGTCGTGATACAGGATCCGCTTGCCGTCGGGCGACCATGCCGGCGTGTAGTAATGCTTGGTGTTCGGCAGCGCGATCTCGCGCGGCGGCGTGAGGCCGTCCTGCGCCTCGATGTACAGCCGGTACTCGCCCGACTTGTCGCTGAAGTACGAGACGAGCTTGCCGTCGGGCGACCACGCCGGATCACGCTCGGCGGTGCCGCTCGAGTTCGTGAGGTTGCGCACGTCGCCCTTGTCGGCGGGAATCGTGAAGATCTCGCCGCGCGCCTCGACCAGCGCGCGCTTGCCGGTGGGCGAGAGCGCCATGCTCGCGATCCGGCCCGACACGTCCTTCCATTGCGGCATCATCCACGGATAGTCGCCGCTGGCGGTGATGTTCACGACGTGGTGCTTCCCGGTCTTCGGATCGAGTTCGTGGACGTAACCCGCCTGCTCGAACACCAGCGCACCGGCGCCCGCGTCGAGCGTCTTCACGTCGAAGTCGGAGAAGTCGGTGACCTGGGCGAGTTTCTTCGTCGCGCTCTCGTACGACCAGACGTTGGCCACGCCGTCGCGGTCAGAGATGAAATAGACGACGTCACCAACCCACGCCGGATCCATGTCTTTCGAATCCTTCCAGGGCGGCGATTCGAGGTCGAGGCTCTTGAGGTCCACGATCCAGATGGGACGGTTCTGTCCGCCGCGATAGTTGCGGCGTTCCTCGTCCCACGAGTTGTTCATGCGGTACGCGACTTTCTTCCCGTCGGGCGAGATCTTCCCCTGGTACGCGCGATTCAGCGGCAGCGCTTCCTCCACGCCGCCGGCCGCGGGCACCGTGTAGAACCGGGGCGCCGCCGTGGGCCCGTTGGTTTCGCGCGTGGAGGCGAACAGCACGCTCTTTCCGTCGGGCGTCCAGCCCTGCACCACGTCGGGCGCGGTATTCCACGTGAGACGCTTGGGGTTGCCGCCGTCGATGCCGACGACGTAGACATCCACGTTGCCGCCGTATTCCGCGCTGAACGCCACCCACTTGCCGTCGGGCGAGATCTTCGGGTTCTCGGTCGCGCCCTGGAAGCTCGTGAGCCGGCGGGCGCTGCCGCCGCCGCGCGGGGCCACCCAGATGTTCTGCGCGTACGCGAACGCGATGTTGCCGGCGCTGACCGACGGCGAACGCAGCATTCGCGTCTGCGCGGACAGCGACGATGCCGACAGCGCCAGCAGCGTGCAGGTGATTCCCAAACGGTTCATGACGCGGATCATTGAATCGCCGCCTTGATCGTCGGCTTGTTGGCGTACTTGTCGAACCAGCTCCGGAGGTAGAGCTGCGTCCGCATGAAATTCGACGGGGTGCTGCTCGTCCCGTGGAACTCGTTGTTGAACCGGAGCAGCGCCGTCGGAACGCCGCGCAGCTTCAGGGCGCGGTAGAACTCTTCCGACTGCGGCATCGGCGTCCGCAGGTCGAGCACGCCGGTCATCAGCATCGTCGGCGTCTTCACGTTGCCGACGTACATGATGGGCGAGCGGCGGAGATACTCGCTCGGATCCTCCCAGAACGGCTTCTCGAAGTTGCGGTACCACCCCGACCCGTCGGTCTCGCCGACGAAGCTGATCCAGTCGATCACCGGGCAGAGTGAAGCAGCCGCCGTGAAGCGGTTCGTGTGGCCGACGGTCCAGGCCGTCAGCACGCCGCCGCCCGAGCAGCCGTACACGAACAGGTTCCTGGTGTCGATGTATCCCCGGCCGATCACCGTATCCACACCGGCCATCAGGTCGTCGAAGTCCTTGCCCGGATAGGCATTCTTGATCTCGTTCGTGAACTTCACGCCGTACCCGGTGCTGCCGCGCGGATTCGTGTAGAGCACCACGTACCCGTTGGCGGCGTTGTCCTGCCGCGCGAAGCTGAACGCGACGTTGTACATCGACTGCGGTCCGCCGTGGATGTCGAGGATCAGCGGGTACTTTTTCGCCGGGTCGAATCCGGGCGGCTTCACGATCCATCCCTGGATCTTCAGGCCGTCTTTCGACGTGTACCAGACCTCTTCCGTCTGCGCGAGTTCCTTTCCGCGAATCACGTCTTCGTTGATCGCCGTCACCTGCGCAAACGTCGACGTCGCGCCGGTCTTCGGAATCGCGAACGTCACCACATCGTTCGGCAACGTTGGCGTCGAGCGCACGCCGACGGCGACACCGCTTCGCCCGACGTCCGTGACAGTGAGGACCTGCTTCCCTGTCGTCACCGCTCGCACCTGCCCGCTCACCGGCGCGAAATAGAGGTTCTTCGAACCCTCGCTCTCGACGTTGAAGTACACGCCGCCGCCGTCTGTCGCCCAAAGCATTCCGGAGATCGGACGGTCGAGGTTTGCGGTGAGGACGCGGCGGTTCGACCCGTCGGAATTCATCACGGTGAGCCGCGATTCCGACCACGCCGAATGATCGACCGAGTCCGCCGACATGTAGGCGATCAGCTTGCCGTCGGGCGAGTAGGCGGGACTGTTGTCCGGGCCCGCGTGGTGTGTGAGCTGCACGACGGCGCCGCTCTCGACATTGGTCGAATAGATCTCCGACTCGCGGAACGCGTGCTCGGCGTCCTCGACGCGATTCGACGAGAAGGCGATGGTCTTGCTGTCCGCCGAGAAGGTCGCCCCGCTGTGGTTCCAGTCGCCGTTCGTCACCTGGCGCGGGGTGCCGCCGTCGGCCGAGATGACGAAGATGTGCCGGTACGATTCGTCGGTGTAGCCGATGCGGTCGGAGCGGAAATCGAGACGCATCACGATCTTCGGCGGCTCGATCCACTTTGCGCCCTTCGGCACGGCCGGCATCGCGATTCGCCATTCCTGCTTCACCGGCACGTTCATCGTGAAGGCGATCGTCTTGCCGTCCGGCGACCACTCCAGCGCGGCCGGCGTCTCGGTCAGGTGTGTGATCTGGCTCGCCGCGCCCTCGGCGTCCATCCACCGCACCCAGACCTGCGAGCCGCTGGGCTCACCTTTGGCCACGTAGGCGATGCGCTTTCCGTCGGGTGACCAGCGCACGTCGGATCCCTGCGCGAGCGCGCGCTGATGCGAGCCGTCGGCGTTCATCATCCAGAGGGTTGTCTCCCACTTGTCGTTCATCTTGTCGATCCAGCGGCGCGTGTAGATGATCTGCGCGCCGTCGGGGGAAAGCTGCGGCGTCTGGACGTCCACCCAGTCGAGATATTGCTCGAGGGAGAGTTTGCTCTGGGCGTGCGACTGCGCCAGCAGCGGACCGGCGGCGGCGGCGAGTATGAGGGCGCAGAGTATGGCGCGGGTATGAAGACGCATGGTCACTCCAAAGGGTGTGTTGTAGAGGGGAAAACGTGCGGAAATCAGAGGGGATTCGCTAGGGTCCGCTTCCGGTTCGTGCAAGCTGCGCGATGCTCCCAGCGGGCGAGATGGTATTCGCCCAGGACGGCCTTCCGCATCGCGTCGCTGTCGCGCCGCTCGCCCGGGCTCGTCCTGTGCGAACACCATCCCGCCCACCTTGCCATGGTGCCCGGGAGGGAGCGGGTGGGTATGTCCCGCCGGGTCCGCTCGCTGTATGGACGGAGCCCGGCAGGACATGCCCGCACGCGACCGACGAGGCCAGATGTGCGACGACCTATTGCCGCGCCAGTTCCGCCTGCCGCCGGCTAAGCCATATCCCCAGCCCGAGCCACACCGCCGACATCGGCACCGCCACCCAGCTGATGGCCGACAGGCCAAGCCCCAGCGCGGTGAGTCCGGCGAACGTCCATGCGCCAATCTGGTCTCCGCCGCGGTAGACGAACGTCTCGATGAAACTCTTCGCCTTGTACTTGTCCTCGCGCGGCACCACGGTGAACAGCACTTCCATTCCCGGGTTCGTCAGGGCGAAGTTCCCGGCCCGGCGCAGCACCACGAACGCCGCGAGCGCGCCGAACACGGGAACGCTCGCCAGTACACCGAAGCCGAGCATCGACACGATGGGAAGAAACGCGAGCGCCGACACGAGGCCGAACCAGCGGATGATCCGTCCGGTGAGGAAAATCTGTGTGAGCACCGTCAGCACCTGCACGAGCAACTCGACGCGTGCGAGCACCGCCGTGCGCGTCGCACGGTCGGCGAACGTGCCGCCGACGATCGACGACTGCTCGAAGTACAGGAAGGTCGATCCGATCGTGAAGAGCACGAGGAAGACTGCGATCCCAAGCAGGTACGGCGACTTGACGGTGTGCGTGAAGCCGGCCCACAGATTGCCGCCCACCGCGCGCCCCTGGAGCTGCGCCACCTGCGACAGCTGCGCTCGGCGATCGGAATCCCCCGCGCGCTCTGGGGCGCTCTCGGGCAGCGGGAAACGGGCCACCGCCACCACCGCGAGCTCGAGCAGCACGCAACTCACGAGCAGTAGATTCACGTCGCCGATGCCCTTCGCGAGCGTGGCGGTCGCCGCGCTCCCGGCCACCGACCCGAGCGTCCCGCCGACGCCGATGAATCCGAACAGCCGCTTGGCCTGGTCGCTCCGGAAGACATCCGCCATGAAGCACCAAAAGAGCGACGTGACGAACAGGTTGAACATGCTCGTCCACACGAAGAACGCGCGGCTGGTCCAAACGTCCACCGCTGAGCCATCGTGCCCGCGGCCGAGGCGGAGGAGCACGTAGAAGACGAGCAGGCTCGCGACGATCACCTGATAGGCGTAGGGAATGAACTTGCGCGGTGGAAAGCGCACGACGAGCGCCCAGAACAGCGGATTGGCAATCAGCGTCATGGTCAGCGTGCCGACGAACAGCCAGCTCAACTGCGTCGGCGTCGTGCCGGCCGCGACGGCGTCGCGCAGCGGGCGCAGCACGAACCAGCTCGCCAGTGCGCAGAAGAAGAACACCGCCGACGCCAGCATCGCGCGCACTTCATGCGGTTCGACGTCCACCACGCGGCGGAGCAGGGAATGCACCGCGCCGTGCTCCGCGCGCGTCCGTTCAGCCGGCTGGCTCAGGGGCCGTTCTTCTGCTTCGCGTGCCACGCCGCGAGCACCTCGGCTTCCTTCGACGCCGGGATCCCCGCGATCGCACCGTCATCCATCGCCTTCCGCTCTTCGGGCGGCCGCGTCTTGTGCCACTCGAGCGTGTCCTTCGCC
>Ga0209638_1001439_pt1 | contig 15241 bp, 7 predicted proteins | sample BarGraNGADG00211_FD_184490 | JGI IMG/M metagenome (GOLD analysis project Ga0209638, IMG submission 184490) | Arctic peat soil microbial communities from Barrow, Alaska - Barrow Graham LP Ref core NGADG0002-211 (SPAdes) (version 2) | ecosystem: Environmental > Terrestrial > Soil > Wetlands > Peat... | reverse complement strand
CTGTTCAAGAGAGGTATTATCCCATGCTTCTCCCATAACTGCAGGATGATAGGGTTGATCCCCACCACCATTACCAATTATGGTGATCTCTTTTGTTCTAATATTCTGATACAGATTGAGGATAGCCTGTTTCCAACGTTCATTACCCGTAACTCTGTAATATTCAACAAGACCTTCAAAAAGCGACATCATCTCATAAGCTTTTGGATAGACTCCTCCAATTTTTTCCGGATCTATATTATCATATGCCATTGATATTACATTATAACCTTTGGCTCCACCCTCTTCTTCAACGATGTATTTAGCAAAATCAAGATACCGTTTATAACCGGTTAATTTGTAAAGTCGCATGATAGGTTCGAGTACAGTGCTTGACTCAAGATGGTTTGGACTCCACCCCTGATCAACAATTCTTACTTTTGGCGATGGGCCTATTTGAGCGACCAGTACATCAGCCTCGTCTACCATGGCTTTAAGAACTTCCGGATCTTTATTCACCAGCATATAATAACCATCCAATCCCAATAAAACATATTTTCTTTCCCACAGATCACCACCCGGCCCATCAGGTTGTTTTGAGACCTCCGTACAGCTGATACTGCCATTCCCCCGTTTGGTGGTCAACAGGTCAGCAACCGTAGCTTTGAGAATTCTTTTCAGTTCAGGATCCTGCGTGTACCCGTAAAACATACATCCCGATCGAACTGCTTTTCCCCACATCTCGCCTTGCGCGAAAAAAGACCTTCCTGTCCTGAATTTCTCCACAAGTGCAGCATAAGGCACTACCCCTTTGTTCCAATGGTTGATTGAATTCTGAATATCATCTTCAAAATAACCATTCAAATGAATCGAATTTGCAGGTAGCGGAGTAAATTGATCCTGAACCCGCACCTTGTTAGCTGCATTACAAGAGCAGATCGCAATGCACAAAATTGGCAACAGCGTTGATTTTATGCGAACAGTGCTTCCACAAACATTCCTAAAAATCTTTTTGAACAAATACATATGCCTATTTTTAAATTTCATGCCTTAACCTTTACTCAGATAAATGCCTCAAAACCAATGATGAGGATATGATTTAATTGACAATGAATTTTTTACTTTCGCTTTTTTCCTTATTGCTTAATTCGACAATATATATTCCCTTGTTTTTAAAGAAGTCAATATTAACGCAATCAGATAATACAGGATCTTTGTACTTTTTTCGCCACAAAATCTGGCCAGAGATACTATAGATAGTGAGCAATGAATTATTTGTTGTTTCTAAAGGGAAAATAATATTTATGACATCTTTTACCGGATTCGGATAGATCAGAAACGATGGCGAAGTAGTTTTTGATATTCCGGTGGACATATCGGTAAAGTAATGAAAATTAAACCTGCCTCCCGGAGCCACATCACCATTGACATAGAAATCCATGATATTTCCGTCCTCCTGCATGTTATCGCTCCATTTAAATTCAAAATTCAATAGTTTATCATCGGTTACTCCAAGAACTGACTTTTTTATTTTAAGTACCAATGTTTTTCCATTGATATTGAATTCGGCATTGCCAACCTTGCTCCAGTTCCAGATATTGACACTTTTTTCAATGCTTGCTGAATCGGTGGGATTAACACGGTTAACCACGAAATCATAACCTTCCCAACCTGTCTCCTTTTTCCGGTCAATATCAATAAACAGGCGCATCCATTTTGGATCTGAAGTATTGGTCAATGGATCTGCTGTTTCAACATAGAAATAGAGATAATCCTTATCCCGGGCTACTTTAGCCATTACAATGTCATTCCGTCCGGTCGTATTGGTATAAATCAGACTGGTTCCCTGCCCGGCATGATTACGGTGAATAACATTGCCTTTGGGAGAAATGTATTCAGGTTTTACTGCTCCCCAGGCGTTCCCGTCATTTATATCAATGGTTTGGGATGCAGACGCTATTTCTTCGTCCGCCATTCCTTTAAACTTTCGTATATTACTTACTAATTGCATATAATACACGTCACCTTTATTTCCCCACGATTTTACAGGTTCTATATCACGACTTTTCTCGGCTGAATATTCATCGACGAAAGCAAACGGTTTTACATCCCAATCGAACCAGCGACCTGCAATCCACTCGTTCCAGCCGGTAACAAATATCAGGTCCGGATCAAGTGCAAAGGCACCCTTCCATTGTTCCTGAAAATTAAGTCCATAGAGATAAGCATCAGAGCGGGAATCTTGTCCTTTGGCTTTCGTATAGCTCCGGCCATAAGTAAGAGCAGTGTTAAAACCACTGGCATGTCCTCCACTGGCACCCGATGCATTCTGAGCCACACCAACAGTTGCCTGTTCAAAGCCACCGCCTGCTTTGGGAGCGTATCCATGTTGCGGATAATTCTCAAGCCATCCCCACTGATCATTACGGGTAGGTCCATTGACATAATCGGGTTGTCCGGGACGGAAGGTGAAGAATTCCTTCATATTGTTAATGGCTTGCTGATCGATAGAAACAGTAACTGCAACAGGAGTATGATTTGTGCCGGATGTGAGTTTAGTAAAATTGAATTCCGGATTATAAGAGATTTCACTTTCGTAGTTTCCGGCCACCTGGCTGCCGCCAAAATAACTTATGACAGGATCTGTGCTATCGGTCCATTTCCATACACCGACCTGTTCGGTGCCGTTACTTAATACCCAAATATATTCGCCCGCATTTTGTTGATCAAATGTCAATTTTATTTTCTCATTATCATTGAAGTTGATAAAGGTTTTTGAGGCAACCGGAGTGCCGGTAATGCTTTGCGAATAATTCGTGTTCCATTTGTATAATTTGAAAGTGATATTACCGACATTGTTACCCCAACTGGGGCAGGTTGCATTTATCGCATAAAAAGGAGATGTAGCGGTAAATTTCAGCCCTGCAGTGCCACCATCTTGTGCAACCAGGCTTTCAGGGTAAGCCATAATCAAAGGTTTACCATTCCACATAAACCACAAATCCTTATACAATTGCGGCTGGTAAAGGTCTGAGTATAATTCATAAAGCGATAATAAGGAATTATTATTTGCACCAAATGGAAGAAGAAAGCAAATTTGAGGGGTTTTCACGCCGTCCTTTCTTGCCTGGTCCCAAACTTTCAATAATACGGTATAGGAAGTTTTCCATGTCAGACTGCCATTCGTACAATCAAAAAAGACGACATCAACGCCTGCATCGGCCAGCATTTCAGCATGTTTGCGTAGTACCCATTCATCGGTTGTTCTGTAGTAACCCATTAAAGGTTCATCCCACCAAAAAACACCTCCTGAAATGCCTTGCCATGCCGGATGATTCGCATCGGTGGCAGCCTCAGGGTATTGTTTTAATATTTCTGTAATATTCAATACCGGTGAGAAATCAGCATTCCCATCTGTATGCCAGGTCCAGTAAAAAAGGCCGACAAATTTATTATTCCGCTGATTGCCTGTTTCACTTCTCATGGGCAATTTCCGGCCAAGTGCATCGGTAGCTGGTAATCCATTGCCATAATTCGGCCCGGTAACCTGGGCAAATAAATTCGCTGCAATAATGAGAAGCGTTATACCTGAAAATAATTTTTTCATTAACTTAATTATTCTTGAAATACTTTTTTAATGGCTTCCAGGTATTTCATACCGTAAAGTTTTTCTGGTTCCAGATAACTCCCTTCTGACCATTCATTCCAGGCATTGACGGTGATCAATTTTTTTTGATCGGGATGTTCATCCGCATAGGCTTTTGCCTTAGTCAAATATTTAGCAAATTTATCAGGGGTTGAATTGGTGATATATCCTGTTTTGAATATAAACCGGGGGTTAGCGTCCCAGCTAACAGTAACATTAGGGAAATAAGGAATGGAGAAATCATGGTCAAACTCTTTCCACATATTGGTTGACGCATCCGCCCACTTTTCATAATCACCATCAGGATTTTGAAGATGAGCCCAGCAATAATTTGTTAAACTTTTAAAACCAAAATATTTCAAGACATTATCCTGCGTTTTAACCTTTTCTGATGGAACACCACTAAGCTTTGAAGGCAAAGCAGACCACAAAATTCCCTGTAGATGTAAATCCGGGAACCCTGCTGCTTTCGTTTTTTTACGAAAATAATCCAATGCTTCCTTTGCTTTTACCGGACCACCCATACCATCAATAAATGTTTGCAATTCATAAAGACAGAATACAGGCTCCCCATTTATTTTATAATAAGACTTCTGTTTAAAATAATTTTTAATGATACGATCAACAATAATATTGAAGGTTGGTCTATTTACGCCACCTTTAAAATAAATTGAATCCTTATTAGGATTCTTTGCATCCCAGTATGTTGTAGCATTATGATTGGCCCACATGATATAAAATTTCATGCGATCCTTATTGGCTTTCAAAAAGCCATTGTCAATACAATCTTCCAACAAAGGTCTGTTTTCATACCAATACCAATCAAAAATAAACACATTTACACCATGTGTAATTGCTGCGTCAATTTTTTTATCCATCACTTTTGGATCGGCTTCATCATTATAACCCCATAAAGGAACTTTGGGCTGTAAATGTCCTGCTTCCTTTGCTTTTGCATGATAGATGATTTCCCATTCTCCCTTTTTTTCAGGGAAAATAAATTCTAAACGAGGCTCATAATGATAAGCAGGCCAATAAAAAGCTGCAACATCATAAGCTTGTTTTTGTGCTTTGGCCGAATTGAAAGCCAGAATTATGAATAGTACAATTAGTACGGGTATTAATTTAATTAATTTAACAGATTTCATAGATATAAAATATTTGTATTAATCAATAGTTTTAAGTCAGATTACATTATCTGAAAACCAAGTAATTTGTTGCCCATTTTATAGGATCTTCTCTGAAAAGAACAAGCATTTCCTTAGCTGTTGGTCGATTATTTTCATTTGTGACATATCCCTTTTTCTGATTAGCAATATCAATCTGCATAATATCCTCGAAACGGGTAAGAATATTGGCAGGTATAGGCCGACCATCATGAATACATTTGCGCATCAGCCATGCCAAATTTGCTTCCCGGCAATAACATCGGATGGCAGTTACAGTCTGCTCCAAAATTTTCAAATCAGGAATAGTTTCAACGATATAGTTTTTATACGGGGAAGCACTTACCATATTTGCATCAATTTTTTCAAAAATGCCAATCGCTTCCTGCAGCTTTGTAGCGGAAGCGCTGCAGCGAAGCTCAATATCTTCAATGAGCCACGGATCCAGTACCTCATCTTCTGTTAACATAAAAAGACTCCTTCGTGTCGATTTCCAACTCGGAGAAGGAGCTACTGATCCCATAATCTGTGCGACATCCCACTTATGAAAAACCTGAATATCAACCTGGTTTTTTGGAAGATTTGTAAAGCGCCAGGTTGCATCCCATGGGAAAAGGGAATATCCCATTGCTGTTGCTTCCCATGCAGCCAAAATTCCTTCACTATTTTTACCATAAGGCTTTGCCATTTCCAGCAAAGCTGTTTGATTGGATTTCAATGGATTGGCAAATTTAATCGCGGTCATCTCCAAATTAGGGTCATACTTGTCAGGAATGGTACCATAATATTCTTTAACACCACTGAGAGATTCAATATAAGCCATTGCATCCAGTTCCTCAGCCGTTAATCTCGGTGTTGCTATCCGTTGAAGCGGTTCCAGTTCCTGATTGGCGCTTGCTAAAAACACCTCTCCTACTACGGGTATGTTTCGTTCATGCAGTAGCCGGGTCATATTTTTAAACCAGATGTCCACAGGTCTTGCTAGTTGGACTTCAGCAATATTGCTATGGAGAAACAATCCGAAATTATGGGTCGGTAACGCCGGTATGCAGGCAAAAATCTCCCCAGCCGACAATTCCCAAGGCTCCCACCAGAGCGTTCCATTCGGGCTAACTGCTGCCCAGGTACTGGTCAGTGTTTGCAAAAAACCCGGAATCCTCTCATACAAAGGGATTCCACGATCTGTTGGTCCATCACCAAACTCATTGGCAACCCATGCTTCCTGATCAAAAGTATAGACTTGTATATCATCCAATTCGGGAATTGCTTTCTTCAGTCTCTTTAATAAATCAACATATTTGTCTACAACCTCCTTTTTACTGATACTGTTTTTTTCAGTAGCCGGATCTATCAAGTTTGGTCCCAGTGACTTGTATAGCGAATCAATACGGGGTGCGCCAAAGTGAAACAACGTCCGAAAGCCAAATGCCTTGGCTTTTTTAGCACGTAATTTAATATCAGATAACCTTTTATCTATTCTCGCTTTATCTCCGATACCCGGAACATAAAGAATATCTTCCAAATTAAGCGGCTCATCAGCAGGCCGCGCCCCCCAGGCAATATTAAGCTGAATGGTATTGAATCCCAACTTTTTCAAGGCTTTCAACTGCACATCATCATACCTGATATCCGTATTAATCGGATTTCCAATTATTGCAATTTTATACTTAAATTCAGAACGCTCAGCTATCTTATAGTCCTGACCCTGAACTTTCGTCAGACAGCAGACCTGAATGATCAATAAAACGAGTATTCCTGATAATAATTTAAAAGATTTCATTGAGAACTAATTTATAGGTATTCATCAGAAGTTACAGATTAAATACTTTTTTTTGAAGTATAGATATAATTAAAACGTCCACCGGGCGCTACGTCTCCATTGACATACCAATCCAACGGATCATTATCATTCTGCATATTGTCTGACCATTTAAACTCAAAATTCAATGGTTCAGGTATATTGTTCAAATAGCTTCTGGGGACAGTTATCATCATCTGATTTCCATCAATAACGTATTTTAGCGTTTGTTTATTTTTCCAGGAACCGCCTCCATATTGCTGTAACCTGTTACCGCCAACTACTCTATAATCATATCCTTTCCAGCCTGTAGCGGCATTGTGGTCCGTATCAATATACAGCCTCATCCAATTGCTGCCGGAGTTGGAGGTAATATCAGCTACAGTTTTAGCATAAAAATAAATATTTTTCTTGTCTCTGGCTACCTTTAACACATCGAAATCGTTTCTGCCGGTATTATTGGTATAAATAATAGCGGGCTCTGTAGGCGCACCTGCATGATCGCGTATCTGTGTGTCGCCGGTGTAATCTTTGTAAGCCGGATAAACATCCATCCAATCGCTGAAATTCCTGATTGTTTTACTGGCGCTGGCTGCAGGATTGGCTTCAATTCCCTTATATCTCCTGATATTGTTCACCAGCTGCATATAGTAATTATCTTTTAAATTAGCTGTTAGCGAAGGCTCAATATCCCGGCTATACTCCGGACTGGCCTGATCACAAAACCAGGAATGTTCAGGATTGCCATCATTGCTTGGAAATCTTCCTGCAATCCATTCATTCCAGCCTGTTATAAAAATAAAAGGCGTATTTTGTTTTATTGCATAATCCCAATGTTCCTGCACATTATAACCAAATTGTATGTCTTTTTCGGGATTTCCTGCTGAACCATTATGATAGCTTCGACCCCAATTATCTTTATTTCCATAAAATGCTGAGCCTCCCATTCCAGCTTCCTTCCAATTGGGATGTTGGGCGACAGAAACGTTGATGATTTCTTTTTCGCCCCTGGCATTGTAATATACTTTTTGCGGCCTTACAAATTCAATCCATGGCCAGCTATTTGTTTTTTGTGCTTCATTTGGCCACTGTGATTCCCGGTAAGTAAAAAAATGCTGGAAATTCTTCCCGGAAGCTTCAGCTGATAAACCAATAATAAGTGGTTTACCATCCAGATAAAACCAACAATCAGGATGACTGTAGGGAGCGTCCGGTTTGTAAAAGTTGTCATAAGCTTGCTGCATGGTCTCGCCGGAAGAGGTATTGGTATAGAAAACTATTTTGGGTGGATTTTTTCCCTGAACACGAACAGCATCCATGGCTTTCATTAAAACATCAGCTTGTTTTGGATAAGTTTGCTTGTTAGTTGCATCAATCACTAACAAATCTACACCGGCATCGGTAAGTAGCTGAATGCTCCTCAATTGTACCCAATAATCATCCGCTTTATAATAACCATAAATCGGCTTTCCCCAGTAATACATTCCTCCACTTCCCCAATATAGATTATTAAAATCGTTGAGCACTTCCGGATGGTTGGGCACAATCTCACTGAGGTCCCAGTATTTTTTTGGAGCGGTATCGTGCCAGAGAAAATAAAACATGGCAACCTGTTTGTTTGATTGTGGATTGCCCACCATATTGTTTTGAACCAAGGTACGACCTAAATCATCAGTACCCGCTAAAATCTGACCATAAGAGATACCAGAAAATTGCATAAATACGGCAAAAATGAGAACAACCTGTCTGACAATTGTTTTCATATTAAGAGATCGTATGGAGACTTGTTCTTTTTTCATCGTTTAATGATTTTAACGAAGTTCAAGCGTTGCTTCACTAAGTTCATTTATTTTTTAGGCCACCTGTAAATTGACACATCACCGGGTTCAATAACCATCGTGCTCATATAGGTATTTGCCGGAACCAGTGAACCATCTTTTAAGACTTTCTCAACGGTTGAATCACCCTTGATCGTTAGTCGCATGGTATTGATTAAATCACGGTTTACCACAACCAGAAATAAGTCATTGCCTTTCTCTAAAACAGAAACAACAGCCCCTGTACCTTCCGTCTCCAGGACTTGTATTGATTTTGGAAGTTGTAAGAGGCGCTTTGTTCCCAACGGAATACTTTTCCCCGTATGGGCGACTGAAACCAGTTTTGCACCCAGGAAAACACCCGACAGGTTCTTAATTTCCCCGTTCATCAATTTTATTTTGTCATAAACCTCACTTCGCCTGGATTCAAGTGTGATCGGCCCGTTATGGAAATTCCACTGGGTATCTTTCGGTGTCCAATAGGTAAAATACTGGATTCCCTGCGCACCGTAAGCCAGGTTGCTGTAAACCTGCAGCCTTAACATTGCAAGCGTTGGAATGGGATAGGGCCCGTGAGCGACAGTTAGAGCAAAAGCCCAGAAAGGCTTTTTGGCTTTTGCAGCCTCATCAGAGAAAATCTCTAAATTTTCATACCAATTTTCCCGGACAGACCGGCTGGAATCACCGATTATAGGATAATGGTCAAAAGATAAAAGTTGCAGGGGAACTTCCTTTATAAATATATTCACATATTCCCGGTAGGTTTTTACACCAAGCTGATTTTCATCCGCGTAATTGGGTAACAGGTTTAGGTAACAAAAATGTTTATCATCAATTGCCCGGATCTTTTTCGCCCATTCGCCAAGCTCTTGAAAATCGTTTCGTCCCGGCTCGTCCCGGAGATAATAACCGGCAACCGCAGGGTGATTCATAAATCGCCTGACCGTTTTTTCAGGATCGGTTTTAAGCTCCGGACAGGAAACGATCATTTTCACACCGGTCTTTTTTGCGATTTTTAAGGCTTTTTCCATCGCTTCCGCATTAGAAAACATGCTGAAATTATGCGTTATCCCGGATGCCCTCAACTCCTCGTACCTGGCGATGGAGGTTTCCTCCTGTGGAACTCCCATCCAGGCGAGAATAGGAATCTGCCTGGAAGGTTTTATCTTATTCTGTGACTTGACACTACTGATGCAGGCAAAAACAAAAAATAATAATAGTATTAGTAATTTTCTCATAATAATAGCATATTTGATTGATAACAAAATGTTTATATTATGTTTCTTTTTAACTTTTAGTTTTTAGAGATGCCCTTAAGTGAACAAGAGTAAAGATTTTGAGCTTTCAGAAACGTGTTTCTGAAAGCTCAAAGCCTTTTATAGTATGGTTAAATAACCTGTCAACCTATTAGTATCATATTGACAAAACGATTAATCTAACCATCCCGGGTTCTGCCAATTAACACCGGAAAATCCGATAACCTTATCAACTTCACTCTGATCAATAGGATACATCAGCCATTTAGTTGATGAACAGTTTCTATCGGGGAATTTGAAGCGGGTATATGTAAAGGTGGAACCAGTCTTTGTAATCTGCATACCTGTAACAAACTTATCTGTCTGATCCAATATTTTCCATCGCCTGACATCAAAGAAACGATGCTCTTCATAGGCCAATTCAACACGTCGCTCATTACGATACTTTGCTCCAAAAGCAGTTGGATCCATACCTGCAGGGAATGCAGGCATACCAGCTCTGGCACGAACTACATCAACAGCATCTCTGGCGCTCATGGAAAAACCTGTTGCAGTAACAGCCACATCCGGGCCAGCTGATTGGTAAGCAGATTCAGCAAAGTTCAGGTAAAGTTCAGCCAAACGGAACAATCTGATAGCGCCATCAGCACTATTGCTAAGTGTGGACGCAAAATTGTTGAATTTACGCATGTAATATCCTGTTCTGGTATGCTTCCGATCGAGAGCTGATATCTCTTCTGTCCCTCCTACAAAAGTTTCCACTTTTTTACCAGTGGGTTGATCTAAATACCTCACTGCATCATTGTAGTAAATAGAGGCATAAAATCTTGGATCACGACCAACGTAAGGATTCGCCGGATCATAACCTGAAAGGGGGTTCACAGTAGCAACTGTCCTGTCGGCATTATATCCTGTAATAGGAGCTTCCCCATTTGCCATCTCATAGCTATCAACCAATTCCTGAGAAGGACATGGCCCGGTTCTGTTCATACCTGGATTAGTAGGCATTCCCGCCCACTGCCATACCGCCATCTGCGCACCACCCTGGAAAATAGTTTCCTTGTCAACAGCCCGTTGATCATTAGAACTGGTTAAACAATAGAGTGCATAAGAATTCTGAGCGAAAGTTGCACTAGGCGCCACATCAAAGAGCTTGTATCCTCCATTCGTTAAACATTGTGACAAAGCTTCCTTGTTGATATCAGTTGCCATAGCCCAGGTATAGGTACCATCAGACCACAGAGGGCTTGCAGCATAAGTCACCGCCTGAGACTTAATAGCATAGGCTACGCCACGGGTCATGATACCAAATTGATTGTCAGAAACATTCCATGATAAACCATCCGATATCGCTAAAGCTTCATCGCAATCTGCCAGAATAAATGTCACAACATCTGAAAATGTAGCTCTCTTATCAGTGGCGAAATCGTGATTTATTTCCAAGGGTTTATCAAAAATGGGCACCCCTCCATAACGTTTAATCAACTGTAAATAGTAGAGCGCACGTAAAGTACGAGCTTGTGCAATCCATGTCCCTTTTTCTGCATCCGTGGCATATACCGTAGCCGTTTGGATACTTTGAAGAAACACATTACACTTACGGATCCCTGTATAAAGATTTCCCCAGGGACTCCCATCAGACGAATTAGCTGCATAGGTTATTGAGGTAATATTGCCACCGTACCAATTATTATATGTGGAACCCGGCGTGATATCATCCGCATCCTGCGCTTCATCTGTAAATGAAGCCCGATCCATATAAGGAGCAGGACAAAATCCATAGCAAGAGTTGAGATAACCCCGTGTTCTGTTATAATCACTGAAGACCTGATCCATAGTAATACGACCGTCAGATTGCAAATCCAGCTGCTTATTGCAGGAGAAAAATAACAACGAGGTGACTATGGCTGTAAATAACTTAAATTTTTTCATACTAAATAATTTTTCAGATTTATACATTTACCCGACTGATTAGAAAACAACATTTACGCCTAAATTGAATACCCTGTAAACAGGGAATGCTGCATAACTGCCTTCCGGTCCAAAATCTTTAGACTTCATCTTGTCCCATGTAATCAGGTTCTGTCCGCTGAGTACAAATTTTATCTTCCCTGCCGAAATAGCATTTGATTTAGACGAGGGGAGTGTGTATGACAATTCAAGATTCTTGAGTCGTACATAAGATCTGTTATAGTTAAAAAAATCACTTGTTTGATGATTGACTGATTGGGCTAAAGAAAGTGCAGGATAAGTAATTTTTTCCTTATTATCGTATCGCGCTTGTGTCCAGGCATCCTGATGCAATGCCCCAAAAGCACCATCATAAGACGTTTCAAAAACACCCCATCCGCTATATACCGAAGAAAATTGTCCAACACCCTGGAATAGGAAACTCAAATCAAATTGTTTATACGTTATGCCACCTGATATACCATAAGTTACCAGAGGCAGAGCGCCATAGCCAATTGGAGCTTTATCACGCTCATCAATCTTACCATCAGTATTCAAATCCTGGTATTTCAGGTCTCCCAAACGCGGTGTACCAAAACTATACGCCAATGTATTGTTAGCCAGCTCAGTTGCAGTGTTGAAGAACCCGTTTCCATTGCTATAATCAACTAAATAACCAAATTCCTGGCCATAAGAGTAACCTTCCTGCCATTTTCTGTAGGCATAGTCTGCGGTCTTTTGGGCTTCATTTACTTTAACGACGGTATTTTTATTATAGCTCATCATACCTCCAACAGTGACAGTCAAATCACGATTGATCTGTTTGTTGTAATTGAGAGTAATTTCATAACCTTTGTTATCGAAAGTACCCGCGTTAGTTTGAGGATAGTTGGCTAAAGGAACACCCTGGTAAAGCGGTATGGTAGAGACAGCGCTAACTACCATGTTATTCATACGCTCTTTGAAAACATCTACCGAAACAGAGATTGCGTTGAAAAGTCCCAAATCTATGCCAAAGTTCTGCTTGGTAGAAACCTCAGCCTGTATATTAGGATTACCCACCTGGTTTTCATTGATAAGGTATTGAAGATACACAAGAGTACCGCCACCGGTAGCAGTTATGTTATCAAGGTAGGCAAAACGGACAAGTCCACTTTGGTCATTGGCAGTTTTACCGTAAGATGCCCTTAACTTTAGATTGCTCAACCAATTCAAATTACTCATGAAAGCCTCATTAGATGCTACCCATGCTGCTGAAACGGCAGGAGTTGCAATAAAACGATTGCCGCGTGCATACTGCTCAGAGCCTGAGTAACCTACATCAAACTTAACAAGATATTTGCTATCATAACCGTAGGTAGCCTCTGCACCTGAACTTACCCGGTTATAGGGAAGCAACCCGGGAGATGAATTATCTGCTTTGGTCAGGTTTTGATAAAACATGTAAGCCATAGCGCCAACCTGGTGTTTGCCAAAATCACGTTTATAGTTTAACTTGGCATTATAAGTAAGGTGGTAATAGAAAGATTGATCTTTAGCATAAGCTAAAGGAGAATCGGTTTCGGACCCCTTCTTTGTAAACTCAAGCACATCCAGATTATTTGTTCTTATCCATCGCTCATAGTCCTGAGTTGTATTTAAAACGCCCACTCCATTGGTCTGATAGGCCAAAATACCGGTAAAATCCAATCCTTTTGTAAGAAAACTCATATCCAGGTCAAGACCAAACTGGGATGTAATATTGGTTACCGTAGCCCGTGTATAGCCCGTACGATTAAGCATGCCATAGGTAGGCGAACCTACTTGTTCAGTAGTAATCACCTGACCAGGGGTAATTACAGCGCCTGTAGTTGCATCAAGAACAGGAGGTGTTAAAGGGCCGTATGTAGCTGACGGAATCTGGAAAAGACTACCATAAATAGTTGCATTACCTACACCGGCTGTCCGCTCTCTTTTGATATTTCCTGCTAACCTGACATAAGCTTTCAGATATTTATTCAATGACATATCGACATTGGTACGATAATTTACCCAGGTATTGTTCATTTCAGGGTTATATTTAGTTTGGTCTGTATTAAACACACCACCCTGATGCATGAAATTAACATTGGAGTAATATTGAACCTTATCATTACCTCCGGTTACGTTAATACCAACCCGCTGCATATAACCAGTATTCTTCAAATACTGGTTATACCAATTATTATTGGGATAATTGGGATTATCACCTGCACGGTAGCTGGCAATTTGAGCATCACTAAACAGATAATTTAAACCACTTCCGTCATTGAAGGCTGCCTGATTTCTCATCTCTGCATAATCGGCAGAATTATAAAAAGCAGGTTTAGTTGTTGCCTGCTGAAAAGATTGATCAAAAGTTGTTCTGATCTGTACCGGACCTTTTTTACCCCGTTTGGTTGTAATAACCATCAACCCGTTTGCACCCTGAATACCATAAAGCGCCTGAGTTGATGCATCCTTGAGAATAGTTACAGATTCAATTTCATTGGCGCTTATGTAGTCGAGTGTCTGGGCACTGTTATAAGCAACAACAATCCCATCGATCATAACAAGCGGATTATTTCCCCTTGCTGCCGAAAGACCGCGAATATATAAACTAGTTCCAGACCTTGACAATTCTGAATTGTTCTCCTGAGTAGTTAATCCTGCAAGACGACCTGCAAAAGTCATGGGCAGGTTAGCAACAGGTGACTTTTCGAGTTCAGCACCACTCACGGTAGCTACCGATCCGGATACATCATTACGTCGTTGAGATGTGTAGCCCAGCTGAATAATTTCATCTTTATTGTCGGCATCCCATTTTAGCTGGACATCAATCCGTTCATTTTCTCCGGTAGTCACCTTTTGTGTGGTATAACCCATATAAGAGAAAACAAGCATCTTATTTTCATTATTAATAATTGTGTATTCACCCTTCAGATTGGTTGATGTTCCGTAAATCCCATTTTCGTCATTAATCGTTACCCCGGTGAGGGGCTTTCCGAACTCATCAGTTACCATCCCATTGATGGAAGCTGATTGCTTCTGTGCGCTAACTGTTGTCCCAAAAGAAATCATGAGCATAAACGCCAGCAGCAATGTTATTTTTATCATTAATTTATGTATCATCTTATTTATCATTTTAAGTCCAATAAAAAACTATTACTGCTTACCAACCCGGATTCTGCCAATTCACACCCGTACTAGTTTTTAAGGCGTTAGCCTCATTGAGTGGCATTGGTAACCAAAGGAATTTATTGGTATAACACTTGCGTTCATTAGCACGAACCGGACGACGGATATAAGTAAAGGTACCATCCGCATTTCTGGTGATTGCCATAGCTGTAATCCAACGATCTGTTTTGGATAGATCACCTGTAGGTGTTGACCAGCGACGAATATCGAAGTAACGGTTTTCTTCCATAGCTAATTCAACTCTGCGTTCACTATGGATACGCAGTAACAAATCACTTTGACTCAATGTGGGTAAGTTCGGCATACCAGCCCTTGCTCTTATTTCATTGACTGCTGCCAATGCATCATCTAACTGACCTGCTTCTGCTGCAGCTTCTGCATAGTCGAGAATAACCTCACCCAAACGGAAGAGTTTAGTATTGGCTCCACCAACT
>Ga0209638_1001438_pt1 | contig 15246 bp, 9 predicted proteins | sample BarGraNGADG00211_FD_184490 | JGI IMG/M metagenome (GOLD analysis project Ga0209638, IMG submission 184490) | Arctic peat soil microbial communities from Barrow, Alaska - Barrow Graham LP Ref core NGADG0002-211 (SPAdes) (version 2) | ecosystem: Environmental > Terrestrial > Soil > Wetlands > Peat... | reverse complement strand
CAAAGAACGGGGTCGGCCCAGCAGCTGCCAACGTCCACGCCGTCTTGAGCGCCGTGCCGCCGTGAGTGTTCGAGACCTCCTTGAGCAAGGTCAGATGCGTCTCAGGTGTGTCCTTGAATGCTACTGACGCGGCAGGCTCAGGAGTCGTATCGGAGATGGTTACCTGCTGGCTTATGGGTTGTCCGAGAGAGCCGTCCGGTAGCAGATAGCCTGCCGGCGCGACCGTCTCGGTGATGGTCCACGTGCCGGTGTAAAGACCCGAGACGTGAATCTCGCCTGGGACGCTGTTGGTGTCACCAGTGCCGTTGTCGGTAACGGTGCGCGTCACCGCGCCGTCCGGACCCGTGCCCGTCAGCGTGAAGGTCGCTCCCGCGAGGGGGTCACCGGTGGCGTCGAGTTTCTGCCAGGATGCACCACCAAGCGGGTCGTTGAATCCAAGGTCCGCCGTGATGAAACGTGTCGCGGTCCAGGTCTTGATGGCAGGGTCGAGCAGGTAGCCGGTCGGCGCCTTGACCTCTTGAACCGCGTAGGGGGGCGGGCTGAAATGGTCGGTCTTCAGGGCGATCGTGCCGTCCGCGGCACCATCGGCGACCGCACCCGCCATACCGGGAACTGTGCCATCGGTGATGAGCAGCGAACCCGTCCCCGTGTTCGGGTTCGGGGTGACGCTGAAGGTGGCGCCTGGGAGGGACGTGGCCGTGGTCGGACCGGTCTTGTTGATGTTGAGGAACGCGCACACTGGCTCGATGGTCACGTCCAACGGACCCGCGATGTCCTCCATGTTGCTGCTCTCGGAGGCCGATTCGCGAGTTCGGAAGTTGATCTGGGTGTAGGCAGTGTTCTCGCAGCCCGAGCTAAACCCTTGGGACGCAAGGTTGAACGCAAGCTCGGCGAACTGGCCAGCGACCAGAGTGGGAGCAGCCGGATCGCCTGGCGGAACAGTGATGTCGGTGGCGTTCGACAGGCCGAAGATGGCGGCGGGGTCCACTATTTGGTCGACCCATCCGCCGCTAGACCACTTGGACACGCTCTCAAGGCCAAGCGGACCGTTGCCGTTCTGGACGAAGGTGACCCGCAGGTCCCCGTCTTTTCGTTGTGGGACGCTCAGCCCGGCCGGATTGGTGACGTTGGAGAGCTGGTTGAACTCCATGACGTAGTAGACGGTGCCCGTGACATCCGCCCGGTCAATCCCGACATAGAGCCACTCGTCGTTGCCCACCAGCCGGTTGGCCACCCGCGCATGCACGAGGTCAGCCTTGCCCGTCGAGACGACGTGCTTGGTCCAGACGCTCGGGGACTGGCTCTCCTTGCCGCCGACACCCGTCGGGTCAGCGGCGCCGTCCGTCAGCGTGACGTAGGGGGTGTTGCTCCAGTCGACGCCCGGGGGGGTCATCGTCGCCTGGGTCATGTCGCCATCGATCTCGAAACCACCCATGAGCCGGCTGTCCGCGGGGACGGCCGCCGGGGCCAAAGCCGGTGCAAGAAGAGTGCTTGCCATTTTGGTCGAAGTCTTGGACTTGCTGGCAGGCGGCGCGGGCACGTCAGTAGGGGCAGGCGGCGCGGGCACGTCCGTAGCAACGGGCGGCGCGGGCGCGTCCGTAGCAACGGGCGGCGCGGGCGCGTCCGTAGCAACGGGCGGCGCGGGCACGTCGGCAGCGACCGGCGGCGCGGTCGCATCGGCGGTGGCCTGCGCCGTCGCAGTCACATCCGTCACTGGAGTGAGCGGGTCGTCCGCCACACTGGGACCAGCGCCCAAGACCAAGCCCAGGACCATGACCGACGTGGCCGCCAGGAGCCTGCGCCCCCGCCCCCGACCCTGCCCCCGACCTACGCTCAAACCACCGTGAAGACTCATGATCCAAACACCTGACTTCGGTAGAAGCGGACCTGCCAAGGTCGTTGGGTAATGCGACCTTCAATAAAGCGTAAAGAGTTGGTAAGATTAGGGTCAATCTCTACGCTATTTGGCCTACGTATTCTGCCCGTTCGGACGATGGGTTTCTCAGGTATACGGACGATGACGTTCCATGACAATGGGCCCACGGCATGCAATATCGGCACAGGTCATCCGAAAACCCCCGAGGTCTCACCAGATCGCGACGAACCCATCTTTTACGAAAATTGCCGGTGTTCGTCGATGACCGGTTAGCGCGATCGCGCAGGGGACGGCTGCCGGATCGACTCGGGATATCTCGCCGCCTCAGATGAGCGAGCTCAGCTCGCAGCCGGGCACACGGAGCAGGTCAGTGTGCTGATGGGAGCGACTGCGCCCGAGAGACGTTCGCCACGGCCCCGGACTCCCTGGCCGGCCCGCCAACCTGGCTTTGCACTGTGGTGGCGACAAGCTGAGGCTGGCTCGCCGACCGAGCCAATGCGAGGTGAGCTCCGAACATCACGGCGACGGCCACAAATAGAGTTACTACCCCCACGACAACAAAGCGCCGGGAATCGGCAAAGCCTCCGACCAATGCGGCCGACGCGCTAAGGATGGCACTCTTCGGCTGGGCTGGACGTCGATGACGGCCGCTTGCCGGGCCGAGGTGCACCGGCGAAACTCCCCTCGGCCTCCGCCCAGCGGAACCAGCAGGCGTGGGGTCGCCTATCGGGCGCTTCGGTGCGTGCACATGACGAGGCGGCGGGCCTGCTGCGGCGCCTGGCTGCGGCACCCAACCATCCAGCTGTTCATCCGCACCCCGATGCCGGCCGGTGTCAGAGTGGGCTGGTGGTGGGACAACGGGCTGTGGGAGCACAGACGCGGGCACATGGCTCGCCCTTTCTCGAAGGCTTTCACGGAGCGGCAGAGATGCGCCCAGGGTCCGCTTGGGGACCCAGACCGTCGCCGGTGAGCGCACCACGTCCGGCGAGGGAACGGGCAGCGTTCCGAGGGCGGCGGCAATCCGGTCGGCGGGCAGACGATCTTTTAGCTGGCGATTCACGCGACGGCGCGACACAAGTCCGGATGCCGACAACTGCCGCCCCCATTCGTCTCGCAAACCATCAAGAATGCTCATGTCCAACCCCTCCTTCCGGAAGGCTGTCCCAAGGGGTCGCCTTACGTAAAGAAATCTACGCACGTCGGTATTCCTTTGGTAAGGGTCTGGTCAATTCCTTGACGATTCGGAGAATGAGTTCGACCCGTTGGGACAGCGATTAATGGGCCAAACAGACGATGACGTTCTATGACAATCCGCGCCCCGCCACCCTTAAGGGTGCAAAGCGGCTGACGCCACCAGCCTCAAGCCGGACCGTGACGGACCCAACGGCGAATGTTGCCGTGGTGGCGGACGATGACGAGCAGGGCGATACAGACTCCCCACAACCTGCCGGCGGCAACAGGCTCGGGCAAAGGTGCCAACCCGGCGTACAGCCCGAGCAGTCCCGCCGCCACGATCGACGACCCGGCCACCGACCGGGTGCGCCACAGCATCAGCCCGAAGGCCAGGGCCATCACGATGGCGAACCACGGGAACACCGCCAGGACGGCGCCCATCGAGGTGGCAACGCCCTTGCCCCCGCGACCGTGCAGGAACGGGGACAGCACGTGCCCAAGGACGGCAGCCAGACCCACCGCGTATGCCGTGAAGCGGTCACCCAGCCACAGCGCCAGCAAGGTCGGGACCAGACCTTTGAAGACGTCGAGGACGCCCACGACAACGCCCCATCTCACCCCCAGGACCCGACCGACGTTCGTGGCTCCGGGGTTGCCCGACCCCTGACGCAGGTCTGCGTGAAGCACCGTGGCGATGATCGTCGCCGGGTTGACCGCTCCGACGAAGAACCCGAGGACGGACGCGAGGCCGACGACGATCCACGACCCGGGCATGGTCAGTCCTTGCCGGCGGACGGTCGCGGCGAGACCGCAACAGCGATCGTGCCGGGGCCGACGTGCGCCCCCACCACCGCTCCGAGCTCAACCAGCAGAACCGTTGTCGAGGACGCGACCCGCGTCCGCAGCCGCTCGACCAGGTCCTCGGCCCGGGTCTGGGAGTCAAGGTGATGGACTGCGATATCGACCCCCGACTCCCCCGCCGCGTCAGCAGCGCGGAGTGCCAGCTCCTCCAGCCTGCTCAACGCGCGGACCGACGTCCGCACCTTTTCGATCGCGGTGATGTGCCCATCGGACAGCGCCAGCAATGGCTTGATGGCCAGGGCCGAGCCGAGCATGGCCGAGGCTGCTCCGATGCGACCACCTCGGCGCAGATACTCCAGGGTGTCGACGTAGAAGATGACCGTGGCCGCCGCAGCGCGCGAACCCGCAATGGCTGCAACGGCTTTGGCCTCCAGCCCCTGCTGCGCGGCCACCGCTGCGGACAGCACCGCGTAACCCATCGCCATACCCATCGAGCGGGAGTCGACGACCTCCACAGGGATCGGCGACTGGCTGGCTGCAAGGGCTGCGGACTCGACGGTCCCCGACATGTCCGAGGAGATGTGCACCGATACGACGGCATCGGCACCGTCGGCCGCCGCCGCCTCATAGACGTCCAGGAAGGCCTGCGGCGAGGGACGCGACGTGCTTACGGGGGTGAAGCTGCGCAGGGCAGCCGCCACCTCGGCGGTCGTGACATCGACCCCCTCGCTGAACTGTTTGCCGCCCAGGATCACGTGCAGCGGCACCACCCGAATGCCATGGCTCGCCACCAGATCCAGGGGCAGGTATGCCGTGGAGTCGGTGACGAGCGCAACACTCACCCCGGCAGGCTATCGGTGGCGCATTCCCGGGCTGGTCAGCCCGTGACGATGTTGACCAGGTTGGGCGGACGCACGATGACCTTGCGGACGACCTTGCCCGCGAGGGCCGCCGCGATCTTGTCGCGCGCCAGCACCTGAGCCTGCAGGTCTTCCTCCCCGATGTCGGCAGCCACCTCGAGGCGGTCGCGGACCTTGCCCTGGACCTGAACGACGCAGGTCACGGTGTCGTCCACCAGCAGGGCCGGGTCGGCCTTCGGGAAGTCCACGAAGGTCAACGAGTCCGTGTGCCCCAGCTTGGCCCACAGCTCCTCGGTGATGTGCGGTGCGACCGGAGCCGTCATGACAACCAGCGCCTCGGCCGCCTCTAGCGGCACGCTCGGCAGCTTGGTCAACGCGTTGTTGAGCTCGATAAGACGCGCGATGGCCGTGTTGAAGCGCAGGCCGTCGAAGTCTGTCCGGACCGCGTCGATTGTCTTGTGCAACAACCGTTTCGTGGCCTCGTCGGGCGCGTCGTTGCTGACCGTCACCTCGCCACTGACCTCGTCGATCACGTTTCGCCACAGTCGTTGCAGGAAACGCTGGGCACCGATCACAGCCCGGGTCTCCCACGGGCGCGAAAGGTCCAGCGGGCCCATCGACATCTCGTAGACCCGGAACGTGTCCGCGCCGTACGCCTCGAACATCTCGTCCGGCGTGACCACGTTCTTCAGGGACTTGCCCATCTTCCCGTACTCACGGCTGACCGGCTGTCCCTTCCAGGTGTATGACGCCTCGCCAGACGCCTTGTGCTCCACCACCTCTGCTGCGGGCACCGCCTGGCCGCGGTCGTCGCGAAAGAAATAGGCCTGGATGTAGCCCTGGTTGAACAGCTTGCGGAACGGCTCCTCGCTGCTGACGTAACCGAGGTCGAACAACACCTTGTGCCAGAACCGCGAGTACAGGAGGTGCAGGACCGCGTGCTCGACGCCGCCCACGTAGAGATCGGCGCCACCAGGGTCCAGCGCCCCGACCGGTGCCCCCACAACGGTTTCGGCCTGCTTGCCCATCCAGTACTTCTCCACCTCGGGGTCAACCAGGGTCTCGTTGTTGGCGGGGTCCAGGTAGCGCAGCTCGTACCAGCAGGAACCGGCCCAGTTGGGCATGGTGTTGGTCTCCCGGCGGTAGTGCTTCAAGCCGTCGCCCAGGTCCAGCTCGACGTTGACCCACTCCTGCGCCCGGGCCAGTGGCGGCGCCGGTGTGGACATGGCGTCCTCGGGGTCGAAGGTGGCCGGCGAGTAGTCGGCGACCTCGGGCAGGAGCACGGGCAGCATGGACTCGGGCACGGCGATCGCGTTGCCGGCATCGTCGTAGACGATCGGGAACGGCTCGCCCCAGTAGCGCTGCCGGGAGAACAGCCAGTCGCGCAGCTTGTACGTGATGGTTCCCTCGCCAAGACCCTTGTCCTGCAACCACTTGATGGTCTTGGCCTTCGCTTCGGTGACGCCCAGCCCGTTCAGAGAGATCTCGTCGTTGGCGGAGTTGATTGCCGGGCCGTCGCCGACGAAGGCCTCGTCGTCGGGGTGACCCGCAGGTGGCTGGACGGTTCTGATGATCGGCAGGTCGAACCTGGTCGCGAACTCGAAGTCACGCACGTCCTGACCGGGCACCGCCATGATCGCTCCGGTGCCGTAGCCCATCAGCACGTAGTCGGCCACGAACACCGGGATCGACCGCCCGTCAACGGGATTGGTCGCGAAGGCGCCGGTGAACGCTCCGGTCTTGTCCTTGCCCTCGGACTGCCGCTCGATGTCGCTCCTGCGCGAAGCTGCCAGCCGGTATGCCGCGACGGCCTCCCTGGGTGTCACGTTCTGGCGGCCGCCCGGAACCCACGCCTCTCGCGTGCCCTCGGGCCAATCACCAGCGGGGACAATGGATTCCACGAGCGGGTGCTCCGGCGCCAGAACCATGAAGGTGGCACCGAACAGCGTGTCCGGACGGGTCGTGAAGACGTCGATCGCTACGGTCTTGACACCGTCCGCTGAGGTCGTCGGACCGTCGGCGACGTGCGTCGAACCGCCCGCGACGGGCGTCGAACCGTCAGCGACAGGCAAGCCGTCAGCGACCGGGGCCTGGAACGACACCCTGGCCCCGGACGAACGCCCGATCCAGTTGCGCTGCATCAGCTTGACCGGTTCGGGCCAGTCCAGACGCTCCAGATCGTCGACCAACCGGTCGGAGTACCTGGTGATGCGCATCATCCACTGGGACAGGTTGCGTTTGAAGACCGGAAAGTTGCCGCGCTCGGACCGACCGTCAACAGTGACTTCCTCATTGGCCAGAACCGTGCCCAACCCCGGACACCAGTTGACCGGTGCCTCGGATCGGTACGCCAGCCTGTGGTCGTCGATGACCTGGCGCTGCGCATCGGCGGACAGCGAGGCCCAGGGCACGCCCGAGTCAGTAGCCCGCTCCCCCGACTCCAGCGCTGCGACCAGCTCACTGATCGGCCGGGCCTTTCCGCGCCCACCCGCGGCCGACTCGTCATACCAGCTGTTGAAGATCTGGACGAAGATCCACTGGGTCCACTTGTAGAACTCGGGGTCGATCGTCGCGATCGCGCGACGATCGTCGTGAGCGAGGCCCAGCCGGCGCAGCTGACGCCGCATGTTGACCATGTTCTCTTCGGTGGTCTTGCGCGGGTGCTGTCCGGTCTGCACGGCGAACTGCTCTGCCGGCAACCCGAACGCGTCGTAGCCCAGGGTGTGCAGGACGTTCTTGCCCATCATCCGCTGGAAACGCCCATAGACGTCGGTGGCGATGAAGCCCAGCGGGTGCCCTACATGCAGGCCGGCACCGGAGGGGTAGGGGAACATGTCCAGGACGAAGAGCTTCTCGCGGCCGGCCACACCCTCTGGGTCAGCCCATGGGCCGGCCGGGTTCGGGGCATGGAACGTGCCCTCGCTCTGCCAGCGGTCCTGCCACGCCAGCTCGATGTCCTCGGCCAGCTCGGCCGTATATCGGTACGGAGTGTCGCTCATCGTCGCGTCCTCTGTTCGTCGTCCTGCGGGTTCATGCTCCTTGGGGCCCCGGACCGACACATAAGAAAACCCCTCGCGCAGGAGGGGTTGCCGCGTTGAGGTCCGGTCGGATCAACGCGGCGGACTAAGGAGCAGCGTGCTTCGCATGTCCACAGGTTAGCGCAGGTCAACCGCCGGGCCCCCGGGCGGTGTTCGGGCACGGCCGCCACGGGCAGTCACACCTGGACATGACCAAGGGCCGCCCTGGACATGACCAAGGGCCGCCACAATGAAGTAACGGCCCTTCGAGTATTCGAAAGCGTGGGGTTCCTAGAGGGACGCAGCCTTCTTGGCCATGGCCGACTTCTTGTTGGCCGCGCTGTTCTTATGGATGACGCCCTTGCTCACGGCCTTGTCGAGCTTGGTCGAGGCCACCTTCAGAGCGTCGGCGGTAGCGGCCGCGTCGCCGGAGTCCGCCGCAGTCTTGAACTTGCGGATCCAGGTGCGGAGCTCGCTCTTGACGGCCTTGTTGCGCTCGGTGCGGATTGCGTTCGTCTTGATCCGCTTGAGCTGGGACTTGATATTTGCCACGAGGACTCTTTCTCACATTCGGGTAGGTCGATGGTGCTCTGTCATGAGGGCGACAGACGCGACTCGGGACCGGGCGTGGGGATACCCGTGGTTGAGCCGCTCTGGGTGGAACCGCATGCGCACGACCTGAGCGCGCGAAGGGCAAATCTAGCAGCGAAGGGGGTGCCCGGCCAAACCGCAGCCCTGCCGCGTCCGTCTGTCGCGCCTCTGCCCCGACCGCTGGTTGCGCCGAAACCACCGAATGCCTGCTTCCCCAGCCCCGATTCGGTGGTCTCGGGGCAACAAGCGCAAATGGAGGATCAGGTGGAGGTGGCGCGGGAGCTGCAGATCGTCAGGATCGCACGCTCGACCGCATAGACGGGATCACGTCCGCCGCCCTTGACGTCGAAGTCCGCGGCGGCGACAGCCTGGATAGCGCGACCGACACCGTCGGGATCCCAGCCGTTGAGCTTCTTTCGGGCCTGGTCGATCTGCCACGGCGCCATGGACAGGACCTTGGCCAGCTGAGCGGAGGAGCCGCGACCTGCGCTTCCGACCCGCACCATCTGGCGAAGCTGCATCGCCAGGACCGCGACGATCGGCACCGGGTTGTCACCAGCCGAAATCGCGTGGCGCAGCAGTCGCAACGCCTCGCCCGCGTTGCCGGCGATCGCGGCGTCGGCAACCTTGAAGCCGGTCGCCTCGACCTTGCCACCGTGGTACTTCTCCACCGTCGCCTCGTCGACCACCCCCTCGGTGTCGGCGACGAGCTGTGCGCAGGCGGCGGCCAGCTCACGGATATCCCGGCCGACGGCCTGGACCAGGGCCCGCACCGCGTCGTGGGTGACCTTGCGGCCCCGGCTGCGGAACTCGTTGGTGGCGAACGCCGTCTTGTCGCCCTCCGACTTGATCAACGGGCAGTCGATGACCCGCGCCCCGGCCTTCTTCAGGGTGTCGAGAACCTTCTTGCCGCGCAGCCCGCTCTTGTGCGTCACGACCAGCGTGATCTCGTCGCCGGGAGCGACCAGGTAGTCCAGCACGTCGGTCTGCAGCTCGTCCGGTGCCTCATCCAGGTCGTGAACGACGATCACCGTGGTCCCGCCGAACAACGAGGGGGACGCGTGCACGCCGAGGGAGCCGCCCTGGTAGCCATCGGCATACAGCTTGATGACCTCAAGATCGGGGTCGCCGACACGCAGTGCCTCCAAGGTCGAGGCGAGCGCACGCTCAACCAGCACGCTCTCCGGACCGGAGATCAGCACGTATGGCGGCACGCCGGTCGGGGAGGTAGCTGGACTCACCCGCCCAGCCTGTCATGCGTCGATGACAGCCGGTCGTGCCACCCGCCGGGCGGGGAGCCCTTCGGCTACCCGGCGATCGGCTGCGCCACAGCTCGCGACCCGACCGGGTCGAGGTCGGCCGCGCCCAGCTCGACCGGATCGAGGTCGGCCAGATCGAGGTCGGCCAGATCGAGCTCGGCCAGATCGAGCTCGGCTAGACCCACATCGGCCAGACCCACGTCGGCCAGACCCACGTCGGCCAGCGGGACCCCGAACAGGTCGCAGAGACGCCTGAGTGCGTCCCGGTCGCCCGCGGCAGCGGCTTGACGAGCGGCAACCGTCGGCCGGTGCAAAAGCTTGCCGGCAATGGCATGCGCCGAGCGCGAGATCGCATCGGAGTCGAGATCGCCCCCTGCCGTCTTCGAGAGCTCGTCGTGGCAGATCTCCTCGACCCGAAGTCTTATCGCGGCTATCACCGGACCTGCCTCGCGGGCCGCGAGCCCCTCGGCAAACTCTCGTGCCGCGGCCCTGGCCATCGCCGCCCCGGTCGACAGCGCCGCCGCCAGGTCAGGCTCCGCGGTCCCGTCGTCGTCCAGGCCCTCGATATCGATGAGGGTCACCCCCGGCACCTGCGCCACCGCGGCGTCGACGTTTCGCGGCACAGACAGGTCGACGACGGTGAGGGAGTGGGACCGGCCGACCATGGCCCGGCTCACGTGGCCAACCGTGACAACGTGCTGTGCCGCGGACGTCGCGCAGATCAACAGATCCGCGGCGGCAATCCCCCGGGTCAGCGCCCGCATCGGGCAAACGGCCCCCGTACCGGCCAGCCGGGCGGCATACATCTCGTCCCTTGCCGCAACGGTCGGGTGAAGGCCGAGCCCGGCAAGACGGTCGACCGCGGCGGAGGCCATCTGCCCCGACCCGACGACAAGGACCGTCGGGTCGGGGCGCCCTCCCATCGACGCCATGCCGACGTCGACAGCCTGGTGCGCCAACGAGCGGGCGTGCTCGCTCAGTGACGTTGCAGCGCGCACCTGACGACCGGAGCGCAATGCCGCGGGGAACAAGCGGCCCAGGACCAGGCCGGTCATCCCTGCCACTCGGGCAGCGCGGAACGCGGACCGGGTCTGCGCGAGGATCTCGACCTCGCCGAGCACCCGGGACTGCAAACCTGCCGTCAGGTCGAAGAGGTGGTCGACGACGGCCTGACCGGTGCGGACCTCGACCACAGGCCGGAGCTCGTCGCCGGTCGTCCCGGAATGCTCCGCGAGCACACCAAGGAGCACCTCGAGCAGCTCGTCCGACCCGCGAGAGGTGTTGCCGACATAGATCTCGACCCGGCTGCAGGTGGACAACAGGACGGCCTCGGAACAGCCCGACGCCCGCAAGCGCGCGAGCAGGTCAGGACGATCCTCCCGGCGAACCGCTACGCGTTCGAGCAGGCCCAAGGGTGCACCGCGGTGGGTGATGCCCACCATGGTCAACCACGTCACTACGGCCTCCAGCGCTAGGTTCTCCGTCCGCCCTTGAGACCACAATGCGCTCGAGAACTTGGAATATCCTTGGGCGCTCAGAACATCTTCGGCGCGTCGGAGGCCTCGAGCCCGAGGAGAGTGAGTCGGGCAGCCACCACGTCGGTCAGCAGATCGAGGTGGCTGGCCAGCTCATCGAGGGTCAGCCCGATGTCGACCCCCTCGTGCAGCTCCTCGTCCTCGGCTGAGGTCCATGCCCGGCCCTGGGTGACCGCAGTGCGCGCTGACGGCGCAACCGGCGGAGCTTCCGCGACCGGCTGGTCGTCCTCGTCCTCGCCGTCCTCGTCGCCCTCGTCGTCCGAGGGATCGCCCACCGACGTGCCGGCGATCGCCCCGGCGACCCCCCGAAGGGCCGGCTCGTGCACCGGCAAAGGTTCGGCGGCGCTCTCGTCGAGACGTTTGAGTGCGGCCAGAACCATGGCCTTGTCGATCGTCGGCCAGAACGGTGGCAGCGACTTCTGCAGGAACCCGGCGTAGCGGGCTGTGATCATCCGCGAGTCGAGGAAAGCCACGACCCCACGGTCATCGTCTCGGCGGACCAGCCGACCAGCACCCTGGGCCAGCCGCAGGGCAGCGTGCGTGGCTGCGACCGCCATGAACCCGTTGCCGCCCATACGCGCGATCGCCTGCGAGCGCGCCGAGGACAGCGGGTCGTCCGGGCGCGGGAACGGGATCCGGTCGATGATCACGAGCTGACAGGCGGATCCGGGAACGTCCACGCCTTGCCAGAGTGACAGCGTCCCGAACAGGCACGTCCTGGCATCGCGGGCAAACGTTCGGACGAGCGTAGAGGTCTGGTCCTCCCCCTGACAGATGAACTCGATGGCAGTGTCTTTGTCGTCTTTGCCGAATCGCTCGCGCATCGCCTCGGTCGCGGCGACCGCTGCCCGCATCGAGGAGAAGAGACCGAGCGTCCTGCCACCCGAGGCCCGCACCAGATCCTCGATCTCGTCGAGCGTCTCGGGCGCCATACCGTCGCGCCCGGGTGCCGGCAGGTGCTTGGCGACGTAGGCGATCGCCTGGCTGGGGTAGTCGAAGGGGCTGCCGACGTCGAGGCCCTGCCACGCGGGGGCCCCCTCACCGCGCAGTCCCAGGGTGCCGGCGATGGCGTCGAACGAGCCGCCGAGCTCGAGGGAGGCCGATGTCATGATGACCGTACGATCGCCAAACACCCTGTCCCGCATCAACATCGCGACACTCATGGGCGCCACTCGGAGCACGGAGCCCCGGCGCGGGTCCTTGCTCACCCAGGCGACATCGAGCTCGCGCTGCTCCAGGATCCGCTCGGCGTTCTCGAAGACCTCGTCGATCGCCGCCCGCGCGACCTGCCGCGCGCCGTCATTGTCCTCGGGCGATGCGGGTTTCAGCTCGGTCTGCACCGCGCGGGTCGAGTCGCGCACCCGCGCGAGTGCCAGGGACAGGGAGTCCGGTATGCCGTTCAGCCGCCCCTCAGGCAGCTCATCGACGATGGCAGCGAAGAACTCGGAGGCATCCGTCACCTGATCGGTCGGTGCGAGACGCCCGGCACGTTTGGCGGCGGCGGCGATCATGGGCGCGGTCAGCTCGTCGGTGATCGTGGAGGTGACCCGGTCGACGAGCTCATGGCCCTCGTCGATGATCAGCAGATCGTGCTCGGGCAGCATCTGCCTGCCCTCGAAGGAGTCGATCGCCATGAAGCTGTGGTTGGTCACGACAACGTCGACGTCCTTGGCCGCTGAGCGCGCATGCTCGACGAAGCAGTCGGTGACCATCGGGCACTTGCCGCCGAGGCACTCGTGCGCCGAGACCGACACCTGACGCCAGGCTCGCTCCGGGACGCCCGGGACGAGCTCGTCGCGGTCACCGGACCGGGTCTCGTCGGCCCACTCGCGCAGCCTGACGATCTCGGCGCCCAGCCGCGAGAGACCGGCGTCAACGGCTCCGACAGACAGCAGACTGCCTTCGTCATCCTCGGGGAAGCCGCCGGACAGCTTGTGCCTGCACAGGTAGTTGCGGCGGCCCTTCACCAGGGCGTAGGTCGGTTGGCGACCCAGGATCGGGGCGATGGCCTCGGCCAACCGCGGCATGTCACGGTCGACGATCTGGGCCTGCAGCGTCAGCGTTGCAGTGGCCACGACTGCCGGTCGGCCCCCGGTCAGAGCGTGGGCCACGGCCGGGATCAGATAGGCGAGCGACTTGCCGGTGCCCGTGCCGGCCTGGACCAGAAGGTGCTCGTCCTTGGCGATGGCATCTGCCACAGCGTGGACCATCTGGACCTGCCCCGGGCGCTCGACACCACCAATTCCCTGCACGGCGGCGTGCAGAAGTGCGTCGAGATCAGGGGCTTTCGAGGGCATTGCCTCAGGTTATGCCCGTCCGCCGACGTGGCCGTTCAGTGGGCCGCGGCGGTGAGCAGGTACGGCATACATGCTGGCGATGACGGTCCGTTTGGGTCGCCCTTGCACCCGAGAGCCAGAGCCACCGGCAACGAGCTGTGAGCAGTGGAGCCTCAGACGGCGTATTCCGCCAGCTCGTCAACCAGGGTCGGGTGGACTTTCGCCTCGACCCGGGTGCCGTGCTCGGTGTGCTCGGTCATGAGGATCTCGGCCTCGCGGTGCAACCTGTTGACCAGGTCGCCCCGGTCATAGGGCAGCAGCACCGTGACCTCGATGTCCGGCCGGGGCAGCTCGTCGGCGATGAGCGCCCGGAGCTCGTCCAGCCCCTCTCCCGTGCGGGCCGAGACGACGATCGAGTGCGTCTCGCTGCGCCGGAGCCGGTCCAGAACCTCGGGATCGGCAGCGTCAGCCTTGTTGACGACGATGACCTCCCTGATCTGATGCCCCCCCACCTCGGCAAGAACGGCGCGAACGGCAGATATCTGACCCTCAGGGTCAGGGTGAGACCCATCCACGACGTGAAGCAGCAGGTCCGCCTCGCCGACCTCCTCCAGCGTCGACCGGAACGCCTCGACCAGCTGGGTCGGCAGCGCTCGCACGAAGCCAACGGTGTCAGTCAGGGTGAACGGCCGTCCGTCGGCGGTCTCTGCCCTTCGAACGGTCGGGTCGAGGGTGGCGAACAGCTGGTTGTCGACCAGCACGCCGGCACTGACGAGCCGGTTCAGAAGTGAGGACTTTCCGGCGTTGGTATAGCCCGCGATGGCGACGCTGGCCACGCCGTTGACCCTGCGGCTGTGGCGCTTGGTGTCACGCGTGGTCTTCATGGCCTTGATCTCGCGCTTGAGCCTGGCGATCCGGGTGTTGATGCGGCGCCGGTCGAGCTCGATCTTGGTCTCACCAGGACCACGCGAGCCCATGCCCTGGCCGCCGGCCGCCTGGCCGCCGGCCTGACGGGACATCGACTCGCCCCAACCACGAAGCCTGGGAAGGAGGTACTGCAGCTGGGCCAGCTCGACCTGGGCCTTGCCTTCGCGGCTCTGGGCGTGCTGGGCGAAGATGTCAAGGATCAAGGCCGTTCGGTCGATGACCTTGACCTTCACGACGTCCTCGAGGGCGCGCCGCTGGCTGGGGCTGAGCTCGCCGTCGCAGACCACCGTGTCTGCGCCTTCGGCGATGACGATGTCGCGCAGCTCGATCGCTTTGCCCGAGCCCAGGAACGTGCTCGTGTCGGGCTTCTGACGACGCTGGATCAGCCCGGCGAGCACGATCGAACCGGCGGTCTCGGCAAGGGCGGCCAGCTCACGGATCGAGTTGTCGGCATCCTCGACGGTGCCTTCCGTCCACACACCGCAGAGCACCACCCGCTCGAGGCGTAGCTGGCGGTACTCGACCTCGGTGACGTCCTCGAGCTCTGTCGAGAGCCCCGGCACGCGGCGCATGGCCGCGCGCTCTTCCCGGTCGAGCTGGTCACCATCGGCGCCCGCGCCCGCACCGGCGCCGAAGCCCGCTTGGCCGCGGTGCCACGTGTCATCGTCGCTCAGCGCCGGGGCTGTGAAGTCGAACAGATCAGATCGTTGGGTCATATCTCCCTTAGGGTCGCACCCACTAGGGTCGCACCCGTTCAACCCCTCGCGCGAATTCTTTATGCCTCCATGCCGCACCTGGACTGCTCGCCCCCGCACCCGGACGGCTCGCCCCCGCACCCGGACGGCTCGCCCCCGCACCTGGACGGCTCGCCCCCGCACCTGGACTGCTCGCCCCCGCACCCGGACGGCTCGCCCCCGCACCCGGACGGCTC
>Ga0209638_1001437_pt1 | contig 15247 bp, 15 predicted proteins | sample BarGraNGADG00211_FD_184490 | JGI IMG/M metagenome (GOLD analysis project Ga0209638, IMG submission 184490) | Arctic peat soil microbial communities from Barrow, Alaska - Barrow Graham LP Ref core NGADG0002-211 (SPAdes) (version 2) | ecosystem: Environmental > Terrestrial > Soil > Wetlands > Peat... | reverse complement strand
AATCAGCCAGCCTCGAAGACGTGGTTCTGGGCTACCTCGCCGCGGGGCGCGGTACGTTCGGCCTGCAGCTCAACTGAGGGAAAGACGATGCTTACCCGAATCCGCCTGACCCTCAAGCAGCATCGCTTCGAGACCCTGGCGATATCGATCGTCTGCCTCGGGCTGGCCGCCGCGGCGCTGATCGAGGCCTTCCGTCTCAACTCGTTGGGCGTGCCGCTCTCGTGCCTCAGCAGTGGGCAGTACTATGGGCCCGGCAGCATCACGTCCCCGGCCGACGCCCATTGCCAGGAACTGGCGAACTCGTTCTATAACCTCCAGGGCGGCTGGGACATGGGTCTTGTCCGAATGCTGCTTCTGCTCGTGCCGCTGGTTGCGGGGATCGTTCTCGGCGCCCCACTCGTCGCTCGCGAGCTCGAGCAAGGGACGGCGCCGCTTTCGTGGTCCCTCTCGGGTTCGCGTCGCCGCTGGCTCCTTGGCAAAGTTCTGGCGGGTGTCGTCCTGCTCGTGCCGATGATGCTGGCAGTCGGGTTGGCTGCCGACGTGCTCGAGGGCGCGCTCGACCCAGGGGCCGACACGCATGCCATCTTCCAGAACTATCTGGGCCGCGGCTTCGTCGTCGTCTTCTGGGCGCTGGCCGCGTTCGCTGGGACGTTCACGCTCGGGACACTCTTCGGCCGGACGATGCCGGCCTTGATTCTTGCGTTGATCGTCTGTTTATTCGCGCGGGTTCTGTGGGAGCCCGTAATGGCCCGCATCGTCTTGCGTCCCATCGCCGTGGAGCAGGCGAACTCGGGCCAGCAGTTCTATGGCGGACCGGGCATGGTGATCGGGATTACCGGGCCGGCTCCGTCGAGCGAACCAAGCGGCTCGCCCGGGACGAGTTCGTCGCCCGGGACGAGTCCGTCGCCCGGGACGAGTCCGTCGCCCGGGACGAGTCCGTCGCCCGGGACGAGTCCGTCGAGTGACGCGCCCACCTACTACACCCCTTACTGGGTGCAGACCGACCTGTACTCGTACAACCAGGTGTTCGTCGACGGCAAGCCGTACTACGGCGACATGTCGAGGCTCGACTTTGGGTGGGGCGTGGACCAGAACGGCAATGTCTTCGGCTTCGACGCGAATGGGAATCAGATCCCAATCGACAAGTCGCAGATTCCTACCTGGGTCAGCTACGCGATCCCGGGAACGCAGTACTGGCCCGTCGTCGCGTTCGAGTCGGGGCTGCTGCTGCTCGGGTCGTTGCTGTTCGCCGCGATCGCCTTCGCGTGGGTGGATCGGCGCCGGCCGTACTAGATCCGCGCGGCGGCATTCGGGTCCCGTGCGCGGGTGGCCCGGCGGCCTACTGCCTCGGCGGCCCCCGGCGAATGCGGTCGCGCATCTGCTCGAGCGAGCCGCGTGAGGGGTTGATCCGCTCGGTCCACCACGTGGCGCCCGCGTCGGCGAATTCGCGTGCCGTGGCCGCGGCGCCGGCCGGGTCGTCGGCGGGAGTGGTGCCGGCGACCAGGACGTCGTACGGGGCCGGGTCCAGGTCGGCAGCTGCGCGCTCTTCGGCGATGGTCGCGCACACGCCCCGGATGTCGTCCGGGGTGAGTGGCGCGCTCGTTCCATCAGGTGCCCGGCGAAGCGGCCACACGCCGTCCCATCGGGCCGCTCGCCGGAACGGCGCCCGCACGGGCCAGGTCGCGGCAACCCAGATCGGGATTCGCGGCTGCTGCACCGGCACCGGCAGGAATGTCGCGTCGTCGATCCGGTAGTGAGCGCCCTCGAACGAGAATGGATGCCCCGTCCACAGCCCCGTGAGGACGGCCAATCCCTCGTCGAGCATCGCCGCCCGCGTGCGCAGGTCCGCCTCGTCGCCGAACGCGGCGAACTCGCGGGCACGGCTGCCGTTGCCCACGCCGAGGGTCAGCCGGCCGCGGGACAGGTGATCCAGAGTGACCGCCTCGCGAGCCACGTGCCACGGCCGGCGGCGCGGAAGGGGCGTCACCATCGGCCCGAAACGGATTCGTTCCGTCGCCATCGCGATCGCCGCGAGAAGCATCCACGGGTCGGCGTGGGGGTCGGCGGGGTCGCGCATGATGTGGTCCCAGACCCAGATGGCGTCCCAGCCGGCCTCTTCCGCGTCCCGCGCCACGTCGGCGGTCAGCCGCGGATCGGCGAAATCCCCGAAGTTGGGTATGTCGATCGCGAAGTGCACCGGGCTGGTCTACTCCCGCAGCGAGACTAGAGTTGGTTGCCGATCTGGCTCAGGGTTGTGTGTACCTCTCCGCTCAGGAGGACGAGCACGACCATGGCGATGAACGGGAGCACGAAGAGGAGCACGACCGCTACCACGACCACGGTGACCAGAACGTTCGGCCCGCCGTGGCTCCGATCGGCGTAACTTCCGTATACCCACTGGCCGGGCGGCACGACCGACGCGGCGCCGGGCGCGGCGCCCGGCGCCGCGGGCTGTGGAGCGGAGATGCTGAGGTCCGTGCCGCAGCGAGCGCAGAAACGCATGGCGGGGTCAGCGCGCGGCTGCCGGCAGACGGGACAGAGCGATGCGGGCTCGATCATGGCGTTGCCTCGTTTCGTGCGATTTGCGGCGCACGCCGGCCGAGGATCCTCCTCGGGTGCGCATCCCAGGCCCTTCGATTGTACCGCCGCGTGTCGCCCTGCCCGGGCCCCTCGCCACGTCTCGCTCGCCGCGCCACAATCTCCCTCATGACCGCCGGACGCCTGCACATCATCCACGTCGATCTCGACGCGTTCTTCGCGGCCGTTGAGCAGCGCGACCATCCGGAACTCCGCGGCAAACCGGTCATCGTCGGTGGTGACCCAGGGTCTCGCGGTGTGGTCAGCACATGCAGCTACGAGGCGCGCAAGTTCGGCGTCCATTCGGCGATGCCGACCCGGACGGCGCTCGCGCTGTGCCCCGACGGCATCTTCGTGCCGGTTGACGGCGCCAAGTACCAGCGCGTCAGCCGCGAGGTCATGACCGTGCTGCGCCGCTTCACGCCGGCGGTCGAGCAAGTCTCGATCGACGAGGCGTTCCTGGACGTGGCCGGTTCGGAGGCGCTATTCGGGTCCGCGCCGGAGATCGCCCGTCGCATCAAGGCCGAGGTCGTGGCGGCCACCCAGCTCACCGTGTCGGTCGGCGTGGCGACCAACAAGCTCGTCGCCAAGGTCGGGTCGGACCTGCGCAAGCCCGACGGTCTCGTGATCGTCGAGCCGGGGGAGGAGGCCGCCTTCCTCGCCCCGCTCGAGATACGCCGGCTGTGGGGGATCGGCCCCAAGACGGCCGATCGATTGCACGGTCTTGGCGTTCGAACCATCGGCGAGCTCGCCGCACTCCCCACGGAGACGCTGACGCGCGCTCTCGGCGATCACGGCGGCACCCTCCACGACCGGGCGCTCGGCATCGATTCGGATCCGGTCGTCGGCGGCGGCGAGGCCGCGAAATCGGTCAGTCACGAGACCACGTTCGCCGTCGACGTGACCGACACGGCTGAAATCGAACGGACGCTCCTGGCGCTGACCGAAGGCGTCTCGGCCCGACTGCGATCGGCCGGCATCCGCGCCGGAACGGTCGCGGTCAAGATCCGCGACTCGCAGTTCCGGACGATCACGCGCCAGAAGCATCTGGCGGAACCCTCCGACCTGACGGACACGATCTGGCGCGCGGCGCTGGAACTGGCCAGGCCCGAGGTTCGGGGCAAGAAGATCAGGCTCCTGGGCGTATCGGCCACTCAGCTCGGGCAACCGGAGCAGATCAGCATGTTCGAGGTAGTGGACGCCAAGCAGCGCCGCGTCGTTGACGCCACGGACGCGGTCCGCCGCCGCTTCGGCGATCGCGCCGTCACGCGGGCGAGCCTGCTCCACGCGGGCCTGCCATCGCCCTTCGAGCGCGACCCGGCTTCGGCGGTCGAGGGCCGCGTCGGCATCCCCAAGGTCGAAGACGATGTGGAGTAGCGGGCGAACTGGCGCCCCGCACCCCAGAGTTTCCAGATTCACATCACGACAGCATCGGGCAAGCGTTAGCTAAGGATTGCTCCAAGCTGATGCATCCGAAGCGCGGCAACAGACCTTGTGGTGGGCAATCTCGACTCGATCGCGCCCTCAGACCGTGCGGGCAGGCCTCGAACCTGGTCATTCGGGCCGCTGGGCGTGTGATGGTCTTGCTCCGTGGCGTCCTGATGTGAATTCGGCAAGATCGGGCGGTTTGCCGCCGATTCTCGGCCGACTGCGCCGGCGCACGCCTCGGACCGAGGATCGCGCCACCGATCGTGACCGCCCCCGCGATGACGAAGAAGAGCACGAACGCGTCCATGTGCATGCTGACCAGCGCCCCGCTGCCGGCGACCAGGACCGCCGCGCCCAAGATCACCGAGAACCAGCGCACCTGAACGCCGACCGCGATGCGCACGCCGTTCAGCCCGAGCATCGCCGCCCCAACGGCCGCCGCCGAAGCATATTCGGCCGTGCCGTGGGGGCGGGCAAGCGCGCCGAAGAGGAGAAATAGCAGCCCCCAGCCGACTGTGTCGAACCTGTCTACCAATTGTTTCTTGTCCGGATCGACTGCCTTGCCCATGTGATCTCCTTTGCGCGGAATCAACTCTCTGAACCAATCCGACAACTTGAACTCGAGATCCCAGCCCGAAGACTGCTCATCCGGGCTCGCAACTCCAGACGCCATTGCCCTGTTCTCCCTCTGTTCGCGTGGCGCGGCGGCATGACCGACAAGCCCGTCCGCTCTGCGGCCGCCGACCCCACGTCACCGCCGCGCCTCCGCGTCGAGTAGCTGGCGCTTGCGGGCCACGCCGTAGGCGTAGCCGTGCAGCGACCCATCGGAGCCGATGACTCGGTGGCACGGAACGACGACCGCGACGGGGTTGGCGGCACAGGCGCTGCCGACTGCACGAGCCGCGCGGGGTACGCCCACGGCAGCGGCGATCTGGCGGTAGGAGCGAGTCTCACCGAACGGGATTCGGCGCAGCGCCTGCCACACACGCCGCCGGAAGGCAGTGGCGTGGACGTCCAGCGCCAGCGCGTCCGCCTCGGGTCGCGGCCGGCCCGCGGCCAGGTCGGCCACGATCGAGGCCACGTCCGCAAGGGCGGCGTCGTCGCGGGACAGGGTCGCGTGCGGGAACTCCCCGCGCAGCTCCGACGCCAGCGTCGAGGCGGTCTCACCCAGCCGGACGGCGCACAGGCCGCGCTCCGTCGCCGCGACCAGGGCCACTCCCCCGCGGATGGGGGCAATCGTCCAGCGGATGGATTCGCCGGCGGCGCCGCTTCGATACCGTCCCGGGGTCATGCCAAGCTCGCCGTTGGCGGCTTCGTAGGCGGCGCTCGAGGAGCCGTAGCCCGCGTCGTAGAGCGCAGCGGTCACGTCCTGGCCGCCCGCGAGACGGGAGCGCAGCATCTCCGCCCGCCGGGCGGCCAGCCACGCCCGGGGAGTCACGCCGAGCGCTCCGCGGAAGAGCTCTCGCAGCCGGCGCTCGGGGATCTGCAATTGGCCGGCGAGAGCTCTGTCCGAAGGGACGTCGTCGCCGCCGGCGAGGGCCGCCGTCATCCGCGCGATCGCCGACTGGACCGGATCGGCCGTGGGCACAGCTTTCGCGCCGGAGGGACGATCCGGGTGGCAGCGGAGGCAGGGCCGGGCGCCGGCTTCCAGCCCCTCTTCGAGCCCGGAGACGATTCGAACTCGATCTCGGCCGGGCATTCGAGCGGGACAGCCCGGCATGCAGATGACGCCAGTGCTGGCTACGACGAACAGGAACCGCGGAGCCAATTGCCGTGCGGCGATGGCCGCCCATTCAACGTCCGTCGGGGCTCGCCCAATCGCGTTCAGACGCTTCGCATCGCTCATAGGGCGAGCATAGGTTCAGATGAAAGCCCTGGCTTTCCGATTTCGGCTTTGGAATCGGAGGCGAGGCGGCTATGGAAAAGCGGGCGAGGAAACTAGCGCAGGGTCTGTCCGGGGTTCGACCGAGCGTTCTGCTGGCCAGGCCAATGGCGCGACGAGCGCGATTAGCAACGTCAAAGTGTCGAAGCCGACAACGGGAGAACCGAAAATCCACGCCAACACCGCGATTGAGTAACACCACCCTGGCCGGTCTCGGTAGACGACCATCAGCCCCACGCTCACGAGCAGGTAGATGTCCGGGAACCAACGCGCGATCTCTGGGGCAATCCCATTGGAACGACCCAGGCCGGCCAGACTGTACCCCGTCGTCCCGACGTCCTGGGTGTGCCGGATCACCTCTAGATAGTCGATATGAGCCGCGAGGCCGGATCCGGCAACGCTTACGATCGCGCACACGAGGCCTGATACCGCAAGCCCGTAGAGGCCCTGTCTGCGGCTTCGCCGACTCAGCAATAGCCAGGTTGCCAGAGGTCCCGGCGTGAGTTTCACCGCCGCCATAACGGCGATTGCAACACCGGACCAAAAGTACCTGCCACGAACGTAGAGCCACCATGAAGCCACGGCCCCCAGGAAGAGGAGGCTGTTAACGTTTGCAATGTCCAGCGTCAAGGTGAGCGGCATACACAGCAGGATTACCGCCAAGGAAGTAGTGATCGGTCGACGACGCGCAAGGGCCCCTATCGTGCCGAGTACAGCGACCAGAGATACCGCCCAAGCGATGTAGGCCCCAGCGTCTCTTGGCAGGGCCGCGAGAGGCCGATAGACCACGGCGATAAGCGGTGGTGAGAGGAGTGGCACTGTCCAATACGGCGGCGTGATCGTAGTAAGTCGATCACCGGGCGAGAGCGCATACAGGGCGTGACCAGCGTTGAGGCGTTCGCCCGCCTTGATGTAGACGATCGCGTCCTACGGCGCGAACCCGCGCGTGTTCAGATACCACTGTGCCGCGTAGGCCAGAACCAGAATCGCCAGCCCGACCGCCGCTACCTGAACGAGACGTACGTTCTTTCGGCCCCTCATCGGCTCCTCCGTCTTGGGCTGCCGTACCTTCGTCTCGCCATGGAGCGCCTGAGTCTCCGATGTGTTTCCGTGCCCGAATTGCCCAAGTGCAGTGAATCGGCCTCGCGGCCAAAGGGAAGCGAAGACGCGACGCGGCGTCTGTGTCTGTTGGGCGCGACGCGCTGGCTCCCGATCAAGTGGTTCACCGTCCAGAAGCGTGCCATACAGCTGTCACAACCGGGCCCAACCATGTGGCGAACTAGAACGAACGGCCGGTTCACACCAGCGGAACGTCGGGCTTGACATAGAACGCCTGTTCGACTAGCCTCCTAACGTAAGTAGAACGTCCGTTCTGTCGCTCAGGTGCCCGAGCGAACGACGGCCCGCCAAAGCCACGAGGAGCCCGCGATGGCCATCGTCCAAATGGAACCCGTCAACGTCCGCGTTCGAGCCGATTGGTTCGATGGCACGCCCCGCGAAATCACATGGGGCGAAATGCGGTTGCCCGTGACGCGATTGGCCGCCATTCGGCGCGAGACCTCGGCGTATCGAGCCGAAGTCGGACCGCGCACGATCTTCGAGGTCGAAACGCCGGGTGCCCGGCTTGCCCTCAGCTTCCAGCATCGATCGCGTCGCTGGACGGTCGATGGCGTCGACGATGAGGTGGGGCTGGACTGACGGCGCCGCCGCCAACGACGAATGTCGGCCCGCCCGTGCCGCTTGCTGCAGTTGCGATTCCGCGCGTTGGTCAGCGGCGAAGGTGAATAGCTGCCTACAATCGCCACATGGAGCAAGCCAGCGGTAACGTCTCATTCGCCGAGATGAGCCTCGGGGAGTTCGTCGAGCGCCTTTCGTCGGCCGAAGCCGTTCCTGGAGGAGGATCGGCGTCGGCGTTGGCCGCGGCGCTGGGCGCCTCACTGGTGTCGATGGTCTCCGGCCTGTCCACGGGCCGCCCCAAGTACGCGGCCTATGAGGAGACGTTGACGCGCTGTGGTGAAACGGGGCGCGCCCTGTCGGCTGAGTTGCTCGATCTCGCGGATAGAGACGCAATCGCGTATGCCGGCTATGCCGCGGCGCTGAAGCTCCCGCGCGGCACGGACGAGGAGCAGGCGGCCCGGCGAGCGGCGATACACGCCGCCGCTCTGCTCGCCTCCGAGGCCCCGATGGCATGCGTCAACGCCTGCACGCGGCTTGCCGCGGCAGCGGAGTCGCTGGCGGGACGCAGCAACGTGAACGCGTCCAGCGATGTGCTCGTGGCGGCGTTGCTTGCCGAAGCGGCCGCCCGAGGAGCGGCGGACAACGTCCGGATCAACTTGCCGGCCACGGGTGATGGAGCGTACGCCGACGCGATGGACCGCAAGCTCGACGTGGCGCTGCACGAAGTCGCCGCGCTAGTAGCCCAGACTCGCGAGATCGTCCTATCGGGACAGGCGCGCGAGCCGGAGGACGAGTGAGCGCCGACGGAGGCGCAACTGCTCCTTCCGCGGCTGCAAGGCCCGGCGCCGCGTTCACCGAAGCGGGCGCGCCAAGGTTGCTCGCCGGCGGCCCGATCGCGGCCCAGATCCGCGAGGGCTTGTCCACCGAGTTCGCAACTTTCAAGGTTCGCTTCGGGTATTCCCCGACGCTGGCCATAGTTCTCGTTGGGGCAGACGCACCGTCGGCCGTGTACCTGCAGCAGATCCTGCGCACGTGCCAGAAGGTCGGCGTCGAGGGACGTCTGGTCGAGATCGGCTCGGGGGTCACTCCGGACGCCCTGTGCAACGAAATCGAGCGTCTCAACGCCGACCCTGCGGTCGCGGGGATCATCGTCCAGATGCCGCTGCCGACCCACATCCCGCTGCACACGGTCATCGACGCGATCGACCCGGCCAAGGACATAGACGGCATCCATCCGCGCAATGCCGGGCTGCTCTCTCTCGGTTACGACGGCTTCCTTCCGGCCACGGCCCAGGCCGCGGTCGAGATTCTGAAGCGCTCGGGCATCGAGATCGCCGGCAAGCGCGTCGTCGTCGTGGGCCGGTCGAACGTCGTCGGCAAGCCGGCCGCTCTGCTCCTCCTCCGCGAGCATGGCAGCGTGACCCTCTTGCACTCCCGAACCCGCGACCTCGGCCACCACACGCGTGACGCCGAGATCCTGATCGTGGCGGCCGGCAAGCCCGGCCTCATCCGGGGCGACATGCTCTCCCCCGGCGTCGTCGTGGTGGACGTGGGTATCAACGTCGTCGGCGACAAGCTCGTCGGGGACGTGGATTTCGAGTCGGCACGGGACGTGGTCGCGGCAATCACTCCCGTTCCGGGCGGCGTCGGCCCGCTGACCAACGCCCTTCTGCTGAGCCACTTGCTCCGGGCCGCCACGGACCAGGCAGAGCGCGGCGCGACGGCCACCAACGGCGCGACGCGGTGAGCGTCATGCCCAACCCCAAGCCCATGCCCAACAGCCTCGAGATTGCCCGGTCGGTCACCCCGCGGCCGATCATGGATCTCGCCCGTGAGCTCGGCCTCCATGACGACGAGGTGGAGCAGTATGGGCCTTACAAGGCCAAGGTTCGGCTGGAAGGCATCCGGCGCCTGGAGGCCGAGGCCGCGGCGCAAGGCAAGCACGGCAAGTACGTCGTCGTCACCGCCATCACGCCCACTCCTCTCGGCGAGGGTAAGACGACCACGAACATCGGCCTCGTGCAGGGGCTCAATCGGCTCGGGCATCGGGCGGCGGTCTGCATTCGCCAGCCGTCTCTCGGTCCCGTCTTCGGCATCAAGGGCGGCGCGGCCGGCGGTGGCTACAGCCAGGTGATCCCGATGGAGGACTTCAACCTCCATCTCACGGGCGACAACCACGCGGTCGGGGCGGCCCACAACCTGCTGGCCGCCTTCATCGACAACTCGCTCACCCACAACAATCCGCTCAACATCGATCCTCTGGGCGTGCTCTGGCCCCGGGTCGTGGATATCTCCGATCGAGCGGTCCGGAAGGCGATCGTCGGCCTCGGCGGTCGCGAGAACGGATACCCGCGCGAGACGGAGTGGCAGATCACCGTCGCCAGCGAAGTCATGGCCGTGCTGGCGCTCGCGTCCGACATCCACGACCTGCGGGCTCGGCTGGCTCGGATGGTCGTGGCGACCACCTTCGACGGCCGGCGCATCACCGCCGAAGACCTCAAGTGCGCAGGCTCGATGACCGTCCTCCTGCTCGACGCCATCAAGCCAAACCTGCTGCAGACCCTCGAAGGCGGGCCCGCCTTCGTTCACTGCGGTCCGTTCGCGAACATCGCTCACGGCAACAACAGCGTTCTGGCCGACCGTCTAGCGCTCGCTACGTGCGAGATCGTCTGCACCGAGGCGGGCTTCGGAGCCGACATGGGCGCCGAGAAGTTCTTCGACATCAAGTGCCGGCAGAGCGGTTTGCGGCCCGACGCGGCCGTGATGGTCGCCACTGTTCGGGCCCTCAAGATGCACGGCGGCGTCGGTCGGATCGTGGCCGGCAGGCCGCTGGACCCGGCGCTCGGGCAGGAGAACGTGGAGGCGGTCCGCAAGGGCTCCGCGAACCTGGCCGCGCAGATCGAGAACGTGCTCGTTTTCCACGTTCCTGTGGTCGTGGCGATCAATCACTTCCCCGCGGACACGGAAGCGGAAGTGGCTGCGATCCGGGAAGTGGCACTGGCCGCCGGGGCGCGCGACGTCGTCGTCAGCCGCCACTTCGCCGAGGGCGGGGCGGGCGCCGAGGACCTGGCGCGTGCCGTCTGGGCGGCTGCGGAAGAGGGAGCGCCCGATTTCCGGCTGCTCTACCCGGACGATCTCCCGTTGCGCGAGAAGATCGAGACCGTCGCGGTCCGCATCTACGGCGCTCGGGGCGTGGACGAGCTCCCCGCCGCGACCAAGGCCCTCAAGCTGTATGAAGACCTGGGCTACGGCAACCTACCGGTCTGCATGGCCAAGACGCACCTCTCGCTCAGCCACGACCCGAACCTGAAGGGCCGGCCGACGGGCTTCCGCGTCCCAATCCGCGAGGTCCGCCTCTCGGCCGGGGCGGGCTTCATCACGCCTCTCCTGGGCGAGATGCGCACCATGCCGGGCCTACCGTCGCACCCGGCCGGCGAGTCGATCGACATCGACGCCGACGGCAACATCGTCGGGCTGTTCTAGTGGCGTGACCCGGACCGTCCACGGCTGGGTTCCACTCGTTTCCACCTCTTACGCACCGGGGTAGTGCTATGTGGATCCGCGCAGCGCTCGAGCCTGACTCTCGCGTCCGCTGCCAACCCCAACTGCTCGGAGTCGGGCGCGACTGAGCGTGAATGGGCGCGACTGAGCCACTCTCGCACCCAGATTGGCTACCGAACGGCGACTCCGGGACCGCCGTGGCGGTCGCCTTTCGCCTATCACCACCCCCAGTGGTAGGACGTGGAAATTGCCGCCGGTTCCAGGGGATCGGGTGGCTGGGAACCGGGCGGACAGCGGTCGAGACGCTTCGGGAGCGAGACCCTCGCTGATCGTTCAGGCCGATGCTGGTGGCTGGCCGCGGAAGTCCGGCACGGCGACTGGCTCGGCCGCCGTGCCACCGGCCCAGGCTCGTACACTTCTGCCCATGCTCACCCTGATTCTCACCCGGCACGGCAGGACTCCAGCTGGCGATGTAATGCTCGGCGGGCAGCTCGATGTGCCGCTGGCACCAGAGGGACGCGCACAGGCCCAGGCGCTGAGTGAGCGCCTGGCGGGAGTCCGGATCGACCGCATCATCTCGAGCCCTATGCTGCGGGCTCTCGAGACGGCCCAGACCCTCGCCGCCGGTCGGCCCATCGAGGTCGATCAGAGACTGCGCGAACTCGACTACGGACAATGGGAGGGTCTCGCCTATGCGGAGATCGAGGCTCGAGATCCGGATCTCCGCGCTCGCTGGGAGAACGACCCGGCCACCACTCACTCCCCGGGCGGTGAGTGCGGCAACGACGTCGCGGGCCGGGCGCTGCGCTTCTTGGTGGACGTGATCTCGGCCGAATTGGGCGGCTGGAGCGCCGCCGGCCCGGCCGCACATGGTCGCCCGCCAGACGCCGGCGGTTCGCGGGCTATCGTGTCAGAAGCCCAGGCCGAAGCCGAGGGCGAGCGTCGTGTCCTCGTGGTTGCCCACGGGACGTTCAACCGCATTCTCTTGTGCGTGGCGCTTGGCATCCCTGTCTGCGACTACCGGCGGCGCCTCATTCAGGATCGGACGAACCTCACCGCTCTTCGCTACGAGATCAACGACACGCCCGACGGCGCCCAGCTCATCCTGCTCAACGACGTGGCCCACCTCCGCAAGCGGGGCGAGCCGCCCTGGGGCTGATGGCCGAAGCGCCGGCCCGAGGTCGCTCGGGCGCTAGGGTCGCCGAGGCCGCTCGGGCCGCTCGGGCGCTCGGGTCGCCGAGGCCGCTCGGAGCCGCATCGGGCCGCGCCTGGGGCCGCATCGCGCGCCATCGGGCCGCCAGTGGCAGACTGATCGTCGTGGTCGGGACGCATCCAAGCATCCCGACGAGGGTATGAGGAGACTCAGTGCGTCGGGCCTCGATCACGTACGTCATCGTCTTCGTCGCGATCGCCGCTTGGGCGCCATACCTCTCGGCCTACTATCAGAGCCTCGGGATTTCGCTGGGACAGATCGGCCTGCTGCTGGCGATGACTTCGGCAGTATCGCTGGTGGCCGCCCCAATCTGGGGCACCGTCCACGACCGATTCCCGAAGTCCCTCGTGCTGCTGCCGCTGGCGGCCGCACTTGCCGGGCTGGGCGCAACCGGGCTGGCGACCGTCGGGGCGTCGCCGCTGCTCATCCTGTCGGCCGCGGTATTCGCCATCGGAGGCTCGGGTTTGACGCCGATGATGGATGTTCGGGTCCTCGAGATCGCGGGCTCCGACCGAACCCGATACGCCCGGGTCCGCGTCTGGGGCTCGATCAGCTTCATCGTCTTCGCGCCGCTAATCGGGCTGTTGGCCGACTCCCAGGGCCTGGGAGTCATCTTCCTGGCGATGATTCCGGCGCTTCTGATCGGCGGACTCGCGGCGGCCACGCTTCGGGGGCGTTCGTTGTCGGTGAAGGGCCCGAGCTTGATGCGCGCCCCGGGCACGGTCTTGCGCCACCGTCCCATCGCACTATTCCTGATCGGCGCCCTGGTCGGATGGACGGCGCTCAGCGCCCAGAGCTCGTTCTTCACGATCTACCTGAAGTCGCTTGGAGCGCCGAACGACCTCGTCGGGTGGGCATGGTCGGTCGCCGCCATAACCGAAGTTCCGGCGATGTTCTTCTTCCCGTTTCTGGCGCGGAGGTTTGGCGTCGAGCGCCTGATCGTGGTCGGCGCGCTCGTGCTGGTCGTGCGACAGGTCGCCAACGTGGCGTTCACCGACCCCTCTCTCCTGATCGCGTTCGCGCTCTTCCAGGGGATCGGCTATTCGCTGATGCTCATCGGCGGCGTGACATTCGTCTCGCTTCAGGCTCCCAAGGGAACGGCAGCCACTGCCCAGGGCATCTTCACCGGCGTGGCTTCGAGCCTCAGCTCCATCCTTGGCTCGGGCCTGGGCGGTCAGCTGGCGGGCATTCTCACAATTCGGGGCCTGTTCGCGGTCTCGGCGTGCACGAGTGCGGCAGCCGTGGTTCTGATTGCGCTGGCCGTGCTGCCGGCCGCCGGCCGGGCGCGTGATGAAGTGGAAGGGCCGGAGTTAGTAGCCCACGGGCCGGAGCCGGGCGTAGATGGTGTTGGCAACGACCTGGGCGCCTAGGTTCGAGAAGTGCAGGCCGTCACTCGTATACCGCGAGATGTAGGTGCCGGCGCTGCTTGTCAGAGGGCGGTGAATATCGATCGACCGCACGTTCAAGACCAAGGCGAGGTGGAGGATGTTCGCGTTCAACGAATTGATGCGGGCGACCATATGAGGGTATGCGTCCGGCGGGATCGTCATCAGGAAGACCCGGATTCCGTGCGCCTTGGCGGTCGTCACGATGGCCCGAAGGTTGGCAATGATGGTCGCCTGTCCAACGCCATAAGCCAGATCGTTCGTCCCGCCCATGACCAAGAGCGCATCGGGCTTGTAGGCGAGAACGTCCCTGGAGAGCCTTGCCCTCATCTCCGAAGTCAAGTTGCCAACTACACCCGCATTGTGGACGAGCTGCAGATGCGGGTCGACCTTGGCGAGCCGGGAGGGCCATGGGTTTGCGGGCCAGGCCGTCAGCGAATCGCCGAGAGCCACGAACGTGTAAGGCCGCGCCGGGGCGGTCGCTTTCTTGGGGGCAGGCGTCGGTGTTGGCGATGGGGTCGGGTCTGGCGTCGGATCGGGAGTCGAGGACCCATGGAATTGCAGCGCCAGCTGCCATGGGTCCGTCGTCAGGGTTGGGTAGGGCGTGGGGTCGTCGGTCTGGGGCGCGAATGCGACGTCGTCGGACGAGAGGGTCGCTTCCGGAGTGCCGGTGTGGCCGCCGCTCAGTCCCGCTGCTGAGAAGACGCAGGCAAACAGCAGCAGCACCAGGATGCCCGCGACCTCGCGGAGTCGAGGCTCGCCGCGCCCGGTCCGGCGCCCCGTCCGGCGCCTCGCGCCCAGTGGCATCTTGGGCGCATTCTCCAGCGCGGACGGTCGCCCGCGCCCCGCCACATGTCGAACGGCCGGCAAGACCGCGCGTCGGGCGGCATCCAATTTCGCCACCCACGCTGCCGTACGGCCGCGCCACGTCGGGTGAGCCATGTGATGTCCGGAGCGGGCGACGTTCCGGTCGGGATGCGCCATTGCTCGAACCCCAGGACGATGAGGGTTGCGCAGCCCGTCGGTCCCGGCCCGCGCCCGCTCGGAGGAGAACCTCAACGGTTCGTCCGTCGGGCTGTCCGAACGTCGGTCCGAGGTGCCTCTCACTTCGAGGGTCCAACCTCCGCTGTGGTTGGTTTTCCGGAGCGCCATCCCGGATGGCCGATGCGCCACCAGACGAAGAGCACGATGGTCAACACGACGGCGAACAGGATCAAATTGTCGAAGGGCGCCAGATCCTTGCGAATGTCCTTCCATTTCGAACCCAGGACGGTTCCGAAGTAGACCAGCGCGATCGTCCATGGAATTGCGCCCAACGTCGAGTACAGAGTAAAGCGGCCGAGCGGCATATGCGACACGCCGGCAATGAAACTGATCACACTCCGAACGCCGGGCAGCAGTCGGCTGAAGAAGGCCGTCGGCGAGCCCCAGCGGGCGAAGAAGTATTCCGCCTGATCGACCTCGTGCTTGCGGATGAGCAGGAATCGGCCCCAGCGATCGAGGAACGGCCGGCCGAGCTTGGCCCCGAGCGCGTACCCGAAAAGCGAACCCGTCGTGTTGGCGGCAACCCCGACGACTACGACG
>Ga0209638_1001436_pt1 | contig 15250 bp, 10 predicted proteins | sample BarGraNGADG00211_FD_184490 | JGI IMG/M metagenome (GOLD analysis project Ga0209638, IMG submission 184490) | Arctic peat soil microbial communities from Barrow, Alaska - Barrow Graham LP Ref core NGADG0002-211 (SPAdes) (version 2) | ecosystem: Environmental > Terrestrial > Soil > Wetlands > Peat... | reverse complement strand
AGATTAGAGTTTATTTCTTAAAAAGTAGGGCCTATAGCTCAGTTGGTTAGTAGCACCTGACTCATAATCAGGGGGTCACTGGTTCAAGCCCAGTTGGGCCCACAATTTTAAAACGCTATCACTTTGATTTTCAAGTGATAGCGTTTTCTATTTTATGTTAGTGTCAAACATATTGCCTATAAAGTTGTCAAACATTATAATCTTTTTAGTATCTTTGTTTGACACTAACTTCTACAAGCATGAAAAACATAAAATCAGTCATTCGAAAAAATCTCAAAAATAATAACAATGAACATTTGATATATATCAGATACACTTATAACAGGAGATTCATATTAATCAGTTCATCTATTTATGTGATTAAGATGTATTGGAATCCAAATGCAGGTAGAGTTAGAAAATCACTTAACAACGATAAGAAGAATTCCATTTTGGAGAATATAGAAAATGAAGTTGAAAAAATTGTATTAGATTTAATATCTAAAAATTTAGAACCTACTCTTTATAATGTAAAAAAAGATTATAATAATAAATATAATCTTAAGTCTGATGGTACTCAAACTGGCGGTAAAAAAATAAATGAAAAGAACTTTTTCAAAGATTTTCAAGAATTTATTGAAGATAAAGAACAGAAAGAAATGGTTTCATTAGGAACAATTAAAACATATAAAACAACAAAAAATAAATTAGATGAATTCCAAAAAGACAGAAATATTTCTATTGATTACTCTAATATAGATAATGACTTATATGAAAACTTTCTGAATTTTATGAGAAAACAAGGCCTTGTGGATAATTCCGTAGATAAACATGTAAAAAATCTAAAGTTATTTATGAAATATACTATGGAAAAGGGTTTTCATAATAATACCAAATATATAACTTTCAAAAGAACAAAGACAAAGGCAGATTTTGTAGTGCTTGATTCAGACGAATTAAGAAAACTATATTTTGATTATAAACCATCAAGTAATCAATTTGCCGAAATCAGGGATGCTTTCATTTTTGGTTGTGTTACAGGATTAAGATTCGGAGATTTATCTAAACTCACCAGTGGAAATTTTAAGATTAAAAGAGATATGATCAGCAATAAAATTAACCAAGATGCAAATGACAGTTATATCTCCGTTCCTGTTCAAAAAACTACTGATTTTATCAGAATACCATTTAACCCATTTATTTGTGATATGATTGAAAAATATCAAATTGGCATCTCTGATCCTAGTTTTTTACAGCAAAAACATCAGGTGTTTAATAAATCGATAAAACTGATTTGTGCAGAAGCCGGTATGATAGAAAAAGTAAAAGTTTCAAAGAGAGTAAACAATAAGCTTGTATCAGAAGAAAAACCTAAATATCAATTTGTTTCTTCACATACTATGCGTAGATCTTTTATAACAATTCTTTCAAGTATGACTGAAATCACAAATATTCAGGCTGTAAGCGGACACAAAAATATAGAAGTATTATCAGGCTATATAAAGCATAGTGATAAAGAATTAAACTCTGTTATGGCATGTTTTAGGGAGATTTTTGATGATGGGAAAATAAATGTTAATGGCCAAAATCAAAATCAAGAGGTTAAAGCGAATGTCATTAAATCGCGAGTTATATTAAAATCAAATAAACATTGACCTTACTAAATATTTGTTATTAAACAGATTATTAAGTAATCACAAATAATTAATCATAAGTATATGTCATAAATTAGTTTATGTTATTATTTTGTTTAACTTTGTCCCAATATGGGACGAGTAAACACACCGACATTGACACCAGAGCAACGTATAGAGTTGGAATCTGGTTTAAAAAATGGGCTTAGCCATTGTTCGAGAATGCGCTGCCATGCTATATTACTAAAATCAGAGGGTCGAACTTCAAAGGAGGTCGGATTAATTACAGGCATGTGCCAAATAAGTGTAAACAGTTGGACAAAACGTTTTGTCAGCGATGGAATAACTGGTTTGGAAACACAAGCGGGTCGAGGTCGCAAGCCAATCATTTCTATAGTTGAAGATAGAGAGGCTATTTTAAAAGCCATAAAGGGAAACCGCCAACGTATGCAAACAGCGAAAGCAGAATGGGAGTCACAAAGTGGCAAATCTGTGTGTCGAAATACGTTTCGGGCTTTTTTAAAAACCTTGGCGGAAGATATAAACGAATAAGACTCAGATGTAAAGGTAAACCATTGCCTGAATACTATGAATCTAAGGTCGAGAGACTTAAAGAGCTTGAGAATCTTAGCGAAAATGGAAAGATAGACCTTTTCTATGGAGATGAATCTCATGTATGTAGCGAGGGATACGTGCCATATGGTTGGCAATTCCCTGATGAGCAGGTCTGTATTTTGTCTGAAAAGGCTCATCGCATTAATTGTTTTGGAATGATTAACAGGCAAAGCAAATGCTTCTGGAGCACAACAGAACAAAGCATAAACGCTCAATTTATTTTGGAGTATTTCGAGAATTTTTCTTTTGAAATTCATAAAGAAACCTTTGTTATATTAGATAATGCAAGCGTACATAGAGCAAAAATAATACGAGAACGAATGCCTTATTGGCAAAAAAGAGGACTGTTTATATTTTTTCTGCCACCATATTCACCTCATTTAAATATTGCAGAAACAATATGGCGCAAATTGAAGAAAGAATGGTTAGACCCAGAGGACTACTTTGATAAAGATTCTCTCTTTTATGCTACCAATAGATGCTTAGCCAATCTTGGTACTAATCTAGTTGTTAGATATAGCAAATTTAATATAAACTAATTCTTGTGACATACTTATAATAAATTAATCAATATAAAGTCTATTCTAGTTATCTGATAATTAAGGTAATTTAAATATCAATGATTAATATGAATTTTAATTCCTGATTGGTTGTTTGCGAAGATATTGCTTAATTTATGTTGTAGAACATAAATTAAATATTGTAGTTAATCGATTAATCTAATATCTTTGCAGCATTAATTAAGGATAATAAAAGATGGCAAAAATATCATTAAAAATAATTGCTCAAGAATTAGGCGTTTCCACTGCCACTGTTTCACTTGTTCTGAGTGAAAAAAATAAAAACGGAAGAGTAAGTAAAGAGTTGTCAAACATAATATTGGAAAAAGCAAAAGAGCTTAATTATATACCGAATAATATAGCAAAAAGTCTTCGGGTTGGAAGTTCTAAAACTTTAGGTTTAATAATAGCAGATATTTCTAATGTTTTTTTTGGTTCACTGGCTTTCTACATACAGGAATATGCAGAATTGAAAGGATATACTGTTATTATTGGCAATACGAATGAAAAAGTCAGTAAAATGAAAAGCATGGTTGATATATTGACCCGCAGGCAAGTTGATGGTTTTATCATTACTCCCACAGAGGGAAGTGAGGAAATAATAAAAGATTTAGTAGAAAAAAGATTTCCGATGGTTTTGGTGGATAGATGTTTCCCCGGTATATCCTCAAGCAATGTTTTAATAAATAACTATGATATATCTTTCAAAGCAGTAAATTCATTAATTATCAAAGGGTGTAGAAGAGTTGGTTTGATAATTTATAAACAAAACCAATTTCATATGCAGGAGCGCAAAAGAGGATATGTAGATGCATTAAAAAGTATAGGAATATATGATATAAATCTGGTAAAGGAGGTTCGATACGAACAATTAGAAGAAGATGTTCGACAGGCAACAAGCGATTTTCTAAATATGGATGAGAAAATTGACGGAATTTTTTTTGCTACTAACAGTATATCTATGATGGGTTTACGAAGTCTTATTTATTTTACAAAAAACGATTTGAAAGGCATTCAGATAATGTGTTTTGACGAAAGTGATGCTTACTGTTTATTACCTTTTGACATCCCGTTTGTTAGGCAACCAATTGAAGAAATGGGAAAAATATCTGTAAATTTGGTCACAGAACAAATAAATAATTCAGCTATTAAAAACATGCAGTATTTGCTGTCGGCTCAACTTATTGAAAAAGAAGATGTATAAATTTTCCCTAATTAGTTAAACGATTAACTCTTGAGGTTTTGAAATTATGGAACGAAGATATTTTATAAAAAATTTGGGAAGTTTAGGTATAGGTTTGGTTATTGACAAAAGCTCTGTCTTTGATAAAATAGGAACAGAACAAATTAAAAAAACAGTCTATCCTATTGTTCGGACGCCCAGATCTAAACGAAATTTCAAGAGTGAGGCAGTTGAAAATGTTATTCAATCATTCAAAAAGTCTGTAAAAAACAAAGAATATGTATGGTTATTCGAAAATTGTTTTCCCAATACTTTAGTACGGTATTTTATTGCAAGAAATACCGAAATTCTGAAACCTATGTATTCAGGTGATATTGATGATATATGGTTAAGGGATAATTCAGCGCAGGTATATCCTTATCTGGAGTTTATTAATAAAGATGCCTACGCTAACGCATTTTACAATGAAGAAAAAGAGGACACAATATTGGAATACTTTATACGGAGAACTTTTATGGAAAATCTTCAAAGAAAGGCCATACCTGATAAATTAAAAACACAATCCAAAATTTAAAATACAATGAAAATGACTTACCCAAAAATTGGAATTCGTCCGATAATTGATGGACGTAGAAAAGGAATCAGAGAGTCTTTAGAAAAAACAACAATGGATCTTGCAAAAAGTGTTTCAGAACTTTACACTTCAACGTTAAAATATCCAGATGGAAGCCCGGTTGAATGTGTGATTGCTGACAGCTGTATTGGAGGAGTTAAAGAGGCTGCTCAGTGTGCCGAAAAATTTGAGAAGGCTGGGGTCGGACTTTCGTTGTCGGTAACACCTTGTTGGTGCTATGGTTCTGAAACTATCGATATGAATCCCTATATCCCAAAAGCTATTTGGGGTTTTAATGGAACAGAAAGGCCTGGTGCTGTGTATCTTGCTGCTGCTTTAGCGGCTCATAATCAGAAAGGATTACCTGCATTTGGTATTTATGGTAGAGCTGTACAAGATATTGGGGACAAAACTATACCTGATGATGTGAAAGAAAAATTGTTGCGTTTTGCTAAAGCTGGATTGGCAGTAGCTATTATGAGAGGCAAATCATATTTGGCGATAGGTTCAGTATCGATGGGTATTGCAGGTTCTATAGTGAATCCTGATTTTTTACAAGAATATCTTGGTGTCCGTGCAGAGTACGTAGATTGTAGTGAAATCTTGCGTCGTATTCAGTTTGAAATTTACGATAAAAATGAATACGAAAAAGCTATGAAATGGACTAAGAAATACTGTATGAAAAACGAAGGAGAAGATTACAATCCAAAACACTTAAAACGTAGCCGAGAGCAATTGGATAAAGATTGGGAATTCGTTGTAAAGATGACTTTGATTTTCAAAGACTTGATGATAGGGAATCCTGTGCTTGATGAAATCGGTTTTGGTGAAGAAGCATTGGGACATAATGCGATTGCCGGAGGTTTTCAGGGACAACGCCAATGGACGGATTTTCTACCTGATGGAGATTTTTCTGAAGCTATAATGAATTCATCTTTCGACTGGAACGGTATTAGAGAGGCATTTACTTTCGCAACCGAAGATGACCATCTAAATGGAATAAGTATGTTGTTCTGTCATTTGCTGACAAACAGAGCTCAGATTTTTGCAGATGTTCGTACCTATTGGAGTCCGGAGTCAATCGAACGAATCAGTGGCTGGAAACCGGATGGCTTATTGGAAAATGGGGCAATTCATCTTATTAATTCAGGTTCATGTACACTTGATGGAACAGGACAGCAAACAGATAAAGATGGAAAACCTGTCATGAAACCACATTGGGAAATCACCGAAAAAGAAGTTGAAAAAATGCTGGATGCAACAAAATGGTATCCTGCGTCACTTGAATATATGCGGGGTGGTGGATTTTCTTCAAAATTTCTGACAAAAGCAGGAATGCCTATAACTATGTGTCGTTTAAATTTAGTAAAAGGATTAGGCCCTGTTCTTCAGATTGCTGAAGGCTGGACGGCTACATTCCCCGAGCGTGTATTTGATTTAATTGATAAGCGTACAGACAAAACCTGGCCATCTACTTTCTTTGTTCCAAGAATTACAGGTAGTGGACATTTCAAAGACGTTTATTCTGTAATGAATTATTGGGGTGCCAACCATGGTGCAATCAGTTACGGTCATATTGGTGCTGATTTAATTTCATTAGCATCAATGCTCTCCATTCCTGTTTCAATGCACAATGTAGATGATGATAATATATTCAGACCTTCAGCTTGGGCTGCTTTTGGATCTGATAGTGAAGGATCTGATTTCAGAGCATGTCAGGCTTACGGTCCTCTTTATAAGTAATATCAACAATTGCAGATCATGACAAGAACTAATATTAGAAGAATCAATTTGATTCTAATGGGTATTTACATTTCTGCTATAGTTTTTTCTCAGGTAAATATGTCCGGGGAATTATATGATTTGGCAAAAATGAAATCGGGAGTAAAAAACCATCGAATTTCCAGTACTGATCCTACAGGTGGAAATCGCGATCATTTGGAACCATTTCGCCCCGGAGAAAAGAGAACTATTGCTAATATCAATGGAGCCGGTGTAATAAATCATATCTGGATAACTATAGCTCCGCCACCACAAGAATTAAGTCGGAATGATATAATTATTCGTATGTACTGGGATGGAAATTCATATCCTTCGGTTGAGTCCCCGATAGGACCATTTTTCGGACAGGGATGGAATGAAAGATACAATTATGCTTCTTTTCCTCTTTCTGCAGGACCTGAGAATGGAACAGGAATGTCGTGTTACTTTTCCATGCCGTTTGAAAAAGGAGCAAAAATTGAAATAGAAAATCAAACTGATCAGACAATCGACGCATTCTACTTTTATGTTGATTACTTGGAAATGAATAAGTTGCCTGATGAAATGGGACGTTTTCATGCTTGGTACAATCACAATTTGACAGAAGCATTACCTGAAGGAGAAACCGAATGGGGATTGACTGGAGCTCAGCATACGAATTCAACAGGTGAGAAAAATTATGTTTTTGTGAATACTAAAGGCAAAGGTCATTTTGTTGGGATCAATTATTATATTCATTCACCTACACCTATGTGGTATGGCGAAGGGGATGATATGTGGTTTATTGATGGCGAAGCAAGACCATCCTTAATAGGTACAGGGACTGAAGATTTCTTCAATACATCATGGTGCCCGAAAGAGTCTTTTTCTCACCCTTATTTCGGTTATCCTCGGGTAAATAATGATATTGGTTGGTTGGGACGTACTCATGTCTATCGTTTTTTCATCAACGACCCGATCTTTTTTGAAACCGGATTAAAAGGGACGATAGAACATGGCTCAAACAATAATCTAACCTTAGATTTATCATCTGTGGTTTATTGGTATCAGGATCAAGCAGTGGCTTTACCCAAAACTCCAACTAAAATGCAGAGAAGTTTGAAACCACTAATTAGATTTGATGACATACATAAATGGAGGGATGCTTGGAGAAAATCAAAGGGTAACGATCCTAATTTATGGGGAAACGAATAGGCTAAAAACATCGTAGTTGATAAATACGATGAAGATGGTATTCAATGAAATTAACTTATATCTAGTATGTTTATTTAATAATCATTTTATGAAAAAAAATTATTTAAAACAATTTATCATCATTTTTATATGTTTGATAAGTATTGTAGGACTTTCAGCTCAGACAAAGTCTAAAGTTAGTGGAAGAGTATTCGATGTAAAAGGTGAACTTCTTATTGGAGTTCCAGTATTTGAAGTTGGGTCTTCTAACGGAACAGTGACAGATAACAATGGTACTTACAACATTATTCTTACTAAACAGAACGCGACATTAAAATTTTCATATGTTGGATATCGATCTCAAGAAATTGAAGTCAGTTCAAAAAGGATAATAGATGTTAAATTAGAAGAAGATTTGCGTTCTTTGGATGAAGTTGTGGTAGTTGGATATGGTTCGCAAAAAAAAGCTTCTGTAGTTGGAGCTATATCTTCAATTGAACCAGAAAAGTTGTTGTCAACACCAAGTCGTTCACTAAGTAATAATTTGGCTGGAATGGTTTCGGGTGTTATAGCAGTTCAACGAAGTGGTAATCCTTGGTTTAATAACTCTGATTTTTGGATTCGTGGAGTAAATTCTTTTACAGGTAACACAGCGCCATTGGTTTTGGTTGATGGGATAGAACGCTCGTTGAATAATATGGATCCTGAAGAAATAGAATCATTTTCAGTTCTAAAAGATGCATCAGCGAGTGCTGTTTACGGAGTTCGTGGAGCTAATGGTGTAATTATGATTAATACAAAAAGAGGAAAAGTTAGTCCACCTCAAATTAGTTTACGTAATGAAACTTCAGTTACAGCTCCTACTCAACTTCCGAAATATATTGGGTCGGTAAAATATTTAGAATTGTTGAATGAAATAAATGCTATTGATGGACAGGCTATTGTGGCAAGCGATGAAGTCTTGCAAAAATACAGGGATCAATCCGATCCTGACTTATATCCGGATATAAATTGGTGGAATGAAATAGCTAATGATCACGCAACTAATTCAAGAACTAATCTGAGTGTTAATGGAGGAAATGAATTATTGCGTTACGCACTTGAGTTGGGTTATTTTAACGAAGATGGTATTTTAAAAAGGGATCCAAATCAACAATGGGATTCATCCCTAAAGGTTAAAAGATACACTGTTCGTTCAAATGTTGACGTAAATCTAACTAAAACTACTCTATTAAGGGTTAATTTAGGAGGTTATTTACAAAGTAAAAATGGTACTCCAGAAGAAGGTGGTAATGAAACAGATGTTGGCGTTTTTTATCAGGCATCAAGAACTCCCCCCTATTTGCATCCACCGATTTATTCTAATGGTCAAATTCCACGTTTACAATATAAACAAAATCCGTGGGCTTGGGTAACTCAGAGAGGATATGAAAAAATCAATTATAGCAATATTGAATCATTGACCTCACTTGAACAAAATCTAAATTTTATTACCAATGGTCTAAGTGCAAAAATATCCTTCTCTTTCGATAAGTTTTCGGGAAATTCAGTGACAAGAAGTAAAAGTCCCGATTATTATAATATTGCTTCAGGGAGAGATGCAGATGGTAAATTAATTACTACTATTCAGGAGTATGGACAAGACTTCCTTGGATATTCAACAGGAGCTTTATGGGGTAATCAATCTACATATATTGAAGGCATGGTAAATTATAGTCGGGTTTTTAATCGTTTACATGATGTAAACGCAATGGTACTCTATAATCAAAAAAATTATGACAATGGAGATTACTTACCATATAGAAACCAAGGTATTGCAGGAAGATTTTCATATTCTTATGACAGAAGATATGTAGGTGAATTTAATTTTGGATACAATGGATCTGAAAATTTTGCTAAAGGAAAACGATTCGGTTTTTTTCCTTCATTTGCCGCAGGTTGGATTATTTCGGAAGAAAAATTTATGCAAAAATATGAAAAAACGATTTCGAGTCTCAAACTAAGAGCTTCCTGGGGTGAGGCTGGCAATAGTGATATTGGAGGACGAAGATTTGCTTATCTCTCAACAGTAGAAAATACCGGAGATTATTATTGGGGAGCTGATATGATGACATATAGACTTGGAAGGTCCGAAGGCGAGGTTGGCATAAGTGATTTGACTTGGGAAACTGTAGCAAAAACCAATTTAGGAATTGATGTTGGTTTGCTTAACAACGCCATAACCTATACTATTGACTTCTTTCGAGATAAAAGAAGAGACATATTAATGCAAAGACAAAATGTTCCAGCTTCTGCAGGATTCAATAGGCCCATTTGGGCAAACTATGGAAAAGTTACCAATCAAGGAGTAGATATGTCATTACACGTTAACAAACAAGTTACAAAAGACTGGTTTTTATCTGCATTAGGAAACTTTACATTTAGTCATAGTAACATAGATGAAAAGGATGAACCAAAATCGGTAGTAGGTACGTATAGAGCAGCAACCGGACATCCTGTTGGACAATTGTTTGGTCTAATTTCCGAAGGCCTTTTTACTGCAGATGATTTTGATGCATCCGGAAAATTGAAAACAAGCCTTCCTGTACCAACAAATTCATCGGGTTTACGCCCCGGAGATATAAAATATAAAGATATGAATGGTGACGGTGTAATTGATGCTATGGATGGAACTGCAATCGGTGGATCAAGAATACCTGAAATTATATACGGAATAGGAATAAATACAAAATATAAAATTATTGATTTTGGGGTGTTTTTTCAAGGTACTGCAAAAACTTGGCAAATATTAGGGGGTGAGAACTGGTTACCGAGTCAAACTTTAGGAGCAGGAAACATATTCACTAATGTAGATGACAGATGGATGGAAGAAAATCCGAGTCAGAACGTGTTTTGGCCAAGATTGAGCCGTGATGCTTTGGCAAATAATTCTGCACCATCCACATGGTGGCTCAAAGACATGAGTTTTATCAGATTGAAAAGCATTGAACTTGGAATTACCCTTCCAAATGTTTGGACTAAAGGATTAGGAATTAGCAATATCCGCTTTTTTGCACGAGGCTCGAATTTGCTAACTTTTTCAAAATTTAAATTATGGGACCCTGAATTAGAGACAACCGATGGATTAAAATATCCTATCATGAAATCGGTTTCTGCGGGTTTAAATATTAATTTCCAATAATCTTTTACTAATAAATACCAAGATGAAAAAATATAAATTTTTAATAGTTACGGCCATTACGCTTCTATTAAGTTTTACAAGTTGCTCTGATTATCTTGATTATCAACCGGACGATTATTTGACCGAAGAAATGGTGTTCAATGACAAGACCAGAACAGAGGACTGGCTTGCAGGAGTATATTCTTCAGTTCCAAGTCCGATGTGGGGATATTTTAAAGATCAAGGTTGGAATATTATGGGAGATGATATTACTATCCCGTTTGAATGGACACAATATGGTTGGAATAATGTGTATTCTTATACCATTGGCAACTGGAATCCTTCGTCGACTTGGAATCCAAATTACTGGGTAGAATTGCCCAAAAGGATTCGTGCAGGGCTCATTTTTATAAAAAATGTCAAGGAATTGCCTGGGACAGATCAAACTGCTGAAAAAGTAGAAATAATGAAAAATGAGGTTCGCTTCCTCAATGCATACTATTATTCGCTTATGCTTGAGGTGTATGGTCCAATTCCATTTAAACACGGTGTAATTGAGTCGGCTAGTACTTCGGCAGATTCACTAATGCTTACACAAACACCTTATGACGAAATTGTCGATTGGGTTGATGCTGAATTTAAAGAAGTATCCACAAAATTGCCACCTAACCGTGAAACAGCTGAATGGGGAAGAGCTACATCTATTATGGCTCTTGCTGAAAGGGCACGAATGCTTCTTTTTGCGGCAAGTCCACTTTTTAATGGGAATCCAGATTTTAAAGACTGGAAAAACAGTAATGGAGTTAATTTATTTAAGTCAGAGTTTGATATACAAAAATGGGCGAGAGCAGCAGCAGCACAAAAAGAATTAATTGACGCAGCACATGATGCAGGATACGAATTGTATAAAGAATATAACGCTGATGGTACAATAGATCCATTTATGTCCTATTATAATATGTCTCTGAAACGCTTTTCCGAAGGAAATAAAGAAATTATTTTCGGAAGGCCTTATAATTGGGACCTTAACTTTTTTCAAGCGCACCATCTCCAAAAAGGTATAGGAGGCAATGCAGGAATGGGGGTAACTCAAGATTTGGTGGATGCATTTTATATGAAGGATGGTTCGGTTCCGATTACCGGTTATAATCAAGATAAAAGTCCAATCATAAATCCAGCATCTGGATATTCCGAAACCGGTTTTTCAACAGCAGGAGATATCAGAAAAACAAAATGGAAAGGAGGCGAAGGTTATAATAAAACAGCTGGTCAAGTTACACTTTTAGGAACTTTCAATATGTATTGCAATAGAGAACCACGGTTTTACGTATCAGTAATTTACAATGAATCTTGGATCAACGTTCAGAATAGGAAAACTGAGTTTTTGCAAGGAGGGCGTGATACTGGATTTACGTTCGATGCCCCTCAAAACGGTTATAATGTAAGAAAAAGGATTAGTCTCGATGTTTATCCCACAGCTAACATATCTACATATCAGCCTGGAATTATTTATCGTCTTGCTGAATCCTACTTGGGTTATGCTGAGGCACTTAATGAATCGGATCCGGGTAATTCCGATATATTGAAATACGTTAATCTGGTAAGAGAAAGAGCTGGAATATCTAATTTATCTTCTGGTTTATCCCAGGAAGAAATGAGGGAAACAATTCGTCATGAAAGACGTATAGAATTTAATTGTGAGGGAATTCGTTTTCACGACGTCCGCAGATGGAAAATAGCTGAAGAAAATTTTGGAGGTGCAATTTGGGGTATGAACTTCCAAGGGACCAAGAAAAGTTATGACAAAACAGATTCCAAAGCATATTATGTTCGGAAGTTTTATAAAAATCGCGTGTTTATAAAGAAAATGTATATTTTCCCTGTTCCACAAGCGCAAATAGATATTAATCCGAATTTAATACAGGCACCGGGTTATTAAAACTATGATTATCTACTTGGAATAAGTACAAGTACTTATAATAAAGTAAAACCTAATAAAATCAAAAAGTGAGAACTATACTGACCAATATTATAATTAGTTTTTTTGCGTTGTTCGCCATTAATTGTTCCAAAGCTGACGAATTAAATAATTCAGTTGTGCTGTCGTTGAGTGAAACTAATTTTTCAACATCAAAAGAAAAAAATATTAGTCTGTATGTGTCCATCGCAAATTCAAGTAAACTAAAAAAAATCGTTATTAGAAAAAATTTATCAAATAATTCTTATGTTTTTAATACAATATATAGTTCTGAAATCAAAGAATCAACTTATAATTTCAACTATACTGTGATGGAAGATGACCCGGATGAGATTTGTTTTGTGTTTCAGGCATTTAATAATAAAGATCAAGAAGTTGACTCTAAAAAGGTCGTAATTGATAATCGTTCAGGTATTTATGTTTCAGGATTAAAACAGATAGCCAGAGTAACCGGTAAATCTCTACAAGGGGAAGTAATTACTAATCCAAATAATACGGCAGAAAAATACGATGTTTACGGAACTGATTTGGGAATTATATGGAAAATGAGCGACTCAAAAGTCGGAATTTTTTTCGGAGATACAAATGGAAAAGGGTTTCAGCCTTTTTTTAATGGAGGTGGAGGAAATGGGAGCAATTGGAGATCAAATGTAGTTGCATTTTCAGAAGATCTTGATTTGGAGGATGGATTGTCATTTAGTGAAATGACAGTAGACAGCTTAGGAAAAGCATGCGAAATCTGTGCGGGAGGAAAAGCCAATCCCCTAATATACCAGACCTCCATTCCTACTTCTGCTATTCGTATAAACGGAGCAGATTATGTCCATTATATGAACATTTATGACTGGAGCGGTCCTACTTGTTCTTGGTTGACGAATTTTTCATCGCTCTATGTGTCTTATGATAGCGGAAAAACGTGGATCCCAAAGCCAGAAGTGAAATTTCAATCTCTAAGCCATTTTTCACAGATTGCTTACGCAAAAAAAGATGGAATAGTTTATATGATCGGGACAAGATCAGGAAGAGGAGATGCGGGATATCTTGGACGTTTTAAAGAAAAAGACATACTAGATATGAAAAAATACGAATACTGGAATGGAGAATCTCAACAATGGATACAAGGAAATGAAGAGGCAGCAACTCCGGTTATTCCAGCACCGGTTGGCGAAGCATCTCTTATGTTTCACGAAAAATATAAAAGATGGATTCTGACACATAATTATGATTTTGTGTGTGACCGAAATACCACTCAGAGAGAGCATGGCATTATGTATAGAGATACTGAAGATATTACAAAATGGAGTAAAGCCAAATTGCTTGTTCCAGATGAAAAGTATCCCGGTTTGTATTGTGCTTATATGCATCCTTTAATAAACAATGAAGATAAATTGTATTTTTTGATGTCATTATGGGGTCCTTACAATGTTTATCTTATGAGTGTAGATATGAAGATGTACTAATAAAAATAAAAGATTTTCAGAATTTTTAATCAATAATATAATCGAAAATAGAATAGTATTTATAATTCAAAATAATATAGGGGAATTACTATGAACAGAACACAATTTAAATTTTTTCTATCGTTTGCGTTATCTCTTTTTTTTAGTTTCTCGGCAATAGGTCAGAAATACAGTTGGAAAGATGAAGTTGAACTTTTAAAGAGGGTCGATTTATTACCTCAATACCGTTCAAATTGTATCGTTGAAGAAATCTCAAGTTACGATAGAACCGGTGGAAACGATGACGGATTCTCCGGCAAATATTCGTATCTCAGGAAAGAAGGAAACAACCTGGTCTTAGCTGACTTGAAAGGCCCAGGTGTTATCAACCGCATTTGGACGCCTACTCCTTCTGATGATACGTTATCTTTTTATTTTGATGGAGAAAAAACGCCCCGTTTGTCAATTCGTTTTAGCGATTTGTTTTCAGGAAAAGTTTATCCATTCGTTAAACCTGTTTGTGGTAACGAAGTCGGTGGTTTTTATTGTTATGTCCCCATTCCTTATAGTAAATCCTGCAAAATTGTATTCCACGGTGAAAAAATTATGTTCCATCAGATTCAGTATAGAAACTTACCGGGTATGAATGTGGAAACTTATACAGGAAAATTTAATGAACCTGAAAGATCGCCACTTGATGATGTTTGTAAAATATGGAGCAATATTTATCCATCAATAAATAATTTTGCAAACGGATTATCTGCTAATTTTCAAACTATTGAAAAATCTTTTGTAATAAATCCTGGTGAAGAAACCGTTTTTTTTGAGACAAATACTCCCGGACGAATTGTCGGTTTTGAAATAGATGGAGGAAATTCATTCGAAGGATTATATAAAGATGTTATTTTATCGGCCGATTGGGACAATGAAAAAACAGAAGCTATTTATGCTCCGCTTGCAGACTTTTTTGGATATGCTTATGGCAAAGGTTCTATGAGAAGCATGTTAATAGGTAGGGCTGGTGATAAAAACTATTGTTATATGCCAATGCCTTTCGATACTTCTGCTCATTTGAAACTTATATATAAGTCACGCTTAAATGTTAAGCAAAACCCTATTTCCTTTAATGTAAAAGTGTTTTATAATAATAATAAG
>Ga0209638_1001435_pt1 | contig 15254 bp, 12 predicted proteins | sample BarGraNGADG00211_FD_184490 | JGI IMG/M metagenome (GOLD analysis project Ga0209638, IMG submission 184490) | Arctic peat soil microbial communities from Barrow, Alaska - Barrow Graham LP Ref core NGADG0002-211 (SPAdes) (version 2) | ecosystem: Environmental > Terrestrial > Soil > Wetlands > Peat... | reverse complement strand
ACAGACCTCCTGACAGCGGAAGCACATGATGCAGGCAAAGGAGTCCATCAACTGCTCCCATCCCAGGTCGTTGAGTTTGGAAGCCCCGAATTGCTGGATGGAGGGATCGTCCAGGTTGATGTAACTCAGCTCGCCAATGGAGCGCCGTTCCGGCTTGAGCAGGTAATTGAGCGGGGTAAAAAACAGATGCACGTGCTTGGAGTACGGGAAATAAGGGATGAAGACCATGATCAGCCCGATGGCCAGCCAGAAGGCAACATGCTGGCCGATGGTGAGCACTTGTGGGCTCATCCCGGACCACACTCTAGCCGCTGCAGAAGCAAACGGCTGCCAGTTATCGTTTTTACCAGAAATAGCGATGACAAGCGATTCGCCCATGAAGCGCGCCCCGACATGCAATAAAATGAAGGTCGCAACAATGGCCGAATCCCGCCACATACCAAAACGAGCCTTCGGGTTGAGCAGAGTCGTCTGGCGAGTTGACAGGTTTGCGGGACGAAAGATGAAGCGTCGAAAGATGAAGAAGATCATGCCAACCAGTACAGCGACCGAAAGAAGGTCTGCCAGGAGACGGTAAACATCCCCCACTACGCCCTGGATGACGAAACCGGGCACATAACCTTTGACCACGTCCAGCAAGTCGACCAGGATGTAAAAGCCGAAACCCCAACCGACAAGGGCATGGAAAAGGCTAGTCCAGAAACGGAAGCGGAACACCGGCTGGAATGTCACCATGCGACTCACGACCTTGAGCAGTCGCTTCCACGCCAATTTCCAATCCGGCTTGCCGTGCCCGGCGGTAATAATACGCACTAGACGGCGAATGGCAAAAAAGACGGCCGCCAGGGTGGCTAGGGCGGCCAGGGTGAAGACTATTTTTTCTGGGGAAGTGAGCATAAGAGCCATTATACAATCAATGCAAAAGAGGAAGTAATCAAAGAACTGAAGGTCTAAAAACGGACTGCATAGAAACCACCAGGTGAGATTCTCACTCAGAAGGTCCTTAGCTATACCAGGATAACATATGCGTGCGCATTAATAACAGGATGGAGAGGCAATCAGTCGCATGCTTCTTGAAGAGAAGAAGATACATCGAACCGTCGCTGAAGAACTAAGAATCCGGAACTCACAGCAGGTTGAAGGCTGAGTCCATATCTATTGGCAGAAGCGAGAGCATCTCATAAAAGCAAGTAATAAATAAAAAGAAGGAGGACATTTTTGTTTTCAGGTTTTCATTCAGATATCGTTTAAAATCGGGGGGGATTATTGAATATAGAATGCTACATATATAGAATATTACATAGGCAAAAACCGTTCAACGGAGGACGACACCGGTGGTCAAATCTTCCTGTATTTGAAAGATAGAACCCTGGAAAAAATTCGGTCTGACACATAGTCACATGTTCTTCCATGATAAATATATGCAAGTCCAAAGCATTTGGATCCTAATTATGAAACGATTAGATTTGAATGGCAAGAAGTATTGACTTAATATTTATTATAATTATAATAATAATTGTCTGTAATCAAGAGCAAATGAGATGAAACACCTGACACAAAACAGTTGCACAACTGTCATGAACTATTCTGAACTAACGCGATTTGTCCATGGGTTTAGGCGCTTGGAATAATCATGCCGTACATTGATATTGAGTGATAATTAGAAAGGAAAAAATGGAAACATTTTCGCTGTTTCCCCTGCATGAATTGGATGATCCGGAAACATTCGACCTTAATCCTGATCGCGTAGAACGCGTTCATATTCCGCCTGGTTCACCGCCAGACCAACTACCAACTGAGCGGCTCAAGAACTTTCAAATGGTTTTTACGGGCTATGCTGAAAAACAAGCAGTGATTGAAGCGACGCGCTGCATCCACTGTCCTGCCACCGAACCGTGCATCATAGGCTGCCCACTTCATAATGACATCCCCAAAGCTTTGTTCGCAATTGAACAAAAGAAGTACGATGAGGCGGCCAGCATATTTCGCCTTACATCCAATTTTCCCGAAGTATGCGGTCGTCTCTGTCCACAAGAAGTCTTGTGCGAAGGCTCCTGTACCGTCGCCGGATATGCCCGCGCGGTCAACATAGGAAAACTCGAGGCGTTTTGCACTGACTGGCAGCGCAACCAGCATGGCTTCCCCACCCCGCGCCTGGAACCAGCAACTGGTCGTCGGGTGGCAGTCGTCGGAAGCGGCCCAGCCAGCATCGCTGTCGCAGAAGAGTTGGTCCGCCGTGGGCATGCGGTCGTTGTCTACGAGGAGTGGCCGAAACCTGGGGGACTGCTTCACTATGGGATCCCTAATTTCAAACTGGATAAAGATATCGTGCAAGCAAAGATCGACTATCTCGAATCGATCGGCGTGAAGTTTATTTGTAACATGCGCGTTGGACGCGATATTCAAGTGGATGATTTACAAAAGCAATATGAGGCTGTCTTTCTTGGCATCGGCGCGCCCGTCGGACACAAGATTAAATTACCCGGAGAAGATTTGAAAGGCGTTTATCAAGCGACGGAGTTTCTGGTGCGCGGCAATTTGCCCTTGGACGATTTGCCGGAATCGTTAAGAGGCCTTCCTGAAATAGGTAAAGCGGTTGCTGTGATTGGCGGCGGCGATACGTCTATCGACTGTGTTCGTACTGCGCGTCGTTTGCAAGTTCAGCATGGCTTCGCGGATGGCACCGTTTTGGGTTATTACCGCGGCACCGAATCTGAAATAAGGGCGCGGGAAGATGATCTCATTCACGCCAAAGAAGAAGGCATACATTATGAATTTCTGGCAACGCCGATTCGCTTTATCGGAGATGAGCAGGGTCATGTTCGCCAAATCGAAATGCAACGCATGAGATCCAAACCGGCGCATCAGCCTGAACAGCGCGTGCCGTCCCGGATGCGAATCCCGATCCCGGGATCGAATTTCATTGTACCAGCCGATACCGTAGTCCTGGCGATTGGTTATGGTGGTGATGAGCTGATTCCGTCCAAGACGCCCGCGCTCAAGACCTCGAAACCCGGCATTTTTGAGGTCGAATCAGAAATGACTGGAGTCGCGACGCGGGGGGGTATATATGCAGCCGGTGATGACGTGCGCGGTGCCGACTTGATAGTGACTGCCATAGCGGCAGGGCGGAAAGCGGCGAATGCTATAGACAATTATCTGCGACTGCTGACATGAGACAAAGCAATGAGTCAAAAAGAAGCTCGATTTCGAAATCGTCATTGCGTGCACCATTTCTGGTAGTTGAAAAACGATGGAAATGTTAATAGTGAAACAACTTAAAATAAATGTCCTGAACCTCAATGGTAAATCTGCTTTCAGCGCGCCGCCTCCCATAGCGAACCCGACCTGGGGGGTGCAATGTGAGCGTTATCACCCGTGCGGATCGCGTCGGAATCGATTTCTCAAACGCGCTGCTAGCGGCGCGACAACAGTAAACCCAAAATAAACTCAAAGAATGAAAGGTTTAAAACCATGCTAAACAATGCCATATTACTAAAAGGGTACAAATTGAACACCCGCGACGGTGAAATAGGGATGGTCAATGAATTCTACTTCGATGACCACCACTGGACGATTCGCTATCTGGTCGCTGACTCAGGAGACTGGCTAAAGGGCAGGCAGGTGTTGATCTCCCCCTATGCTCTGGTCGCCGTGAACAAAGAAGAACAAACCATTAAGGTTGATTTAACCAAGCGGCAAATTGAGGACAGTCCATCCTTAGACAGTGACAAGCCCGTCTCGCGACAATTCGAGGATTCCTACTACATTTATTATGGATACCCGACCTATTGGAGCGGCTCATATATGTGGGGACTCTATCCCGACATAGAACGTGATCGAAGGAAATGGACAAAATCCAACCAGGGTGGGAAAGCCTGGGATCCCCATTTGCGCAGCACTCATGATGTGGATGGCCATCACATCCAAGCCGCAGACGGCGAGATCGGCCACGTCGAGGATTTTATCCTCGATGATGAAACCTGGGCGATTCGTTACTTGGTCGTTAATACACGGAATTGGTGGCCGGGTAAAAAGGTCCTGATTTCACCAAAATGGATCGAAAGAATTAGTTGGGATGAGTCGAAAGTCTTCGTCAATCTTGTCCGCCAGACCATCAAGCAGTCACCGGAATACACGGAGAAAGCTTTGCTAACTCGGGATTATGAAACCAAACTGCATCGACATTACAATCGCCAGGGATACTGGGAGGATGAACCGTCTGCCAAGAAACCTTCCCATTGATGCAAACGCGAGAAACAGTTTCTTTCATGGGTAAAATGTGCGACTGTGAAATGCAAAATGTACGGGCAGCGCAGGCAGGTGTGCTGTTTTGATACCAGGTTTTAAAAATGGAAAAATCATGAGCATGCCAACCACTTCAGGTCATGAACCATCACAATTGGACCATTTATCCGTTAATACGATTCGCTTTCTGTCCATCGATGCTGTACAAAAAGCCAACAGTGGGCATCCCGGCTTGCCCATGGGTGCTGCCGCGTTCGCCTACGTCTTGTGGACGTGTTTCCTCAAACATAATCCCTCCAACCCCAAATGGTTCGACCGAGATCGCTTTGTCCTTTCCGCCGGCCACGGGTCGATGCTCCTATACAGTTTGCTGCACCTGACAGGTTATGACATTTCTCTGGATCAAATCAAACAGTTCCGCCAGTGGGGCAGTCTGGCTCCCGGACATCCAGAACGCGGCCTCACCCCTGGAGTGGAAGTGACCACCGGACCCCTCGGACAGGGCTTTGGTAATGCCGTGGGGATGGCGATGGCAGAAGCCTTCCTCGCTGCCCGTTTCAATCGGCCCCAGAACAAGATCATCGATCACACAACCTATGTATTGGCAAGCGACGGCGATTTGATGGAAGGTGTCGCTGCAGAATCCGCCTCCCTGGCAGGCCATTTACGGCTGGGTAAGCTCATTGTTCTATATGATGACAACCACGTGACTTTGTCGGCTGCTACTGATCTCACTTTTACGGAAGATGTCAAGAAGCGCTTCACTGCTTATGGTTGGCACACTCAATCCGTGGAGGACGGGAATGACCTGGAGGCCATTGAAGAAGCCCTGAGGAGTGCGCGAAAAGACAAGCACCGTCCGTCCATCATCCTGGCACACACTCACTTGGGATATGGGTCTCCGAACAAACAAGACACTTTCGAAGCTCACGGTTCACCACTTGGTGAGGAGGAGGTACGCCTAACCAAGCAAAACCTTGGTTGGCCACTAGAGCCGGCCTTCTATATCCCAGAGGCTGTTCTTGCCCATTTTCGCCAGGCTGTCGTGCATGGGCGGCGAGCCGAAACAGAATGGGAGCAACGATTTACCGCCTATGAAAAATCTTTTCCAGATTTGGCCACGAAACTGCGTCAAATAATTCAAGGTGAATTACCAGAGAGATGGGATGCGGATATTCCAGTATTTGTGCCTGAAGCGAAAGGTATGGCTACCCGCGTGGCAGCGGGAAAAGTGATGAATGCAATTGCATCTAAATTCCCCACGTTAATCGGCGGGTCAGCGGATCTGGACCCCTCCACGCATACCGCTCTGTCCGGGAAAGGCGACTTCGAAAGCCCCCAGGAGCCGATCGTGGATGCGCAGGGGTCTGTAGGAGGCGGCTGGCAGTACTCAGGCAACAACCTCCATTTTGGTGTGCGGGAACATGGCATGGGGGCGATCCTGAATGGATTGGCTGCTCATGGGGGAATCCTACCCTTTGGAGCTACTTTCCTGATCTTTTCCGATTATATGCGGCCTTCGATTCGCCTGGCCGCATTGATGGGGCTGCACGTGATCTATGTCTTTACGCATGACAGCATTGCCCTGGGAGAAGACGGTCCCACCCACGAACCGGTAGAACAGTTGCTGGGGTTGCGCTCCATCCCAAATATGATGGTCATCCGCCCTGCCGACGCCAACGAGACTAGCGCAGCCTGGCGTATCGCCATCGCACATACAGATGGGCCGGTCGCCCTGATCCTCACCCGCCAGAATCTGCCGGTCCTCGACCTGCAGAAGTATCCACAACTCCCTCTCGGCGTCCGCTCCGGCGGGTATGTGCTTGAACAAGCATCCGGAAACGCGCTTCCCGACATCTCTTTGATCGCCACCGGTTCTGAAGTTCAACTGGCACTGGCTGCGCGCGAAAAACTGGAAATGCAAGGCGTCAGAGTGTGCGTTGTCAGCCTGCCCAGTTGGAACCTATTCATTACCCAGCCTCTCGAATATCGTGAGGCAGTCTTTCCGCCCGAAGTACCCATGCTGGCCATCGAAGCGGGCGTTTCCCTGGGCTGGCGGCCTTACATTGGCCCTGGCATCGCAGTGATCGGAGTGGATCGCTTTGGCGCCTCAGCTCCTGGAGACATTGTCATGCGTGAGTATGGTTTTAGTGTCGAAAACGTAGTCCAGCAGGCGCTTGCCATTGTAAAGCAACTGAAGAAGGCCTGACGGTTTGGAAGGAAGTTGATAATGCAGATTGGATTTGCAACGGACCATGGCGGCTATGTCTTGAAGGAACCCATCTTGAAGTTGCTGCGCGATTCCGGACACATTGTGCAGGATTTCGGTGCTTTTCGTCTGGATCCCGAGGATGATTACCCGGATTTTGTCATCCCACTGGCCCGGGCGGTCGCCCAAGGAAAAGTTGAGCGCGGTATCGCCAGTTGCGGCAGCGGAGTGGGTGCCAGTTGCGCGGCCAACAAAGTGACTGGGGTCAGGTCCGCCCTCATCCATGAGAGTTACTCCGCCCACCAGGGTGTCGAGGATGATGACATGAACCTGCTCTGTTTGGGTGGGCGCGTGGTTGGTTTTCCGATGGCCTGGGAAATAATTCAGATATTTTTAGCAGCACATTATGAGAAAGCCGAACGCTTTGAACGTCGTTTGGCGAAGGTAACTGCAATTGAATGTAAGGAGGTCTTAAATGAATAAGAATCCTTTATTGGATTTAGAGATTTTAGGGCAGAGCATTTGGCTCGACTTTCTCCGGCGCAATGCCCTGGAGAACGGAGAACTTCAAGAGTTCATCGATCAGGATGGCGCCAGCGGCTTGACTTCGAATCCGTCCATTTTCGAAAAGGCCATTGCCGGAAGCCACGACTATGACCATGCCATCCAGGCGCTGGCTCTAGAGGGAAAAAGCATCCCAGAAATATACCAGGCGCTAACCGTGGATGACATCCAACGCGCCGCCGATCTTTTCCGCCCCATTTATGACCGGCTGAATGGAAAGGACGGATTTGTTAGTCTGGAGGTTTCCCCCAAACTGGCGCAAGATACGGCCGGAACAATTGCAGAAGCGCGCTTTCTCTGGACTGCCGTGAACCGCCCCAACCTTTTTATTAAAGTCCCAGCCACCCGCGCGGGGTTGCCAGCCATTCAGCAATTGATTGGAGAAGGGATTAATGTTAATATCACGCTGCTCTTCGGGCTGCCGCGTTACCGGGAGGTGGCGGAAGCCTACCTGCTGGGACTGGAAACTCTGGCCAAGCGTGGCAATCCCCTGGATCGGATTGCTTCCGTTGCCAGTTTTTTCCTGAGCCGCATTGATGTATTGGTCGACCCCCTCCTGGAGAAGAAAAGATTAGAGGGAAGCTCTAATGCGAAGGCCGTGACTGGTCTGCATGGAGAAGTGGCGATTGCCAGTGCAAAAGTGGCCTACCAGATCTACCAGGAAATCTTCGCCAGCGAGCGCTTTCAGAAATTGTCTCACTTGGGTGCCCGTACTCAGCGCCTGCTGTGGGCCAGCACTGGAACCAAGAACCCCGAATACAGCGACATAAAGTACGTCGATACGTTGATTGGCCGAGACACAATCAACACCATTCCCCTTGAGACTCTCTCTGCTTACCGGGACCATGGCAAGCCCGCCGCGCGCTTGGATGAGGGCGCGCAAAAAGCCAAGCATATCCTGGAAAGCTTGCGTCAGAACGGTATCGACCTGGATGATTTGACACAGGAATTGGAAGACGAAGGAGTCAAGAAATTCATCCAGGCCTTCGAGCAATTGATGGCTGCGTTGAAAGAAAAACAAACAGCTTCCTTTCACGAGCCGGTGGACCGGCAGGTGTTCGGTTTTGGCAAGTATCAGGAAGTCTTTCATAAGCAGATTTCCAGTCTCGAAGATTCGCATTTTAGTACCCGTATGTGGCGAAAGGATCCCACCCTCTGGAAAAGCGATCCAAAGGAGGCGGCTGAGATCCGAAATGGGCTGGGTTGGTTGCATGTTGCCGAAAAAATGGAAGATAATTTGAGTGAGATTAATGCCTTCAAAGAAGAGATTCTGAAAGCCAGCTTTCACCATGTGCTGCTGATGGGCATGGGCGGTAGCAGCCTGACCCCGCTGGTCTTCGAGCGGACATTTCCACGGGACTCGCAAGCCTTGTCCCTGACGGTCCTGGATTCTACCGATCCTGCCTCCATCCTGAAAATTGGACGTGCTCTGCCCATCCAGGATACCCTGTTCATTGTCGCCAGCAAATCAGGCACCACCGCCGAACCGCTGGCTTTTGCAGAGTACTTCTATCAGAAAGTGAAGAAAATTAAAGGAGAGCGCGCCGGTGAGAACTTTTGTGTTATCACGGATCCGGGCACCCCATTGGTGAAAATGGCCCGCGAGCGATCCTACCGGAAAACATTCCTTAACTTTGCCGACATCGGCGGGCGCTACTCTGCTCTTTCATATTTTGGCCTGGTTCCGGCCGCCTTGATGGGGGTCGACGTGAGCGAACTGCTGGCGCGTGCTCTGCGTATGCGGCACGCCTGTGACTCAAGTGTCCCGGCTCGGGAAAACCCCGGATTGACGCTCGGCGCAGCGCTGGGAGAACTGGCCAGGAACCATAAGCGCAACAAAGTGACTTTCCTCGTTCCCAAAACGATTGCCTCCCTGGGGATATGGTTGGAGCAACTCCTGGCCGAAAGCACCGGGAAGGAAGGCACCGGGCTTCTGCCAGTGGCAAATGAGCCAATTGGTGAGCCGGCAGTCTATCAAAATGACAGGGTCTTCGTCTACATACGCATGAAGAATTCGACGGATAAGAATCTGCAGACCAGTGTATCCGCTCTTCGGGAAGCCGGCCAACCTGTGATTACCATCTTTTTGGATGATCTTCTGGACCTGGGTCAGGAATTCTTCCGTTGGGAAATAGCCACCGCCACAGCAGGGATGATCCTGGGCATCAACCCGTTCGACCAACCGAACGTCCAGGAGAGCAAGGACAACACGAACCGCCTGCTGGCCATGGTACGCACGCAAGGAAGTCTGCCAGAGGAAAAACCATCCCTGGTTAAACATCCCCTTAGAATCTATTTCAAGGAAACTGCCTCCACCATTCCTGCAACGCTGAAACAGTTTCTGGATCAGGTCCGCCCAGGGAGTTATCTGGCTTTGATGGCCTATATAGCTGAGAACTCTGCCAATCAGCGGGCATTGCAGGAAATCCGCCAGTTGTTGCACGACCGCCTGCATCTCACCACCACTCTGGGCTATGGGCCGCGCTTCCTGCATTCCACCGGACAGTTTCATAAGGGTGGGCCAAAGATCGGTTTGTTTTTGCAATTGACTGCCGAAGATGCCAAGGATATCCCGATCCCTGGCGAACCCTATACTTTTGGAGTATTCAAACGCTCCCAGGCACTGGGCGACCTGCAAGCATTGCAGAATCATAGACGACGGGTTGGTCATGTAGACCTGGGACCAGATGTAACCCTGGGTCTGGCCGCCTTGAGAAAAGCTCTTGAGGCTGCCTTGAAACCTGAGCGGGTGAAGCCATGACCACCCCTTCCTCGATCACCACACTATTCTTGGACATTGGTGGCGTTTTGCTCACGAATGGCTGGGACCACAATATACGTACACGCGCAGCTGAGAAATTTAGCCTCAATTATGAAGAGATGAATGAGCGCCATCACCTCACCTTCGATACCTACGAAGAGGGCAAGCTCAGCTTGGACGAGTATTTGGAGCGGGTGGTCTTTTACCAGATGCGCACGTTCTCAAAGGAGGAATTCAAAGCATTCATGTTCGCCCAATCCCAACCTTTCCCGGGGATGATCGAGTTGGTAAGCAAGCTAAAGAATCAATATTGTCTCCAGGTGGCAGCTGTCAGTAATGAAGGGCGTGAGCTTTCAGTCTATCGCGTTCAACAATTCAAACTGGGAACATTCATAGACTTTTTTGTCTCCTCCTGCTTTGTCCACTACCGCAAACCAGATGCTGATATTTACCGAATCGCATTGGATATCGCTCAAGTAAGTCCACAACAAGTAATCTACATAGATGACAGGGCCATGTTTGTCGAGGTGGCCCAAAGGTTAGGGATAAACGGCATTCTCCATACCGCTCAAAAGGAAACGCAAAAGGCTCTCGAAGGACTGGGGCTTTCGCTAGCAGGCTAAAGGGCCGGGTAGGCATTCAAAAATAGGGATTGAATCGCTTGATATCTCCAGGAGAACCAACCATTCGCATGATATTTGGCAGCTCGGGTGATCTGACATGTCCTAAGCCGGCTCCGGCCCTCTTAAATCCGTTGCGTAACCCGCAACTGCCCGAATGGAGCATTGTCGGTCCGAGACGGCAAAGCATTTGCTGCAAAACCCCTTACCCGTGATTATGCCGGGTAGTACGAGACGATATGGCCTATCCAGGCAATTGCCCGCCTGCTTATATCATTCCCCAGATAAGGTGAAAGAACCTTTGGCCAATTTACTTATATTGGAAAAGAGAGGAGCGAAATGAAAGATCCACGCCATCAGAAACGGTTGGAAACGTGCTGTCATCACATGAAAAAGGAGGGGCGGGATATTTTGCTGCTAACCAAGCCGTCAAACATGTTCTACCTGACGGGCGATGGCCGTTTGTGCGCATATGCCATGATCACAGCTGATGGCAAAGTTGCGCTAGGCGTGCCCGTCACCGACATCCAGGACGTGAAGCAATTAGCCCACTTCGACCAGATCGTCGGTTTTGACGACGAAGTAGGAATGATCCACTCTATTGCCCACTTCTTCGAGTATTTCGATATCAAAGAGGGGACTTTGGGGCTGGAGTATTCGTTCCTGACCCAGTCCATGCTGGGTATGCTGACCCACCCACATGCCAAGCCGGAGGGCGTTATACCGAAGGATTGCACTCACATATTGTCTGAAATGCGAATAGTGAAAGAACCGGAGGAAATCGAGCGCATCCGCGCCGCCGCGAAAGTCGCGGATATCGGCATGGCGGCTGCAGTGAATGCTGTTCATCCGGGTGTTACCGAGAGCCAGGTAGCCGGTGCAGCTGAAGTCGCAATGAGAAATGCGGGCGCGGAGGGGTTTTGGCGATCCTTTGTCTGCTCTGGACCGCGCACGAGCATTGCGCACGGATTGCCGACGACACGCAAGATCGAGAAGAATGATCTGGTGATGATTGACATCCACCCGATTGTGAATAATTACAGCGCGGACATTTGCCGCACGATCTGTACAGGCGAGCCGACTGCTGAGCAGCAGAAGGCTTACGACCTGTATCTCGCAGCTCAGCAAAGTACGATCAAGATGATCAAAGCCGGTGTTGGCATGGTTGATCTGGAAGATCATTTGCACCAGGTGATGAAGGATGGGGGTCACGGAAACCATATCTTCGGCCCACCCATGCACGGCGTTGGAATCGAATTTGAGGAAGCGCCGCTGCCACCCGGACACGCTTTCTTCCATGGTGAAAAAGCGCCGCCACCTTTGGCTGAGAACATGGTTATTGCAGTGGGCAACTGCGGCTTATATGCTGGCCCATGGGGAGTGCGCGTCGAGGACACGAACTGGGTCAAAGCAGATGGATTTGAAATGCTGACAGAATATCCGCGTTCCTTGATTCCCTGATGAGGTGCTGATATGGAGAAAAAACCAACTGATGTGCTTGAGGATGAGCATCGTTACATTCTAAAGGTGATTGGTGCCTTGTCCGTACTCGCCGAATCATTGGAGAAGGGTGAGCAGGTAGAGCCAGAAAAGTTTAAGAACATATTGGAATTCATGCGCATCTTCGCCGACAAGTGCCACCATGGTAAAGAGGAGACTCTGTTATTCCCTCTCCTGGAAAAAAGAGGTGTGTCTCCGCAAGGCTGTCCGATAGGGGTGTTGATCCACGACCACCAAACAGGGAGGACGCTAGTTGCAGGACTGGCGGAGGCTGTGGAAGGGTATCAGAACGGTGATCTTGCCGCCCGAGATGCTCTTTTGAAGAATATACATGACATTACGGCTCTTTATCCAGGCCACATCTGGAAAGAGGACTACCTTGCATTCCCGATGTCCAATAAAGTTCTGAATGCAGAAGACCAACATAGTTTGAGTGAAGAATTCGAAAAGGTTGATGAAAATATTGGTAGGGACGTCTATCAGCGCTTGACATATCTAGCTGATCATCTTGAATAGATTCATTGAGGTGATTGACTATCTTTGTAAACATCGTTCACTTTCCACCCATCGACGACGGGCAAAGATACTGAATTCCAGGCGCGGTTTGACTTGTCGAACGAGCAGTATACACGACAAAGAGGTATTATCGGTCACAACCTACTGAAACCCCGTGAGACTGGGAACTACGTTGGTGTCCTGGAGCACGAAAGTTACGAAACAAGCATGGCCATGCACACAAGTCCCACTCACGCGGAAGCCAATATAAGGGTAGAACCATTGTTAGATGGTAATCCAACCCCTGAATTTTCTAGGTTATTCTGGAGTGAACCTTAATCGTCAGCGAAAGGGATGATTTATGGAAAAAAATATCCCTTCTTCGGAGTCTAAAACTCAGACATGGCTAATTCATCCTGATCTTTACAATGAGATAATATGATCCAACTCAAACGCGTCTATGATCCTGTTGCACTGGAAAATGCCGATCATTTCTAGGGGATCAAGCGGGAGAATCGGGTCCTTGACGCCTGGATGAAGGATATGGCACTCAGTGAAATCTTGCTGAACCGGTTTGCTAATGACCCAGCAAAGTGGGATAAGTTCTGTCGCCGTTATTTTGCCGAGCTGGATAGCCAGTCGGAGACCTGGCAGATTATTCTCGCCACATCCCTTCAGGGGAGTGTCAACCTGCACTTTGGTGCGACGGATATACGGCACAATAATCCCGTCGAACTGAAGGTGTATTTGGAAGCCTGCCATTCGTCAGGAGGAAAGTGATGACAAACCCTAAACGCCCTCGCGTAGTTATCATTGGGGCTGGATTTGCGGGACTATGGGCAGCCCGTACCTTGGCCTATTCGCAGACCGAGGTCCTTGTTCTGGATCGCAACAATTATCATACTTTTTTCCCACTGCTCTATCAAGTCGCCGCAGCGGAACTTGAACCCGAGGACATCGTATATCCAGTGCGAAGAGTCCTGCGTGGGCAGCAGAATATTCGTTTTCTAATGAATGAAGTTACAGAGATAGACCTGGTCGGTAAACAGGTCAAAACCACAGATCACGTTTTCCCTTACGATTTTCTTGTCTTCGCCATTGGTAGTACCTCCCACTTTTTTGGAGTGACAGGCGCGGCTGAGTATGCTTATCAGCTGAAGACATTGGAACAGGCAAGCGCTTTACGCAACCATATCCTATTTCGCTTTGAACGTGCACTATGCGAGACCGATCCTAAGCACCGCCAACAAATGTTGACATTTGCCATCGTCGGCGGTGGGCCAACGGGGGTGGAATTCGCTGGCGCTCTGGCCGAACTTATTCGTGGCCCGCTGGTAAAAGACTATCAGGCCCTCGACCCCCGAGAGATGCACGTCCTTTTACTGGAAGCAACAGATCGCCTGCTTGCCCCCTTTCCGGAACGTCTCGGAACCTATGCCGTAAGCCGGTTGCAGAAAATGGGAGTGGAAATACATTTGCGTATGATAGTCAACCAAATCACACCTGAGCATGTACAATTCAAGGATGGGTCAATCATCCCATTGGAAACCGTGATTTGGACCGCCGGTGTACAAGGCGAGTCATTCAATGCAGAACTTCCGAGGATGCTAAACGGGCAGGTGAGGGTCCTCCCGACGCTTCAAACTCCTGACCACCCCGAAATCTATATAATCGGTGATCTGGCCTATCTAGAAGAAGATGGGCATTCACTGCCAATGCTCGCCCCGGTTGCTACTCAACAAGGGGAAGCAGTTGCCCGCAATATTATTCGTCAGACGAATGGACAAGAGCCGGTGCCTTTTCACTATCACAACCGGGGTACGATGGTGACCATCGGCCGAAATGCCGCTATTGCCTATATAGGGGGGCATGCGATTACTGGCTTCCCAGCCTGGATTTTATGGCTGACCATACACCTGTACAGCCTGATCGGATTTCGCAACCGGCTGCTTGTATTAATCAATTGGGCTTGGGATTACCTTTTTTTTGAACGCGCCGTACATCTGATTGTTTCCTTGCCGGGATCGCAAACGAGGAAGGCAAAGGAGACATCTTCCGGAGTCGATTCAAAAGTCACTGTTATATCCAAACCAGACAATTCAGGAGGATTATCATCATGAAATCGGACCTGGATGATCAAATATTTGATCCCGATGAACTTTCTCCCTTTTGGGCAATTTCGTATTCATTCTCATTGATTGAAGCTCGATAAAACACGCTGCCGACAGATGATGAAAAAGCGTTTATTTTCTGGTATCCAGCCGACAGGTAATATCCATATTGGCAACTACCTGGGCGCTATTAGGCAGTGGGTAGTTTCACAGGCGGAAACCGATAATATTTTTTGCATTGTCGACCTGCATGCCATCACAGTCCCTCAAGATGCCAAAAACCTTAAAACCAAAATTCGTGAGGTTGCCGGTCTTCTCTTCGCAACTGGAATAGACCCCAAATTATCGGCAGTTTTTGTACAATCAGACATCCCGGCACACGCTGAACTGGCTTGGATTCTGAACTGTTTCATCCCCATGGGCTGGATGCAGCGTATGACCCAGTTCAAGGAAAAATCTCAAAAACAGAAAGAACAGGTTAGCGTCGGCCTTTTCGATTATCCCGCTCTTATGGCTGCGGACATCCTTCTCTACCAAACTGATCTTGTTCCGGTGGGAGAAGATCAGAAGCAACATGCGGAAATGGCTCGTGATGTCGCCCAACGCTTCAATTCGATCTATGGCTTAACTTTCAAGATGCCTGAACCGGTCATCGCCGAAGAAGGAGCGCGTATCATGGGCCTGGATGCCCCTGCGAAAAAAATGAGCAAGAGCGAAAAACAGGGAAACGATGCCATCGGCTTTTT
>Ga0209638_1001433_pt1 | contig 15271 bp, 16 predicted proteins | sample BarGraNGADG00211_FD_184490 | JGI IMG/M metagenome (GOLD analysis project Ga0209638, IMG submission 184490) | Arctic peat soil microbial communities from Barrow, Alaska - Barrow Graham LP Ref core NGADG0002-211 (SPAdes) (version 2) | ecosystem: Environmental > Terrestrial > Soil > Wetlands > Peat... | reverse complement strand
CCCGCCGCCTTCTTCATGCGCGCCGTATCGGGTTCGAGATCGGCCACCATGCCGGTCATGGCCGCGAGCGACAGGCTCAGCGCGGCGAGCGCGTCCATGACGCCCTCCTTGTCCTCCTGCATGTCCTTGGCATAGGCGAGCGGCAGACCCTTCATGACGATCAGCAGCGCGGTGAGCGCGCCGGTCACGCGGCCGGTCTTGGCGCGCACCAGCTCGGCGGCGTCCGGATTGCGCTTCTGCGGCATCATCGAGGAGCCGGTGGTGAACTTGTCCGACAGCTTGGCCAGGCCGGTGAGCGGCGAGGTCCAGAGCACGATCTCCTCGGCCAGCCGCGACAGATGCACCGAGGCGATCGAGGCGGCGGAAAGCGTCTCCAGGGCGAAGTCGCGGTCGGACACCGCGTCGAGCGAATTCGCCGCCGGCCGGTCGAAGCCGAGCGCCTTCGCCGTCATGTCGCGGTCGAGTGCGAACGAAGTGCCGGCGAGCGCGCCGGCGCCGAGCGGCGATTCATTGAGCCTTTTGCGCGCGTCGGCAAAGCGGCCGCGGTCGCGCGCCGCCATCTCGACATAGGCGAGCAGGTGATGACCGAAGGTCACCGGCTGCGCCGTTTGCATATGCGTGAGGCCCGGCATCACGGTGCCGGCATGCGCGAGCGCCTTCTCGGCCAACGCGCGCTGGAAGCCGGCGAGCGCCGCGTCGAGCGCATCGATGGTGTCGCGCATCCACAGCCGGAAATCGGTCGCCACCTGATCGTTGCGCGAGCGCGCGGTGTGCAGCCGCCCGGCCGCCTCCCCGATCAGTTCGGAGAGCCGGCCCTCCACGTTCATGTGGATGTCTTCCAGCGCCCGCTTGAAGGAAAACTTGCCGGCCGCGATCTCTGACAGGATCGTGTCTAGACCGTGAGCGATCTTTTTCGCATCGTCGGCCGTAATGATGCCTTGCTTGGCCAGCATGTCGGCATGGGCCTTGGACGCGGCGATGTCCTGGCGGTAGAGAGCCTTGTCGAAATCGATGGAGGCGTTGATCTCCTCCATGATGGCGCCGGGGCCAGACGCGAACCGCCCGCCCCACATTTTGTTGCTCATGGCCTTACACCGAGATCTCGCCGCTCATGACCGAACGTCCTTCGCCCCGCTTCGCCAAAAGGCACCTGGCCATGATTCTGGCAGGCGGCGTCGCCGGCGCGGTCGTCGGGCTGGCCGGGGTATACGGGATTGCGACCCTGACAGGCAATGCGGGCGGCGATGCGGCAAATGACGTGACTTGCCGGCCGGCCGTCGAATTGGCGCGGAAATTGGCCCCTTTGGCGCGCGGCGAGGTGGCTGCCGTCAAAGTTGCCAAGAGCGGGCTCAAGCTACCCGACCTCACCTTCCAGGATGCCGCCGGCAAGCCGCTCTCCTTGGCGCACTGGCGCGGGCGCACGGTGCTGCTCAACCTGTGGGCCACCTGGTGCGTGCCCTGCCGCCAGGAAATGCCGGCGCTCGACGCCCTGCAGCAGCGGCTGGGCAGCCCCGGCTTTGAGGTGGTGGCGGTCAATATCGACACCCGCGATCCCGACAAGCCGAAAGCCTGGCTGAAGGAGGTGGGCATCGAGAAGCTCGCCTATTACGCCGATCCGACCGCCAAGACGTTCCAGGACTTGAAGGAGATCGGCCGCGCCTTCGGCATGCCGACCACCTTGCTGGTCGACAAACAAGGCTGCGAGATCGGCACCATCGCCGGCCCCGCCGAATGGGCGAGCGACGACGCGGTCAAGCTGATCCAGGCCGCGATCCGGGCCGACATTAAACGCTGATATTGACGTTCTGCCCGACGCCGGCAGAAACGTTGGCGAGGCTGGCCATATTCTGCTGGGCGGCGTCGATGATTTGCACGACCGACGCTGCGTTGTCCGCATTCATGCGCATCATCATCGCCGCGGCGGCCATCTGCATGCGGGCCGTTTGAGCGCCGACCATGGCTGCTGCGAGGGATGCTGGGTCCATGCAGGGCCATTTCTACCGGGTCGACGTCAATGAATGATAAATGCGCCCGATGGCCTTGACAGTTGTGCTTGCCGTCCTATACTTAACCACATGGTTTACTATTCACCTGCCCCGCTCGACCGCACCTTCGCCGCGCTCGCCGACCCGACGCGGCGCGCTTTGCTCGCCCGCCTGAGCCAGACCGACAGCCTCTCGGTCAGCGCGTTGGCCGAACCGTTCGCGATGACGTTGCCGGCGGTGATGAAGCATCTCGACGTGCTGTCGGATGCCGGGCTGGTCACGCGCAACAAGAGCGGCCGCACGGTCTCCTGCCGGCTGCGCGCCGAACCGATGGCGGAAGCCAATGAATGGCTCAACCGCTACCAACGCTTCTGGAGCGAACGCCTCGATCAACTCGCCGCCTTCCTGGAGGAAGACTCATGCCCACCATCACCAAGCCCAGTCTCACCATCAAGCGCCGGTTCAACGCGGCGCCGGCGAAAGTCTTCGGTGCCTGGACCGACCCGGAAAAGGTAAAGCGCTGGATAGGGCCGGGCGAAGTCAAGGCATTGCGCGCTGAAATCGACGCGCGCGCCGGCGGCCGCTACCGCTGGGTGATGAAGGCCCCAAACGGCGAGGAGCACGATGTCAGCGGCGTCTACCGCGAAGTGATCCCGAACGAAAAGCTGGTGTTCACCTGGGCCTGGAAGAGCACGCCGGAGCGCGAGTCGCTGGTCACCATCACCTTCAAGGCCGATGGCGGCGGCACGGTCATGACCCTGATGCACGAGCAATTTTTCGACGAGGAAGCGCGCGACCGTCACCAGGGCGGCTGGAACGGCGCGATGCCCAAACTCGAAGCCTATCTGGCATCTCAGTAACGGGAGTTGCCCATGGCGCACGAATGGTCGCACGGGACTTTCTACTGGAATGAGCTGATGACGCGCGACGCCGAAAAAGCCAAGAAATTCTACGGCGACACCGTCGGCTGGACTTACAAAACAATGCCGATGGAGAACGGCACCTATTGGGTGGCGAAGATGGGCAACGACATTGTTGGCGGGCTGTTTCCGCTCACCTCGCCGCAGTTCGACGGCGTGCCGGAATCCTGGATGGCCTATCTCGCGGTCGACAACGTCGATGCGCGCGTCAAGAAGGCGCAAAGCCTCGGCGCCCAGCTCATGCGCCCGATGTTCGACGTGCCGGGCGTCGGCCGTATCGCCATCCTGCGCGAGCCGGGCGGCGCCGGCATCGGCTGGATGACGCCTGCAAATTCCTGAAATCGACGGCGCAATCCGCAACACATGGGGAGACCACACCGATGCTGATCTCAATCACCGCGCTCTATGCAGCAATCTTGGCGTTCATCATTGTTGCGCTGGGCATTAACGTCACCGTCCATCGTGTGAAACTGGGCGTGCCTCTGGGAGACGGCGGCAATCCGCAGATGCTGCGCATGATCCGTCTGCACGGCAACGCCGTCGAATACATCCCGCTCGCGCTTGTGCTGATGCTCGCCTACGAGATCAACGGCGGCTGGCATACGGCACTGCACATCATCGGCATAGCGCTGGTGGCCGGACGATTGATCCAGACCTGGGCCATGTGGTCGACGGAAATAGCGGGCGCTGGCCGGGGCACCGGTCAGACCCTGACCTGGCTGTCGATCGCGGCGCTGGCCGTTCTCAATATTTGGAAATTGGTCTGAACGACGTCCGCTACCTTGTCGGCACCGGCTTCTCGCCGCGGTAGTCGTAGAAGCCGCGCTGGGTCTTGCGGCCGAGCCAGCCGGCCTCGACGTATTTCACCAGCAGCGGACAGGGCCGGTATTTCGAATCGGCCAGTCCCTCGTGCAGCACCTGCATGACGGACAGACAAGTGTCGAGGCCGATGAAATCGGCGAGCTCGAGCGGCCCCATCGGGTGATGCGCGCCGAGCCGCATCGCGGTGTCGATCGCCACGACGTTGCCGACGCCTTCATAGAGCGTGTAGATCGCCTCGTTGATCATCGGCAGCAGGATGCGGTTGACGATGAAGGCCGGAAAATCCTCCGACACCGCGATGATCTTGCCCAACTTGCTGACGAAGGCCTTGCTGGTCTCGAAGGTGGCGTCGTCGGTGGCGATGCCGCGGATCACCTCGACCAGCTCCATCAGCGGCACCGGATTCATGAAATGAATGCCGATGAAACGCTCGGGCCGGTCGGTCGACGTCGCCAACCGCGTAATCGAAATCGATGACGTATTGGAGGCGATGATCGCCCCGGGCTTCAGCGACTCGCACAGGTCGGAAAATATCTTGCGCTTGATGTCTTCCTTCTCGGCCGCGGACTCGATCACCAGATCGCAGGCCGACATATCGGCATATTTTCCCGCCGGCTTGATGAGCGCGAGCGCATTTTTGCGGGCGTCCTCAGTGATCGTTTTCTTGGCGACCTGCTTCGCCATATTGCCGTTGATAGTCGCCATGCCGGCCTTGATGAGATCGCCCGACACGTCGTTCAACATCACGGAATAGCCCGCCAGCGCGCAGACATGGGCGATGCCATTGCCCATCTGCCCGGCGCCGATCACCCCGACACTCTGAATATTCAACGCCATGTTTTTGTCCGATCGATGCGAAGACCCGGCTCTTGGCTTCGGTTTCGGTATTTACGCCCGCTAGCCCCGTTGCCGTTTTACGACGAACCGCCCAATGACACCACCGGCGGAATGACTAATTTGCAGCGTGGTCAACGCTTGACCTTGTCGAGTTCCGCCGCCAGTTCGGGCAGCGCCTGATAAAGGTCGGCGACCAGACCGTAGTCGGCGACCTGGAAGATCGGCGCTTCCTCGTCCTTGTTGATAGCAACAATCACCTTGGAGTCTTTCATCCCGGCGAGATGCTGGATGGCGCCGGAAATTCCGACCGCAATGTAGAGATCGGGCGCCACCACCTTACCGGTCTGACCGACCTGCCAGTCGTTCGGCGCGTAGCCGGCGTCAACCGCCGCGCGCGAGGCGCCCATGGCGGCGCCGAGTCTGTCGGCCACCGGCTCGATGTATTTGGTGAAGTTCTCGCGGCTCTGCATGGCGCGGCCGCCGGAGATGATGATCTTGGCCGAGGTAAGCTCCGGACGATCGGATTTCGACAATTCCTCGCCCACGAACGTGGAGAGCCCCGGATCGGCCGCAGGCTGAGCATTCTCCACGCTCGCAGCGCCGCCTTCGCCGGTCGCCTGGAACGTGGAGGTGCGCACGGTGATGACCTTCTTGGCGTCGCTCGACTTCACGGTCTGGATCGCATTGCCGGCATAGATCGGCCGCTCGAACGTGTCGGGCGCGATCACCTTGATGATCTCGGATATCTGCATGACGTCGAGCAGCGCGGCCACGCGCGGCATCACGTTCTTGCCGTTGGTCGTCGCCGGCGCGACGATGGCGTCATAGGGGCCTGCGAGCGCGACGATCAGCGCGGCGAGCGGCTCCGCGACGGAGTGCTGGTAAAGGGCGGCGTCCGCCAGCAGCACCTTCTTCACGCCGTCGAGCTTGGCGGCTAGGTCCGCTACCTCTTTGCAATCTTTGCCGGCGACCAGCACGTGCACGTCGCCGCCGAGTGCCTTGGCCGCGGTGAGCGCCTTGCTGGTTGCGTCCTTGAGCACCTTGTTGTTGTGCTCGGCGACGAGAAGCGTTGTCATCTAGATTACCCCCGCCTCGTCCTTGAGCTTGGCAACCAGTTCAGCCACCGAGCCGACCTTGGCGCCGGATTTGCGTCCCGGCGGCTCCGTCGTCTTGAGCACCTGCAGCCGCGGCGTGATGTCGACGCCATAGTCCGCCGGCGTCTTGTCCGCGATCGGCTTTTTCTTCGCCTTCATGATGTTGGGCAGGCTGGCGTAGCGCGGCTCGTTCAGGCGCAGATCGGTGGTGACGATCACCGGCGCTTTCAGCTTCACCGTCTGCAGCCCGCCGTCGACCTCGCGGATCACCGTCACGCTGTCGCCGTCGATGGCGATTTTGGAAGCGAAGGTGCCCTGCGCCCAGCCGAGCAGCGCCGCCAGCATCTGGCCGGTCTGATTGCAGTCGTCGTCGATCGCCTGCTTGCCCAGGATGACCAGCCCGGGCTTTTCCTCATCGATGATGCCCTTGAGGATTTTCGCCACCGCCAGCGGTTCGATCGCGCCCTCGGCCTTCACCAGGATGCCGCGGTCGGCGCCCATGGCGAGCGCGGTGCGGATGGTTTCAGAGGCCTGCGCCGGTCCGATCGATGCCGCCACGATTTCGGTCGCCTTGCCGGCTTCCTTCAGGCGGATCGCCTCTTCGACGGCGATCTCGTCGAACGGATTCATCGACATTTTGATATTGGTGAGTTCGACGCCGGAGCCGTCCGGTTTGACGCGGATCTTGACGTTAAAGTCGACCACCCGTTTCACGGGCACCAGAATTTTCATAAATCCCCATCCCAGACGAACGCCAACAAGAGCGGGCGGAAGCTAATGGCCGCACCATTGGCATGTCAACGTTAATGCTGCGCCGCACGCTATGCGTGGCTAGCCGATCTGGTTTGACGCCGGCTGCTCCTCGGCCGGCCGGAAGCACTCGAACAGCCGCACCGCGCGATAGCGCAGCAGCGGAAACAGGGCGGCGCCGGAGACCAATCCGCCCACATGCGCCATGTAGGCGACATCGTCATGGGTCTGCACCGAAATCGACCAGAATTGCATCAGGATCCAGGCGCCCAGAACCCAGAAGGCATCGAGCCGCACCACCGGGCGGATGACGAACCACAGCAGAATATACGGCACAAATACCGCCACCTTCTGGCACGGGCGGAACATCAGATAGGCTGCCAGCACGCCGGCGATGGCGCCCGAGGCGCCGACCAGCGCCTGTTGCGAATGCGGCGCGCTGGCGGTGAACGCCAGACCCGCCACGATGCCGCTGCCGATATAAAAGGCGATGAAGCGCAGCGGGCCCATGGCCTCTTCCACGTCGTCGCCGAACACCCAGAGGAAGATCATGTTGCCGAGCAGGTGCCAGAAATTGGCATGCAGGAACATGTAGGTGACGAAGGTCAGAGCGGGCGGGACGGGAGTGGCGTTGATCGGCACGCCGGTGACGTTGGCCGGCGTCAGCGCAAAATTCATGATCGCGGGCGACATCTCGGCAGGAGCGCTCGCCGTGAAAATGTAGACCAGCACGTTCGCGACCATCAGGCCCCAGGTCACCAGCGGCAGTTTCGGCAGCTTCAAGGGATTGTCGTCCCACAGCGGCATCACCATGACGTCCCCCCAACACCTGCGTCCGATCGAGCCCGGTCGTTTTACCTGTTCTGCCCGGGCGCCCACAGCACGTCGCGCGCGCCCTTGTCGTTGGCATAGCGGCCGGCCACGAACAGGTAGTCCGACAGCCGGTTGATATATTTTAGCGACGGCGGCGAAACCTCCTCGCCCGGCTGGTCCTTGAGCTCGACCATGATCCGCTCGGCACGCCGGCAGACCGTGCGGGCCAGGTGCAGATAGGCCGAGGCCGGGCTGCCACCGGGCAGGATGAAGGATTTCAGCGGTTCCAGCTCGGCATTGAGCCGGTCGATCTCGGCCTCGAGCCAGGCGACCTGGGCCTCGGTGACCGTCAGCCGGGCGCCGCCCGGGCCTTTTTCGGCCAGGCAGAGGTCGGCTTCGACGTCGAACAGGTCGTTCTGGATGCGCCCAAGGGCCTTATCAAGCGCCGCATCGAGCGTGGCATCGCCGGCGGTATGCAGCCGCACCAGGCCGATCACCGCATTGGCCTCGTCGACCGTGCCATAGGCGGCGATCCGCAGGTCGTATTTCTTGCGCCGCGCCCCAGTGCCGAGCGACGTGGTGCCGTCGTCGCCGGTGCGGGTATAAATGCGGTTGAGCACGACCATGGGGACCTCGCCTAGCGCTTCGGATTCGGAGTAGGCTGGCTATTCTAGCCGGGTTTTCGTCACAAATAATGGGGGGTGAATGCCATGCGTTTCTTGATGATTGCCGCTGCCGCAACGCTTCTGATGCTGCCCGTCACCCGGCAGGCGAACGCCTGTGAGGGTGCGACGCCTTTGGCGCAGGTCACGACCACCGAATACTCCGCCGAGACGGACAAGAAGCCGGTGAAGAAGGTGAAGAAAACGAAGCACCATAAGAAAAAAGAGAAGGTGGAATATATGCGCGCGGCGCCGATGAAGTGAGCGGGCGCCCGCGACGCGACTTTCCCGCCAGTCTCTAGCGCCCCATCGCCCAGATCGTCACCATGATCACGATGATGGCGGCGAATTGCAGCAGCACGCGCAGCCGCATGAGCTGTTGCGAACGGTTGGGCGAACCGCCGCGCAACATGTTGACGAGGCCGAGCAGCAACACGACCGCCACCGCGACGATCGCGGCCGGCACCAGATAATACGACATGAATTCCGACATGGAGCAGGCCTTCTAGCACCGGAGGCCACGTACGGCCACCGCGGTGGATAATGCCGAGGGCCGTGAATCCGGTCCCAATCCGCCTACAACTTAGACTCGCGCACCGGTTGCAGGTCCGCTAATATCCGCCGAAAAGGGCATCGGCGGGTGGGGCGTATGGGAGTTCAGGCCGCAGCGGCCATCGGCCGCGCAAGGGCATCGCGCGGCGCGCTTGCCGCTAGCCCGTCGATCGATCCCTGGACCGCTGAATTCGCCGACAGCGGCGCAGGCCGTGCCGGCGGCTGCCCGGAAATCGACTGCGTGCGGTCGCTGTTGGCCGCCGACGTAATCGACGACGCCGAGCACAGAGCCGCTGCGCTGGGCGTCGGCGCCGACCGCGTCCTGATCGCCGCCGGCCGGCTCAGCGAGGAGACTTATCTGCGCGCGCTTGGCGACGCGCTCGGCGTTGAATTCGAACCGCTCGACGGTATCCCCCGGGGCCAGTGTCCGCTCAATGACGAGCGCCTGATCGAGTCCGCCGCCGCCGGCATGTTGCCGCTCGCGGTCGATGACGATCTTTATCTGGTGGTCGCCCCGCGCGGCGCCGCCGCGCGCCGGATCTTGCGCCTGATCGAGGAGAATCCGGCTCGCGCGCGGCGCTTTCGTTTCACCAGCGCCGAGCGTCTCAACCGTTTCGTATTACGCTATGGCGACAAAGTGATCGCCGCGCGTGCCGCCGGAGAGCTCAAACAGAAATGGCCCATGCTTTCCGCCGGGCCGCCGCGCTGGCTTGGCAATATCGTTCCGTTCGCGATTGTTGGACTATTGTCGTTCGCGGCCGTCGTCCTGGCGCCGGCCGCCGCCACGCTTGCCTTCGAGGTGATGCTGGCGGCGTTGTTTCTTGCATGGCTCGGCTTGCGGCTGACTGGCGCCTTCATCGATTCGACCGCGTGCGATCCAGCGCGCCGCCTCACCGATGAATCGCTGCTGGTCTACACCGTCATCTCGGCGCTGTACCGCGAAGCAGCGTCGGTCGATGGATTGCTGACGGCGATCGAGCGGCTGGACTATCCGGCCGAAAAGCTCGACGTGATCATCGCGGTCGAGGCCGACGATCGTGAAACGCGCGCCGCCATCGCCGCGCGCAACAATCGCATGCCGGTTGTGGTGATTCCGGTTCCAACGCAAGGTCCGCGCACCAAACCGAAAGCGCTCAACGTCGCGCTGCCGTTCGCGCGCGGCACCTTCACGGTGATTTATGACGCCGAGGATCGGCCGGAACCGAACCAGTTGCGCTATGCCTTGCAGGCATTCCGCGCCGGCGGCGACGATCTGGCCTGTGTGCAGGCGCGGCTGTGCATCGACAATAGCGCCGACAGTTGGCTCGCCCGGCTGTTCACGGCCGAATATGCCGGGCAGTTCGACGTATTCCTGCCGGGGCTGGCCGCCTTGCGTCTGCCACTGCCGCTCGGCGGTTCATCCAACCATTTCCACACCGCGATATTGCGCGAGGTCGGCGGATGGGATCCCTACAACGTGACCGAGGATGCCGATCTCGGCATGCGGCTCGCGCGTTTCGGTTATCGATCGGACGTGATCGATTCCACCACGTATGAAGAGGCGCCGGCGCATTTCGGCCCATGGTTGCGCCAGCGCACACGCTGGTTCAAAGGCTGGATCCGCCCTGTCAATGGATATTTTCATCTAACAATTGCAACCGTTTAGCTCTGTGCAATTCAAGGGAGTAGGCGTCGTCGCAACGCTGTCGCAACATCCACCTTAGAGCAGGCCGACTTGAGCGTATGTCGATAGTCGGGCGGAACGGGTCAGCTCCGCCCGGGTAGTTCAGAGGTCAACCTGTTCCGCAATAGAAAGGGCATCGTCAACCTCAATACCAAGATACCTGACAGTGCTCTCAATCTTGGTGTGGCCGAGCAATAACTGCACGGCTCGCAGGTTGCCGGTCCGGCGGTAGATCAGCGTCGCCTTTGTTCGTCTCAGAGAATGTGTGCCGAACAGACGTGGGTCTAACCCGATGCTGGCAATCCACTCAGATAGAAGCCGAGCGTACTGCCGCGTCGTCATACGGTGCTCCTGCTCGCGGCGGGCTGTGAACATGAACTCACCGGGTTTCTTGCCGGCCGTCCTGATGTAATCGTCCACCGCTTGGCGGGTCTGTTCCGTCAATTCAAACCGGACAGGTAGCCCAGTCTTTTTCTGGCGCACGCTCGCCCGATCGACGGAATAGCCGTTCGGAGCAACGTCCTCGACCTTGAGAGCGACGACATCGCAGCCCCGCAATTTGCTGTCGATGGCCAGATTGAACAATGCCAGATCACGCGTACGTTGCTCGATTTGGAGCTTGGTCCTGATTGCCCAGACGTGTTTCTGCCGTAGCGGCGGTTTGGCGCCTGTCAGTTTCCCTTTGTTCCAGGGTATCCGCTTGGGTGTCGGTAGCTCGGAATTGGCATTGTCGTGCATGGTCGTACTCCTTGGTTACAGAGGAGGACGAGCTTGCTTTGCACGCTCCGGGGGCTGAAATCGTGTCGCTTTCGGGGAGCAGCGGACATTGATGGATTTTCGTGCGAGATGGCCCGGTCGCGAATGACCCATAAGCGACATTGGCTGTGCACTGCGGCAACGGTTTTGATGCCGGTTTCAGCCCCTATCAAAGTGCTCGTTTGAGCCGTAAGGATGCTTCGTCCAGAGCCAAGGGGGCAGCATGAGACGGCGGGATTTTCTCGGTGTTTTGGGTGGCGCGGCTGCGTGGCCGCTTGCGGTGCGTGCACAGCAAACGCACGACCCGAGCATCAACATCGGCGTGTTGACCGATATAACCGGCATCTACGCCACGCTCGCCGGAGAGGGTTCGGTGGTTGCCGCCCATATGGCCGTCGAAGATTTCGGCGGCGAAGCGCTCGGCAAAAAAATCCGCGTGCTTTTCGGCGACCACAAACAGAAGGTCGACGTCGCCTCCGCGATAGCAACACAATGGTTCAACGAAGAACATGTCGGCGCAGTCGTGGACATGCCGAATTCGACGATTGCTTTGGCGACGCAAAAGCTCGCCGGCGCGCTTGGCAGAATCTCTATCACCGTGACGGCCGGCAGCAGCGATCTGACCGGCAGGGATTGCACGAGCACTGGCTTCCATTGGGCTTACGATACCTATTCCAACACCGTCGGCATCGCGCGGCCCATGGTCGGCTTCGGCCTCGATACCTGGTACTTCATCACGGCCAACTACACCTTCGGGTGGACGCTGGAACAAGACGCAAGCTCCGCCGTAGAAAAAGCAGGCGGCAAGGTGATTGGCCGATCGCTGCATCCCCTCAATACCAACAATTTCAGTGACTATCTCACCGCCGCTCAGGACTCGGGCGCCAAAGTGATCGCCCTGGCAAATGCCGGCGGCGACACCATCAACGCCGTGAAGCAGGCCGCCGAGATCGGCATCTCGCCGCGCTCGCAGACGCTGGTGCCGCTTTTGGTGTTCATCTCGGATGTCGACAGTCTCGGGCTCGATGTAGCCAAAGGCATGACCTTCGTCGACGGTTTCTACTGGGACAAAAACCGCCAGACGCGCGAATGGTCGAAGAGATTTTATGCGCGCCGCAGGGCCATGCCAACCATGGCGCAAGCCGGCGTGTATTCCGCCGTCCTTCATTATTTGCGTGCGGTCCGCGCGTGCGGGACCGACGAGGGCAAGACCGTCGCAAACAGTATGCGGCAGCTTCCGGTCGAGGATTTCTTCGCGCCAAGCGGAGTGGTGCGAGCGGACGGACGGCTGGTCCACGACATGTATCTCGTTGAGGTAAAGCCGCCCGAGGAATCCCGCTACCCTTGGGACTATTATAAAGTGCTATCGGTCATCCCGGGAGACAAAGCGTTTCGCCCATTAGCGGAGGGCAAGTGCCCTCTCGTTCCGGTCTAGAGAAGCGACGACTCTAAAATGACCACAACGAATGTCATGATGTCGTCCGCCCCCACTGGCTCCACAGGGCAGGAAGAGACGCGTCCAGACTTCGCCAGCGCCAGCCGCACGATTCGCTTCGGCGTCGCGTTTCGACTGTTGATTGCTTTCGCGGCGATCACGGCGTTTGCTGCCCTCACGAGCGCGATCGCGCTCTATACCTTTGGCAAATACGGGGACGGATTCAATCGAATAGCGTCCTCCAGCCTGCCGGCCCTGGTTGCGGCCAGTGATCTCGCCCAGCGTAGCCAGGCCTTGGCGGCAAACGCGCCGAATTTGGCAGTCGCCGACGGCCATTTTGCCCGCCGAGCCATCAGCGAGGCATTACAAAATCAAATGCAGGCTATTACCGACGCTGGCAAACAGATTATGACGCTTGCCCCGTCGACCGAAGGCCTTGATAGCCTTACGCGAAATGAGACCCTGCTCAACGATAATATTCAGAAGCTCGACGGATTGGTGGCGGAAAAACTCGAAGCAGACCGAGTGGCAGCAAACTTCATGCTGCGGCTTCGAACGCTTTCCGTGCGGGTTCGAACGGCTGACAGCGATCTGTTATCCAAACTCGTCGGCGAGCAAAATGCCCAATCCCAGACTGACGCGCTGAGCGCATGGACCGCCGCTGCCGACGAAGCGATCGTGATTCTGCTATCAACGGCGAGCGCCGATACCAAGATCAGACTAAACCGGTTGCGGGCGGAATTCACCGAAGCAGCAAACCGGGCGCTGGCGGCGCGCGCGCAATTTGAACCGCTGCTTGCCGGCGCAATCAACCCTTTGGAGGAGGCCCTAGCGCAATACGGCCACGGTTCGCCCAATGTCTTCGATGTGCGGACCGCGCAGCTCACGTCGACCTCCGCCGTTCGCGGCGCCCTGCTTGATACCAAGGACGCATCCGCTCAGTTTGTCGGATCGGCGGAACACGTCTTTGCCGACGTGCAAAAAGATGCGCGGGCGCAGAGCGAATATTTCCGAGAGCGCATATCGGAATATTCGCGGCTTTTTACCGTTTTGTCCCTACTCTGCATCGGCGGCGCGTGCGCCGTGTTCCTCTATATCAATCGCTCGATCATCCAACGGCTGCGCAATCTGAGTCAGAGCATGCGCGCCTCCGTCTTCGGCCGCACGACTCCGATTACGATTTCAGGAAACGACGAGATCTCCGATATGGCCAGGGCCGCCGAATTCTTCGTTACGTCGCTGGCGCATCGCGAGAAAGGTTTGCGCGAGTCGGTCGAGGAGCTGCGGGCCCTTGGCGAAGTAATTCAAGCGGTGAACTCTTCCGTCGATCTCGAAACGGTCCTGACGACCATCGTCGCTAAGGCGACACAGCTTTCTGGTACCGAAGCCGGCGCGATTTATGTGTTCGACGACGTCAGGCAGGAATTCCGGCTACGGGCGACTTACGGACTTCCCGATTCGATCGTCGCCGAACTCCGCGACAGCCGTATACGACTCGGTCAAACGGCGATCAGCGAGGCGGTTAAACGGCGCGCGCCGATCCAGATTGCAGATGTCCTGGACGATCCGTCGGTTACGCTCGATGTTATCGTCCGCGCAGGGTTCCGCGCCCTTCTTGTCGTACCACTGTTAGGTGCCGATCGGATCGTTGGCGCCTTTGTGGTCCGGCGCAAACAGCCCGGTGAATTTCACAAGAATACGGTTGATCTTTTGCAGACCTTTGCGGCGCAGTCCGTGCTGGCGATCCAGAATGCGCGGCTGTTCGAAAGCGTTGAGGCCCGCACCCGTGAACTAGCAAAGTCGCTGGAGGATTTGCGCACCGCCCAGGACCGCCTGGTGCAGACCGAGAAGCTCGCTTCGCTCGGTCAGCTGACTGCCGGCATCGCGCATGAGATCAAGAACCCACTCAATTTCGTCAACAATTTCTCGGCCATCTCGGTCGAGCTCATTGACGAATTGCGGCAGGCGCTTGCCGGAGCCAACCTCGGCAACAAGCTGCGCGCGGAGATCAGCAAGATTGCGGATACCCTGCAGGGCAATCTCGACAAGGTCGTGCAGTACGGCAAGCGCGCCGACTCGATCGTCAAGAACATGCTGTTGCATTCGCAACAGGGCTCACAAGAGCACCGGCCAGTCGACATCAACGCTATCGTCGAGGATAGCCTCAATCTTGCCTATCATGGGGCGCGGGCCGAGAAGCAGGGCTTCAATATCACACTGGAGCGGTCCTTCGATCCGGCGGCCGGCGAGGTCGATGTATTCCCGCAGGATATTACGCGGGTACTGCTCAACCTGATTTCAAACGGCTTTTACGCGGCGACGAAGCGTAAAGCAGAAACGAATGGGGGCGACTACGAGCCTATTCTTGCCGCCGTGACCAAGAACCTAGGCGACAGCGTCGAGATTAGGATACGCGACAACGGTACCGGCATTCCGCATGAAGTGAAGGCGAAAATTTTCAATCCGTTCTTCACGACCAAGCCGCCAGGTGAGGGCACGGGGCTTGGCCTGTCCATCAGTCACGACATCATCGTCAAGCAACACGGCGGGTCTATAGAGGTTGATACCCAGCCTGGCGAATTTACCGAGTTCAGGATCGTTCTGCCACGCACGGGGGCGTCCCTTATCAAGTCAGGTGAACCCGCCAGCCATTAGCCCTGCGCCGTGTCGTCCAATCGCAGATTTCCCCTGTCATATATCCCCGATTTTTGTTGCAGTGCATGAGTCTGCTTTTGGCACTTAGCGGACAATCCAGTCGCACCCGCGTTTGTCCGCTATTGGACTAACAGCAGACAAACAAGGGCGTCAGCCTTGACTAGCTAGGCCGCGAATGACCCATCTGCGACATTGGCTGTGCGCTGCGGCAATGGTTTTGATGCCGGTTTCAGCCCCTATCGAAGTATTCGTTTGAGCCGCTAAGATGCCGTCTCCTGAGCTTGGGGTAGGACATGCAGCGGCGCGACAGTGCAGCCGATAAGGCAG
>Ga0209638_1001432_pt1 | contig 15276 bp, 15 predicted proteins | sample BarGraNGADG00211_FD_184490 | JGI IMG/M metagenome (GOLD analysis project Ga0209638, IMG submission 184490) | Arctic peat soil microbial communities from Barrow, Alaska - Barrow Graham LP Ref core NGADG0002-211 (SPAdes) (version 2) | ecosystem: Environmental > Terrestrial > Soil > Wetlands > Peat... | reverse complement strand
CAGCGTCGGGGCACGCCCCGCCGAGGTCTTCCGGGAGCCCACCGTTCTCCATGCGGCCTCGGTCATCCTCGTCCACAACCACCCGTCTGGCGACCCTCACCCGAGCCCCCAGGACATTACGGTCACACGCGCTCTCGAAGCTGCGGGTCAAATGCTCCAGATCGCCCTCATGGACCACGTGATCATTGGCCAGAACACCTATCTCAACCTGAACCGCGAAGGCTACGGTTTCGGGGGAAAGTCATCAAAAGCCACCAATTCGGCCAAAAGATCACTCGCATAAACGCCTTAACACATTACGGGCAGGGGTGTAGGATGGCGCTAGCATCTTCCGGAGAAGCCGCCGTGGTCGCAGACACCGTGCGCCGTGTGGATGCCAGGGACGAAAGAGCGGTCCCGTCACTGGCCGACGCGGTCCAGACTCCGCTTCTGCGCCTCATCGAGGAGTACACCTCCGCGATGGAAACCATGCGCAGGGTTCTTGCAGCGCTTGGTCCGCTGGCCAGCCTCGCGGAGGCAGCGGCCTCGCCTGCGCCTCCCGCCACGCCCGTCCCACTCCAGGGCCAACCCTCAGCAAGTCTCGCCGTCGGCGTTGAGGTCGGTGGTGCGAACCGCCAGGCACTCATCGACTTCGAAGATGCGCTTGGCCAGGTTACCGGCGTCGAGCGGGTGGCGCTCCGGGACTTAAGCGACGGCCGCGCCAGTTTCACGGTGACCCTCAGCACGCCACGAGACACCGGCGATGACGGTCCCGGCTTCTCCGTGGTCTGTGCGTGGTGCGGACGTCTCCTGACACTCGGGGGAGTCCGCGTATCCCACGGGCTCTGTCCCGATTGCGCCGCCGCCGCTGCTGCGGGACATGCGGCCCAGGACCTTGCTGAGAGGGCCGTTAACGTGCGCCGCGACGACAAGATGCTCTTGTTCCTGAGGCGAACAGCCCGGGGCTGGGTCGCGCGCCGTTCTGATGGAGCCGGCGGCTGGATCGACTTCAAGACGGGCTGCCCCGCCGACACACCCGCCCATCGGGTGCTCGAACAGGTGTCAGCCGAATACCCGAACATGATGGTCGTCGTTACCGGGGATGGGGGCGCGAAGTCCTCCCCACGGGCGAGGGTGCAGAGCGCGATCGGGTAGCGCCAGCCTCCCAGCGCAGGCCGCACGCCTGCCCTATGATTCGCGGAACCACCCCGGAGGGATCGGTATGGGCGTAGAACTCGCCAAGGACTCAATCGACCTCGGCATCGTCGTCAGTGACGGCGCCACGGCGCTCGCGTTCTACCGCGACACGCTCGGATTCAAACACGTTGGCGACATGCCGATGCCTGGAGGGGGCGGGACCATGCATCGGCTCCTGTGCGGCACGAGCATGATCAAGCTCGTCGTGCCCGGCAAAGCACTGGAGACGAAGGCCCCCGCAGGGGGCATCCAGGGTGCCTACGGGTACCGCTACTGGACCATTTCCGTGACCAACCTGGACGAACTGGCGAAGGCCGTCGGCGAAGCCGGCTACCGGGTCCTGACCCAGCCGCGAGAACTCCGCCCCGGCGTTCGCATCGCCATGATCGAAGATCCCGACGGCAACTGGGTGGAGCTTCTCGAGACGCGCTGACCGGCCTGATCGTCAGCGCGCGGATGTGGCCGCCTTCCCGCGTCGCTTCCTCTGCTCCGGAGCCGGCGTCTCCGCGCTCGGCGGCGGTGGAGACCGGCGGATACTCCACCGCCGGAATCGCTCCTCGATCGGCTTGTCGCCGTCCTTCGCGACCTGTTCGCGGCGCTGCTTCAGGTAGTCCTCTTTCGTCCGACCGCCGACCTGGCTGGCATGACAGAGGATGGCGTCCACCTTTGTCTCCCAGTGCGCCGTGACGTCGACCACATAGTCGGGCTTGTCCGACCCGATGAGCAGGACCTCGTTCACCTGGTGCGCCTGGAGCCCCTCCTCTTCGTGACGAGGAAAGAAGAGCCGGTCGCGCACGAGCGGATAGATGGCATCCGCCACCACCGTCCCGACCGTCCGGTGGTCACGATGGTTAAAGCCCCCCCGGTAGGCATCCCAGGTGATCACCACATCGGGTCGATGCTGCCGCAACAAGCGGACGATCTGCCCGCGCAACTCGTGGTCATCGACCGTAAAGCCATCCGGGTAGCCCAGGAGAATCGTCTCTTTCACACCCAGGACCCGACAGGCCGCCCGCTGCTCTTCCTCGCGGATTGCCGCGAGCTTCTCCGGGTAGAGCGATTCGTCGTGCGTCCCCTTGTCGCCGCTGGTGACCAGTACGTAGCGCACATCCCAGCCTTCGGCACACCATTTCGCCACGGTACCCGAACAGCCGAACTCCGCATCATCCGGATGTGCCACGATGACCATGGCCCGGGCGGGTCCTTCGATTGGGGGCGGCGCTGCCTGTTGAGCAGCACCCAGGGGCGGCGCCGGGGGGGGAGCTGCGGTCTCGGCCGCAGCCTTGCTGGACTTCCTTACTGGCACGTAGTTCCTCCCGCGAAGGTCAATGGGGGCCACCGGCGACCACGGCCGCCTCGTAGATCTCCTTGCCGAAGCCAACGGTCTCGGCAGCCCCGGTGCGTGCACGATAGTCGCTCAGAACGCGGTCATAAACAGCCGCTATATCGAGAGCCACAGTTTCCCAGCGGAAGCGCTTCACCGAATTGCGAGCGGCACGGCCGAAGTTCGCGCGTAACTCCGGGTTCCCAAACAGGACTTCCAGTTTCTCGGCGAACGGCTCGGGGCACCGCCACGGGATGAGATACCCGCTAACTCCGTCGGTGACGGTCGAGACGAGTCCCCCTACGCGAGACGCCACCACGGGCGTGCCGCAGGCCATCGCCTCAACCGCGGCCAGGCCAAAGCTCTCGTAATAGCTGGGGACCGCGCAGACATCCGCGGCACTGTAATAGACAGGGAGCTCGTCATGGGGAATCGGCCCCGTGAAGCGGATGTTGGCCGTGAGGCCCGCTTCCGCCGCCTGCGCTTCGAGCTCCGCGCGCAACGCCGAGGTCCCCTCATCCCCACCAACGATCAGCAGCGTGAAGTCACGGGTCTCGAGCTGAGCGAGCGCTCCCAGGAGAATGTCGACTCCCTTCAGCCGTTCGAGCCTACCGACCCAAATAAGGACCGGCCGCCCCTCCGGGAGGCCAAGCTGGCGGCGCGAAGCGGCCCGGTCGAGCGGCCGGAAGCGGTCGGTGTCGATGCCACACGGGACCGTGTAGATGTGGCCCGGATCGGCGTCGTAGTACCGCTCGAGCAGAAATCGTTCGTGCGCGGACGCGGTGACAATCGCCGTGGCCCGTCGCACGATCGTGCGCTCATGCCGGATCCGGCGCTTCGGCTCCTGTTCGCTGATGCGTGCGCGGTTCTTCACTTCGCCCAGCGTGTGGAACATGACCACTTGCGGCACCCGCATCTCGCGCGCCAGCAGCGTGCCTACCCAGCCGCTCTGCCAGTAGTGGCTGTGGATCACATCGTAATGGAGCCCCTGGGCTTTGATGAAGGCACGCATGTTGCGGGCGAAGTCAGGCAGGTAGCCGACAATCTCTTCTTTATCGATCGGCGACGCCGGGCCGGCCTCGATGCGGACCAGTCGCAGATTCGGCGCCAGGTCTTCCACGGCAGGCAGATCGCCGTCACGCCGGGTGAAGATGTCGACCTCGTAACCAAGACGGGCGAGTTCTCTCGACAATTCGAGGACATAGACGTTCATGCCGCCGGTAGTTGCGCCACCGGGTAGCGCTAGCGGGCTCGTGTGCGCGGAGAGCTGGGCGATGCGCATGTTCAGGCGGTCTCGGAAGCCATCATCGGAAGTTGCCCTGGTCGGTTGGAAGGAACCACCGGGACCTCCAACTATACCTGATGGCGAAGGTCAACAATATTACGGAACGACCCCGGCAGAACCCTGGCGCAAAGTCAGCGTATAGACCTGCAGCGGAACGCCACCGAGCCGGCGCTTGTACTCCTCGTCTCCTCGCAGGAAGTCGAAGCGTGACTGCCCCCGACGAATGGCGCTTTCGATGGCGTACGCCTTCGAAGCGAGGCCAACGGCCAGGTGCGTCAGCTCGGGATCGAATCCACAGTTGTAGAGGAAGTCGGTGGTTGCGTTCTCGAACGAGAAGGTGCGAGCCACCGCTCTGCCATCGAGCTTGAGCGTCGCCAGGCGCGCCATGCCCAGCTCCCCGAATGTTCCGCCCAGGTCGCGGAAGAAGGCTTCCATCGTCGGCGTGAGAAATGCGGCTTTGGCATCACGGCTGGCGCGCATCATTTCCAGCAGCCCATCGACCTCGGGCACGATCGCCCCGGCCGTCGTTGCCTCCTCGAACGTCACCCGCCCGGCAGCTTCAAGGTTGCGCAGCTTGCGGCGCAACTCGTGGCGATCGTGCTTTGGCAGGGCCGCAATGAACGATTCGAAGTCGCCCGGCAGGTCGACCCCCGGGCAGACCGCTTCCGGCGTCTCCACGTAGCCCCAGCCAACCAGCGGCGCCACCACCCGGAATCCCGCGCGCACCGGAGCGTCCTCCGGGACTCCCCACAACTCCAGGGCCGGGGTCAGATCCTCCATCAGCCATTCGAGGAGCCCCAGCGCGACAGTCTCCTCATGGCCCGGCAGCGCGAGGACGCCCGCATAGTCACAGACATTGTGGTCGCCAAGCTGTCGAGCGGTTCCGAAGGCCGGATCGAGCGCAGCCACACCCACGAGTTCATCGTCCAGGCGAAACGAGAGAAAAACCGGCGAACAGGTCTCACCGAAGTGGCGCAGCCACACCCGGTGCCAGGCAGGATGCGTAAACGGGGTGGCGCCGGGAATTCGCGCGTGGAGCGCGCCCCAGTCCTCCGCGAGGTCATCGAACCCTTCAGCCGTAATCCGGAGAGCCGGAGCGACCGCTTCATCTTGCGTCGAACGCCTGGTGGGCACTTCTTCAGAGCGCACCCGAGACAAGTGACAGGAACTCTGAACGCGTGACGCTGGAATCCTTGAACTGACCACGCATCGCGCTCGTCACCATCCGGCTCCCGGGCTTCTTCACCCCTCGCATCGTCATACAGAGGTGCTCTGCCTCGATCACCACCGCCACTCCGTCCGGGTGGAGCGTGCCCATCACTGCCTCCGCGATTTGGCTGGTGAGTTGCTCCTGAAGCTGGGGACGACGCGCATACGCATCAACTACTCGTGCCAGCTTGCTGATCCCGACGACGCGGCCATCCGGGATATAGCCAATGTGCGCCTCGCCGTGGAACGGGAGGAAGTGGTGCTCACACATGCTGTAGAAGGGGATTTCCCGCAGGATGACCATCTCGCTGTGGGCGACCTCGAACCCGACCTTGAGGTATTCCTTCGGATCGATCGCGAGGCCGCCGAAGATCTCGGCATACATGTCCGCAATGCGACGGGGCGTCTCGAGGAGACCATCGCGGGACGGATCTTCGCCGACCGCGAGGAGCAGTTCGTGAATGGCGGCCTTGAGCCGCTCAGGGTCAACTACGTTCTTTTGGATCAAGGGAACTCCCACACCCGGGCACATTCCGTCACGCCGGGAATGCCGATCGTAGCAGCGGCGGCACGGGCCCGGCAACGTAAAGGGGCGCGACCGGGCTGCCGATACTTCGTGTTCCTGCGCCGGGTCCAGTTGGAGGGACTCCCACCTCACGCCCCGGGTCGGGCGGTCGCCCCGGACCTCCTCCATAATGATTCAGATGGGACGAAGTGTCGTTGCGCTGAGTGTCTTGCTGCTCGTGCTGGCCATTTCCTGCTCTGCCGCCGTACACCCGGGACCGGCGCCCACAGCTCCGGCGGCGGGAGCCGGTAGCCCAGCGACCAGGGCGCCCCGGGCACTGGTCACGCCGGCCGCCTCATTGACACCCTCGGCGGTGCTCCCGAGCATTGCCGCGGACCCCGTACCGACCTCTGCTGCCACGCCTCCATCCGCCGGGAGTGGGGCATGCGGCACCGATTTCCCGCCGGGCGACACGGTCGAATGGGTCGAGTCCGGCGGAAACTGGCGAAGCTTCCTGCTTCATGTGCCTGAGGGCTACTCATCTGCCCGGCCTCACCCGGTCGTATTCAGCTTCCACGGCTACGGACGTTCGGCATCGGCCCAGCACGACTACACCGGACTCTGGCGCCTCGCCGATCGCTTCGGGTTCATCCTCATCGAACCCGAGGGATGGGGCAGCCCCCAGGAATGGGACCTTGCCGGCGACTACTACTACGACGGGATCGACGACCTGATCTTCACAACGGACATCCTCCACCAGGTCGAAACCCAGCTCTGTGTGGATCCCGTGAGGGTCTACGCGACTGGCTTCTCGAACGGGGCTGAGATGGCTTCCCTGGTCGGCTGCCGGCTCGGTGATGTCTTTGCCGCCATCGCCCCGGTGTCAGGCGTTGAGTACGACGGCGATTGCGTCGATCGACCGGTCCCCGTCCTATCGTTCCAGGGCACGGACGACTGGAATGTCTTCTTCGATGACGCCCCTCCCGCGATGGCCGCCTGGGCCGCCCACAACGGCTGTGGCGATACGCAGGTCACTACGGACGTTTCCGCCTCGGTATCGGCCCAGGAATACGAAGGCTGCGGCGCGGCGCCGGTGATCCTGTATGTGATCGAAGGGGGCGGACACACCTGGCCGGGCGCCGCCGATGACGCGGGCGACATCGGCGGCATTGGCTTCACGACGCACGATATCGATGCGAACGAACTCATGTGGCAGTTCTTCGAAGCTCATCCGCTGCCCTCCTGACATCACTTCTCAGCCGCACAAGACGCGCTGCTCGCGCCCGTAAAAATCCGCCCGGTACACAACTGTAACGTTGAAGTAAGGAACCGCTCTGGACCCGTAACCTCACCGAAACACATTACCCGGCACTGTTGATGAAGCAGACGCGATTACCGGGGGGATGATGCGGTTTAGACTCTCCACACTGTTGGTACCACTGGTGGTGGCTCTCCTGGCGGCTACCGTCGGGCATCCCCGCCTGTCCTCCGCCGGGGCGACCCAGTCAGCCCTGACCAGCCTGAGCTACGCGATGCCAGGCCTCCCGCCGCCAGACACCTCTGACGCGAATGCACCGGGGGCCGTCGTCGACGTTGCGGCGCCGGACATTGCCCCCCTCCTGGCGCAGGCTGACCTGGAACTCCCGGAAGCGAGCTACCCCTTTGCCTCGGCCGCCTGTGGGACCGCCTACGCTGCCGGTGACTTCATCGCGACCCTCGACGGCCGCAGCTACAGGCTCCATGTCCCGGCCAGCTACAATCCCGTCGTCCCCACACCGCTGGTCGTGAACTTCAGCGGCTACGACCGCACCGCGGTCGAACAGGAACAGTACAGCGGCCTCGTCCCCATCGCGGACCGCCAGGGCTTCATCCTGGTGACGCCCGAAGGAAGCGGGAGCCCCGAAGGTTGGAACATCGTGGGCGTGTACAACGAAGACGGCGTTGACGACGTCGCTTTCACCAGTGCCCTCGTCCAGCAGATCAAGCACGACTTCTGTGTCGACGATGCGCGCATCTACGCGATCGGCATCTCGAACGGTGCGGAAATGGCGTCCCAGGTCGCCTGCGACCTCCCCCAGACCTTCGCCGCCGTCGCCGCCATCGCCGGGGTAATCGACCAGGGCTGCACGACCTCGGTCCCGGTGGTCGCCTTCCACGGCACCGCTGATGAGAACGTCCCCTTCGAATGGGCACCCGCAGCCGTCCAGGACTGGGCGACCACCAACGGCTGTTTCCCCGCCGGAACGTCCACCGCGGTGAGCGCGCATGTCGACCTCGTGGACTACGGCGGATGCACCGCAGACGCCGAAGTAGCCTTTTACATCATTGACGGGGGCGGCCATACATGGCCCGGTGCAGCTGACGACGCCGGCGGGGGCGGCCCCACGACACACGAGATCAGCGCCAGCGAGATCGCCTGGCAGTTCTTTGCGGCACATCCGCGGGCCAGCTGACCGGGGCTCCTACGACTGCAGCCAGTCCACATCGCCGTGCAGGTCAGCCGCATGTGACTTCGCCGCGAAGACCGCGAACAGTTCCTTGCTGGCGGCAATCGTCCCGCTCTCGCCATGCCCGGGCCATGCAACCGTGTCGTCCGGGAGTGCGTACAGGTGTGTGGTGATCGAAGCGATTTCCTGGAGCAGTAACTCGTTCGAACGCGAATGACCGGGGCCCCCGGGGAAGAGTGTGTCACCCACGAAGGCATGCTTTCCGCACACGAACGTCGTGCTGGCAGGTGTGTGCCCGGGGACGCTCAGCACCCGGAAGCTGAGGCTGCCCACCTTGACGTCGGCGCCGTGCGTGACGGGAACATCGAGTTGGCCGGCGGCGAGGCCGGGTTCGAGAGGATCGGCATACAGGCGCGCACCATACTTCGCCTTCAAAGCGTCGATGCTGGCGGTGTGGTCGCCGTGCCCGTGGGTCAGGAGAATCTTCCCCGGCCGCACCCCGGCGGCCTCCGCCGCTTCGATTGCCTTTTCCGGCTCGGCGGGCGCATCAATGAATGCGGCTTCGTTGGTGGTGGCATCCACCACGATGTAGATGTTGTTGCCGAAGCCCGCAGGCCCCGCGACAACGATCTTCAGCTTCCCGTCTTCTACTACTTGCACCCGGAGCCTCCGTCCTATGCGATCGGCCTCCGGACTCGACCGGTTCGCCAGAGGGCAAGTATAACCGGCCACTGCGGCACCGATTCCCGGTGGTTCAGTCGTTCGCTGACACGCGGCCCGCGGCGATCCCAAGGAAGACGCCCAGAACCGTCTCAATCACGTGCGTCAGCGTCCCACGGACGTCGGGGTCGCCCCCAAACAGCCCAAGCACTACAAGTCCGAATACCGACAGCACGAGCGTGATCGCCAGGACGCTGACGATCGTCGACCCCATGCGCCCAATCGGCACCTCATCGGCAGTCATCGCACCCGTACCCTGCCTGAGCGGCGAGACATCCATCCCCCCCGAGAACGGGTGCCGCAGCCCGTGGAGGAAGAGCGCCAGCGCCCCCCGCAGCAGGAGTCCCAGTATCGCGACATTCGGGTCGGCACGGCCCCGCCTGGCCAGTTCGAAAACGGTCATCACATCACCCCTGGGCGATGTTCATCGACCGGGGCTCGTACCGCGTAGAGCCTGGTGACGCGACCTACTTCGGCTTCGAATCGAAGTAGACAGGCTCCCCGACAATGGCCGGCGACTGCCGGGCGATTTCACCCGCTACCAGCGCATACGCGTCCCCGATGGCCTTGAACGTGGTCTGCGCGTCACCGGCGAGGTACGCCGTGTCAGCGACTCTTGTGCAGGCCCCGGCGAACGGCGACGCCGGAACCGTCGCAGCCACGACCACGAGCGTTGCGCAATCGAGCCGCACCTGGCCCTGGCGAGACGTGATGCCGGGAATACTCGCGTCGGGCGCATGGTCGATCCAGAGAGCGATGGCAGCCTGTTCGGCGAGGAGATCGACGGCAAACTGCTGAATGGCCGTAACTGCGGGTGCATCGCTGCAGGCCAGTGCCCCCAGGGCTGGGCTGGCGGTCCGGTCCGCGCCGGCAGCAGCACTGATCTTTCCGCAGACGGCGGTCCACCCGGCCTGGTTCCCGGCTGTGGCAGTGACCGCGGCGATTTCGGCCCAGACGGTCGGGGCATACGGGTCCGCGGACGGGTCTGTGCTGAACCACTTCTTGAAATCAGTGTCGGGTATCGAGGGCGCAGCGGGTTTGCCAATACTCGCCAGGGACGCCGGCGCTGAGGCCACTGCCTGCCCGAACGGGAGCGCTGCGGCGGCGTCATCCCAGTTGGCGCTATAGCAACGCATGGCGGAGATGAGCGCCAGGAACGTTACGAGAATTCCGATCTTCCCCACATCAAATCATCGGCAGGATCCCGCGCCGCATACATGCTCCTGCCTGCTTTGGGGTTGATTGGTACACCGAAGGCGATGCTATACTCCGACCTCGGCGCATGCGGGGTGACTGCCGGTGGCGGCAGGCTGCGTCCGAAAAAGTCCGCGATACCCCGTGCCTATCTGTGAGCGCAAGGACGGTCCAAGTCTCTTGACCGAACCACTCCAGGTTGGCCAGTTCGCGATTATTGATCACGAACCGGTCGACCGTGGTCCCAATGCCGGAGTCTTCTTCGGCAAGGGACCCGCCGACGACCGTGCAGAGTTGTACATCGTAGCCGAGGGCACAACGCCCGCGGCGGGTACGTTCACGGGCCACATAGTTTCCACTCTTGGACTCGCCTGGGCGTCGCTCGATATGAGCCTGACGGGGGCTCTGGGCGAGGTGTTCAGGGCGGCCGAGCGCAATCTCCGCGACTGGAATCGCAAGAGCCTCACTCAGCACCAGGTCGGGCTTGGCCTGACCTGCTTCGCGCGCCGCGGTGGCCAGACGGTCATCGCCCAGGCCGGCCCCTCCGCCGTCTTCCATGCCAGCCGTGGCCATGTCCTGATTTACACCTCCGACACCGAGCATGCGGACGCTCTCAACGGTGCGGGGGGAACTGCCCCCATGTTGACCCGGATTAGTTTCTCGCCCGGGGATCGCCTCCTCCTCATCTCCTCGCCCGCACTCGGCGAACTCGACGACGAAGTCCTTTCGGGAATCCTGAATCTCCCGGGGCCCCAACCCCTCCAGGACCTCTACCAGCGGCTCCGCCACATGGAAGAAGTCACGGTGCTCCTCCTGACGTTCCCTTCAGAGCAGGCAGCGCCGACGGAAGCGGATCCGGCGGAAGAACTCATCATCGACGCTACGGGCGCCCCGGATGCCCCCGTCATCAGTGCTCGCCCCGTTTCCGAAGCCGCCCAGATGGACCAGGACCAGACGTTCCAGCCATCCCTCTTTATCGAGGACGAAGCTCGAGACGTCCTCTTCACGGCGCGCCGCCGCCTCATGGAGATTCCCCCGCGCCGCCTCGTTGAAACGCTCCTCCCAGACTTCGCGCTGGAAACCCCTGAGCCCTTGCGCCGTGCCGTCGGGGACCCCGGCGAACCGGGCGAGCCTATCGGGCAACTGAGGGGCAGTCGGGCCACCAATACGGCGGCGACCCAGGCCTGGCGGACGATGCCTGCACGTCCGGAACCATCCAGGTCGCAACCCCCGCCCGATCGCCGGCGAATACGGCGCGAAAGCTTTTCTCGCAGCCTCGTTCACGATGACGTCCCGCCGCGCCCGGAACACAACGGCCGGGATCTACCCCTTGTCGACCAGCTCGTCGATGACCCCCGCCTTCGCAGCCTTTCCATGAGTCCTGTCAGTGAGACCATCGCCGGCGAAAGCACGGCCGCCATCGACACTGGCGGCTCCCTTGTCCGCCTGCGCGGAAACATGGGTGGTCGATGGAAGGGCAACGGCCAGTTTGGCCATCGCACGCTCTCTGGTTCCCAACTGCCACCGACGTGGATCATCGTCGCGGTCGGACTCGCAATTCTCGTCGGGCTGGTGGGAATGGTGACCGTCCCACGCATCCTCCGCGAAGACTCCAGCGCCCGGTACGCCCGTCTTGTGGATAGCGCACAGCAGCAATTCGCTACCTCCAGCGTTCAACAGGACCCGGCGGAACGCAGGAAGGCCCTGGCCGAAGCACAGGCGCTGCTCCTCGAAGCAAAGGGCGATGGAACGCTGGCTCCCGATGCCCAGCAGCTCATGACGAGCGTGACGGCCGCTATTGCCGCGATGGACGCCATCAACTCGCCCGCGGCTGTGACGACGATCGCGAGTCTCGACCAGTTCGGCGACAAGCCGCTGGCCGTAGCACGCCTGACCATCGGGGACACGCAGGCGTTCATCCTCGACTCGACTTCAGGACAGGTCATCGCCGTCTCCCTTGCGAACGGTGACAAGAAGGTCATCTACACCGAGGACAAGGACGCGCGCCGGGGCCGTCCTATCGCGACAACCTTCCTCGACACAAGCGATTCCGGTCCGGTCCTCCTTATCGCCGACGCCTCGCGCAATCTCTGGAGCTACTCGACGACCAACGGCGTGCTCCCCCTGCTCTTCGCGGCTCCGAACAATCTCTCCATTACAGACATCGCCGTCTCCGGCCGCGACCTCTACGTCCTCGATTCGACACAGACGGTCGTCTGGAAATTCGTAGCCGGTGACGGCGGTTACCTCACGCCACCCGCCAAGGCCCTGGAGACGCCCGAACTGGCCGCCGCGCGCCGCCTCATGGTCGACTCAGACATCGTCACGACGGACGCCAACGGCACCATCCGCCGCTTCAGCGGCCAGTTCTCTCTCCAACTCTCGGAGGCGGGTATCGACAAGCCGCTCGTCTCACCCGAAGTCGCGCAGGCGCTGACCAAAGATGGCGACCTCGCGATCCTTGATGCACCGAACGACAGGATCGTCGTCCTCCGGCGCGACGGCGTATTCGACCGCCAGTACAAGCACACCGAACTGCAATCGCTGAGCGCCTTCGCAGTCCGAAACGGTGTCGGCTACGTCTTCGCGGGCGGCAAACTCAAGAAGATCACCTGGTAGTTCGCCCCCTGCGCCGGACCTCGCGCCGTTTTGCCATCTGTCGCTGCCCTGGGGTCGTATGCCACAATGAAACTGTCTCACTACGGGCCAGGCGCAGAGTAATGACAAGATTAACAGGTTCCCTCACGGCGACGCGCCGCCGGCCGTTTCGCTGGCTATTGCTTTCTCTCGGGTTCATTTGTGTTGCCCTGGCGGTAGTTGGGCTCGTCTTCCCGCTTGTCCCGCCCGTCGACTTCCTCTTGCTGGCGGCCATCTGCTTCGCGAACAGTTCTCCGCGAGCCCACGCCTGGCTGCATTCGAATCGGCTGTTCGGAAAGCGCCTGCGGGATTACCGCGAACGCCACGGGGCCACGATCGCCACAAAGGCGTGGACCTTCGGGTCACTGGTACTCGGGCTCGCGGCAACGTTGTATTTCATCGCGCCGCCGTGGTGGGTTGACGCGCTCCTCGCGATCATCGCGCTCGGAGTAACCGCCCACCTGCTGAAGCTGAAGACGCTTCGGGATTAAGCGCCGCTCTCAGCCGGCACCACGACCGACCAGTCGTTGGTGCTGAAGATGTCTTCGTCCAGCCTGGTCCGTTCGCCAATCGCGAACCGATGCCCCGCCACCGCTCCGATCATCGCCGCATTGTCGGTGCAGTATTTCGGCAGGGGGAACCGTACGGGGACGGGGCAGCGTTCCTGGAGTTCTTCGCGAAGCCGCCCGTTCGCCGCCACCCCGCCCGCGACGAGCACCTGCGCAACGCCCAGTTCGCGAGCGAGCCGCGCTGTCTTACCGGAAAGAACGTCGACAACGGCCTCCTGGAACTCCCAGGCGATCGTCGGGACGTCATATTTCTCGGACCGGACAACGTGGAGGACGGCGGTCTTGAGGCCGCTGAAACTGAAGTCAAAGGTTCCCGGCATCCAGGCGCGCGGGAGGTCGAGGCTCGATGGTCCGCCTTTGGCCGCTTCCCGCGCAACGGAAGGACCACCCGGGAACGGCAGCCCCAGGAGCCTGCCGACCTTATCAAAGGCCTCACCCGCGGCATCGTCACGCGTCCCTCCGACCCGCCGGTAGGAGCCGTGCGATTCCATCAGAACGAGGTCGCTATGCCCCCCCGATACAACAAGGCAAAGGGCCGGGAACGTCGGTTCCGGCCCTTCCGTGAGCCAGTTGGCGTAGACGTGTCCCTCCAGGTGGTTCACCCCGAGGAAGGGCAGATCTCGTCCATATGCGATCGCCTTCGCGGCGTTGAAACCAACCAGCAATGACCCCGCAAGTCCGGGGCCACGCGTCCCGGCCACCGCATCGATGTCCTCGATCGTGCATCCCGCCTCGGTAAGCGCCTCCACGACCACCGGGCCCACCTTCCGCAGGTGCTCGCGGCTTGCGACCTCGGGAACTACGCCGCCATATTTCGCGTGGAGATTGACCTGGCTGGCAATGACGGACGACCGCGCGGTGCGCCCGTCGACCACGACGGCTGCGGCCGTTTCGTCGCAGGATGACTCGATCGCCAGTACATTCACTGTCTGAGCCTAGCCCACACTGCGACCGTGATCGATAGCGCCCGCAGGAAACTGTTATGCTCATATCGGAAGTTTGACGTTGACGTTTGCGTTAACGTAGATAGACTCAAATATCAACAGTCATGACTGAAGAACTCGAGCGCAAGAAGTACCTGCAAATTGGCGAAGCTGCCGAGCGCGCTCAGCGCACCCAGCGCACCCTCCGTTACTACGAGGAGAAGGGGCTCCTGAGCCCGCCTGAGCGTATGGAAGGTGGCTTCCGCCTTTACTCCCCCGAGGATATGGAGCGCGTCGAGCGGATCAAGCAGCTCCAGGAACTGCTGGGCTTCTCACTCGCTGAAATCAAGGAAATGCTGGAAACCGAGGACGTGCGCCTCCAGATTCGTGCCGAATGGCGGCATGACGCTGATGGCGCTGCGAAGGCCGCGATGACCGGCCGGGCTCGCGACATCACCCTCCAGCAGATCGGCATGATCGACCAGAAGATGACGAAGATGGCCGACCTCAGGAAAGAACTGAGCGAACGCCTCCAGCGCTACAATGAGCGCCTCCTCAAGTGGACCGCCGAAACGGAACAGGCGACTCACGGCTCAACGCCGAGTCGTTAAGCTCCCGGTTTTCGAACGGCCAACCCGAGCACACCGCCGTCGACTGAGCTAGGCTTGAGTCATGCCTCTTCGGGACACCATGGACCGTCCCCTTCGCGACCTTCGGATTTCCGTAACGGACCGCTGTAACTTCCGCTGCCGCTATTGCATGCCACGAGAAGTCTTCGGCCCGGACTTCGCTTTCCTGGAACGCACAGACCTGCTGACCTATGAGGAAATCACCCGTTTAGCCCGGATCTTCGTCGGCGCCGGCGTCGAGAAGATTCGCCTCACCGGCGGTGAGCCTCTTGTGAGGCGCGACCTTGCCAGCCTGGTGCGCCAGCTCCGCGCGGTACCAGGCCTCAAGGACCTCACCCTCACCACGAACGGCTCCCTCCTTAAGTCGCAGGCACGCGCACTCCGGGAGGCCGGCATCGAGCGCATTACTGTTAGCCTCGACTCTCTCGACGAAGACGTCTTCAAGGCGATGAACGACACCGGCATCCCGCCGTCGGTCGTACTCGCGGGTATCGATGCTGCCGCGGCGGCCGGCCTCGCCCCCATCAAAATCAACGCCGTCGTGCAGCGAGGCATCAATGACCACACGATTGTCGACCTCGCCCGGCACTTCCGCGGGACCGGCCACATCGTCCGCTTCATCGAGTACATGGACGTCGGCACTACCAACGGCTGGCGG
>Ga0209638_1001431_pt1 | contig 15292 bp, 12 predicted proteins | sample BarGraNGADG00211_FD_184490 | JGI IMG/M metagenome (GOLD analysis project Ga0209638, IMG submission 184490) | Arctic peat soil microbial communities from Barrow, Alaska - Barrow Graham LP Ref core NGADG0002-211 (SPAdes) (version 2) | ecosystem: Environmental > Terrestrial > Soil > Wetlands > Peat... | reverse complement strand
CGGCGTAGGGGTGCGGGGCCGCCGGCGAAACAGTCGGATAGGGCCTGCTGATCCTCGCCCAGGATGTTGACGGCGTAGCGGCCGGACGCGCGGAGGGCGGGCGCGATGCGGCGGCCACGGTCGAACGCAACGAGGACGAGGGGCGGGCGCAGCGAGACGGAACTGAACGAGTTCACCGTGGTGCCCCAGGGTCAGTCGCCGTCCCAGATGGTGACTACGGCCAGTCCGGTCGCGAAGCGGCGCAGAACCGCTCGGTAGGTGTCCGCGTCGAGATCGATCACGCGAGTGAGTCTAGGCAGCCGGCGTGGCGGGGCCGACGCGTCGGGCTGGCGGTATCCGGTGGTGAGACGTGGCGTGCGAGACGCGCCTGACCGCGCCGAACGGGCGGGCCACAGGCACAGAAACGCGGCCCGGGAGCGAACTCCCCGACGCGGTAGCTGGCTAGGTCAGCCGACCTTCCGAATGACGACGGTTCCGCCGATCATGTCGTGCCAGCCGCGCTTGCGGGAGTCGAACGCGGCCCAGATGAAGCCAAGCGCGAACGGGATGCCGGCCACGAACCAGCCGATCAGCCGCATGATCGCACCCACCCAGGTGAGCTTGCCGCCATCGGCATTGCGAACGACCCGAAGGCCGAACGGCATCATGCCGATCGTCTGCCCGAGGACGGCCCAGCAGACCACGAGGTAGCCGAACTCGAGGACGTAGATGATCGCCAGGGCCTGAGTCGCGGAATAGACGATGCCGCCGACGATCCCGATCAGGATGATGTCGATGATGTAGGCGACGAAGCGGATCCAGAAGCCGCCGTAGACGAGGCCCGGGGCAGGCCCGACCTGGGTCTGCTGAGCCCACTGACCACCCGGCGTTCCAGCGGGCGGCTGCGGCCACCCGGCGGGCTGAGTCATATCGAACCCTCCTTCTTACTCCGGTCGTCGCCCGAACGGTCGCCCGGGCATCTGGTGTACGCGAGTTTACGTGATGGGAGCGCCCCCAGGAAGCCTCCGTCCGCGCATTTCGGCCGCGCTCTAGCCGCCTGCGCCGACCGGACCCGTGGGCGGCTTGTAGCCCTCGGGCAGCCTCGGGGTAAAGCGGAAGCCGCCGGCCACGCCGGGCTCCGTCAGCTCATGCGGGGCCAGCAGCTGATCCAGTTCCTCGGCCGTGAAGATGCCCCGCTCTATGACGATCTCCCGGATCGTCCGTTGCTCGCGGACCGCCTGCTTGGAGATGTCCGCGGCAAGGGCGTAGCCGAGGTACGGAGCCAGTGGCGTGGAGAGAGCGGATGAGCGCTCCATCAGGTCGCGGGCGCGCTCGCGGTTGGCCTCGATGCCGGTCACGCAGAACTCGGCGAAGGCCCGACTCATGTTCGTCAGGATCGTCAGGCTCTCGAGAGCCGTGTGCGCGATCACCGGCATCATGACGTTCAGCTCGAGCTGGCCGGCGGAAACCGCCCAGGCGATCGTGGTGTCGTTGCCGATGACCCGGAAGCAGACCATCGAGAGGCACTCGGCCATTACCGGGTTCACCTTGCCGGGCATGATCGAGCTGCCCGGCTGGACCGCCGGCAGGGTGATCTCGGCGAAGCCGGTCATCGGGCCCGAGGACATCAGTCGCAGGTCCTCGCTGACCTTGACGAGGTCTACGGCGATGCCGCGCAGAGCAGCCGAGACTTCGAGCATGGGGCGCATCGATTGGGTCGCCTGGACGAGGTGCTCGGCGCCGCGCAGGTGGTGACCGGTCTGCTCGACGAGGTTGCGGACGACGATCTGAATGTACTCGGGCTCGGCGTTGAGGCCGGTACCGACCGCGGTCGCTCCGATGTTCTGCTCGTCGATCGAGCGGGCGGCGGCCTGGAGTCGCTCCACTCCCCGCCGAAATGTCAGCGCGTAGGCGGCAAACTCCTGCCCAAGCCGGACCGGAACCGCGTCCTGCATGTGCGTCCGGCCGGACTTGATGACGTCGTCGAACTCACGGGCTTTCTGCTCAAACGCGTCGATGAGCTCCTCGGCGGCCGGCATGAAGTCGCGGATCAAATCGAGGGTGGCGATCCGCATCGACGTGGGGAAGACGTCGTTGGTGGATTGGGCCATGTTGACGTGGTCGTTGGGGCTGACGACGGAATAGTCGCCGCGTCTGCCCGAGCCCACGCCGCCGGCGTGGAGCAGTTCGATCGCCCGGTTCGCCAGGACCTCGTTCGCGTTCATGTTGTGGCTGGTTCCTGCCCCGGCCTGGAACGGGTCGATCCGGAAGTTGTCGATCAGCTCACGTTGCTTGGCGGCTCGAGCGGCCTCGAAGGCGGCCTTCATCGGGTCGGACGGTCGCTTGGGCTCGAGGTCGTCGGATTCGTCGTCGGTCGACGCCGCAGGACCGAGGATCTCGTCGGCGGCCTCGACGATGGCGTTGCCGAGCTGTCTGGGAAGGCGGCCCGTGGCCATGTTGGCCCGCGCGGCCGCCTTCTTCACCTGGACGATGGCTCGCACGAGGGCCGGATGAGGCCGCGCTCCGGAGATCGGGAAGTTGTGGATGCCGCGCCCGGTTTGGACGCCGTAGTACGCGGCGTCGGGCACTTCGAGGTAGCCGAGCGGGTCCTTCTCGATTCGGAACCCGGGGCGGGGAGCCGGGAGAGTGGCGGGGGAAGCGGCGGCGGTCAATTTGTGGCTCCTCGCTCGATGCGGCTTCCGCGCTTGGTGTTGCGTGCGGCCCTGGCTGAGTGCCCGGATTCTATAGCGGCGATCCCGATGGCGGCGTCGTTGCGCGCACTGCGCGGCAGATGCGCCGGCCGCGACGCCCGCTGCCGCCCCGTGTGGCGCCCCGTGTCCTCGCGGCGCGGCTCTTTGCCACTCCGCCCCAGCGTCCCAGAGATGAGCGGTATGTCCCATGTTTCTGGTGGTTGTCATCGTCTCGTTCATGGCCTCGAAGCCTCGGTTCTGAGTCGCCGGTCGGGCAGCGCGCAAGCAGCGGGCGAGTTCCGCGGATAAGGGCTGCCTCCGGGACGATTCCGAGCCCCGGTCGAGCCGGTCGCAACGCGTCGCCGCTGCGTCGGCTGATGCGTAGAATGGTCCGAGTCGAGGCCGCCGAGGGCGCGGCCCGCACGTGGGAGGTGGGCACGGTGAATCGCCAGCCGTTCATCGTCGGCACGGGGGCCGACAAGGTCCTGGGCTTTCTCGCGGGCTTCGCAGCCAACGTGTTGGGCCTGATCGCCACCATCGCGGTCCTGTACATCTGGGCGGGCAGCGACCCCGCCCCGGACGTGGAGGAGCGGCGAGCCCACGCCGCTTCCGTGTCGATATGGTCCGGGGTTGGCTGCGCTCTGCCGGCCATCCTGATCGTGATCGCGCTCCTGGGCCTCGGCGTTGCCGGTTCTACGATGATCCATCCACAGGTGCAATTCACGCTGATGCCCTACCAGCCTTGACCCGCAGAACGGGCGGCGGCTTACCCGAGTTGAGATTGGGCCCCGCGTACCTCATCATTTATTAGGTGAGCGATTGAATGCCGCGGCTCTGAGACCGAGGCCGCTCATCTCGCGGAACGAGTTCCGCCGGGTCCCGGGCGCGTGGAGGATGGAATGACGCAGCTGCAACCGCCGAAGACCCGAGAAGAGGTCATCCGGCAGGACGTTCGCGACCTGCACCGGCTGGGTTATGCCCAGGAGCTCTTCCGCACGATGGGCGGCTTCTCCAACTTCGCCATCAGCTTCTCGATCATCTCCATCCTGACGGGCGCGGTGATTCTGTATGACTACGGCCTCGCCTGGTCCGGCACCGCCGCGAGCCTGATCGGCTGGCCACTGGTCACGGTCTTCGTGCTGCTTATCGCGGCTTCGATGGCGGAAGTCGCCTCCGCGTATCCGACGGCCGGAGGCCTCTACTACTGGGCCAGCCGAATGAGGGGCAAGAACTGGGGCTGGTGGACCGCCTGGTTCAACTTGATCGGCCAGTTCGCCATCGTGGCCGGCATCAACTACTCGGCCTCGTTCTTCCTCAACGACACGATCGTCACGCCCATCCTGTCGAGGCTCGGGGTCGAATACGCGAACTCGAGCGTGCTCCTCTCCACCGGCGGGACGGCCATCCTGACGGGCCAGCTGGCGACGATGGGCGTGCTGCTGGTCATCCAGCTCGCAATGAACATCCGAGGTATCAACCTGGTGGCGGTTCTCAACCAGGTCAGCGTGTGGTGGCATATCGTCATCGTCGTGGCCGTGGTGGTGCTGCTATTCGTGGTCGGCAAGCCGGATCAGTCGGGTCTGCACCTGTTCCAGATCCAGCCGGTCGATCAGGGCGGCAGCTGGAACAACAACCTGGGTTTTACCAACCTTCAGTACGGCCCGGCGATTGGTTATCCCCTCATCGCCGCCTTCATGTTCTCGTTGCTGCAGGCCAACTGGACGTACACCGGCTACGACGCCTCGGCGCATGTAGCCGAGGAGACGGTGGCGGCCCGCCTTTCGAGCGCGTGGGGCCTTTTCCTTTCGGTCGCCGTATCGGCCGTCGTTGGTTACGTCTTCCTCTTCGCCCTGACCACACACCTCCCGAACCTCTCAGGCCTCTTCCCGGCCACGCTACCCACGGACGTCTCCAATACGAGCCAGTACTACTTCGGAAACAAGGCGGCCGTTATCGAGATCCTCAACTACAACCTGGGCCAGGTCGGTGAGATCCTGTCGGCCGGCATCGGCATCGCGATGGCCTTCTGCGGCCTGTCGTCGATCGCATCGGCCGGCCGGATGCTCTACGCCTTCAGCCGTGACGACGGGATCCCGGGCTCAGGGTGGCTGAAGCGGGTTTCGCACCGATACCGCACCCCGGCCAACGCGATGGTGGCGATAGTCGTAGTCGCGTGGCTCTTCACCGTCGCGTCCGGCATCGTCGGCGGCGGCACCGCCATCATCATCGTCACGGCCATCTCGACAATCTTCCTCTATGCCGCCTATGGCATCCCCATCCTCCTGGCACTTCTGAGCGACAAGTGGCGAGCGGAACGGGTCTGGAGTCTGGGCCGGTTCTCACGACCCGTGGCGGTCGGGGCCCTGGTCTGGATCGTCGTGCTGATGGTCTTGTTCACCTTCCCGACCTCGGGCAACATCTCCTGGCCATTCATGGTGGCCGCTGTCGGGTTCCTGCTGATCTACTACTTCGCCTGGGCGCGCCGCCGGTTCACCGGTCCCAAGGTCCACACGATCGAAGCCGAAATGACCGAGATCGAACGCGAGTTCGAACACGCGGCCGAGGAAGTCGCGGGGGCTTAGGCTCGGCCCAACCCCGGATAATCGAAGCGCGGCGGGCGTCATGCACGCCGCGCTTCGTTTGGCGACCTGCGCAACCACGCGGCATCCATCTGGCCGCGGCCGGCTGCACCAGCCACAATACGGGCGCATGGAGCGCCGGCCCGGCCCGACCGAGTGGGCCTCGGGCACGGCACAGGAGGAACCGATGAGCGACGAGCATGGTGCCGGCGAGCAGCTCGAGGAGTTGCGCGAGATGGTGCGGGACGGGCGCATCGATACGGTCATCGTCGCCCTGACCGACATGCAGGGGCGGCTCGTGGGCAAGCGTGTCCAGGCCCAGGCGTTCCTCAACGGCGTCGTAGACCACGGCATCCACTTCTGCACGTACCTGCTCGGCACGGACATGGAGATGAACACGCCGGACGGCTTTGCGCTGATGAACTGGGAGACCGGCTACGGCGACTGGATCGGCCGTGAAGTGTGGGAGACGACGCGAGTCTTGCCCTGGCTTGATTCGACTGCTCTGGTTCTCTGCGACGCGGTCGACGATGCCGGCGAGGAGATCCCCGTCTCGCCCCGGACGATGCTCAAGCGCCAGGTCGCGAAGGCGACCGGCCTCGGATACGTGGTGAAAGCCGGCACCGAGTTCGAGTTCTACGTCCTGCGTGACACCTTCGAGGACATGCACGAAAAGGGCTATGTGGATCTCGATCGCGTCGGCTACTACAACGAGGACTACCACCTCCTGCAGGCGACCAAGCTCGAGCCGCTCTATCGGCAGATTCGCAATCAGATGACGGCGGCCCGCATTCCGATCGAGTTCAGCAAGGGTGAGGCGGCTCCGTCACAGCACGAGGTCAACATTCGGTACGACAACGTTCTGGAGTCGGCGGATCGGAGTGTCATCTTCAAGCACGGCGCCAAAGAGATCGCGTGGCTCAACGGCTATGGCCTCACCTTCATGGCCAAGCCGTATGCGGATTGGACCGGCTCGTCCGGGCACCTCCATATCAGTCTGTGGGGTGCGGACGGGGAGAAGGCGCTGTTCCACGAAGCCGGCGCGGAGCCGTATGGAATGAGCCGGGTGATGCGCAGGTTCATGGGCGGCATGATGGCCCTGCAGCGCGAGCTGGCCCTCTTCATCGCCCCGAACATCAACTCGTACAAGCGCTATGCGGTGGCCAGCTGGGCTCCGGTGAACGTTGTCTGGGGTCGCGACAATCGAACGACGGGCTTCCGGATCGTGGGCCAGGGTGCGGGTCTGCACATCGAGAATCGCTTCCCCGGTGGCGACATGAACGCCTACCTCGCCTATGCCGCCGAAGTGGGCGCGGGGCTGTATGGCATCGAGCACAAGATCGAGCCGCCGGCCGAGTTCAAGGGCAATGGCTACACGGCGACGGGCTGCGACCGCATGCCCCGCGCTCTGTACGAGGCAATCGAGCTGCTGGAGAAGAGCAAGGCGGCGGTCGAGATATTTGGCCAGGACGTCGTGGACCACTACCTCAACGCGGCTCGTGTCGAGCGCGACACGTACGACGCGGCGGTCCACCCATGGGACCGCGAGCGGTACCTCGAACGCGGCTGAGGGGACCAGCGAGAGCTCGGAACTGGTCGCTGCCCCGGTAGGCGCATCGGTGGAGCGGTTCAATTCGCCGACGGGCCGACTGGAAATCGGATCCGGCGGTGCCGTGCTCGTGAAACTGGCGCCGATAGCGCCAGATATGACTGGGCCGACTGGTAACGAGGTGGCCTGCTGATTTCTTGACCGCGAGGCGTCTGTCTTGACGGGAGGCGGGGTCCCTCCACGCTCACGGACGCTCGTTCCCAGGCGCCAGGCGAGGTGGCGGAGCGCGGCGGCCACGCCCGTCGGTGATTAGTAGTCGGTGGAGTCATAGGTGGCGGGTGGGCGGACCCGAGTTGCCGGGGCTGATCCTCGTCGATGTCGCCTCAGAGCAGCTGATAGCACCATCGGGCGGGATCGGTTCGGCGACGCGTTCTGATCCCGCCCGTCCCATTTCGCCAGAAACCGACCAAACCTCAGAAACCGACCAAACCCAACAACTTGGCGTCGAGCTACGGCACCGTTCTCAACTTGACTGAATCCACCTGGTAGGTCGTCTCCCTCCGACATCTGCCAGGAAGAAGCGGGCTCGGCGTTTCGACGCGCCGGGCCCGCTTCGATTCGTGGCGGGTTCCCCGGGAAGCCGCGAACACGCCGCGCCCGCTCAGCGGCGAGGGGAGAGGTACGTCGCGAGCCCCTCGGCCAGCGGCGTCAGCCGGCGCGGCAGTCGCTGTCGGAGCAAGTCGGTGTCGACCGGAGCCGAGGCGACCACGAAGTCGATCGCATCCGGCGTCATCGGGGGCGCGGGCAGGAGCATGAGCGGGCGCGTCGCCAGCTTCATGAGCGCCGCCGGAGCGTGGAGGATCGGCCGCCTGCGCCCGGAGGCTCGCAGCGCCGCGCGCACGATCTCGTCCATCGTCAACGTCTCGGGGCCGCCTACCTCGAAAGTGACGTTCTCCGCCGCCGGAGTCTCAAGCGCGTCGGCGACGAGTGCGCCAACGTCCGAGACGAGGATCGGCACGAGCATCTGGCGGCCGTTGCCGATTTGCGGGATGAAGGGCAGCCACCGGGCGAAGCCCAGGAACCTGTTCAGCGACCGATCGCCGGGGCCGTAGATCCAGCTCGGCCGGAAGATGGTGAAGACGATGCCGCTGTTCCGGACGGCCTCCTCGGCGCGCCACTTGGCCCTGAACCAGTGACGTCGGGCATCGGGCGCGGCGCCGGCCCCTGACATGTAGACCAGGCGTTGAACGCCCGCCCGCCGGGCCGCGGCAGCGAGGGCTTCGGTGCCGGCCGCGTCCACTTTCTCGAAGGTCCGGCCGCGACGCGGCGCCTCGACCGGCGAATTGCGGAACGCCAAACTGATCACGAGCGCGTCCACGCCGGCCAGGGCGGCGGCGAGGGTCTCGGGGCGCGTGACGTCGGCAGTCCGGAATTCGAGCCTCGAACTCGAGTTGGCGGGGGCTTCCTTGCGGGACAGCACCACCACCCGGCAGCCCCGCGTTGCCAGTTCGTGTGCGATTGCGCCGCCGACGAAGCCGGTCCCGCCGGCCACGGCGACGACAGACGTTCTGGATTCCACGGCCATCCTCCTGGTTGATTGCCACGCCCAGCATAAGTCCCACTCCAAAGCGGACCCGAAGGATGCGGGCCCGTCCTGCCGGGGCGGACGGGAGCCGGAGAGTGCATCAAGCCTTACGAGCGTCCGTCGACTGAACCGGAGAAGTGCCCTTGGACATCGTTGCGAGCTATGTTCGCGGACTTGTCATCGGTTTCGCGATCGCAGCCTGGCGATAGCCAATCCGGCGACGATCCTATCCTTCGCGGCTGCCTTTGTCGGCTTGGGTCTGGCCGGGCATGGAGTGTCGGTTGCCGCCGCCCTGGTGCTCGGCGTATTCAGTGGCTCTGGGTCCTGGTGGCTGGCACGGGCCGCGGGCGTATCCGCGTTCCGCGATCGACGGGGGCCTGCTTCGCTCCGCGGCCTTGTTTCCGGGTCGTCTGCGCTGATCGGCCTGCTCGGGCTCGTCGCGATCGGCGCCAGTCTGGCGGGATGATGGCCCCGATCGACAAGCCCGTCGGCAGGGACGTCGGGACTTCATCCCGATCGAGGGTTGAGCCGCCTCCGGGTAAGCTAGCGTCGGACTGGCGGTGCAGCGCTCTGCCAGCGGTCCGGCGGACGGCCGGGCTCGATCCCAGGGCCATGGAGACGCCACGATGCGACTTGCCGACAAGGTTTCGGTCATCACCGGTGCCGGCAGCGGGATGGGCCGCGTTGCCGCCCTGCGGTTCGCCGCCGAGGGCTCGTGCGTCGTCGTGGCCGACAACAACGGTGACGCCGCCGGCGAGACCGTTCGCCTGATCGAGGCTGCCGGCGGCCGGGCAGTCGCCGCCAAGGTCGATGTCTCGATCGAATCCGACGCCCGAGCGATGATCGATCTGGCCATCTCGACGTACGGCCAGATCGATGTCCTGTACAACAACGCGGGGATCATGCCGGAGGCCGACCATTCGGTCGTGGACACGCCGGTCGACGCCTGGGACCAAGTCATGGCCGTCAACGTCCGCGGCGTCTATCTCGCCTGCAAGTACGCCATCCCGCACATGGTCGAACGCCATTCGGGTTCGATCATCAACATCTCGAGCTTCGTAGCCGTCCTGGGCTGCTCCGTCCCGCAGGACGCCTACACTGCCTCCAAAGGCGCTGTCCTGGCGCTGACCCGGTCGCTGGCAGTCCAGTTCGCCCCGCAAGGCGTCCGCGCCAATGCCATTCTGCCCGGACCGGTCGAGACGCCACTGCTGATGGACTGGCTGCTCAAGGACGAAGCTGCCAGGGAACTCCGCCTGGCCCGGAACCCGACCGGCCGCTTCGGCAAGCCCGACGAGGTCGTCGCCCTGGCGGTCTACCTCGCCTCGGACGAGTCGAAATGGACCAATGGAGCCTCGATGGTCATCGACGGCGGGATCAGCGTGAACTACTTTTAGGTCGATCGACGAGATCGGCCATCCGAACCAACTGAGGAGCTCGATTGAGGAACCCCGATGACGACTGACTCCACTGCGATTGAGGCAAAGTCGAGCGACCTGGCGATCGGAATCGACTTTGGAGGCAGCGGCGTCAAGGGTGCCGTGGTGGACGTTCGAACCGGCGAGCTGGTGGGCGACCGTCTCCGCGTCCCCACGCCGCAGCCGTCGGTGCCGCGTGAAGTGGTAAGCGTCATGGAAGGCCTGGTGACGCGGCTCGTCGAACCGTGGGCTCCCGGCGGGGCCGGCCTCTTCCCGGTTGGAGTGGGGATTCCGGCGGCAATTCGAAACGGCACCACGCTCACCGCGGCCAACATCGACTCGGGGTGGATCGGCTTCCCCGCGGAGCGGGAGATGGCCGTTGCGATGAAGCGGACCGTCGCCGTCGGCAATGACGCCGACGTGGCGGGCCTGGCCGAGGTTCGTTTCGGGGCCGGTCGGCGGCAGTCGGGGCTGATAATCGTGCTGACGATCGGTACGGGTATCGGTTCGGCCCTCTTCATCGACGGACGACTGGTCCCCAATACCGAGATCGGCCACCTGGAGATGAGAGGTCACGACGCCGAGGAGCTGGTCGCGGAGTCGGCGCGCTCTCGTCTCGGCCTGAACTGGAGGGACTGGGCCTCCGGCTTCGACCAGTACCTGCACCTGCTCGAAAGGCTCTTCTGGCCGGACCTATTCATCCTGGGCGGTGGCGCCTCGAAACGAGCCGACAACTACCTGCCGTACGTGACGGTCAAGACGCCGATCGCGATTGCGGCCTTCCGCAACAATGCCGGCATCATCGGCGGAGCCCTCATCGCCCACGAGCGGCGATCCCTCACCGCGGTCCGCAGGGCGGGAGAGCCAATCTCCTGAGCTACCGCACCGGAACGCGGAACTCGACCTTTCGGCAAGCCGGACACGCGAAGACCTCGAAGTCCATCGTGCCCTCGCCGATTTCGGCCAACCCACCGAAAACCATCTGCCAGCCTCCCGACGTACCGCCGACCCGGAACTTCTCCATCCCGACAGCGGACAACTCGGTCCCGCAGCGCAAACACTCGCCGTAGCTCGATGGCAGGTTCTCCGGCTCCTGGTTGGGGTTTGACATGGCGCGCTCCCTCTATGCCGTTCGGGTGTCCAGTTCCATTGTGCATTCCGTTGTCTCGACTCCGGAGTGAACCCGGAAGGTTCCGTCCGCGGGTTCGTCTCTGAGTAGATCGGTGGCTATCCCTTCGTTCCTATCCCGCGCAACTCCCGGAGTCGCGGCACGCTGCCGGAAACCACGAGGGTCTCGCCGGCGACGAGGGCGCGGTCGGCCGGTGGGTTGGCCTCGTAGCTGCGCTCGCCCTGGACGATCGCCAGGACGAAGACGCCGGTGTCGCGCAACGCGCCGACGGTCGAGCCATCCAGCGGGTCGCCGGCCACGATTTCGACTTCCTCCATCGAGAAGGCCAGCTCGCCGTGAGACAGTGCCGCGTCGATGAAATCCACGACTCGCGGTCTTGTCGCCAGCTCAGCCAGGCGGTGGCCGGCCATCGTGTACGGCGAGACGACGCGGTTGGCGCCGGCCTGCATCAGCCTGCCTTCGGAGTCGGCGGAGTTAGCTCGGGCGACAACGAAAAGGTCGGGGTTGATGGCGCGCGCGGAGAGGATCACATAGACGTTGTGAGCATCGGAGTCGATCGTGGTGATCAGCCCGCGAGCTCGCTCGATGCCGGCCGCGCGGAGAGTCGCCTCTTCGGTGGCGTCGCCCTCGACCTCGAGGAAGCCCTCCCGTCGGGCTCTGGCTAGCGATTCTGGCAGGATGTCGATCACGACCACCTGGAGACCCGAATGAACGAGTTCGCGTGCAACGGTCAGGCCTACGCGCCCGTAGCCGCAAAGGATGTAGTGGCCCTGTAGCTTGCTCACCGCATTGGCCATTCTTTCCGCCTCCCGCCGTCCACTGGTCGCCTCAACCACGAGGTATTCGGCCACGATCCCCACCGACCCGAAGATCAACCCGACGCCGCCCAGCGACAGGACCATGGTCCAGATACGCCCCGCGTCAGAAAGCGTCCCGACCTCCTTGAACCCGACGGTGGTGAGCGTGATCACCGTCATGTAGAGCGCGTCGAATAGTCTCCAGCCGGGCTCGATGACCATGTAGCCGGTGGTCCCGACCGCGATCGCCCCGACGACGACGCCCAGCCATATGCGGACGTGAGTCGCGGTGATGGCCGCGGGCGCGCTAAGGGCCGGCCGGCGCGAAGTCCCTGGGAACGTGCGCGGCGTCTGTCCGGCCGGGGTCGTAGGCTCGTTGATCATGCGCCGCGAATTCTAGTCGTGCAGAAGGGGCAGGAGGCAGCCGGGCCGCGAATCCAGGCCGCGGGGCGTGGGCGCTGAGCGCGGGGCGTGGGCGCTGAGCGCGGGGTTCTTGCCCAATGCAAGTCAGGAGCGCATTGAGCAGAAGTCGCGGAGGTTGGCCTCTTCCCGCAAGGCATAGAGCGGGCTAGGTCAGCCCATCTCTCGCGTAGTCTGCCTCACGGGACCCGCAATCGGCGGTGCCTGAAGCGGCGTGCGCGACCGCATGGTTCTGCGTTGTACTTTCGACGCCCTTCGGCGCCACGACCTCTGCCCAATGTCGCCCACATCTGCAATCGGCAAGAACCAGAGGCCGCGGAGGTCGGATATAGGACTCGTCAGCCAGTTCCGAACCTCGACCTGCCTCTGGGGAAAGGCAGCCTGAAAGGTCGCGGCATGCCGTGCAACGACATGGCGATGGGTGCTCATCTCGGGCAGAACCAGAACCACTCCAACCGCCCGGGCCCGCCAGCCCAACTCGCGTGCAACTACGCCGGGGAGCACGCGCCGTTTGCGGTCCAGGGTCACGAGCACGTCCTGAAGGTCCCACAAGCGAGTCTTCGTCTCCACGATCAGCAAAGCCCGAGCCCGCTCGTGCCAGGCCAGGACGTCGGCCGAACCTCGCTCGCCGTAATGGCTGAACGTGTGCTCGGGCACGGTCTTCCATCCCGGGCCGGCCAGGGCCGTCACGGTCTCCTCGACCATGGCCGCGTGGAGTCGGTCTCGCAGACGCTCAACTTCGGGCGAGCGCCAACCGAGCGACACCAGGGATGGCATCCCCATGGCTCGACTTATGGCCCTCAGCGTGCTTACGGTCATCCCGTCGATCAGGCCGCGTTCCAGCCCTGACACGGTTCCGCGACTGACTCCGGCACGGCCCGCCACGTCCTGCTGGCGGAGGTTTCGGGCCAGTCGAACGCTCTGGACGATCCGACCCACCTGAACATCGTCGCTCATGCCCGAACCATCCCACGCTCCGATCTACTCCGGCTTACCGTCGCCTGAAGCCGGATCTAGGGTGCGGGCGGGTGGCCGTAGGCGGCCGGGCATGCCAGCGGCGCTTCGGTGGGCTGTGACCGCGGAGGTGGTGGCTCCCGCACGGGTATGATCCGCTGGGACGCCGACCGGGAGCCCGAGCCGCCGACCGGGAGCCTGACCGCCGACCGGGAGCCCGAACCGCCGACCGGGAGCCCGAACCGCCGGCCCACGCGCCAACGAAGGCACACCCGACTCGGCCCGCAGAGGTGCCGCGATGACCGTCCAGCCATACGACTCAGGCGCAGCCAACGGCGCCACCCCGACGCTCAAGATGGTGATCGGCGGCGAGTTCGTCGACGCGGCGGACGGCCAGATGTTCGATGTCGTCAGCCCGGTGAATGGCCAGGTCATCGTGAGCGTCCCGAAGGGCGGCGCGGAGGATGTCGACCGCGCGGTCAAGGCCGCCCAAGCCGCCTTCGACGGCGAGTGGGGGACGTGGAGCCAGACCCGCCGCGGCCAGACCCTCGCTCGCCTGGCAGGGCTCGTCCGCGGCCACCTCGAGGAACTCGCCCACCTCGAGAGCGAGAACATGGGCAAACCCATCTCCTCGGCTCGCTGGGAGATCGGCGCGGTGGCGAACGTTTTGGAGTATTACGGCGGCGCCGCGAACAAGCTCATGGGCGAGACGATCCCCGTCTCCAAGCCCGGCTTCGACTTCACGCTGCGCGAGCCGATCGGGGTCGTGGGACTGATCGTGCCGTGGAACTTCCCGCTCATGCTGGCCAGCTGGAAGATGGGCCCGGCCCTTGCCACCGGCAACACCGCGATCCTCAAGCCGGCGAGCTACACGCCGCTCACGGCGATCCGCTTCGCGGAGCTCGCCCTGGAGGCTGGGTTCCCGGCAGGAGTGCTGAACGTCGTGACGGGCCCCGGCGGCACGGCCGGCGCCGCGATTGCCGCGCACTCCGGAATCGGCAAAGTGGCTTTCACCGGCGAGACCGCCACGGGCCAGGAGATCATGCGCGCGGCCGCCGGCAACGTGAAGAAGATCAGCCTCGAGCTAGGGGGCAAGAGCCCCAACATCGTCTTCGCCGACGCGGACCTCGAGCGTTTCGCCGCCGAGTCCCCCTATTCGGTCTTCGACAACTGCGGCCAGGATTGCTGCGCCCGCTCCCGCATCCTCGTCGAGCGTTCCGTCCACGACCGCGTCGTCGAGCTGTTTGCTGCGGCGACGCTCAAGGTCAAGGTCGGCGACCCCAACGATCCGGCCACCGAAGTCGGCACGATGGTGAGCTTCCGGCAGCGCGAGAGCGTCCTGAACTACATTCGGATCGGACGCGAGGAGGGCGCGCGGGTGGTGGTCGGAGGCGGCACCCCGGCCGAACCGGCGTACGCGCAGGGCGCCTACATCCAACCGACCGTTTTCGATCAGGTCGCCTCGGGCATGAGGATCGCCCAGGAGGAGATCTTCGGTCCGGTCGTCGCGATCATCCCCTTCGACACCGAAGAAGAGGCGGTCCGACTGGCGAATGACACGCCCTACGGCCTATCGGGGTCGATCTGGACACGCGATATCGGCCGAGCGATCCAGATGGCAAGGAGTGTGCGGACGGGCGTGCTCTCGATCAACTGCAACTCGAGCGTCCACACCGAGGCGCCGTTTGGCGGGTACAAGATGTCGGGCGTGGGCCGGGAAAACGGCATGCACGCGCTCGACCAGTACACGCAGATCAAGAACGTTTACGTCGACCTGAGTTAGTCCGAGTGTCGGCGCTCAGGTCAACGGCGCGGTCGGCGAGTATTGATTGCCCGAGATCGCTAGACTCGGGCTCAGGCCAGCGCGCGTTGTCTGCCACGTGTCTTGGGGTGTGGTACGTGCCCACTACTGGTCTCAAGATCGAAGGACCGGCTCATGACTGACGACTCGAGCCAGGGCGTGACCACCTGCCTCAACTGCGGCGCGCAATCCATCGTCGGGCGATTCTGTCCGGTTTGTGGCCGGCCCGTGAATCCGACGCCGGTCCCCGACTGGGCATCGTCGCAAGCCCCGGCTTCGCAACCCGCAGGCCCGTTGGAGCCTGCGCCACCTTCGCCGGCCCCCGGCTACGGCCAGCCGCCCCAGGGCTACACCCCGCCCCAGCCGCCGACGTATGCCCCGCCGCAGCCGCCCC
>Ga0209638_1001429_pt1 | contig 15303 bp, 24 predicted proteins | sample BarGraNGADG00211_FD_184490 | JGI IMG/M metagenome (GOLD analysis project Ga0209638, IMG submission 184490) | Arctic peat soil microbial communities from Barrow, Alaska - Barrow Graham LP Ref core NGADG0002-211 (SPAdes) (version 2) | ecosystem: Environmental > Terrestrial > Soil > Wetlands > Peat... | reverse complement strand
GAAATCTGGTTACATTCCCGAACGGCCTTTTAGACGTCCTGTCTTCATCAAACCGTCGTAGTGACGCATAAGCAAATGACTTTCAATTTGCTGAAGCGTGTCTAATATTACTCCCACCAAAATCAGCAACGAGGTTCCACCGAAAAACGATGCAAACTGGTTGGTGACCCCAAGGATACGTGCAAATGCAGGAAGAATCGCTATAATTGCCAGAAAAAATGAGCCGGGCAATGTAATGCGGGACATTACTGCATCCAGGTATTCGGCAGTTTTCTTGCCTGGTTTTATACCAGGAATAAAACCTCCGTTTTTCTTCATATCTTCAGACATCATTGTTGGATTTACAGTTACTGCTGTATAGAAGTAAGTAAAAGCCATAACCATAAGGCCGTAGATTAAGTTATACCAGAGTCCGCTTGGATTTGACAGAGTAGCTGCTAATCCACGTGTAGCATTAAAACCCGACAAAAGAAGAGGGAACATCATTAAAGCCTGAGCAAAGATAATTGGCATAACACCAGCCGCGTTTATCTTTAGAGGTATATATTGACGAACACCGCCGTATTGTTTGTTTCCTATAATACGCTTGGCATACTGAACCGGAATCTTTCGGGTCCCCTGTACAAGAGCAATTGTTGCAACAAATACAAAGAACAGAATAATCAGCTCTACAACCAACATTAAAATGCCTCCACCTGCACTTTGAACAATTCTTCCACTTGCCTCAGCAAAGAGGGCAAATGGCAAACGAGCAACAATACCCACCATAATGATCAGGGAAATGCCATTACCTAAGCCGCGATCGGTAATGCGTTCTCCTAACCACATAACAAACATAGTTCCTGCAATTAGTACTATAGTGGCAAAAATGTTAAATGTGAATCCGGGAAATAAAAATGCCGACGGAGGTATTATACTGTGAAGATTAGCCATGTAGGCAGGACCTTGAAGAGCCAAAATTCCAATTGTCAGATAACGGGTCCATTGATTCATCTTTCTGCGACCGCTTTCGCCTTCACGTTGCATTTTCTGAAAGAATGGAACCATGATTCCCAAGAGCTGAATAACAATTGATGCAGAGATGTAAGGCATTACACCTAATGCAAAAATTGAAGCATGACCAAAAGCACCTCCGGAGAACATGTCAAGCAAGCTTAACAGACCTTGGGATGCCTGAGTCTGCAAGTTTTCCAGCTGAGTTGGGTCGATACCGGGTAAAACCACATAGCTTCCTAAACGGTAAACCAACAACAACAGGAAAGTATAGATTATCCTTTTGCGCAGCTCTTCAATCTTGAAAATATTCTTTATTGTATCGATAAACTTTTTCATCAGAAAATTTAGATTTTAGTCGCCTTGCCTTGTTGTGACTCTATTCGCTCGATAGCTGATTTTGAGAAAGCATGGGCGGTAACATCCAACTTTGCAGTCAATATTCCATTACCTAAAATTTTCACTCTATCATTTTTTGAAGCCAATCCGGCTTTCATCAATGTATCAATAGTAAAAACCGTCTCTCCCAATTTTTCGCTAAGAGCTTGTAATGTAGAAAGGTTAATAGCCTTATATTCAACTCTGTTTATATTGTTAAATCCAAACTTTGGCAGTCTTCTTTGAAGAGGCATCTGACCTCCTTCAAAACCTTTCTTACGAGAGTAACCGGAGCGTGATTGAGCTCCTTTGTTTCCACGAGTAGAAGTTCCACCGTGGCCGGAACCTTCTCCACGACCGATTCTTTTTTCTCTTCCGAGTGCTCCTGTAGAGGCTGTAAGATTATGTAATTTCATTTGTAATTCTCCTATTAGTTAATTTCTTCAACTTTTACAAGATGTAAAACTTTCTGTATCATACCCTTGTTTACAGGATTCAATTCGAGTTCCACCGATTGATGAATTCTACGGATTCCCAAAGAAGCCAAATTCGCAGCTTGCCTGTCAGTTGCACTGTTCTTGCTTCTTACTTGAGTAACTCTAACTTTTGACATTGCTTTTCCTCCTTATCCTTTAAAAACTCTATTCATCGGTATTCCACGAAGACCGGCTACAGTATATGCATCACGCATCTCCAAAAGAGCCGCAACCGTAGCTTTAACCAAGTTGTGAGGGTTAGATGACCCCTTTGACTTAGCCAAAACATCGTGAACTCCCACCGATTCAAACACTGCACGCATCGCACCACCGGCTTTTACTCCGGTTCCTTCAGCTGCAGGTTTCATAAATACCCTTGCTCCACCAAACTTAGCCTCTTGCTCATGTGGAATGGTCTTCTTATTAAGAGGAATCTTTACAAGATTCTTCTTTGCATCCTCTATGCCTTTTGAGATAGCGGTTGTAACTTCATTAGCTTTTCCAAGACCATAACCGACTACTCCCTTTTCATCACCTACCACAACAATAGCTGCGAAGCTAAAGTGGCGACCACCCTTGGTTACCTTGGTTACTCTCTGAACTGCCACCAATCTGTCTTTCAGTTCAAGATCGGTAGTCTTAACTTTTTTTACATTTGTATTTGTCATACTCTATCTTAGAATTTAAGACCACCTTCACGGGCGGCATCTGCTAAACTTTTTACTCTTCCATGGTAAAGGTAACCTCCGCGATCGAAAGATATCTCTGAAATACCCTTCTCAATAGCGCGCTCTGCTGCCAGTTTACCCACTAATTTTGCAACCTCGATACCGGGTTTGCCTTTGCAAGTTTCAACAATCGCTTTGTCTTTAGAGCTTGCTGAAGCAAGTGTAATACCGTCAATATCGTTAATCAGTTGAACAGATATCTGCTTGTTGCTTCTAAACACAGCTAATCTTGGTCTCTCTTGAGTACCATTTACAACCTTGCGTATGCGGTGCTGTATTCTTTTTCTTCTTTGAATTTTATTTAAAGCCATATATCCTCCACTTATTATTTAGCGCTAGCCGACTTACCAGCTTTGCGACGAAGTTGTTCACCAACAAATTTAATACCTTTACCTTTATATGGTTCGGGTTTACGCAATGAGCGTATCTTTGCAGCCACCATACCCAGAAGTTGCTTGTCGTGGCTGATCATGGTCAATACCGGGTTGGCACCCTTCTTGACAACCTCCACAGTAGCCTTAATCTCAGTTGGTAACATCAAATGAATATCGTGTGAGTAACCTAAGCTGAGTTCGAGGATTTGTCCTTTAACCTCTGCACGGTATCCCACACCTACTAATTCTTGTTTTACAGTAAATCCTGTAGAGACCCCGGTAACCATGTTTTGAATCAAGGCACGGTATAGACCATGCAGTGAGCGGTGACGAGGCAAATCAGTCGGGCGGCTGACTGTAACAACACTTCCCTCTACGGTGACTGTTATGTCAGCGGCAACTTTTTGCGTTAACTCACCGAGTGGGCCTTTAACCTTAACCACATTCCCGGAGTCCACATTTACGGTAACTCCGGCTGGAAGGTTTACAGGTAATTTTCCTATTCGTGACATTTATTATCTTTTATTAATATTATTACTTTGTTATCTGTTAGTATACGTAGCAGATTACCTCTCCGCCAACATTAAGGTCTTTTGCCTCCTTATCTGTAATTACACCTTTAGATGTAGAAATAATGGCAATTCCAAGTCCGTTCAACACTCTTGGCATATCGTCCACGCCAACATATTGTCTTAAACCGGGCGAACTAATTCTTACAATCTTTTTAATAGCCGATTTCTTAGTATCGGGATGATACTTCAAAGCTATTTTAATTGTATTGTACGGGGTACCCTCAACAAGTTTGTAGCTTATGATATAACCCTTTTCATGTAGAATACGGGTCAGCTCAAGCTTCATCTTTGAGGAAGGGATCTCAACAACTTTGTGTCCTGCAAGAGCTGCATTACGAACTCTTGTCAAAAAATCTGAAATTGGATCAGTCATTTTAGTTTGTTTTTGTTTTTTAACCGACACTCTTTAAGGGTGCCCGATATCCAATAATTATTAATATATATAGGTGACCTCATAGCCACTGTTTTTCTACCAACTAGCTTTGCGAATGCCAGGGATAAGACCCTTGCTGGCCATTTCACGAAACTGGATACGGCTGATACCGAAAATACGCATGTACCCCTTTGGACGACCGGTTAATGAGCAACGGTTATGCTGACGAACAGGGCTTGCATTCTTTGGAAGTTTGTCAAGAGCCGCATAATCGCCTGCTTCTTTAAGAGCTTTGCGTTTTTCTGCATACTTGGCACATAGTTTAGCGCGTTTTACTTCGCGTGCCTTCATTGATTCTTTTGCCATTTCCTATCTCTCTTTTTATAGATTATTTCTTAATATTTTTAAAAGGCAAACCAAATTCACGAAGAAGTGCAAATGCTTCTTCATCTTTCTCTGCTGTAGTAACAAAAGTTATCTCCATTCCGAGCATTTTGGTAATCTTATCAATGTCAATCTCAGGGAAGATAATCTGTTCTTTAATTCCAAGAGTGTAGTTACCCTTACCGTCAAATTTTTCACTGATACCTTTGAAATCTCTGATACGGGGCAGTGAAATGGCAATAAGCCTCTCAAGAAACTCATACATCTTTGTAGAGCGGAGAGTTACTTTTACACCAATCGGCATACCTATACGGAGTTTGAAGTTAGAGATATCCTTACGAGAATAAGTCATTATCGCTTTTTGGCCGGTGATTGTAGTTAACTCCTGTTGAGCGACCTCTACAAGTTTTTTATCCCCTGTAGCAGCACCAACGCCTTGGTTAATAGTAATTTTTGTCAATATTGGTACCTGCATAACAGAGGTATAACCAAACTCTTTTGTAAGCTTAGCAATAATTTCCTCCTTATACATCTTCCGCAGAGCTGGAACATATCCTTTAACTACTACTTGGGCACCTTCCGTTTTAGCAGCTTTTTGTGCTTTTTCCGTTTTTACTTTAGTAGCTGCTTTTGGTGCAGCACTTGGTTTAGTACTTGCCATTATTTAATCTCCTCTCCAGATTTTTTCGCGTAACGAACTAATTTTCCTTTATCATTCATCCGACGACCTATACGAGTTGGACCTCCCTTAACAGGATCCACAACTTGCAGGTTCGAAATATGAATACCAGCTTCTTGCTTAACAATACCACCCTGTGGTTGTTTCGCATTAGGTTTGGTGTTTTTGCTTACCATGTTGATTCCCTCAACTATGGCACGGCTCTTTTCTATAAGCACCTCAAGAACTTTACCTGTCTTTCCACGGTCGTTCCCGGCATTTACATACACGGTGTCGCCTTTCTTAATATGTAATTTTTTATTCATATTCTTCTTTACCTTTAATTATAACACCTCAGGTGCTAAAGATACAATCTTCATATAGTTGTCACGCAACTCCCTGGCAACCGGCCCGAAAATACGGGTACCGCGAACTTCGCCCTGGCTGTTTAATAACACACACGCATTATCGTCAAAACGGATATATGAACCATCTGCACGACGGATCTCCTTTTTTGTACGAACTATTACCGCCTTGGAAACTGTACCTTTTTTCGCTTCACCTCCGGGGATAGCACTCTTTATGGTAACTACTATTTTATCGCCAACTCCGGCATAACGGCGGCGGGTTCCCCCCAAAACTCGGATACAAAGAACCTCCTTTGCTCCACTGTTGTCTGCCACCAATAATCTCGATTCTTGCTGTATCATGGCCTATTTTACTTTTTCTACAATTTCTACTAGTCTCCAGCATTTTGACTTACTCAAAGGACGAGTTTCCATGATGCGGACGGTATCCCCTTCGCTACATTCATTCTTCTCGTCATGAGCAACAAATTTAGTGGTTTTATTTACGAATTTACCGTAAATAGGGTGTTTTACTTTTCTCTTTACAGCAACAACTATAGATTTTTCCATCTTGTTACTTACCACTATTCCTGTTTTTTCTTTACGAATATTTCTTTCCATGACTATTTTTTGTCCTGCTTAGTTTCCATTTGGCCCAACAGAGTGAGCATTCTGGCAATATTTCTCCTTGCCTTCTTAATCTTAGATAAATCATCTGTCGGAGAAATAGAATGATTCATCTTTGTGCGCACCATATTTGCTTTTTCAGTCTCAATGCGCTCTCTAAGATCATTTATAGATAATTCGCGTATCTCTTTAGTTTTCATTATACTTCTGCATTAAATTATTCAGTGTAATCTCTACGAACTACAAATTTTGTAATTACCGGAAGTTTCTGAGCTCCCAAACGAAGTGCCTCTTTGGCAATCTCCAATGAAACTCCTTCTGCTTCAATTATCATGCGGCCCGGAGTGATAGGACAAACGAACCCTTCAGGAGCTCCTTTTCCTTTACCCATACGAACCTCAGCCGGTTTCTTAGTAAATGGTTTATCAGGGAAAACGCGGATCCAAATTTGTCCCTCACGTTTCATGTATCTTACTACGGCCTGACGGGCAGCCTCAATTTGCTGGCCGGTTAGCCAACAAGACTCTGTTGTCTTAATCCCGAATGATCCGAACGAAAGCTGATTCCCCCTTTGAGCAATCCCCTTCATACGACCTTTCTGCTGCCTTCTAAACTTGGTTTTTTTTGGTTGTAACATTGTTTTTTTTACAGTTTAACGATAACAGTAAATATGTTTTGGTGCTTTGGTCTAAAAAAAATATAGGCTAAAACCCTATCCCCTAGCCACATACGCACATTGGTCACGTATTTAGCGGGATGCAAATATACCAAAAAAATTAAATGTGCAAAAGTTTAAGAGAAAATATTACTTAAAATGAACTTTTAGCAAACGAATCAGATTCCCTCCCCAAAAGAGTTTCAACTCCCTTTCTGTGTAACCTCTTCTCAGCAGCTCAATTGTAATATTTTTCATTTTTGAAGCATTCTCAAGACCCACAACTCCTCCACCCCCGTCAAAATCAGTTCCTATACCGACATGTTTTATTCCCACAAGTTTCTTTACATAGTCTATGTGATCCGCAATATCTTTTACTGTTACGCTCTCCTTTGGTTTGTCTGAAAGAAAGAACCCGCCGGTTGCAACCTGAATGAGTCCTCCTTTGGCAGCAATGGCCTTTATCTCATCGTCTTTTAGATTTCTGTTGTGATTTTTTATGTTGTAGACTCCTGAGTGACTTGCAATAACCGGTAGTTTGCTTACCTCAAGAACATCGAATAAGCTTTTAGTAGAAGCATGTGACAAATCAATTACCATACCAAGGCGATTCATTTCTTTTACTACAAGTACTCCGAACTGTGAGAGCCCTCCGTGCTCTGCGGCAGAATCCATAGAAGCATCGCAAATATCATTGTTTTTGTTGTGACACAATGTTATAGCCCTTACTCCCATTTTGTAAAAAACCTCAACTTCCTTCACATCTTTTTCCAGTGCATATCCGTTTTCAATAGTCTGCACAACCGAGATTATACCTTTTTTCTTATTTCTTTGCAAATCCTTTACATTGCAAGCTATAGCAGCAATCCCCGACGCTTCTGTATAATTCTTGAACTTAATGAGTTGCTCTTTCGTATATCTGTTGGCTTCGGCCAGTGATGTGGAGTCTCTTTTACCCTGAGCTATATATATTGCAAAAAAAGCTGCGTCCAGACCTCCCTGCTTCATGAAGGGAAAGGTCACCTGTATTTTGACTCCCGGTTTAGCATTCGGATTATTCAGACGAAGTGCAGAATCATTATGGGTATCAATGGTCAAAATCCTTTTGTGAATTTTATCCGCCTTTCTTATAAGATCTGATTCTGAATAGTTTTGCGACAGCAGTATCGTCGGAATTAGGTAAAGAACTGCAATAAGAGAAGTTATTGCAAGAGTGTTTGTAAAATTTTTCATCGTTTATTTTTTAAGTAGCCAAGCCATTTTTTTTGCAAGTATCAAAATAAGTACAACCGTCAATAACATAGCCGACAAAACTACACCACAGACCACTTACTGAGAGAATCGGAACAAATGTAAAGGTACGGTTTTTTACTTTTCCGTCTGCACTTTTTCTTTAATCACCGCTCAAATTTTAGAGACTATATTATTTTTGGTCTAATTCTTGAACATCTCACTATAATGGCTAATTTTGCAACCGAAAAAAAACAATTATTGCAGTCATAGAAAACGCATGTTCAGATTTATAATTAAGTTCGGTACACTTTTCCTGTTCATCATTGCTTTTGAGGTTACAGGATTACCTCAGGAGAAGGGCTTTGCTGTTGGTTATAAACTGGATGGGAAGGACACAATATACCAAATTAAGATAAAAGAGCTCTATAAGTTTTCCAGACCCAAAAACAGAAACAGCAGCAAGGAGTGGCGGGAGTATTACAGGTTGGTTTACAATTTTAAAAAGACCTATCCGTATGCTCTGTTAGCCAGAGATAAGATTCATGAGGCCGACAGTGTCTTGGCCAGTAAACATTTAAGCAGTAAGGCACAAGATAAATATATTAAAGGTTTTGAAACTCAGCTTTTCAAAGATTTTGAAAAGCCGCTCAGAAAAATGACATTCTCGCAGGGGAAGTTGCTTCTGAAATTAATTGACAGGGAGGTGGGGCAGAGTTCTTTCTACATTATCAAAAACTACAAAGGAGGAATAACTGCAGGTTTCTGGCAAGGAATTGCAAAGATATTTGGATCTGATCTTAAAAAACCCTATGATAAATTTGGAGAGGACAGACTTACAGAGGAGTTGGTAACGATGTATTATAACGGATCCTTCGACTACCTTTACTACTCTCTTTACAATTAATTGAATCAATCTCTGCCTGAGAGCCAACTCATTTGGTCAGTTCCGGAATCGTAGCAAAGATATTCGCACCCATGAATCCACTCTCCAAGAATATAAAATTCTGCACCGAGCGGGGTTTTGATTTTACCAGGGGTATGAATATGCCCAAAGATAAAGTAGTCTACCTTTTCTCTCGTTTCGAAATCACACGCATAGTTATAGAGTGGCTCCTCTTCACCTCTGAATTTAAAAATTTCTCCTTTGAAGAGTCTGTTGTTTTTTGACCAGCCATGAGCTATAGCAAATGTCCATCTTGGATGAACCGTGCCAAGCAGAAACTGAAGAACTTTCGAATGGAACATCTTTTTTAAGAGCAGATGTGTCGGTTCCAAAGCTGTGAGCTCATCACCATGAGCAAGACAAAACTTTTTTCCGTTTATCTTTACGACAGTTGGATCTTTTAAAATCTCAAGGCCGATCTCTTTCTCCAGGTAGCCAAAGGTCCACATATCATGGTTTCCTTTGAAAAAGAAGATCTTCACACCTCTGTCGGAAAGGTTTGACAGTGCTCCAAGCACTCTGGTGTACCCTCTTGGGACAACATATTTGTACTCGAACCAAAAATCAAATATATCTCCCATAAGGTAAAGAGCCTTTGTTTGAACAGGAAGTTCTCTGAGAAATTTCACAAATCTAAGCTCCTTCTCTTTTGGATCAAAAGCAGTTAACTCCAGGTGAACGTCAGATACAAAGTAATATAGTGAGCTTTTGTCTGTCATAATTCTTTAAAATATTATTGACGACAAACATATCAAACCTACAATAGCACAATATATTGCAAAACCTATAAGCTTTGTTTTGCTCACCAGGGTTATCATAAGTTTACAAGCTAAAAGCCCCGATATGAAAGCAGAGATAAATCCCAAGCCTAAAGCGGTGGCACTGACACCGGTATTTGAAGCAGATAAATTTCCGGAAATAAGTTCAAGTGAGGCTTCTCCCAAAACCGGGATTAAAACCATCAGAAATGAGAATTTTGCAATTTGATCCTTTTTAACACCAAGCATAAGACCTGTAGAAATTGTAGCCCCGGATCTGGATAGACCGGGAAGTACGGCTACAGCTTGGGCGAGACCTATCACAAATGCATCTTTATATGACAACTCCCTCTCTTTGGGTTTGTAATAATTAGAAAGAGTCAGTAATAGGGCTGTTACCAAAAGACAGATTCCCACAATAAGCAATCCCGAGCCAAAAATTGCTTCCACTTGTTCTTTGAAAAAGATACCCACTATGAACACAGGTATCATTGAGATCAGTATTTTAAAAATATAGTTTGTCTCCTCATTGAGAGTGAACTTAGAAAGACCTGTGAACAATTTCCATATTTCTTTCCTGAAAATCACAATGGTACTTGTGACTGTTGCAGCATGTACGACAATTTCATAACTTACATTTTTGCTCTCTATACCAAGCAACTCCTTGCCGATTGCAAGGTGGCCACTGCTACTAACAGGCAGAAATTCTGTAAGTCCTTGAACAAAACCTAAGATCACAGATTCTAAGCCCGTCATTTTTGTTTTGGTTTATACATTATGGCAAAAATTTCAACACCAAAGCCAAGGAGAATTAACACAGGAGCCAAAACAATTCTCCTGAAACTGAACATCTCCTCTTTAGGGAATATATTCGGATCTGTGGTGCCGCCGCCGGACATCAGTACATAGCCGATTATCATCAAAGCCAGGCCGATTAAAACATAGGTGAGGTTCTTGTACGGAATGGCAAACCTCTCTTGGTTTTCGATATTAATTTTACTCATGTGTTTATTTAATGTTATTATCAATAGTATATTTCATCCGAATTGACGGAAACAAGTTTGTTCACAACAAAATATGTGCTTATCAAGCATATAAGAACCCCCAAAAGGATAACAGAAAGCAGCACAAGCAGGATTAGTTCCTGGTCAAAAATCAGGTAGAGTTGTTGCAGATCTCTCCAGACAAAATAAAGTATCAACGAAAGCAGCGCTACAGAAATAATTCCCGAAACAAATCCCTGATATATCCCCTGTATCAAAAAAGGCTTCCTGATGAATGATCTCTTTGCCCCAACAAGCTTCATTGTGTGAATTGTAAATCTTTTAGAATATACATTAAGCCTTACGGTATTGTTTATAAGCACAAAGGAAACAAAAAGGAGAAGTGTAACAAAAACGCCCAATACAATCCCGATTCTCTTCATATTTTGGTTAATAATGTTAACCAACGACTCTTGATATACCAACTCTTTAACGTTGGGATCTGCCATTAACTCTCTCTCTATTAACTTCAGACTGTCTGTCAATACATAATCCGCTTTAAAATAGAGGTCCACAGAGAGAGGAACAGGGTTTACCTCGAAAATATCCAAAAAGTCTTCTCCCAAAAGCTTCTTCATCTCCTCTGTCCCTTGTTCCTGAGAGACGAATTCGGCCTTTTTTACAAACACTCTGGCCTCCAGGCTCTTAGATATCTTTTTTGCTATTTCGTTTGTGGTTCCCTTTTCAAATATTACCGAAAGCTTTATATTCTCTTTAAAGTAATCTGATACGGACTTCGCATTCACTGCCAAAATACCTATTATCCCCACAAGTAAAAGCACCAAACTGATGCTGATAACCGAGGAAAGATAGGATTGGATCAGTCGTCTAAGAACTGTGCTTTTTTCTCTTTTCTTCATAATACATCAAGGTTCAAAGATAGATATTTCTACTAAATTAAATTAATTTTATTACCTTTGTGAAGAAATTGCCTAAAATATACAAATTAGAAAAATGAGTGAACCAACAAGAGTACTCTATGTAAGTTCAGAGATGTTTCCATACATGAAAGAATCGGATATTTCCACCGTAGGGAGATTCTTGCCCCAGGGGGTTCAGGAGAGGGGTTGCGAGATTCGCTCATTTATGCCCAAATACGGATGCATAAACGAAAGAAGAAATCAGCTTCATGAAGTTATTCGACTCTCTGGTATGAACATTATCATTAATGATATCGACAGGCCTCTTATTATCAAAGTATCATCGATTCCGGCAGTTCGCATGCAGGTCTATTTTATAGACAACGAGGATTACTTCTACAGGAAGCAGGTTTTCAAAGATGATAATGACGAGTATTTTCCCGATAATGACGAAAGGGCAATTTTCTTCGCACGAGGGGTGCTGGAGACTGTGAAAAAACTTCGCTGGAAGCCGGATATTATACATTGTCAAGGTTGGATTTCCCATCTCTTGCCGATATATTTGAAAAAGGTTTATCACGAAGATCCGATTTTTACAGAGAGTAAAATTGTGATCTCTCTTTACGATGAAGCATCTGATCAAGTTTTTAACGAATCTACAAGATCTAAAATTATTGTACCGGGAATTAAGAATAGAGATTTAGAACTATTGACTCCGGCGAATGGCATAAATCTTGCTAAACTAGCAATTCAGTATGCTAATGGTATAATTATGGGCAGTGAGAACATCTCATCTGAACTTGTTGAGATGGTGGCCAAGAACTCTATTCCTACGCTTCCTTACAAAGACATTTCACAACCAGAATCTACCTACATACAAGACTACATTCAATTTTACGATCAAATTTTGGGGAAAAATGACAAAAAGGAATAATTTCCAATCTACTGCGGCGCTACTTTTATTTTCATTAATTACAGTTTCCTGCATTACTACGGACAAATCTCTCGGGGAGAATTTTATTCCCGATGACCATATTATAAAGCTTAAAACTGCAGAGATAAATATTCCGGTTCAGATGAAGATGTCAGATAGTCTTCAATCGATTTTTTCCGGATATCTGCTTTTGGGTGCATATAAAGATCCTGACTTAGGAACTACTATTGCAGGAAGTGCATTTCAAATGATTCCTACAATAAACGATAACGACTACGGAGAGAATCCTGTTCCTTCTTATGTAAGATTATCCATGCAGGTAAGTCGGTCTTTGGTTCTTGATGTCAGTGAAAACAATATCCCTCAAAATATTTACCTGTATACTTTAAAGAAAGATTTAGACTCTACCACAGCATACAACAACTCAATAACCATAGACGATATCGATCCTGTTCCTATCAACACCGGAGGAACCGTTTTTTTTGGAGGGGACAGTATTGTAATGAATTTGTCACTTGATTATGCAAAATCTTTGTTGACAGCAACAACAGAAGAGAGGGATAGTACAGATATTTATGTAAAAAGGTTCAAGGGTTTATACATGACAACCGAACCTCTTCCCGGAGCACTTAAAGGGGGACGGTTCAATGTCATTAACCCATCAGACGCATTCATGGAGATTATGTACAGGCATGTGGACAAAACAAATAATATTGATAAGGATAGTCTTCTATATTACTACATTTCAACTTCAAGACCTTACTTAAACGTATTTAACCACTCCTCAAAAGTGCTTGAATCCGCAAATCCTCAGGGAAAAATTCTCATGGAGGGTCTTGCAGGAATAAAGCCTTATATAGACTTTTCAGCAGTTAAAACAATATTTACCAATTGGGCTACAGCCAATAATTTTAACATTTCGCAGGTGCTAGTTGCCAAAGCCGAACTAAGGTTGCCCTACGAATTTCCCAGTAATTATGTGACAATGGAGCAATTTCCCAGTCATATATTTTTGGCCACAAAGGAGATTTCAGAAACATATGATTTACCCCTCTATCAACCTCTTTCAGATATAAAGGTCCAAAGTACCGGGCTTAATAACAGATCTTCTTTTTACTATTCTCTGGATATAAGTTCTTATCTGCAAAAGGTGCTTAAGGGTACATTTGCCGGAACTTCATTAAAGACTTGGGTAACCTCTATAGCTCAAGAGACCAACTCCTACACAGGAGATGTCTCCTACTATGTAGACAATTTGGTTTACTGCAAAGCCACGCTCAATGGTAACAATGACGTGCGTAAACCGCAGATTGTAATAACCTACGCAGTGATGATACCCTAAAAGTTAATCAGGGTTTTATTTAATCTTTTTGAAAATTATTGAGGCGTTGTGACCGCCAAATCCGAAGGTGTTGTTTATTGCAACATTCACCTCTCTCTTTTGTGCATGATTGAGAGTAAGATTTAGATTATAGTCAATTTCCGGATCCTCTTCTTTGAAATTTATAGTAGGAGGAACTATACTGTCCACAATTGCGTGAATACATGATAATGCCTCTATAGAGCCGGCGGCACCGAGAAGGTGTCCCGTCATTGATTTGGTAGCACTGATATTAAGCTTGTATGCATGTTCTCCAAAAACCGCTTTTACAGCCTTTAGTTCAGCTATATCTCCCAGAGGTGTTGAGGTACCATGTACATTAATATAATCAACATCTTCCGGCTGTAAGTTTGCATCTTTAATTGCAATCCTCATTACATTTATGGCACCTAAACCATCGGGATGGGGAGCTGTAATATGGTGAGCATCTGCAGTCATCCCTGCTCCTGCAACCTCACAATAAATCTTTGCACCTCTGGCAACTGCATGTTCATACTCTTCGAACACCAGTATGCCTGAACCTTCGCCCATAACAAATCCATCTCTTGTTTTGTCAAATGGTCTGGAGGCTGTAAGGTAGTTCTCATTATTGGTAGAGAGAGCCTGTGCAGAGTTGAAACCACCGATGCTTGGAACTGCAATTCCTGCTTCCGATCCACCGGTTACAATAATATCTGCTTTTCCTGTCTGAACATAGGTAAATGCATCAGCCATCGCATGGGTAGATGATGCGCAAGCAGATACCGTAGCAAAATTTGGCCCTCTGAAGCCATACTTCATAGATATCAACCCCGGAGCAATGTCCGCAATCATCTTAGGAATAAGAAAAGGGCTAAAGCGAGGTATTTTACCACCTTCGAAATAGCCCTCGATCTCTTGGTACATAGTAGTTATCCCACCGATACCGGAACCGAGTATGACACCTATTCTATCTGGATCCATATTTTCTAAATCCAAATTACTGTCTTTAACCGCCTGTTCTGCAGCAATTAAAGCAAATTGAGAATATAGGTCAAGTTTCCGTTCTTCTTTTCGGTCAATACCATACTTACTCGGTTCGTAATTTTTTATCTCACAAGCAAACTTCGTTTTAAAAAGAGTTGTATCAAACCGGGTTATAGGACCGGCACCACTATGTCCTATATCTAGATTACCAAAGTATTCTTGAATATTGTCTCCTAATGGGTTTATTGTACCTATACCAGTAACTACGACTCTTTTTAATTGCATAAGCTTGATTTAAGATATTTATTTCGCGTTTTTCTCAATATAAGAGATAGCGTCTCCAACTGTAGAGATCTTCTCCGCAGCTTCATCCGGAATGGTTATACCGAAAGCTTTTTCGAACTCCATAATAAGCTCAACTGTGTCTAAAGAATCGGCGCCTAAATCGTTTGTAAAACTAGCTGTCGGTGTTACCTCAGATTCCTCAACGCCCAACTTGTCAACGATGATGGCTTTAACCTTTGCATTAATGTCTGCCATGATTTAATAATAATTAGTTAATAAAAAAGTGTTTTTAATTTCAAAATCAGTTTGCAAAGAAACATAAAAAAAACATAAAATGAAAATTTCTATAAAGTGAA
>Ga0209638_1001427_pt1 | contig 15312 bp, 12 predicted proteins | sample BarGraNGADG00211_FD_184490 | JGI IMG/M metagenome (GOLD analysis project Ga0209638, IMG submission 184490) | Arctic peat soil microbial communities from Barrow, Alaska - Barrow Graham LP Ref core NGADG0002-211 (SPAdes) (version 2) | ecosystem: Environmental > Terrestrial > Soil > Wetlands > Peat... | reverse complement strand
CATCCTGGCCAGCTTCTCGCCGATCAAGGAGCGGGTGAAGGAGTACATGATCTCCTTCCTGATCCTCGAGGTCGGCATGCTGGGCGTCTTCCTGGCCCTCGACCTCTTCCTCTTCTACATCTTCTGGGAAGTGGTCCTGGTCCCGATGTACCTGATCATCGGGATCTGGGGCGGCGCGAACCGGATCTACGCCACGATCAAGTTCGTCCTCTACACGCTCGTCGGGTCGCTCCTGATGCTGGTGGCGATCCTGGCCACCGCGTTCACGTTCCAGGCCGCGACCGGCTCATGGGTGGGTGCGTTCGACCTGGAGAAGCTGGCAGGCGCCGGCTTCGACGGCACATTCCAGGTCTTCGCGTTCGCCGCGTTCGCGCTCGCGTTCGCGATCAAGGTGCCCATGTTCCCCTTCCACACCTGGCTCCCCGATGCGCACGTGGAGGCGCCGACGGCCGGCTCGGTGATCCTGGCGGGCGTGCTGCTCAAGCTGGGCGCGTATGGCTTCATCCGGTTCGCCATCCCGCTCTTCCCGCACGGCGCGCACGTCTTCGCGCCGCTCCTGATCGCGCTCTCCGTGATCGCGATCATCTACGGGGCGATCGTCGCGCTGGTCCAGCCGGACCTCAAGAAGCTGATCGCCTACAGCTCCGTCAGCCACATGGGCTTCGTGACCCTGGGGATCTTCATCTTCCAGCAGCAGGGCCTCCAGGGCGCGATCCTCCAGATGGTCAACCACGGCCTGATCACGGGCGCGCTCTTCCTCCTCGTCGGTGTGATCTACGAGCGGACCCACGACCGGACGCTGGCCAAGATGGGCGGCCTCGGCGCGGTGACGCCCGTCTACTCGGCGGCGTTCGGGTTCTTCGTCTTCGCGTCGGTGGGGCTGCCCGGCCTGGCCGGGTTCGTCGGGGAGTTCCTGGTCTTCCAGGGCGCGTTCGCCTACAACCCGTGGGTGGGCGTCACGATCACGTTCGTGATGATCCTCGCGGCGGGCTACCTGCTCTGGATGATCCAGCGGATGTGCTTCGGGCCGGTCTCGGAGTTCCTCGCCGGGCTCGGCCACCACCTGACCGACATGCGGCCCGTGGAGATCCTGACGCTGGCGCCGCTGGGCGCCCTCACGGTGGTCCTGGGCCTCTACCCGGCCCTCGTCCTCGACCTGGTCGCCGGTCCGGTGAAGGCGGTCCTCGCGGCCGTCGACCCGGCCGTCGCGATGTCCATCGGCCGCTGACGGGAGCCGCCCTTCCCATGACCTGGTCGGACCTCACCGTCATCGCCCCCTTCGCCGGCGCGGTGGTCGTGGCGGCGCTCGTGATCCTCGCCGACATCGCGCGGCCGGGGAACCGGCACCTCGCCCTCGGCGTGGCGCTTGCCGGGCTGATCGTCGTGGGCGGCCTCATCGTCTGGGCCGGCCAGTCGCCCGGCACCGCGTTCGGCGGGATGTACAAGGTCGACGACCTGACGACGTTCCTCGACGTCGTCTTCGTGGCGATCGTCGCGATCTCGTGCCTCTTCGCGCCCGACTACCTCGAGCCACGTGGGCTGCCGATCGCCGAGTTCGCGGCGATCATCATCTTTGCCCTCTGCGGCGCGATGCTCGTCGCGGCATCGGCGGACCTCCTGGTCCTCTTCCTGGGCCTCGAGCTCATGGTGATCCCGGGCTACCTGCTTGCGGGCTACCACAAGCGCGACGCGCTCTCGACCGAGGGCGCGGTCAAGTACTTCCTGCTCGGCTCCTTCTCCAGCGCAATCTTCCTGTTCGGCCTCGCCTACGTCTGGGGCCTGACCGGCTCGACCAGGATCGCGGACGTGGCGGCGCACGTCGGGCAGATCGTCGCCGGCCAAGCGACTCTCTCGCCCGGCCTCGCGATGGGGCTCGCCTTCCTGACCACCGGCGTCGCGTTCAAGATGGCGGCCGTCCCGTTCCACTACTGGACGCCGGACGCGTACCAGGGCTCGCCGACGCCCGTCACCGGCTACCTCTCGGTGGGCCCGAAGGTCGGGGCGTTCGCCGTCGTCCTGCGGGTCTTCGCCGAGGCGCTCCTGCCGCTCCGCCAGGAATGGCTGATCGTGATCTTCGTCCTCGCCGCGCTGACGATGACGCTTGGCAACCTGGTGGCCCTGACCCAGGACAACGTCAAGCGGATGCTCGCCTACTCCTCGATCGCGCACACCGGCTACATGCTGGTGGGACTGGCAGCCTACGCGGCGGGCGTCATGCAGGGCCTCGAGGGGCTGCTCTTCTACGGCGCCGCGTACTCCTTCATGAACCTGGGGGCGTTCGCGGTGATCGCGGCCCTCCAGAAGCGCCCCGGCGTGAGCAGCCGGCTGGAGACGTTTGCCGGCCTGGGCCGGCGAGAGCCGGCACTCGGGATCCTGATGGTCCTGTTCCTGCTCTCGCTGACCGGGATCCCGCCGACCGCCGGGTTCTTCGCCAAGGCGTACGTGATCCTGGCCGCCGTCCAGGCCGGGGGGTGGCTGACGGTCCTGGCCGTGATCGCGGTCCTCAACGCGGCGGCGGCGGCGTTCTACTACCTGCGCGTCATCGTCTACATGTACATGCGCGACCCGACGGGCGAGCCGACCCCGGTCGGACACGGCGCGCTCCTCCGCCTGGGGCTGGCCATCACGGCGGTGATGACCGTGATCCTAGGGCTCTTCCCCGGGCTCTTCCTCGCGAGCGTCGCCTCGGCCGCGCAGGCGATCGGCGTCGCCATCCACTGACCGGCGGACCTCGCGGCAGCGGCCGCGGGCCTGGTCGCGGGCCTGGCCTCCGCGGGGGGCCTGCGCACCCCGACCGGGACCCGACGGCGGCGCCTCCAACCTTGCTCACCCCGACCGCACGACACTGCTCGCAGCGATCGCGCGGATCAGCGCTCGCGGTGAGGTCGCTCCTCGGCCTCGAGCGCCCGCGCCAGCGCCCGCAGCACGATCGCCGACGCGGCCGGCTCCGGGAGGATGAAATCCGCGGCCGCGAGCAGCTCCGGCGGCGTCTCCCGGGCACCGTACACGCCGAGCAGGAGGCTCGCGGCGAGGCGGCCGGCACGCCGATCGCCCGTGACGCGCCGGAAGGCCTCGGCGTCGGTGCGGTCGTCGCCGATGACGAGCGCCGCGGTGGACCCGTGTCGCTTTAGGAGCCGCGCTACCGCCTCGCCCTTTTCGCCGGCGTCCTCCGGCCGCAGCTCCACGATGCGGCGCCCCTCGAGGTGCCGGAATCGCGGCCCGCGGAGCGCGGGCGGAAGCGCGGCGCCCGCCTCGGCGATGGCAGAGAGGATTCGGGCCCGCGCGGTCACGAGGTCGTCGGCGGCACGGAAGTGGAACGCGACGGACGGCCCCTTGGGCTCCACGTAGAGCCACGCGGCATCCGCGAGCCGGCGTTCGACGTCGACGGCGAGGCGTCGGGCCGCCTCGTGGTGACCCGCGAGGCGCGGGTCGTGGACCACCTCCAGCCGTTCCGCGGCGACGCCGACCGGGAGATCGCCGCCCTGGCTTCCATGGTCCCCGAGGTACGTCATCCCGCCGACGCGCACGCGCCCGGCGAGGTCCAGGGCTGCGCGTCCCGAGAGGATCGCGAGCGCGAGCCGCTCCGGGCGACGCCCGGCGATCCGGGCAAGCCGGCGAAGGGCGCGCCGGGCGGGCGGCAGGATCGTGGGCGCGGTCGGGTCCGGCGAGATCGGCGCCAGCGTCCCGTCGAAGTCGCACACCACGAGCAGACCTCCGGGCGTGGCGACGAGCGCAGAAATGGCGGCGACCGCCTGCTCCACCGCGCCCGCGGCCGGTCCGACGGGGCCGCCGGTCGCGCGGTTGCTCGCGGCTCGGCCGTCAGCCGCTCGGCCGTCAGCCGCGGGGCCGCCGCCGCGTCCGGGGCCAGCGACCGTCACGGGGTGACGGTCACCCCGGGCAGGATCGCCTGGAGCCCGCGCGCCATCACGACGGGCCCCTGGCCGCCCAGCGCCGCGTCGCGCACGATCCCCTGGGCGTCGATGAAGTAGTGGACCGGGAGCGCCGCCGCATCCCAGGCCCGGGCACGCGATCCGTCCGGGTCCAGGCCGACCGGGAAGGCGACGTTGAGCGACGAGACGAAGGGCGCGACCGTCTCCTCCCCTTCGCGCACGTGGATCGCGAGCACGACGAGCCCGGTGTCGGCGTAGCGCGCGGCGAAGCCGTTCATGAGCGCGTACTCGTCGCGACACGGCGGGCAGTACGTCGCCGTGAAGACCACCCAGACGGGCTTCCCGCGGAGCGCGGCAAGGTCGATCGTGCCGCCCCCGACCTGGGGCGCGCTGAGCGGCGGGGCCGCCCGATCGACGAGCGGGAAGGGTGAGGTCGTGTGGCTCGCGCCGGCCGTCGGCGCGGACCCGCTCGCGAGCGTTTGGGGCGACCCTGACGCGCCGGCCGGGATGGCGCTGGCTCCGACGACCGGGGATGCGGCGGGCGATGCCGACGGCAGCGCGGGAGACGGAGACGGGGAGACGCGGACGGCCGGCACGGGCGTGAGGACGACGATGGCCGCGCCGAGCCCGACGGCGGCGCCGATCCCGACGGCGAGCCCGATGAAGACCGCGACCAGCGTGCGCATCGCCGACGAGGGTACCGCGTAGGCGAGGCTGCCGTCCGCCCCGGACGGAACGGCCGAGCCCGCTGGTAGCATGACCATTCGAATGCATCCGATCCTCGACTGGGCGCGCGGCCGCCTCCTCCCGGCCGCACTCACCGCGGCGGGCGTCAGCCTCGTCGGGGCAGGGCTGCTCACGTACGGCACGCAGGCGCAGCCGGCCGCGCCGAGCCCCACGCCGCTCGTCTCGGCGGCGCCGAGTGCCTCCCCCACGCTCCTCCCGTTCCCCACGCCGGAGGCATCCGCCTCGGCCTCGGCGAGCTCGGCTGCGGCCCGGGTCGCAACACGCGTCGTCGTGCCCGCGCTGCGGATCGACCTGCCGGTGGTGCACCCGCCGAGCGATCCCAACGCCTTCCCGTACTGCAACGTGGCGGAGTACATCCCGTCGCTGAGCCAGCCGGGCGAGGCGGGGACCACGTACCTCTTCGCCCACGCCCGTGACGGGATGTTCCTGCCCCTGCTCCTCCAGTCGCGGGTCGACAACGGGAGCGCGATGCTGGGCATGCTCGTGCAGGTCTACACGAGCGACGACCGCGTCTTCCTCTACGAGATCACCCATGTCCTGCGGCACCAGTCGGAGCTCTACACCCAGCCCCAGGAGCAGCTCGCCCTCCAGACGTCGGAGGGCCCCCGAAAGGGCGTTCCCGGCTACACGGGTCTCGTGATGCTGGTGGTGGCCGACCCGATCAGCTCGGGCCCGGCCGACCACGCCGCCGCCAACCCCACGCCCCGGCCCGTGGTCTGCCAGTAGCCGCGAGCGCCCCGGCCCCCAGGGTGGCGGACGGGACCGGTGGGCGACCTCAGATCCAGTCGATCCGGCGCAGGATGGCGAAGATCGAGAGGGAGAGCGCGACGATCGCCGCCGTCACCAGCCAGAAGCCGACCGCCTCCGTTCGCGCGAAGGCCGCGCCCGCCTCGCTCATCCCGAAGATCCCGGCGAACGCGCCCAGGCCGGCAAAGACCACCGTGACCCCGGTCAGCCGTTTCATGATCAGCGACAGGTTGTTGTTCACCGTCGAGAGGTAGACGTCGAGGGCCCCCGAGACCAGCTCGCGGTACGAGTCGTACTCCTCGGCGAGGTGGACCGCGTGGTCGTAGACGTCGCGGAAGTAGATGATGTTGTCGGGCTCGATGAGCGGCAAGGTCCGGTTGGTGAGCTGGTTGAAGATCTCGCGCTGGGGCGCCATGACGTGGCGGATCTCGACGAGCGCCCGCTTGAGCCCGAACAGCCGGTCCAGCGTCGCGCGTCCTGGCTCGTCGACAATCCGATCCTCCAGGTCGTCGATCTCGTCCTCCAGCCGGTCGAAGACCGGGAAGTACGCGTCCACGAGCGCGTCCAGGAGCGCCCAGAGGAGGTAGTCGGGGCCGTGCTCCAGGAGCGGGCCGGCACCCTCACGCAGGTGGTGCGCGGTCCACGGGTCCCAGTCGCGCGTGTGGGCGGTGAGCAGGAAGGTCCGCCCCAGGACGAAGTCGATCTCATCGGTGCGGACGTCGGTGTCGTAGGCGATGGCGAACGCGACGAGGTGGATGTGCTCCCCGGTCAGCTCCAGCTTCGGGCGCTGGTTGCGCTCCTCGATGTCCTCGGCGACCAGGGGATGGAGGCCCAGCTCGGCCGCGACGGCGGCCGTGAGCGCGGGCGATGGGTCGACCAGGTCCACCCAGTGACGCGACGACGACTCCCCGACCACGTGGCGCAGCGCGTCCAGCCCGGTAAGTGTCCGCGAACCATCGCCGCCGAGGTGCTCGATCCGGAGCCCGGTGGCGGCCTCCGCGGCCAATCCGTCAGGCGACAGTGACGGGTCCGCGCTGGTGCTCGTCGGCGTCGTCCCCACGGGGCGTGCCGGCTCCGTCGGCTCCGCCGGCTTCGTCGCCGTCATCCCCGCCTCCTCCAGCTCCGGCGGGCGCACCTGCACCCGTCTCGGCCGAGAGCATACGCGGCCGTTCGCCAAGCGCGAGCGCCGCCGGGACGGCGAGAGCCGTCACGCCGGCCGCGACGAGGAAGAGCACCACCATCGTCTCGGCCGCCTTGCGGGCCGCCCACGCCTCCAGGGCGTTCACGACCAGCGGGTCGCGCAGCGGCCGGGCCGCGAGCGTCGCAGGGACGATCGAGCGGTAGGCGTCCGGCGACTCGTAGACCTGGGACGAGAGCCGGCTGATCGACGTGGAGCCGTACGCGGTCAGCACGGCGAGACCCACCGCCATCCCGATCATCCGCGCCACCGTCACGGTCGCGCTCGCGGCGCCATAGCGGTGCCGTCCCACGGCTTCGACCGCCGCGGTCGAGCGCGGCGTCACGGTGAGGCCGAACCCGAGCCCGAAGAGGCCGCCGCCGGCAGCGACGGTCGCGAGGTGGACATCGGCCGTCCACGTCCCCATCCACGCCAGGCCCCCGATGGACGCTGCGAGGCCGACCAGCGAGACGGCGCGCAGGGAGACGTGGCGGATAAGCCACCCGGATGCGAGCGCCCCGACCGCGGTGGCACCGGCGAGCGCACCCAGCGCGACGCGCTGCTGGTCCGGCCCGCCGTACAGCACCCGGTCGACGAAGACGGCCGCGCCGACGATCGCGGTCGCGAACCCGTAGCCCGTCAGCAGCGAGACGAGCGCCGCGGAGCTGAAGATGCGGTCGCGGAAGAGCCGCGGATCCAGGAACGGGTCGGGGCGGCGGAGAGAGCTGACCACGGCGGCCGTCCCGGACACGACGCCGAGCGCGATCAGGCCGACCGAGAGGATCGTCGGGTCCAGCCCCAACGCTTCGCCCGTTCCACCGGACTCGCCGAGCAGCGTGACGCCCAGCAGGATTGCGCCGATCGCGAACGTGAAGAGCGCCGCGCCCGCCACGTCCAGCCGGGCGCGCACCCGCGGCGTGTCCCACCCGGCCGTGGCCGCCCAGGCGAGGGCGAGCGCCGCGATCCCGATCGGGACGTTGACGTAGAAGACCCAGCGCCACGCCGGGGCGACCACGCCGGTGATCGGCCCGCCCAGGATCCCGAGCCGCTCCAGCGCCACCTCGGGACGGAACGCCCCGAGGATCGCGGCGCCGAGGAACGGCCCGGCCGCCATGCCAAGGAACGTCAGCGCGCCGATGATCCCCAGCGCCCGCGGTCGCGCGTGCCCCTCGTAGAGGTGCGAGGCCGCCGCCGTCGCGACGGGCACGAGCGCGCCACCGCCCAGTGCCTGGACAACCCGACCGGCGATCAGGCCGTCCATGGTCGCGGCGCTCCCGGCGAGCAGCGAGCCGACGCTGAAGAAGACGAGCGCGCCCAGGAAGAGCCGTCGCACGCCCCACAGGTCAGCGAGACGGCCGGCCAGCGGCATCGTCCCGACGTACACGAGCAGGTAGGCGTTGATGATCCAGCTCGCGTGACGAAGCTCCGTCCAGGCGCCAAGATCTGCGACGATCGCGGGAAGCGCCACCGCCGTGATCATCAGCTCCAGGCCGGCAAGGAAGACGCCGGTCCCGAGGACGGTGAGCAGGACGAGCGCGGCCCGGCGGTCCATGTCTGGAAGTTTAGGGGAGGGCACGACCACCGATGCCGGCCGGACAGGAGATCGAGCGGAAATACCTGCTCTCGAGCGTGCCCTCGGACCGCGAGCTGGCGGAGCTCGGAGCGCAGCCCCACCGGATCGAGCAGGTCTACCTCCGCTCTGCGGATGGGTGGGTGCGACGCGTGCGGAAGGTCGAGGCCGCCGGCACGACCCGCTACGTCGCCACCAGGAAGCGCGAGATCGCGGGGATCGTCCGCGAGGAGCACGAGGACGAGCTCGACGCGGCCGCCTACGACCGCCTCCTCGCCCAGGGCGATCCGTCGCGCCGCGCGATCCGCAAGGTGCGCCACGTGTTCCCGTTCGGCGGCCACATGATGGAGCTGGACGTCTTCGAGGTGCCGCCCGGCCTGGTGGTCCTCGAGGTGGAGCTGGAGGACCCGTCGGACGTCCCGGCACTCCCGCCGATCCTCCTCGCCCGCCTGGTCCGCGAGGTGAGCCTGGAGGTCGCGTACCTGAACCACGAGCTCGCCCGTCGACCAGAGCCGAGCGACTGATCCGCGCGGCGATCGCCCGGTCCACTCATGGGCTTGACGGAGGGCATCCCGGGGCGGCACGCTCCGCGCGTGAAGGCGCGAGACCTCGAACCCGACGACGACATCGAGCTTCCGCCGGCCGAGGCCGCCCGCGATCGCCGGCGGGACCACGACCTCCGCGCGGTCGAACGCGAGGGGATGCGCACCGGCCTGGCCAAGCAGTTCAAGCAGGTGCTCGACGCCCAGGTGAAGCGGGGTCGCGAGACGGAGGACGATCCAGGCCTCGACGAGGAGCGTTCGCGCGCCCTGAAGAGCCCGCGTCGCCCGCACGGAACCCCGGGCCGCCCGCTTGCCTGACGGCCCGCCGCGCGGCGCCGTCCCGACCTCGCTCCGGCACGAACCGCCGCTGTCGTCGCCCGACCGGCGAGCCGGGCGACCGCCGGACCCGATAGACTCGATCGGCACCGCGCGACCCGACGGGCGTCGAGCGCACCACCATCCGAACGATCCGGAGCGAGCCACCGTGACCTACGTCCTCGGCGCACGACGCGGCATCGAAGCCTGCGCATCCGAGCGCGGCACCTTCGCCGTCCTGGCGCTCGACCATCGCCAGAATCTCCGCAAGGAGCTCCGCCCGGACGACCCGGCCTCGGTGACCTACGACGAGATGGTCGCGTTCAAGCGCGCCGTCGTCCGCGCCCTCGCACCCGTGGCCACGGGCACGTTGCTCGACCCGGAGATCGGGGCGGCCCAGTGCATCGCCGACGGCTCGATGCCGGCGCGAGCCGGGCTTCTCGTCGCGATCGAGGCGACCGGCTACCTCGGATCGTCCACCGCCCGGATCAGCCGGGTCCTGGACGGCTGGAGCGTTGCCCAGGCCAAGCGCATGGGCGCCTCTGCGGCGAAGCTCCTCGTCTATTACCACCCTGACGCGGAGAACGCCGCGGACCAGGAGCGACTCCTCGCCGAGGTCGCCTCCGACTGCCGCGACGCAGACCTCGCGCTCTTCGTCGAGCCGATCTCGTTCTCGCTCCAGGACGGCAGGAAGCTCACCGGCGAGGCGCGGCGCCGGGTCGTCATCGAGACGGCCCGGCGGCTCACCCCGATCGGCGGGGACGTCCTCAAGGCGGAGTTCCCGTACGACCCGTCGGTGGGCGACCGGGATCTCTGGCGCGCCGCGTGCGCAGAGCTCGACACCGCGTCAACGCTCCCGTGGGTCCTCCTCTCGGGCGGCGTCGACGAGGCGACGTTCGAGGCCCAGGTTGAGACCGCCTGCGATGCCGGGGCGAGCGGCGTCCTCGTCGGCCGCTCCGTCTGGGCGGAGGCGGCGACGATGGCGCCGGATGCCCGCGACGCGTTTCTCGCGACGACGGGCAGCGAGCGGCTCCGCCGGCTCGTGGATCTCGTCGACGTCCGGGGCCGACCCTGGCACGCTCGGTTGAGCCGGCTGACGGAGGCGCCGGTCCCGGGAGACGGCTGGTACGCCGGCTACTGAGCATGACAGGCGCCGTCCACGACGCAGCCCTGCCCTGACGTGACCGGGAGCCCCGTCCGGCCGCGGCTGCTGTTCGTCGCCGCGAACGCCTCGATCGACCGGCTCTACGAGGTCGACCGCCTGGCGCTCGGCTCGATCCACCGGCCCTCGAGGGTTGTCGCACGGCCGGGCGGCAAGGGCCTCAATGCAGCCCGGGCCGCGGCCGCGCTCGGCGCCCGCGTCACGGCCGTCGGGATCGTCGGCGGAAGGGCCGGCGACTGGATCGTCGAGCGCCTCGCGGAGATCGGCGTCGACGCGAAGATGCTCCGCTCGGCCGGCGAGACGCGGACCTGCATCTCCATCCTGGACCGCTCGACGGGCACGCTGACGGAGCTCTACGAGCGGGGCGAGGAGATCGAGCCGGACGCCTGGGGCGCGCTCGAGGCGCTCGTCCTGCGCGAGCTGGATCGCGGCGACGTCGGAGCGCTCGCCTTCTCCGGCAGCCTGCCGCCCGGCGCCCCGACCGATGGCTACGCCCGGATCGCGCGGCTGGCCGGGGCACGCTCCGTCCCGGTCCTCGCCGACGCCTACGGGCCGGCCCTTGCCGACGTGCTCGCCGGGCGCCCGGCCGTGGTCAAGGTGAACGCGACGGAGGCCGGCGATGCGGCCGGGGTCGCGGTGGTCGACGTGGCATCGGCCGTCGCCGCTGCGCACGTCCTGCGGGACCGCGGCGCCGTTGCGGTCGTGGTCACGCTTGGGACCGCCGGGGCCGTGGCGGTCAGCGCGGCCGGCGACGCGCGCCTCGAGCCGCCCGACGTCCGTGGCTCCTACCCCGTTGGGAGCGGCGACGCCTTCCTGGCGGGCCTTGCGACCGCGCTCGTCGGCGGGGCGTCGCTCGTGGAGGCCGCGCGCCGGGGGATGGCCGCCGGGATCGCGAACGCGCTCCAGCCCGGCGCGGGCGAGCTCGATCGCGCGACGGCCGAGCGGCTCGTCGGCCTCGTGACGGTGACGTCGGTCTGACCGACCGTCCCAGGCTTCGTCCCCGAGGAGCACCCCTCACGGCGCGCAGCTCCTCGCCGCGCCTCTGCGACCGTCCTTGGCGCAACTTGACAGTCTACGTAAGATGATGCAAGAATCGTGCAATGACGTGGAAGGTTCTGAGCGATGACGGCACGGCAGCCGCACGCGATCTCGCGCCGCAGCGCCGTCAGCGGATCCGCTCGATCGTCGAGTCACGTCGCGCGGCACGTCTCGAGGACCTGAGCACGTCGCTCGGCGTCTCGCAGGCCACGGTCCGCCGGGATCTCGACGCCCTCGCCATGGAGGGCCGCCTGCGCCGCGTCCACGGCGGCGCCGTCGCCCTCGACGAGCGGCCGAGCGAGCTTCACTTCGACGTCAAGGCCGTGGAGGCTGCTGCGGCGAAGGCCCGGATCGCCGCCCGCGCCGTCGAGCTGCTCTCGCCGGACGACACCGTCTACCTCGACAGCGGCAGCACGGTCCTCGAGGCCGCACGCCTGCTCCGCGGCTGGGACCGCCTGACGGTGGTGACGAACAGCCTGCCTGCCGCGACGGAGCTGGCGGGCCGCGGCCCGCGCCTGATCGTCATCGGCGGCGAGTTCCGCGCGACGAGCCAGGCGCTCGTCGGGCCGCTGACGCATCTCGTCCTCGACGCGCTCCACGTCGATCGCGCCCTCATCGGGACGTTCGCGTTCTCGCTCGAGGAGGGGCTCACGACCACGGACCCTGCGGAGGCGTACACGAAGGAGCTGGTCCTCGGTCGTTCGCGCGAGGTGATCCTGCTTGCCGACAGCCGGAAGGTCGGCACGCGCTCGTTCGTCAGCTCCGGCCGCCTCGAGGCGATCGATGTCCTCGTCACGGACACGGGAATCGACGAGCGCGTCGTGCGCAGCCTCGAGCGTCGGGGCGTCAAGGTGATCAAGGCATGAGCGGCGGCTCGACTCGCCACGGCGGGCGTGCGGCGCGGAATCGGAGGACTCCATGACAACGGCGGCCGCATATCGGAGTGACCATCGACCGGACACGGCGCTCTTCGAAGAGTCCGCCGGGACCATCACCGGCTTCGCGTACGCGGGCACGCTCGCGACGGAGATCGCCGACGGCGGCATCACCGGCGCCGGGGCGCTCGAGCTGTTCGACGACATGCTCGCGATTCGCGAGCTGGAGGAGATGATCGTCCGCCTCCGGTCGGGTGGCTACGATCCCCTTCCGAGCTACGAGTACCGCGGCCCGACGCACGTCTCGATCGGCCAGGAGGCATCTCCCGTGGGAGCGTGCAGCCTGCTCCGCATCGACGACAACATCACGAGCTCGCACCGCGGCCACGGCGACGCCGTCGCCAAGGGATTCGCGGCGATCCGCCGGATGTCCGACGACGAGCTGCGCGCCCGCGTCCCGTCCTCGGCCGGCGGCACGCGCGACGAGCTGCTGGAGGCGGCGCTCGAGGAGCACGTCTACCACGTCATCGCCGAGCTCTTCGGCAAGGAGACGGGCTACAGCGCCGGTCGCGGCGGCGGGATGCACATCGGCGACTTCTCGACGGGCAACCTCGGCGCCAACGCGATCGTGGGCGGCAGCGTGCCGATCGCCACGGGCGCCGCGATGGCCCACCGCTACGACCACTCGGACCGGGTTGTCTGCTGCTTCGCGGGGGACGGCGCCTACGCCAACGGGGTGGTCCTCGAGTCGCTCAACTGGGCGGCCCAGGCGCAGTGGACGAACCACCTGGCCGGCGACAACGCGTACGGGCTCCCCGTCATCTACTTCATCCAGAACAACCATTACGGGATGACCCACCACACGGACGAAGAGGTGATGGGCGTCCGGCACCTTGCCCGGCGCGCGGCCGGCTTCGCCGAGAACAACATGCACGCCGAGACGATCGACGGGATGGACGTCCTGGCGGTGCGCGACGCGGTCCGGCGCGCAGCCGCGCTGTGTCGCGCCGGCCAGGGCCCGGTCCTGATCGAGGCGAGCACCTACCGGTACTACGGGCACTCGCTATCCGACCCGCGCAACGAGTACCGGACACGCGAGGAGGAGGCAGCGTGGCGGGCGGTCGACGCGATCGAGCGCCTCAAGCTGCAGATCGTCGATGCCGGCGTCGCCGACGAGGCGGCGGTCGCGGCCATCGAGTCGAAGGTCCGCGCGCGCAACGCACGCGCAGCCGTCCGCGCCTCGCTGGCCGCCGACCCGGATCCGGTCGACGCTCTGAAGTACCTCTACACGGAGACGGCCTCCGACGTGGTCCCGCCGTCCCGTGCCGGGATCGTGCCGTTCGAGCCCGTGCCGCCGGCCAAGCGCGACGCCGATGGGGCGATCACCTACCGCGATGCCATCCGCGACGCGCTCGCGGAGGAGATGACCCGCGACGGCCGCGTCCTCTTCTACGGGGAGGACGTCGCGGACTACGGCGGCGCGTTCAAGCTCACGAAGGGGCTCCTCGAGGCCTTCGGGCGGGATCGCGTCTTCAACACGCCGATCTCCGAGGCGTGCATCTGCGGCACGGCCGTCGGGGCCGCGATCGTCGGCCTCCGGCCGGTGGTCGAGCTCATGTACATGGACTTCGCGCTCATGGCCTCGGACCAGATCGCGAACCAGGCCGCCAAGTGGCACTACATGAGCGGCGGGCAGGTCGAGGTTCCCCTCGTGATCCGGGCGTCCGTCGGGGCCGGCAAGGGCTACGGCGGGCAGCACAGCCAGTCGCTGGAGAGCCTCTTCACCCACCTGCCGGGCATCTACGTCATCTACCCGTCGAACCCCGCGGACGCGAAGGGGCTCCTCAAGTCGGCGATCCGGACCAACAACCCGGTCCTCTTCGTCGAGAGCCAGGGCCTCTACCCGACGAAGGGCATCGTCCCGGAGGACGAGGTCCTCGTCCCGATCGGCGTCGCCCGGGTCGCCCGCGAGGGCAGCGACCTGACGATCGTGAGCTGGGGCCCGGCCGTGCCGGACGCGCTCGCGGCGGCGGACCGCCTTGCGGCGGAGGACGGCGTCTCGGTCGAGGTCGTGGACCTGCGCAGCCTCGTGCCGCTCGACATGGAGACCGTGCTCACCTCGGTCCGCAAGACCGGCCGCTGCGTCGTGGCCAGCCAGGCCATCCTGGTCGGCAGCTTCGTCAACGAGGTCGTGGCGCGGATCCAGCTCGAGGCGTTCGACTTCCTCGACGCGCCCGTCGCCCGGATCGGGGCGCAGGCCGGGATCTCGCCCCAGGCGGAGAGCCTCGAGCGGGCCTTCCTGCCGAACGCCGGCGACATCTACGACGCGGCGAAGGGCCTCCTGTGAGCGGCCGCGAGCCGCTTCACGTCGCCCGCTGACGGCAGAGAGAAGGACCCAGTCATGGCGCACGCGATCCTCATGCCGAAGCCCGGCCAGATGACCGAGGAATGCACGGTCATCGCCTGGCACAAGAAGGAAGGCGATCCGGTCAGGAGGGGCGACATCCTCTTCGAGATCGAGACCGACAAGTCGACCATGGAGGTCGAGGCGTTCGACGACGGCGTCCTCCTCCGGATCGTCGCGGACGTCGGGGCCACGATCCCGGTGAACACGGTCTGCGCCTACGTTGGCGAGCCGGGCGAGACGATCCCCGAGACCGTCACGGCGGCGGCCACGCCAGCGGCGGCCGCGCCGGCGGCGCCCGATCCGTCCGCAGCCGCGGCCCCCGTCGCCGCACCCGCTGCCGCGCCGGCGACGATGACGGCAACGGCCGCGGCACCGGGGACGGCCGCGCCGGCCCCTGCCCGCCCTGACGGGCAGGACGGCCGCCTGCGGATCAGCCCGCGGGCCAGCCGGGCCGCAGCCGAGGCGGGAATCGATCCCCGCGCGATCGCCGGGAGCGGCCCCGGCGGACGCATCACCGAGCGCGACGTCCTCGCCGCGATCGCGGCCGCGGCGGCAACCCCTGCGACCCCGGCGACGATCCCTGCAACCCTGGCGACGACCGGCCCTGCCCCGGCGGCAGCTGCGGCCCCGGCGGCCGGCGGCGCCGGCGCTGCCCAGGCGGCGGCGCCGCGCCCGATGGCCCCCCTCGACGGCGAGGACGAGCCGCGGCCGCTCAGCCGCATGCGCCGGGTGATCGCGGATCGGCTGACCCAGAGCTGGACGTCGACGCCGCACTTCACGGTGACCGTTGCGGTGGACGTCACCCGGCTGCTCGCGCTCCGCGCGGAGCTCAAGGCGGCCGG
>Ga0209638_1001426_pt1 | contig 15324 bp, 10 predicted proteins | sample BarGraNGADG00211_FD_184490 | JGI IMG/M metagenome (GOLD analysis project Ga0209638, IMG submission 184490) | Arctic peat soil microbial communities from Barrow, Alaska - Barrow Graham LP Ref core NGADG0002-211 (SPAdes) (version 2) | ecosystem: Environmental > Terrestrial > Soil > Wetlands > Peat... | reverse complement strand
GCGCGCGACGAAACGGACAGGTTGTAATGCGGATCATTTGAGGCGCCGCTTGACGTAAAAGTCCAGGCCGAATACGCCGTTCTCTTCGCGGAGGGCAGTGACGGACCATTGCTTGCCGATATCCCATTCCACGCTCACCACCTGCGGGTTGCTGCTGCTGATTACCGTGATGTAGGTGAACGTGATGGCGGGCGTTATCTGCTGCTCCAGGGTGATGCGCGCCTGAGGGTTGTATTGCACGCCGGGCAAGGTGGGGTCGATGCGCAAGCGGCTCACGCCGAAGAAACGCTGTAAATGGCCGGTGACGGAGCTGTTGATGGCCTGGCCCAGAAGCGCGGATGCGCCCATCTGCTGCCAGGATTGCGGCGCCGTGCCGGCTTGCGCCAGCAGCGTGGGGTCCGCGGTCGGGGCTGCGCCGGTGGCCAGAAAGGCCACGATTTCGCTGAACTGCAGCGGCGGGTCGGAACGCGGCGTCAGGTTCCACTTGCCGGGCGTTCCGGATACGGTCAGGGTGACGTCGATGCCCTTCGCCTTGGTTTCCAGATCGATGTTCACGATCGGTTCGATCTTCGCCTGGTTGTAGAACGCGATGGAACCCTGGTTGATGTTGTATCTGGTCCCGAAGAACAACACCTGGCCCTGCGTAATATCGATACGGCCCTGCAGCCCGGGATTGGTCACCGTGCCCTTCAAGCGGAGGTTGGCTTCCATTCCGATATCCTGTGTGAGCGAACTCTGTACCTGGATATCGGGCGCGGTTTGGATCAGGATATCGAAGTTCAAACCGCCCAGCGGCCCGGTGGGCGCGGAGGGCGTCTGCACCGGCCCGGCCGACGAGCCGAGCGCCGAGCTGAAATCCGACTCCGGATTGAACCCGGTGCGCAACACCGTGACGGTACCGGCGAGCATGCTGCGCTCCGGCGAGCCGGAAAGGTTCAGGCTGGCGTCGACCACGGTGCTCACGCCCTCCGGGTAGCGCACGCGCACCGCCTTGGCGTTGGCGTGCAGTTGGAAGACCGTCTGGTCTCCCGCGCCGCCGGTGAAGCCGGTAAGCTCGATTTTGCCGCCGCCGGTTTCCCCGCTGAGACTCTGGATGGTAGCGCGGTCCTTGGTGAACAGAATGACGCCGTTCGCCTTGGAAAGTCCATTCGGAAAATCGGCGAGACTCAGCGCCCCATCCCTTACTTCCATGCGTCCGCCGATCTGGGGCGAATCGAGCGAGCCGCGCACCGTGGCGGTAATTATAACCGAGCCGGCGGAACTGACGCCGGGGTAGAAAACCTGCAGAAGACCGAGATCCACGTGCCCGTTCACCCGCAGGTCGAGCGGGCTGTCCGATTGCAGCGACGCCTTGCCGGCAATGGTCACGTCGGTGCCGCGGCCCTCGAGGTGAGCGCTCTCGATGGTGATGGCGTTGTTCGCCATGGCGACCACAATGGGGCCGGTATTGTGAAGCGTGAGGGGCTGTGTTGGATTGGCCGGTCCGGCGCCCGGCGCGGGGCCCAGTTCGAATTTCGCAATGCGCAGCTCGGCCTTGAGCGCGCTGGGCTGAAGCAGGGCGCCGTCGACGCGCAGCTCACCCTCCGCGGAACCGGTGAACGGCGCGGCGCCGCCGGATTGCGAGGGCGCAACCCAATCGCGCACCCGGACGAAATCGAGCCCGGAGAAAGCGATGGTCGCGCTGCCGGGATAATCGCCTTCCAGCCGCCACGAGCCGTCGCCATGAACGGCGGAGCCGGCGAAGTCCGAATCCAGGTGAGCCCGTAGCGTTTGACCTTCCGAAACGGCCGTGAGGCGCGCGTCGCCGAACGTCTGCCCGGCCAGCCGCAGGCCTTGAGCGGCGATATCGGCGTGCAGTTCGGCGACCGCAAAGCTACGCTGGCCCGGGCGCGCCGGCCGGATATCGATAGCTCCCCCGACGGTTGCCCGAACCGTTCCCTTGATGCCGGGACGCCCCTGCGCGAGCGTCTGGATCTGGTCCAGCGGCATGGCGTTGGTGGAGACCTGAAACTTCAAGTGGCCGGTTGCGAAATCATCGGCGCCGTGGCTATACAGAGCAGTCAATTGCGCCTGTTTGGCCCCCGCGGCGATCTGGCCCGACGAAACTTCCAGCGCCCGTGCGGAGTAACTCACGTGGCCCGCGACGCGATCGAAGGGCTCGCCATCGAACGCGCCATTGGAGACCTCCACGTCGGACTGGAGGAGGACATTCGAAACCGTGCCGGTGACTTGCGCCGTAACGTCGATGGCGCCGGTGGCGGAGGCGCCCTGCCATTCCACCAGGGACGCAAGCTCCCTCAGAGGCGCGTTGCGGACGGTTGCGTTGCCGAAGATGTCGCTATCCGGGGCCGTTTTCCATTGGCGTAGCGCCACGGCGGCCTGGAACTGCGCGCGGATCGCGCCAACCGCCAGCGTGGCATTGTCCAGCCGAACGTTTTCGGACGATACGGACGCGTCCCCAACGAGCGAATCGAAGGCCTTTCCGGAATACGAGAAGTGGGTAAGATTCAGGCGGCCCGCGATCCGGGGATCGCTCATTGGGCCGATTACCGCGCCATCGAAAACGGCGGCGCCGTTTTCCAGCTTCAAGGGAACCGACGCGGCGTTCTCACCGATGGCCGGAAGAAGGTCGTTGAGATCGCGCGTCTCCAGGTGGACCCGCAACTCGCGGCCAAGCGCGCCGGAGAAATCCACGCGCGAAGCGGGCAGCGTGACGGTAGACCGGCCCAGATCGAGGATGCCGCTCGCCGCATCGTAGCCGGCCGTGACTTGGCCGCGCACCGGCGCGCCGCCCGGTTCGGGCGCGATCGCCAGGCTGGTGGAGATGCGCAGATCGCCCGCTTTCCGGAGCGAGCCTTCGAGCGCAATGGACCCGGAGGCGCGGCCGTCCCAGGGCAGCGGCTCCGTGCTATAAACGCCCACTACACGTTGGATCTGAAAGCCGGCGATCTCGCCGTTCACGTGAAAGCGGTCGAGGCTCTGGAGGAGCGCTTCGCCCTGGAAGGCGCCTCCCATGGCGGCGACGCCAAAGCCCGCGAAGTGGATGTCGACGCCGCGCACGGTCGCGCGTTCGATGCGGATGTCCACGGGGATGCGGTTTGCGGGCGGCGCATAGAACCCCGACACGCGTAGGCCGGTGACGTCGATACCCTCGGGGCCGGCCGAAACCGCGCCCTCGGCGCGGAAATCGCGCAGCCGAACGTAAGCGTCGCGGTACTCCAGGTTGTTGGCATGCAGGACGCCGGTTACGGAGAAGTTGCCGGCGCCCGCCCACGCCGCGTGGCCGGTGACCTGCGCCGTCCCGCTCTCCAGCAGTTTCGTTTTCAGGAAGCGCGCCACGTCGGCCTGCGAAGCGCGGGCCTCGTATTGCAGCGAGACGCGCGGCGCGGTCAGATCCTCCACGGCGCCGGAGATCTGGAGCTGGGACTCGCCCGTCTGCAACTTCGCCGAGCCGATGAGAATTCGCTCTCGGTCAACGGTCAGGTCCGCGCTGACGTTTACGGGCGTGGGCGCGTAGCCTTCGATGTCGATCTCGAGCGGCTGAACGGCAATGTTGCCGCGGTAGCGCCGGCCGGCCCGTTCGTACACCAGGTTCGCGTTGAGGCTGCGCCCGCGTATGTCGAACGGGGTTTTGCCGCGTGACTCCACTTCGAAGACGCCGTTCTGCAGGCTGAAGCGGCCGATGGCCAAGTTGAGGACGGTCTCCACCGGATGCCGCTGGCCATTCGCGGCGGCCTTGGGTTCGGGGACGTTCGTGCGCCCGTCCGGGGAGACGATCAAATAGACGCGGGGTTCGGCGACATCCAGCTCCGCGAGATCCACCTTCCGTTTGAAAATGGAAACGATCTTCAGCTCCAGCGCCACCGAGGCGGCGTGGAACAGCGGAGGCTTGTCCGCCGGTTCGGTCCCGTGGATCGTGAAACTTCCAGCCTCGGCGCGCAGGCGGCTCCAGTCGAACGTGAACGTGCCGATCTCCACGCGCCCGCCGGTGGCCGTTGCGACGGCTACCACCAGCCGCTGCCGCACCTGCTCGCGGAACCACGCGCTCCGGACCACCAGCACACCGGCCAACGCGAGAATGGCAACCAGCGCCGCCGCCGACCCCGCGACGATCCTTGCGAGACGCCCGCGTGTCATTGGAACGCCTCTTCGTGGTAGAGGATGCCGGTACGCTTGCGGACCTCACCAAGCCAATCGTCGAGCTGCTGGTCCGCCCGCGGCCCGGCGAGGGTCTCCTCGATGGCTTGGCGGTAGTCGTCGAGGGCGACGGGAGCGCCGGGATGCGCCGCTTCCGCGGCCGGCTTGACCGTCTTCTCGAAATAATCCTGAATCTCCTGGTCGCTCACCTGCACCCCGAGCCGGAATCGCGCACCGATGAACCACTCCAGTCCGCGCTGCCAGAGCAGTTCGTCCTTCACGTCCCGATCGGAGATGCCGGCAGCGGCCAGCGCGCGCTCATAATCCGCCGCGTCCTTAAAGTGGTCCCGCTGGAACTTCTGGACGACCGGCTCTACCTCCGCGGCGGAGGGCATCTGGTAGCGGCTCGTCTCCAGTTCGCGCCGGATAATCTGCTGCTCGACCAGGCGATCCGCCGTGGCGCGTTTCGTGGCCGGGCTGAAAACCGGCTGCTTTCCATCCAGGAAAGCGGTCACGCGGATTTCGCGATCCAGATCGCTGGCCGTGATGACGCGGTTGCCCACCGAGACCGCAATGCGGTCGACGATTTCGCCGTGTAACAGGAGGACGGAAGCCAGCAGCAAGACAAACCGTGGAGCGAGCCTCTGGCTTGCTATGCCGGCGTACGCGCCGGCATTTGCTCCGAAGAACGCCGGCACGGACGCCGGCGTAGCAGGCCTGGAGGCCCACTCCACGAAGTGTCGCGACTCAGCCTCGCTTCGCATCAGAACGTCTGTCCTATCGAAATGAAAAACTGAAAGTGGCCCGAGTTCTGCACCTGGCATTGGTTCGCAAGGTTGGGAGGACAGGGGTTCAGGCCCGCGTTCAGCAATTCCTGTTGCGTGCCTTTGAAGCCATAGAAAGAGGGCGGGTTGACGCTGTATGCCACGTCCGCGCGCACCGGTCCGATGGGCGTGCGATAGCGAACTCCGAGGCCCACGGCGTGTACCATGTAGTCGAAATCCCGAAGGCCGTGCTGCTCCGTTCGGAACGAGACATTGCCCAGGCTGGAATATATGTTGCCGCAATCGTGAAACAGCACTCCTCCCACGTTCTCGCCGATCAGCGGAAAGCGCAGCTCGGTCTGGTTGAACAGCAGGGCCGTTCCACCGAGCGGGAACCCGCTACCTACATCTCTCTGGCCCGCCTGGTTTTCGCCGAAGCCGCGCTGCGACGTTCCGCCGCCCCCGAAAAACCGCTCGGGCAGCGGAATCGCGTCGAGCGTACAACTGGCCACGCCTATGGCGCAGGCGTAGTTCAGCGCGTGCAGATCTCCGAATTCCGTGCTGCGCGCCAGCACCAGTCTCTTTCCGAGCGGGTAATAGCTGGAGTTGCGCGCCAGGACGCGGAGGAAACTGCGCTGCGAACCGAAGACGCGCTCGGCGAGGCCCAGGTCGAGCGTGTTGTAGATGCCCTTGTGCGGTTCCACCGGATCGTCGCGACGGTCCTGCACCAGGTTCAGGGACGGCATGCCGACGCGTACGGGCTGGGAGAGCTGGCCGATCAGAAACTCCGTGACCTTCAAGTCGCTCACGCTCACCTTCCGGTAGGTGAAGCGGTAGAACAGCGTGAGGGTTTTTGAAAATCGCTGGGATATCTGCGCGGATACCTCTTCCCTCTCGGAGTTGAACGTACGGATGTCGCGCGATTTCTCGTACAGGCCGGTAAAAGAGAGGTTGAAGTTTTCGCCGCGCAGGAAGCGGGGCCAGGAATAGCTCAGGATGGCGCGCTGATCGAGCGTGGAAACCCGCGTGCGCAGGCTGATGCTGTGCGCGATGCCCCAAAGATTGCTGCGTGTCACGTCCAGCGAGACGCGCGGCGAAAAGCCCGTCGCGCCGGCGGGCGCGTTCAGGCACGTCTGGCAGCCGGCAATTCTCCCCAACTGGGCGCCGAAGCCGGCCGCCACCGAGTATCGCCGCGCTTCCTCCACGTTGTAGAGCACGTACTTGCGGGAGGTGTCGCCGTCGGGGTCCTGAATGGCCGCGTCGACCTTCGCGAACACGCCGAGATCGTACAACCGCCGCTGAATGTCGGTTATCGCGGTGGGGGACAGCGGGTCGCCGGGACTCAGCGTAAGACTGCGGTTCACCAGACTGGAGCGCGTGGTCCTCAGGCCGGTAGCGACTACCTCGCGTACGAACTGCGCCTGTCCTTCCTTGACGGCGAACCGCAAATCCACGCGGTTTGGTTGCGCGGCCGGCTTGGAACTCCACTCGAAGGTCGCGTTGGGGAACCCCTTTTCGAAGTACTGCGCCAGGATCGCGTCGCGGTCGACGGCGACGCTGTACTCGCTAAAGGGCTGTCCGGCCACGGAGCTAAGGCGCGAGAGGAGACTGGCTTTATCGAGGCGTTCGATGCCGTCCACTTGAAGGCTCGCGATGAAGGACTGCGGCCCTTCGGCGATATCGATGAAAACGGCGATGCCGTCCGTTTTTCCTCGATAAGAATCCACCAGCCGGTGCGTGACTTTGACATCGCGGAAGCCGTTCGACCGATAGAGATTAACGACGGAGTCTTCGTCGCGGCTCAGGAGGCTTTCGCTGTAGCGCCCGTGCGGAAACTGCAGAAAGGCGGCGGTCCGCAGGAACAGGCGCTCGCGGATGGTTTCGGACGGGAAGTACTTGTTTCCGGCAATTCCGATATACACGAGCTTGTGGCGCGGGCCGGTGTTGATCAGGAAATCGATCGAAGCTGTGTCATTCACGACCCGCTGTTCCTTGAACTGCACCTGGGCCTCGAAGTAGCCCCTGGACTCGAAATAATCCGTCAGGGTGCGCGCGCCCTCCACCAGGAGATCGTGGTCCACGGAGTGTTCCTCAAACACGGGCACGAAGCGCTGCAGCTTCTTTTGCGAGATCTTGGCCCCGATGGGGTTCAATTGGATGCGCGGACCGGCATCGATCCTGACCGTCGGAATTACCTTATTGAGCGATTTGTCGTAGCTAATGGATTCGAGCGAAATCTTGGCTTCGAGGCGGTTTTCTTTCTGGAAAAGCGCGCGGACGCCGTCGAGCCCCTGGCGGATGCGCGTCTCGGTGACCGGCTTCCATGTGTGGATGATCCAGCGGCGGAACTTGGTCGCGGCAAGAATCTTCGCTGGGTCGACCTTCAAGTCTCCCAGGAAGACGGGAGGACCAAAACTGGCGCGGCGGCCGCTCTCCACGGTGAATCGGAGATTGACTTGTTGGTAGGCTTCGCCGGTGTCGAAATCGAGAGCGGGGGCGATCTTGCCGCCGTACAGGCCGTTGCTTTCGAGCAAGCTCCGCTGCCCGGCCACGGCCTGTTGCAGCCGGACATCCGAGTAGGGAGCGCCCAAGTCCAGCCCCGCCGCGTTCCCCAATTGCGCCGGGTTGGGCGGGCTCGAAATACTTCCCGCGAGGGAAACGTCGCCGACGAACCAACTATTCTTGGTGATGAATGTGACGGCCACGCCGGCGCCGGACGGCGTCACATCGACCTGGATATCGGCGTAGCGGCCGGTGGCGTACAGGCGTTCGATGCTGGCGCGCACGTCCGCGACTCGTAGCGGCGCGTGCGTCTTGAGCGGCAGGATCTCGGACAGTTCCTCCGGCTCCAGCGGCTGCCTGGAGGGATCGAATTGGATGTTAGCCACCTCCTTCCCCTCGAACTTCTGGCCCTGCGCCTGCAGCACGATCTGTGCAGACGCGAAGAGCAGGAGCACCAAGGGGCAATAGGCTGACAGCGGGCGCACGAAGTTCATGATAGCGTAAGTGGTTCATAGCAGGTTTGTTACATTTCTTACGTTTGTTACCATCGGAGGTGATGAACGCGGCCGATGGCGAGCGCTACTCGCGGCAAATCCTGTTCGCGGGAATCGGTGAGCGCGGACAGGAAGCGCTCGGCCGGTCGCACGCCGCCATCGTGGGTTGCGGCGCGCTCGGCAGCTTTCACGCCGCGGCGTTGGCTCGCGCGGGCGTGGGTTTCATCGCCATTCTCGACCGCGACTACGTGGAACCGAGCAACCTCCAGCGCCAGTGGCTGTTCGAGGAGGCCGACGCCGCCGCGGCGCTGCCCAAAGCCGTAGCCGCCGAACGGCGCATCGCGGGGATCAACTCCGGCGTGCGCGCGCGCGGCGTGGTTACGGATCTGACGGCCTCGAACGTCGCGGAGCTGCTGGGCGATGCGGACCTGATCCTGGATGGCACGGACAATTTCGAAACCCGGTACCTGATCAACGATTTTGCGGTAAGCCGCGGGAGGCCCTGGATCTACGGCGCCGCGGTGGGCAGTTACGGTCTCACCATGCCGGTGATCCCCGGACGCACGGCGTGCTTTCGCTGCGTCTACCCCGATCCGCCTGCCGGCCTCCAGCCCACCTGCGAGACCGCCGGGGTACTGAACGCGATCGTGGCGGCGGTGGCGTCTCTCCAGGTGGCGGACGCCTTGAAGATCCTGTCCGGGCGCCCGGATCTGGTGCGCGGCAGGATCACCACCATCGACGTTTGGGAGGGCGGCATCCGCCAGATCGAAGGGCCGCCGCCGGACCCGCAATGCCCCTGCTGTGGGCGGCGCGAGTTTGTCTACCTGGAGGAATCGGTCCGCCCGCCGGTGCGGATGTGCGGCCGGAACGCGGTGCAGATCCACGAGCGCGATCGGCCCGTCGACCTGTTGGAGTTGAAGGCCCGGCTGGAGCCTCTGGGCGAGGTCCGCGCCAGCGAGTTCGCCCTGCGCTTTACGATCGCGCCCTACGAATTGACGGTTTTCCCCGACGGCCGCGCGATTGTCAAAGGAACCAGCGACACGGGCCTGGCGCGGAGCTTGTACGCAAGATACGTTGGTTGAACGCGCCTGTAAGAAAATCCCGCCGCTGGCGACTACCTTAGTACACCGTCTATCGGCGAGTGGTGGTGGGGCGGGCGATTCGCCTGCACTTTTGCCTAAGTCGCGCGTAGCGCGACGGTGCTGGTGGGCCTGGAAGAGATCGAAGCCAAGCCGGACCCGAACGACGAGCGGCTCGCCGCCGGCCGGCGCGAAGCGCTGGAACGGCTGCTGACATTGATCCGGCAGCTCAAACCACTCGACCGGCAGATCATCTTCTCATACCTGGAAGGGCTGGACGCAGCTTCGATCGGCGAGATCACCGGCCTTTCGCCGGGCAACGTGGCGACCAAGATCCACCCGCTGATTGCGGTGGCCGCCGGCATGGCGAACCCGGGCCATTTGAAGCGCGTATGGGTATTCGAGGGCGCCTACTCGGCCGCCGTGGCGCTGGCCTTCTATTTCGTGGCGAGATTGAATCGGCGGGCCGCCCAGCGACTGCAGCGCCAGATCGACGAATTAGACGCGATGCGCTAGGCCAGTGGGGCGGACCTCCCGGTCTGCCTTCTTTCCGGGGCAGCAAGAAGGCAGACCAGGAGGTCCGCCCCACTCAATACCCCAGCTTCTTATCCACCACGTTCAGCAGCGGCTCGCCTTTGCGGAAACGCTCGAACTGGGCCAGGAAGAACCGCATGGCATTCGCCTCCCAGCCGGGCGTGTGGTCGGCGCAGTGCGGCGAGAGCAGCACGTTCTCCAGCTTGTAGAATGGGTGGTCCGCGGGCGGCGGCTCGCGATCGAAGACGTCCAGCGCGGCCCCTTTGATGCGCTTTTCGGTCAGCGCGCGGATCATGGCCGCTTCGTCGATTACGGGGCCGCGGCCTACGTTGACAATAACGGCGCCGGGTCTCATGGCGGTGAACTCGGGCCCGCCAATCATGCCGCGCGTTTCCGGCGTCAGCGGCGCCGTAACCACCACGTAGTCGGAGCGGGAGAGCATTTCCAAAAGGCCTTCCGGGCCGTAGACCTCGTTAACCACGGGGTCCCCGCCGGGCGATGGCGGCGCATGGCGCTTGACGGCCAGAACCCGCATGCCCATGGCGCGGACGCGGGACGCAACGGCGCGGCCGATGTCGCCGTAACCCACGATGCCCACGGTCTGCCCGGAAATCATCTCTACGTCGAACGGAGCCCACGCGCCGGCTTCCTGGCCGCGGATCATGCGCCGGAGGTCCTTGGCAAAATACAGGATCGCCGCGAGCGCGAATTCCCCCAGCGACTGGCTGAAAATGCCACTCCCGTTAGTGAGTTGCGCGGGGCTTTCGATCAAGGCGGGAAAGAGCAGGTTATCCAGGCCCGCCGCGCGCGTGTGTACCCACCGGAGCCGCGGACAGATGCCGAGAATTTGGCGCAGCGCCGTGCCGGACAGCTCCCAATTCAGGATTACTTCGGCTTCCGGGGCGGTATTTTCGAAAGCTTCGGGCGTATTGCCCACCGCAATCGTGGTGTCGGGCGGCAACTCCTCCAACATGGCAAGCAAGGGATCGGTGGGATCGGATATGACGATGAGGTTGTTCATAAGAGATTGTTCTTACGGCTCCGGAAACCGCTCCAGCACTTCGCTCGGGGAGGCCGTTCCGGTCCCTTTCTTCATGATGGCGATGGAGGCGGCCAGGTTGCCGAAACTCGCGGCGGCGATAGGGTCGCCCGTCGCCTTCAACGCCAGGGCCGCGCCCGCGGAGAAGCTATCGCCGGCGCCGCAGATGTCCACGGGCTTCTCGATATTCCGCGATCGCGACCACACGGTCCCGCTCGCGCCGGCGATCAGCGCGCCTTCGCCGCCGGCGGTGATCGCCAGGAAAGGCGCCTCCACGGATTTGCGGAATTCGAGGTAGTCCACCCGGCCGATGGCCCGCATGGAGGCCGCTTCCATCTCGGCGCGATTCCCTTTCACAATCACGCGGCGAAAGAGCTCGGCGCGCAGGCGCGAGTCCGCCCAGAAGACGGTCAGCGGATAACGGGCCGCGAGATGCGCGAGCGCGTCCCGCACCGCCGCCGTTACTACGCCGCCCTGGCTGGTCTCGGCTTGGTCGGAAACCAGAATGACGTCGTAGCCCGGCGCGACGCGCTCCAGCCGGGAAACCAGTTCGCGCTCGATCGCTTCCGGCATCGATTCGACGTTTACGAAATCGACTCGCGCAAGATCCTCTTCGCCTGTCCGGCAGTTGATGAGTTTCGTGTAGGTGAACGTGGGAACGTCGCCGCGCACCAGGAGATCGCACGAGATGCCGCGGGCCGCCAGCGCGCCTTCCAGTTCGTAGCCGAAGCCATCGCGGCCGGCGACGCCCAGCACCGCCACATGCCCGGCGCCGAGCGCGGCGAGGTTGTTGGCCACCGTGCCGCCGCCACCGGGCGTGACTTCGGTAGAGACCACCGCCACGCGCGGGATGCCCGTTTCGCGCGAGATGTCCGCCAGCGCCGGATCGTAGCTGCACCAGCGGTCGAGGCAAATATCGCCCACCACTAACGCCCGCAGTTTCGGAAAGGCGCCCAGAATTTCTTTCGTAGTCATGGCGCGAGCAATCGCCACAGCGCCGGCAGCGTGGCGCGGTGCTCTCCGCAAAAGTAGAAGCTCTCGCCGCCGTCGGCGACCGTGCGGACGAGGATGGTCTTGTGCGGGCGGAAATAGTAGCCCGGATCGGTCTTCGGCAGTGTTTTCCTGAAATCCCCGCGTATGGGTACGATGTCGAAGACCGCGGTGGCGAAATGCCGGATGGCGCGGCCCTCGCGGCGCGCTGCGTTGCGGGCCATCGCCAGCGCCTTCAGGTACACTTCGGGTCCCATGATCGCGGAGCCGAAGTTGAGGAGCACGCCGCCTTCCAGGCGCTCCACCGACCGGGCGAAAATCAGGAAATCGCGGTAGCTGGCGGCGCCCAGCGCGGCGCCATCGCAGTTTGGGTGCTCGTGGATAATGTCGTAGCCGATACCCACATGCGCCGTGACGGGCACTCCCGCGCGATACGCGGCGGCCAGAATCGAAAGGTCCCGGTGAGGGAAATCGCTCGCGGCGCTCCCTTCAATGCGGCGGCCGAAATTCTCGCCCCAGCCCAAGCGGCCGTCGGCGGCTTCGCGAATCCAGTCGTTCAGCTCGCCGGTCTCGCGCCACAGGCCGAACTCGCCGGTGCGGATGTAGCGGTCCACGCTTTCGGTGGTCGCGCCGATGCGCGCCAACTCGTAGTCGTGGATGGTTCCGGCGCCGTTCATAGCGATGTGGTCGATCCACCCGCGTTCCACCATGTCGATGATGTGGCGGTTCACCCCCGCGCGGATCACGTGCGCTCCCATCATGAGGATGCGTGCGGAGCCTTGGGCGCGGGCCTGCTTCAACCGTTCGGCCACCGCCGGGAGATCCGGGTGCGCGAACGGAGGCGCAGGATCGCCGAGCGCCAGCCAGCGGTCCAGATGAAGGTCGTGCGCGCGCTCCGCCAGCGGCTTCACCTCAAGCCGCGAGCGATCGAAGATCTCATAACGCGAACCGCCCTGCAAGGGTCGGGCATGCCCGACCCCTACAAACAGCTTGGCCATCAACTCCACGCCGCAAAGGTAATTGGGAATAATGTAGTCGGCTCCGGCGCCGATCAGCCGTTGCCGCTTCCACTCGTCCACCACCACGCATTCCGGCTCGTCCGTCGCGACGCCCACCGTGACGCCGCCCGCCCGCTTCACCTCTTCGATTTCCACGTACCCGTCTCCGAAGCCGAGCAACTGTTCGCCGCGGATGCCGGGTGTTGCCAGAATGCGCTCGATGAGGATGCGCTTCGAGAAGCTCGTGTAGTCGTCGAGCGCGCCGTGGACACCGTGGAAGTAGCGCGCAACGTCGAGCAGATCCGCCTCTTCCCGCATGTAGACCTCGTCGGTGCCGCTGGCGAGGTACATGCGAAGACCGCGTTCCCGCAGCGCTTCGAGCAGCGCGCGGGCGCCGGGCACGAGATACTTTTCGGGCGCGCATTCGCCGCGCCGCAGTTCTTCCACGCGGCTGCCGATCACGCCCCAGAGCCGGTCCAGATAGCGCTTCTTGTAAACCAGCGGATCGAGCGCCGCCCCGCCGCGCCGCCGGATTTCATCGGCCAGCGCGATCATCTGATAAACCGTGTCCTGACCCGTGAGCCGCCAGACGAAATCCTCAACCACCCGCCGCAGGTCCGCCTCGCTCTCGCCGGTGTTCAATTCGACGAGCGCCTCCACCATCATGGGGACCATGACCTCGAACCAGCCTGTGCGGATGAGCGAGAGGCTGCCGTCGAAATCGAACAGCACGACGCGTGTCTGCGTCGCGAAGACGGGGCGAATAATTTCGATCGGTGGTATCAAACGTCTATTCTGGCACGGCCGCCCCCGACCACACCAGATAGCATCCGAACACCGCCAGCGCGGCGGCGGAAAGGCCGATCAGAATCCGGCTTACTCGGGAACCGGGCTTCCCAGCCATTCCGAAAAGCGCGATCGTGGATGCCAGGCCAAGAACCATGACGCCGTAGAATCCAGCCAGCAAGGCGATGCCGTGCGCCGGCGCCTCGCGCCATCCTTTCAGCAGAAGCGGACCCAAAACCAGGCTCCAGCTTATCCACGGGTTGGGATTCAGCAGGTTCACGGTGGTCGCTTTGAGAAGACTCCGGCCCGTGGATGGCGCCTGCGCCGCGGTCTTGGGATCCCAGGTCCGCCACATCTTGAAGGCGCCGAAAGCCAGGTAGAGAACAAAGACGCCGCCGGCCACCCTCAACCATTGCGTGAACCAGGACGGCACGCGGCTCAAGACGAGCACCGTGAGCGCGATGACCGGGCCGTCGCTGAGCAGGGGCGAAAACGCCGCGGGAAGAGTGCGCCGCCAGCCATGACTGGCGGCCTGGGAGATGAGGTAGGCCTGCAATGGTCCGGGCTGCACGACCGCGGCGAAACCAAAGGTGGCGCCTAAAAGCAGGTAGGCGATCATCTCATCCTTCGGCCCCGCATAGGCAACAGCATAAGCCCATTGCAGGTCCGTCCGGTGCGATATCATAACTAAGTCATGCTCGCTTGAAGCCGGTGAGGAGGTTTCCGATATGTCTGTGCGTTTACTAACTGTTGTTGTCGCTTTCTCGATCATGGGTGGAAGCGTTTGCGGGCAGGTCCCCGATGCTCCCGCCGCCGCGCCGTCAAGCGACGCGGGCCGTCCGGTGCGTTGGCGTAGCCTCGCGACGAACATCGGCAGCGATCAGAAGAAAATCTGGTTGTTTCCCACTCAGGTCGTGCGGGGCCGGCATGTGTGGCCGACTCTGGCCGTCGTTGCGGCGACCGCCGCCCTGATTGCCACCGACGCGCACACCGCACCGCACTTCCGGAACACCGACGTGTTTCACGGGTTTAACTCCGTCTTCACGTCGACGGCCACGAACATGGGCACGCTCGTGGCGCCGGTCGCGCTCTACGCGGCGGGCTTTCTCGCCAAGGATCAATACGCCCGCCACACCGCCATTCTGGCGGGCGAGGCGGTGGCCGATTGCGAGATCCTGTCGGTCATTGCGAAGGACATCGACCGCCGGCGCCGGCCGGCAACCTACGCGCCGCACACCAACATGGTGGATAGCTGGTTCGACAGCCAGGGCAGTTGGATCCGGGGCAACGGCAGCTTCCCTTCCGGCCACGCCATCGCGGCGTTTTCCGTGGCCACGGTGATTGCGCGCCGCTATCCGCGCCAGCGCTGGCTTCCGTACGTGGCATACGGCCTCGCCGGGCTGGTAGGATTTTCCAGGCTTACTCTCAGCGCCCATTTCCCGTCCGACGTTGTCGTGGGCGCCACGCTGGGATACTCGATCAGCCGTTTCGTAGTCCTCCGGCAATAGTGTCACCCCTCTTGGAACTTGCGGCTCTGCCAGGCATTCCACATGGCGCACGGTACTGCCAAACTTGCGCTGGACGGGGTGAACGTGATGAATTCGAGCATCGGATTCGGGAGGTCGAGACCAGTGGCCCTACATTCAATCAACGTCTGCCCATCGCCATCGAACCCGCCCGCTTCCTGCGGATCTCCATCCAATATGCCTTCTAGCAGGATGCTGAAAAAGCTCGAAGACCGCTTGCTGACGCGTGCGGCTCTGAAACAGTGGGGCAGACGATCGTTTTTTGTCGTCTGCCTTTGGTTCCTTCCCCCCTGCGCGATCGCCGGGCCCGCCGGCGCCATTTCAGGCGCCGTGATCGGTCTCACCGGCCAGCCGGTCCCCGCCGCGCTGATCTCGCTCGTCCTCCGTACCGCCCGCTTCCGCCGCGAGATCGTCTCCGACGAATCCGGCAAATACGCCGCAGCCGGCTTGCCGTCCGGCTCTTACACGGTCACCG
>Ga0209638_1001423_pt1 | contig 15331 bp, 12 predicted proteins | sample BarGraNGADG00211_FD_184490 | JGI IMG/M metagenome (GOLD analysis project Ga0209638, IMG submission 184490) | Arctic peat soil microbial communities from Barrow, Alaska - Barrow Graham LP Ref core NGADG0002-211 (SPAdes) (version 2) | ecosystem: Environmental > Terrestrial > Soil > Wetlands > Peat... | reverse complement strand
GGAGCCACTCGCGCCGGCGGCGCGGCCCGCGTCGGCGCGCTCGACAAGCGACCAGCGCCCCGCACCCTCCGGCGGTCCGAGCTGCAATCGCCCCGGCCGCGGTCTCCGCCCCTCCGTAGGCCGCCGCCAGCGCAAAGCTCGTAGCGGCCCGAACGTATCGTTGGTGATCTCGCCGGCCCAGACCAGATCCCATAGCGCATCGAGCAGATCCCGATCGTGGGCACCCCCGGACGTACGTTGTAGGTCTCGATAGAACGAGGCGCCATGACCCGTCAGGCAGTCGCGGATGCGAGCGTGCAGCTCGCCCGCAGGAGCCTCCAGCTCGCTTACGGCAAGATCGCGCAGCGACTCGCGACCCGGCCGGTAGAGGACGATTCGCCCGTCGTCGCGACCGAGGCTCCCGCGGCCGACCCACGCCACTTCGCCCATGGCGCCGAGCTCGTCCAGCAGCCGGGGCTGGTAGCCGGGGATGCGAGCGGGCAGGACGTCACGCTCCAGGACGGAGGCCGGGATCGGCACGCCGGCCAGCTGATCGACGACCTCCGCTAGTCGCTCCAGAGCGGCTTCACCGCGCGGCGCGGCATCGCCCCGAAGCATGGCCGCACCTTCCTCGCCGACCGGGCCAACGCCCTGCCAGACAACCAGGAACCGCGCCAGGACGACCTGCTCGACTGGCTCGACCTCCTTGCGGAGCCGCGCCAGCGAGCGCCGCCGGAGCTGCCGCAGCACTTCCGGGTCGCACCACTCCCGCTCCGTGCCGCCCGGCCGGAACTCGCCGCGCAGGATCGTGCCCGCCTCCAGCAGTCTCGCGAGCGCCTCCTCGACCCGCGACACCGGCACGGCCCAACGGCGTGCCGGCTCCGGCGCGAGAAACGGCCCGTGGCTGCGAGCCCAGCGCGCCACGAGCCCGTCCAGCGCGGCCTCCACAGGAGCGAGGAACGCCGTCGGCACTCCCACCGGCAACGCGACTCCCATGGCATCGCGGTACCGGGCCGCATCCTCGATCGCGATCCAGCGTTGCTCCCCACCGATGCGGAGCAGGACGGCACGGCGCGAGCCCTCGAGCGTGGCCAGCCACTCGCCGGCGGCCGGCGATTCCACGATCCGGGCCGCGACCTCGTCGGCGGACATGTCGCCCAACCGGCGCAGCAGGTCGTGCAGCGCATCCACCGACCGAGCAGCTCTTGCGGGCACCAGCGCCTGGAGGGCGAGCTCCAGATCCGCCAGCGCCGCGGGGTCGATCAGGTCGCGCAGCTCCTCCTGGCCGAGCAGTTCGCGGAGCATCTCGCGATCGAGGGCCAGCGCGCCGGCACGACGCTCGGCCAGCGGCGTGTCGCCTTCGTACATGTAGGCTGCGAGATAGTCGAACAGCAGCGAGCCGGCGAAAGGCGAAGCCCCGACGGTCTCCACTTCCCGGATCTCGATGTCGCGCCGCGCCACTCCCCCGAGAACCTCGCGCAGGGCCGGCAGGTCGAAGAGGTCGGCCAGGCATTCGCGGTATGTCTCGACGATCATCGGGAACGAGCCGTAGCGACTTGCCACGGCCAGCAGCCCGGCCGATCGCTGACGCTGCTGCCACAGCGGCGTGCGCGATCCTGGCCGCCGCCGCGGCAGGAGCAAGGCCCGAGCGGCGTTCTCCCGGAACCGGGCCGCGAACATGGCCGACGTTCCCAGCCGGCCCACGACGAGGTCTTCGACCTCTTCGGCCGAGGGAAATAGCAGGTCGCGAAGGGAGCCGTCGTGACCGCCGGCCCCGTCGCCCCGGGTCTCGCCGGCGCCATCGGCCCATGGGCCACCGACCTCGCCTTCGGGCAGCCGGATCGCGATCCCGTCATCCGACCAGATCGTCTGGGCTCCAAGGCCGAGGCGCTCCTCGAGGCGCGATTCGATTGCCAGCGCCCAGGGTGCGTGGACCCGCCCGCCGAACGGCGTCAGCACCACGATCCGCCAGTCGCCAAGCTCGTCGCGGAACCGCTCGACGACGATCCGGCGGTCGGTCGGCAGCGAGCCGGCCATCTCGAGCTCCTCGGAGAGGTACCCCAGGACGTTCTGGGCCGCCAGCTCGTCGAGGTCGTGGTGCTCGAGGAGTCGTCGCCGCGCCCTGTCGCGGCCTCGCTGGCCGTGCGCCAGGTCGACCTCGAGCTCGCGCACGAACTCGCCAAGGGCGCGTCCCAGCTCGATCGGCCGACCGAGCTGGTCGCCATGCCAGAAAGGGATCTTGCCCGGCACGCCCGGGGCCGGCGAGACGACCACGCGGTCGGGCCTGATCTCCTCCACCCGCCAGCTCGTGGCACCGAGGGCGATGATCTCGCCCACGCGGCTTTCGTAGACCATCTCCTCGTCCAATTCGCCGACCCGCCGCCCCGGAGTCCCCGCCTCGCCCACAAGGAACACCGGGTACAGACCGCGGTCCGGAATCGTGCCGCCGCTCGTGATCGCCACGGTTCGCGCGTCGCGCCGTGCCTCGACCCGGCCCGTCTCGCGATCCCACACCACCCGTGCCTTCAGTCCCGCGAAGTCGTCGCTGGGATAGGCGCCGGCCAGCATCCCCAGGACGGCTTCGAAGGCGTCGCGCGTCAGGCTCTCGTACGTGGCCGCTCGCCGCACCGTCTCGAACAACTCGTCCACGTGCCATGGTTCGCGGACCGTCATCGCCACGATCTGCTGGGCGAGCACGTCGAGCGGATTGCGCGGCAACTTCGTCTCTTCGATTGCTCCATCGTGCATGCGCGCCGTCACGACCGCGGTCTCGAGCAGATCGCCGCGGTATTTCGGGAAGAAGACGCCGCGGCTGGGCTCGCCGACCTGGTGTCCGGCCCGCCCAATCCGCTGCAGGCCGCTGGCGACGCTCGCCGGGCTCTCGACCTGGATCACAAGGTCGACGGCGCCCATATCGATGCCGAGCTCCAACGAACTGGTGGCGACGATGGCCGGCAACCGACCCGCCTTGAGCGCCTCCTCGATCTGGACCCGCTGTTCGCGGGCCAACGAGCCGTGATGAGCGCGAACAAGCTCTTCACCGGCCAGCTCATTGAGGCTGCCGGCCAGGCGCTCGGCCAACCGGCGCGAGTTGCAGAAGACGATCGTGGAATGGTGCTCGCGGATCAGCTTGAGAATCTGCGGGTGGATCGAGGGCCAGATGCTCGTCCGCGCCTCCGGGCCCATTGCCGGGCCTGCGGGCTGTTCTTGCGCGGGCATCTCCGGCAGCTTGCTCATGTCCTCGACGGGGACGCGCACCGAAAGCTCCAGGGTCTTGCGGGAGCCGGCGTCGACGATCCGAACGTCGCGGCTCTCCCCTGCCCTGCCCGGACCGATGCCACCCAGGAAGCGGGCGATCGTCTCGACAGGCCGCTGCGTGGCCGAAAGTCCGATCCGCTGGGGCGGGCGAGCGGTCAGCTTCTCCAGCCGCTCCAGGCTCAGGGCGAGGTGGGCGCCGCGCTTCGAGCCCGCCAGAGCGTGGATCTCGTCGACGATCACGTGTTCGACGCCGCGCAGGATCTCGGCCGCCTGACTGGTCAGGATCAAATAGAGCGACTCGGGAGTGGTGATCAGGATGTCGGGCGGGTTGCGAACGAGGTGCCGCCGCTCCTCCGTGGGCGTGTCGCCGGTCCGGACGCCGACCTCAATCTGAGGCACCGACTCGCCCAGCCGTTCGGCCGCGAGGCGTATACCCGCCAGCGGGGCCCGCAGGTTGCGCTCCACGTCGTAGATGAGCGCCTTGAGCGGGGAGATGTAGAGGACACGGACGGCCGCCACTTTGGGCCGTGGCTCGCGAGCCAGCCGGTCCAGGCACCACAGGAAGGCCGCGAGGGTCTTGCCGCTGCCAGTGGGGGCGTGGATCAGGGTGTGCTTCCCGGCAGCGATGCTCGCCCAGCCCTGAGCCTGCGCCGGCGTGGGCGCCTCGAAGGCCGAGCGGAACCACTCCCCAACGGCGGGGCCGAATAGGGCCAGCGGATCGTCGCGCACCGGGCGCGGCTCAGTCGAGGCAGCCACGAGGCGCCCAGTATAGGTGGCGCGGCCGCATTAGACCATGCGTTCGATGCGATCGAACCGGCCGGCGAGGTGACGCCCAGGACCACCAGGCGGCGGCTCCAAGGGCGTGCCGCCGGTACGCCGCCGGTTTCTGCTCAATTCCACCCCCGGAAGCGCTACGTTGGCGATGTGGCCTCGATCCGGCTGTTGCTGCCGGTGGAGCGTGGGTTCCACGCTCGTCGCGCGGGACGCGGACGGGCCGCCAGGTCTGGCAACGGGCAAGCCCACATAGTGCTTCCCCCGACAGAGATGAGGGGAAACCAAGCCCGTTCCGCGGCGTAACGCTTCCCTGGATGGAGATGAGTGGAAACTGGACCCGGCCTGGGCTGGCACCCACGGCCGGCCCGAGCCACTCGGCGAAGGGCGGCCGCGTCCTGATGAGTCGGAGGTGTCGCGGCTTCCGGCGGTATCCTCGCCTGGGCCGAGTTGTACGACGTAGGCGATAAGATCCGCCTGACGGCAACCTTCAGCACCAGCACGAGGCAGAGCTTCATGACATCCAACCGTCGGGGCGGGCGCCCCTCTCCCGGTAGGAACGTGCCTCCTGTCGGCCGCCGCTCGGCCAGACAGCAACGTCTGGCGAATCGGGAAGCGAACCGGACCCTCGCTCGGGCCGGCACGGGCGGATCCCACGGCGCAGGCCCAAGGTTGCTGCTGGTATGGAGCCTCGCCTTCGTCGTGGTGGCCGTCGTTCTCGTGGGGGCCGCATTCGTCCTGTCCAACGGGAGCAGTTCCGACTTGACAACTCCCACGGTGCTCACACCGACCAACATCGCGTCGAGCGGTGGAACCCTGGGCAATGCGTCCGCGCCTGTCACGATCGACGTATACGGCGACTTCCGTTGCACCGCCTGCGCGACGTTCACGATCCGGGGGACCGAGTCCAGTCTGGTGGACACATACGTCGCCACCGGCAAGGCAAAGCTGGTATGGCACGACTACCTTCAAATCGACAAGAATCGGCGAGAGACCACTTCCCGCGATGCCGCGAACGCGGCCTGGTGCGCAGCCGATCAGGGCAAGTTCTGGGTCATGCACGACTGGCTCTTCGCCAACCAGTCGCCGTCAGAAAGCCCCTCCGCCTTTGCTCAGGCCCGACTGACCGCCATCGGCAAGGCCGCCGGCCTCGACATGTCGAAGTACCAGACTTGCCTCAATAATGGAACGCACAACGCGGCTATCGCCGCCGAAGATTCGCGCACACCGGCCCAGGTCACGGGGACCCCGGCGGTCTTCGTGAACAGCAAGTTCGTAGCCGGTGCGACTGCCAACTCCTGGCCGGGCTACGACCTGATCAAAGCCGCTATCGACGCGGCAAGCGCCTCGCCCACGCCGACCCCCTCGGCAAGCGCATCGGCAAGCGCATCGGCAAGCGCATCGGCAAGCGCATCGGCAAGCGCATCGGCAAGTTGAACGTGAATCGCCTGGCCGAGTTCTGGGCGAGAAACGGCCGCCGGTCTGACGAATTCGGCCTTGCGGTCGAAATGGGAGCGCTGTGGAAGCTGCCGGTCCTGGTGATTTGGGGGCTCGTCCCGGGAACCATCCTGGGTGTAGCGATGGCGTTCCTGTTCGTGCTCGTGAGGGCCGGCCGATGGCTTGCGCGTTCGGGATCCCCTGAAAGCATCGGTTGGGCGCCGGCGGTCGCGATCGGCGCCCTGGCTTCGGTCCTCCTCATCCTGCCGCTGGGGACGACGGGCTGTTATGCGCTCATCGGCCTCGGATTCATCGTCGTGATGGCGCGAAGGGCCCTCGGTTCGGTCGGCCGCTAGACACCGGGCGCAACTTGATGGCGGGCCTGCCACTGTCAATCCGACCTGAGGCCTGCGCCGGGCAAATAGAAACGGCGGGCCAGATCGGGACCCGCCGTTTCTACGTGCAGGAAGGAAAGGGGACGGAGCATCTCCCTGCCGATGCGTTCTGAGTTGCGACCTAGCCGAGGACGTACCTCACGGCCGGGAACCGCTGCGTGATGGCCAGCTTCTCGATGACGGTATCGAGGGCGTAGGCACCGGCGCCGACGAAGGCGATGGTCGCCGCGATCGCGCCGTACATGAACTGCTCGTTGAACGGGCCGTTCGCGAAGCTCCAGTTGGAGACGAACAGCAGCACCATGAGGACAGTGCACGCGACCGCGCTGAAGCGCGTGGCGAGACCGAGAATGAGGGTCGCACCGATGGCGATCTCGCCGAAGACAACGAGCGTGTCGAAGAGCGAAACCAGTCCGGGGTTGGCGGCGATTCCTGTCCAGATGCCCTGGGTCGGGTTGACTGGGGTTGTGCTGCCGAGCCACTGGCCGCCCGTGGCCTTGGCCAGGAAGCCGACAGATGTGAACACATGGCCGTTGGCCCACATGAAGAACTTGTCGAGGCCGGCGAAGAGCATCCCGAGCCCTAGTATGGCCCGCAGGAAGAAGATCCCACGATCCTTAGTCGCCACTTTGATCCCTGCACCTTTCACTTGGTCGGCCCGCGTACCGGTTGTCCCGGGGCGCCGGGCCCTTGAGTTCGATGCAACGAATGTAGAGCGGCTTACCGTTTTTCACGGCGTGCCATACGTCCCGAAGGCCCGGTCCGGTTGGACCATTCGAACACTTTGGTAATCAGTGTTGGGTATTGGGGGGCGTCTGTCCAAGGTGGCGCCGGGGAGTGGCGCCTCACGGGGGCGTGGTGGTCTCGGTCAGTGCCCCGCCACCCAGCCCTCGACGCGCTCGAACAGACCGGCCGGCGAGGCCGGCGGCACGCGCCCGGCGGCGCGGGCATCAGGGTCGGTCGCCGCGATCTCGGCCGGGACGGCGATGGCCGACATCCCGGCGCCACGGAAGAGCCGCTCGCCAACCTCGCGGCGCAACGCGCCAGGGAGTGGCTCCGCGACATCGCGCTCGGCGACGGTGCGGAGCGCGACGAGAGCGCGGCCTCGTCGATCGGACTCCCCCATCAGCGCGCGCAGCATGGACGCCGCCAACCCGCCGCGCCGCCACTCCGGAGCAACGCCCAGCGCCACGAGCTGGTCCACGTCGTCGAGCGCGGTGGGCGCCGCAAGCGCGACGCCGACGAGCCACTCCCCGGCGACGGCGCCCACGGCCACGGACCCGTCGCTCAGGGCTGCAGCCAGCAACGCATGGGCATGGGTCGGTTGGGCCGGGGCCACGACCCCTGAGGCGAGCTTCAGCCGGTCCAGCACTTCACTCGTCAGCGGCGCGACCAGTGTCGCGACTGCTCCCGCGGCCGGCGAACCGATCGAGGCGCCTGCTGATGCGCCTTCCGGGCGCCACCAGCCCCGCTCCTCCGCGACCCGGAGCAGCGCCGGCACCGTAAGCATTCGAACGAGTTCGACTGTTCGAGCATCCAAATCGGCCGCCGTCGGGCTTGTCGATCGGGCTGACAGGACGCCAGGATCGTCATCGAACGTCTCCGGCAACGGCGCGCTTTCCCAGCGGGCAGCGTCGCTTTCCCACCGGGCCCGCCAGCTTTCGGGGAGCTTCCGCGGTGCCTCCCGATGGGCACCGGCGAGCCAGGTCAGTGCCCAAGCCCTCGGCACGACGCGGTATGCCGAGTAGCCGCCGCCACCCGTTGCGAGCCATCGTCCCGCGGCGTACCGGTGCGCCATCCGATCGACGAGCCGGGCCGCCTCGCCCATCGCCGTCGTGGTGAGGGCGAGATGGGCCAGCGGGTCCCAGACGTGCCCGTCGGCGCCGTGCTGGCTGACGATCAGGTCCGGCCCAAAGGCGGCCGCGAGCGACGGCACCACGGCTCGCACTGCTGCCAGCCATGCCTCTGGTCCGGTCAGGGGCTCGAGTGGCACGTTGACCGACGTCCCGGCGGCAGTCCCCTCCCCCAGCTCATCCACGAAGCCGGTCCCGGGGAAGAGCGAGCGACCCGTCTCGTGGAAGGAGACCGTCAATACGCCGGGGTCGCGCGCGTGGAGTGCCTGAACTCCGTCGCCGTGATGGACGTCGAGGTCCACGTACAGGATCCGCAAGCCCGCCGACCTGGCGCGGGCGATGGCCAGAGCCACGTCGTTGTAGATGCAAAAGCCACTCGCCCGCGCCCGCATGGCGTGGTGGAGGCCACCGCCGGGATGGTAGGCGTGCTCGACTTCGCCGAGCAGGATCGCCTCGACCGCTCGGATCGAGCCCCCGGCAACCGAGGCCGCAGCCTCGTGCATCCCGGCAAACGCGGGATCGTCGCCCGGCCCGATACCCGCCTCGGACTCGAGATCGGGATCGGCCGAGAAGCGGCGGACAGCCGCCACATACCCGGGCGCGTGCAGCCATTCGAGCTCTTCGTCCGCGGCCGGCTCGGGCGCCAGCCCTGGTTCGGCGCCGACGGCGCGCAGCAGTTCGATCCCGGGCCCGAAACGCCTGGGGCTGAGCGGGTGGCTCGGACCGAAGTCGTACCCGAGCGATCGCGGCCCAAAGATCAGGAGTGGTCCGTCAGTGTTTCCCACGAGCCAATCATGGCGCAGCGGTCGGGCCGCGTCCTTGGACAACTGGTCTGGGCCGGCCCGTGGACGCCGGTCCAGGCTGGGTTCCGTTTCCGCTCATCTCTTTCCCGGGAAGCGTTATGCCGGGGAACGGGCTCGTTTTCCCCTTATCTCTATCCCGGGAAGCACTACGTGGCGCTTGCCCGTTGCAGACCGGGCCGCGACGTCCGGACCCCTGCGCGACGAGCGTGAGATCTACGCTCCAACGGCAGCACTGGCCGGATCGAGGCCACCTCGCCGACGTAGTGCTTCCGGGGGTGGAGTTGAGCGGAAACCGGTGTCGTTCGCGGGCTCGCGGGCCGGCGGTGTCCACGGGCCGGCGGTGTCCACGGGCCGGCGGTGCCCACGGGCCGGCGGTGCCCACGGGCCGGCGGTGCTCGCGGGCCGGCGGTGCTCGCGGGCCGGCGGACCGACAAAGCGCACGGTCGGCCGGCAAACGACCAACGACGCCCAACGGCTGGCAGCCGGCCCGCGTGTGCGGTTACGCTGCCGTCGTGAGCACGAGCCAGACCACGTTCCTGATCCGCCGCATCCGACCCGAGGAGTACGCGCCGCTCGGCGAGCTCACCGTTACCGCATACCACTCGCTCTCGGACATGATGCCGCACCAGGCGATCTACGACGAGCGGCTCCGGGACGTGGCGACCCGTGCCCGGACCTCGTGCGTGCTGGTGGCCACTTCCCTCGCCGGAGAGCTGCTCGGCGGCGTGACGTACGTGAGCGGCCCCGACGATCCCTACTCGGAGGAGCTGCGCGAGGGCGACGCGGGGATGCGGATGCTGGCCGTGGATCCGGCAGGCCACAGCCGCGGTGTCGGCCGCGCTCTCACTGTGGCATGCATCGAGCGCGCCCGAGCCGCCGGCCGGCGCCGCATCGTGCTCCACACCGGTGACTGGATGCCCGTGGCAAAGCATCTCTACGAATCGCTCGGCTTCGAGCGCGAGCGCGCCATCGACTTCTCGCCCGCACCGGGAATCAGCCTGATCGGCTACGCGCTCGACCTTGCCGACTAGCCCGCACGACCCCTTGACGTCGTCCGCCGTGGTACCTAGAGTGTCTATGTAGTCGCGGCGGCCCGGGCGCGAGGCGCGGATCGTGGCGGCAACGGCGACTGCGGTGGAGAGCGGCGGGACGAGAGGGCAAGCGACGATGGCGCGTCAGTCGGATGGACAGGAGCTTCGGGCGCTCGTGCTCGGCATCCTCGCCCACCGCGAGGCGTACGGGTATGAAGTTGCCGCCGAACTCCGCGCCGCCGATGGGCTCGACTTGCCGGAAGGGTCCGTGTACCCGGCGTTGCGACGGCTCGAGCACGACGGGCTCGCTTCCGGTCACTGGGTCGAGATCGGCGCGGACGTGCCCCGTCGCCGCTACTACATGCTCACGCCGAAGGGGCTGGCGGAATTCGCGCGCCAGCAGCCGGTGCCTCGACCCGCGCCCCGCCGACTCAGGGAAGTCCGGCCGTGAGGCCGCCTACCCCGGCGGAGCGCCTCCGTAGCCATGTCGACCGCATCCTCGACCGGGCATCCGTGCGGGGAGGCGATCGCGAGGACCTCGTCGAAGAGTTGTACGGTCATCTCTGGCAGCGCTGGCAGGACGGGATGACCGCCGGCCTCTCCACCGATGCGGCCGCGGACGCAGCCATCTCGGGTTTCGGCGAGGCGAGCCGCCTCGGCCAGGACATGACATCGGCCTACCACTCGCGCCTCTATGCGAGCACGATCGGCGTCCTGCTGCCGACAGTGTTGGGCGTGGACGACAAGCCATACGGTTATGGCCGGGCACGGGCGTTGCTATTCCTGACCGGCTTGTTCGCGGTGGTGGGCGGCGTCGTGTATTTGAACGCCCAGACGCCGTTCCGACTGCTCGTTGGCGCAGCGGCGATCGCGATGGCGTTCTGCATGACCGTTCTCGCTTACCGTGCCTTCGCGCGAGGTCAGCGGTGGGCGCTCGTATACGTGCAAGTCCTTGGAATCGGCTTCGTCGCGGAGGGAGTCCTTGAGTTCCTGTTGAAGCCGGTCACGATCTCTTTCCTCGGCATCGTGTCGATCTTCGTCCTGATGGCAGCCTTCGACCCGAAACTGGGGAGTTGGGTCTCCGCTTCTCGCCGCACGGGAAAGGTGCTCGGCGTGGTCATCGCCGCATCCGTCCTGCTGTACTCCGTTCCGCTGGCGGTCGTGGCCATGCCCGACCCCACGCAAGCGTCGCCGGCCGACCTGTCGATCATGGTTCGGGTCGATTGCACGCAGACCGGAGGCCTGGTCACCAGCGGCACGGTGACTGCCACCATCCGATGGGCGCGAACGGACTTCCTGCCCTATGGGCTGCGGCCCGCCATGAGCCAGACCGACGAACTCGGCGCCTCATCGACCTCGATTCTCGCATTCGACCCCGGCCCCAACGGCACGCCCTTCCCGCACAATCTGGAGGGTGGCGTGGTCGGTACGACCTTCACGCTCGTGGATGCGGAAACCAGGCGAAACGCCGATGCCGGCGTAACCATGAAGTCGTGGTCCGCCTTCTTCGACGTAGGGGCCTTCTACAAGGGGATCGATCCCGGGACGATCCAGGCCAACCACACCTACGTCGCCTCGTTCGGCTTCATTTCCGCACACTCCGGCGGCCTGCCGGACGATCCCGTCTTCCGGATACGCTACGACCACCAGGGCCGCTGGGGAGTGCAGGCATACGCGACGTGTACTCAGCCGGGAGTCGGGCAACCCGTCACGACGCCGGACCCGCCCACGTTCCCGGCTCCATGAGCGATCACGCGGGCGGCGAGCACACCGGAGGCGAGCCGGCCCAGCGACCGACTGGAGTGCCGCATCTGTCGCGTGGCGACTTCGGACTCCTGATCCTGGGGCTCATCTCCAGGCGCGAGATGTACGGTTACGAGATCGTGGCCGAGCTGCGCGCCACCACACAGGGCGCCATCGACCTGCCGGAGGGAACGGTGTACCCGGCGCTTCGGCGATTGGAGCGGGACGGGATCGTCGAGGGCCATTGGGTCGAAGTCGGTGCCGGCGCGCCGCGGCGCCGCTACTACCGGCTGACGCTCAAGGGAGAGCACGCCCTCGCCGATGGGCGAGAGGAATGGCGGCAGTTCAAGGCCGCCGCAGAGTCGCTACTCGGACCCGTTTAGTCGATCTCGCGCAAGGTCGAGGCCATCGGCGCCGCGGCCGGCGTCGACTCGGTCGGTGCCGCATTCCGGCCTCCGCCGGCCCACGGCACGCGGCCCCGAAGAACCGCCACGGCCGCTACAGCCGACGAGCCGAAGGCCAAGGCGCCATTCATGACCAGCGCCGCCGGCGTTCCCCACAGGCCACCGACGCCGCCCGTCAACCCGTTGCCGATCGGCGTCGAGCCCGCGAACACGGTGGTGTAAACGCTCATGACGCGGCCCCTGAGCGCCCCCGGCACGGTGATCTGGATCAGGGAGTTGGCGCTGATCGCCGTCGCGATCGCTCCCAGGCCGGCGAAATAGACCGCTGCCAGCGCCACCGGGTACGAGCTGGTTGCGGCAAGAACGAACTCCGCCAACCCGAGCACCATCCCGCCGCCGACGAGTATCCGGAGCCGCGGCCGCTGGAGCATCGCGACCGACAGCGCGGCCGTAAGGGCCCCGGCTCCCATCGAGGCATACAGCACCCCCGCGCCGGCCGGACCCACATTGAGGACCCCGGCGGCCATGACCGGCAGGATGACGTTGAAGTTCATGCCGAAGGTGGAGACGAACCCGATCACGCCGATGGCCAGCAACACGACCGGCGTGCGCCAGACGTATCGCAGGCCCTCGCCCAGACCCTTACGAATCGCCGCGACGCTCCTGGGCATCGCCAGACGATCGGCCGGCCTCAACTCCTGGCTGCGCATGGCGAGCAGCCCGATCACGACGGCCCCGTAGCTGAGCCCGTTGAAGATGAAGCACAGCGCCGTTCCAAAGAGGAGGATCAGAGCCCCGCCGATGGCCGGCCCAACGATACGGGCGCCATTGAAGACCGCCGAATTGAGGGCGACGGCGTTGGCCACGTCGTCGGTGCCGACCATCTCCACGACGAAGGACTGGCGCGCGGGCATGTCCACTGCATTCACCAGGCCCAGCAGGAAGGCCAGGACGAAAACATGCCACACGGCGATGACGTGGAAGTAGTCGAGCCCACCCAGGGCCAGGGCCAGCAATCCTGCGGCTATCTGGGTTGCTATCACCGTCTTGCGCTTTGGCCAGACGTCGGCAACGATCCCGCCGAAGAGGCCCAGCACCATGACCGGCAGGAATTGCGTCGCGCCCACCAGGCCGAGATAGACCACGCCCTGGTTCCCCCACCCGACCAGCTCTCCAATAAGCCAAGCCAATGCCAGGCTCTGCATCCACGTGCCGGTGACGGAGATCAACTGACCGAAGAAGAAGAGACGGAAGTTGCGGTGGCGCAGGGCTCGACCCGCCGCAAAGAAGCGCACCCGCCCGCCGGTCGTCATGGCGTGACCTCGCGCTCGACGATCTTGGCAGCGGTCCTGGCGCGCCGGGTCTCGGTCTCGTCGACCATCGCCTGCAGGCGGCCGATCTTGCGCTGCAAGGTCTCGATCTGGCGGTCGAAGCTGGCCACCCGCTCGTGCAGGATTCGCTTGCGCTCGGCGGGATCGGTCGTGGCATGGAAGGCGGCGTGTCCGCGCTCGCGGGCGGCCTCGTCCTCCAGCAGCTGGGCGATCTCCGCCAGCGAGAAGCCGGCATCGTCGCGCAGGCCCTTGATGAAGCGCAGCCGCTCGAGGTCCGTCGGGTCGTAGAGCCGGTAGTCGCCCTCGGATCTGGCGGCAGGGCGCAGCAGCCCCATCTCCTCGTAGTAGCGCACCGACCGGGCGGTCAAGCCCACTTCGGCCGCCGCTTCCTGGATCCGCAGCAATCGAGCCGGCGGCGCCTCAGGCTCGCGTGTCTCCGTCATGCCGGAATCGTACCCCAACCTTCCCGTTTACGTGAAAGTTAGGGGCGCGGGGCGGCGGGACGGCGGGGCGGCGGGGCGGCGGGGCAACCTCACCGGACTGACCGCGAAATCGCGTAAACGCCGCCGCCCGCCTGTGCGTTGATATGGCAGCAACAGCAGCCAGAGGACGACGCCGCAGGTGAACGAAAACGACGATGGGACGATCGAGGGCTTCGAGGCTTTCTACGCCCGTTCGCTCGACCCCGTCTTTCGAGCAGTCCTTCTCGCGACTCGCCATTGCCAGCAAGCCGAGGATGCCGTTCACGAGGCGTTTGGTCGCGCCCTCGAGCAGTGGGACGTCGTCGGACGGCATCCGAACCCTGTTGCCTGGACGATCCGGGTGGCCCTCAACGTCCACAACTCGAGCTGGCGGATCTGGCGCCACGAACAGCCCGAACCGCCTGAAGTCGCCGTCCGCGACGAGCTACCGATCGATCCGTTCCTGCTTCGAACGGTCTGGAGGCTGCCCCGCCGGCAGCGACAGGTGGTCGCGTTGAGGGTCCTGGCGGACCTGAGCGCCGAGCAGACCGCGGCTGCCCTCGGGATCAGCGAGGGGGCCGTAGGAGCGCACCTTCATCGAGCGCTGGAGAAGTTGCGGGAGAACCTCGCCGCGACAGACTACGCGGAGGCCCAAGGATGAACGACGAGCAACTCACCGCGGAGATCAAGCGGGCGTTTGGACGATATCGGGCGACACCTGTGAGTCTCCCGGACCTGAAGACGAGCGGGCATCCGTCTCGAGCATGGCTGCGCCGGCCTGCGGTAGTGCGCTTGAGCGCGGGCGCGGTGGTGGTGGCCGTTTGTCTGGCGGTCGCGGCCAATGTGCTTGGGCCGTTCGCGCCGGGCTCGCCGCCGACTTCGGTCTTCGCCTCCTGGCGCCGAGTGCCCACCTCGCCGGATCCGGCGATGGCGAGCTGGGCCTCGAGCCATTGCTCCGACACGAAGCTGCCCCTCCTCATCCAGGACCAGCGCGGGACTGCCAGCCTGTTCGTGTTCCAGGAGGGCTCGACCTTCCTGGACTGCATCGTCTGGACGATCGACACGCCGACCGAGAAGGGCTGGTTCTCGGCTTCCAGCACGGGCGACTTCGAGAACACAGCGAACCCGATCGATCTGTGGTCGGAACTGGGAATCTCCGTCGCCGCGAACGGTTCGGTCGAGACTGCGGTCGGTCGCGCTCCGGGCGCGGCGTCGGTGCTGGTCGTAACGGCGGAGGGCGCGGAGATCCAGGCGTCGGTCCGAGACGGGACCTTTGCGGCGTGGTGGCCTTCAGATGGAATCCGGGTCGCCGGCGTCCGCGAGATTCGGTCCTATGACGCGAGAGGCGCTCTTGTCGGCGACCTCCACATTCCGCAGTCGAGCGGTTCGCCGTGGGTTTTGGGAACGCCGGAACCGACTCCCAGCGGGCCGCCGGTGCCTGCTGGGAGCTAGGATTCCGGCTCGGGTCCCCGGTTGCCGGCCGGCCGGATGGCCGGGTTGCCGCCGGCCGATGCGCAGTGACACCCTAGCTGTCACTGGGACCTGCCAGAATTCGGGCATGGAAACCGCTAGGCTGGTCCCGCTCCACTCGCAGGCAAATCGGCCGACGGTAGTCAGAGTCGAGGCGGATCGGCTGGTAGTCGAGCACCTCGTCCTGGACGACCATGCCCTGGCAGCCTTCGTGGCCGATCGGCCGGCTGAGGAACGCGCAGTCCTGCTGGAGCGCGCCCTGCGGGTCGGTCTCACGGCCATCCAGAGCGTCGGCGTCACCGTCAACGTGGACGCGGTCCGGGCGGAGTTCCAGGGGTTGCTCGCGCAGACCAACGCCGCGAACGAACGCGCCGCCACCGCTCTCGACCAGATCC
>Ga0209638_1001422_pt1 | contig 15333 bp, 13 predicted proteins | sample BarGraNGADG00211_FD_184490 | JGI IMG/M metagenome (GOLD analysis project Ga0209638, IMG submission 184490) | Arctic peat soil microbial communities from Barrow, Alaska - Barrow Graham LP Ref core NGADG0002-211 (SPAdes) (version 2) | ecosystem: Environmental > Terrestrial > Soil > Wetlands > Peat... | reverse complement strand
GCCCCCGCCTGCTCGGCCCCCGCCTGCTCGGCCCCCGCCTGCTCGGCCCCCGCCTGCTCGGCCCCCGCCTGCTCGGCTTCCGTTGGTTCGGCGGGTTCCGCGGGTTCAGGCGACGGTCGCCCGCCCGAGTCGCCGGGCGTCGCGTCGACTGCCGCCAGCACCGGGCCTGCCGAAGCGGCCGGCAGCGCACGGGTGCCCTGGCCGAGCAGGTCCGGCGGAGCGGACTCCCAGCGCTGTCGCGCCTCCTGCGGCAGAGCCGCCAGCGCCGTCCGGACGGCATTCACAGCCCGATCCAGCTTCGAGCGAGAGACGCGTTGTAGGCCGCCTTCCCGGTCCAGCACGTCGGCGAGCGCTTCGAGAGGCTCCTCGGAGCCACGCTTCAGCTCGATCTCCAGCTCTTCGAAATGGTCGAGCTCGCGATCGTGACTCTCCACGGTGACTTCGTCGACGCTCAATTCCACCCGGGTGTTGGCCGCTTCGAAGCGGCGCACACGCCGCAGCTGACGGAGCGTCAGCAGCTCGATCAGCGGCTCGTCTCCGCACAGTTCGAGGATGACGGAGCGCGCCTGGGAAGCGGGCCAGGCCGTCGGCGGGTGGGCGGCATTCGCCGGTCCCTCGAGCTCCTCTCGCCTGTGCAGCCGGCCGCTAGCCGGCGTATGCGTCTTGAGGCAGACGCGGGTGCCGTGTGACGTGCGCCGGAGTCGCGCGGCGAAGCCGGCGCGAGCGAGCGTCCAATCTCGGGAATCGACGTAGCGGTCCTCGAGCTGGACCGAGCCGACCTGGCCTGCCGGCTTGAACGGGCCTATCTCCGGCGCGACGAGATACCGATCCGCGCTTCCGACGGCCTGGACTTCGTACTTCAGCTCGACTTCGATCTTGTGACCCGATGCCATCCTCGACTCGCCTTCCAGGCTGCGCACCTATATCCGAACTCGCGGCTCACGCCGGCCGCCTGGTAGACGTTATGCCCGGGGGTCGAGGGAGCCCGTCCCGGCGTGAGGTCGTCGCGGCGCAACCGCCTTCGTCGCCGACTCGAGCGCAATCGTCTGGAGCGCCTCGAATGTGTCCAGCGTGCCCGGCGCCCCGTTCAGTTCCTCTGTCCGGCGATACGCACCGTCGGGGCCGAGTTGCCAGGACCGCCGATCGTCGGCGAGCATGACCTCCAGGACGCGCTTGATCCGATCCTGGGCCTCCAGATCCTCGACGGGAACGACGGCTTCGACCCGCCGGTCCAGGTTGCGCTCCATCAGGTCCGCCGAGCCGATGTACCACTCCGGGCGGTCGTCGTTTCCGAAGTGGAAGACCCGGGAGTGCTCGAGATATTGCCCGACGATCGAGCGCACGCGGATGCCCTCGCTCGTCCCGTCCAGGCCCGGCCAGAGCGAGCAGATGCCGCGAATGATCAGGTCGATACGGACGCCGGCCTGTGAGGCGGCATACAGGGCCGCGACGCATGCCGGATCAACCAGCGAGTTGAGCTTGAGAATGATCCTGGCGGGTCGACCGGCTCGGGCGTGGTCCGTCTCGCGCCCGATCATGTCCAGGATCCAGTTGCGCAGGTTCATCGGTGCCACGATCAACCGCCGGAAATCCTGCTGGCGCGAGAGTCCGGTCAGCACGTTGAAGAGGTCGCTGACGTCGGCCCCGAGCTCCGGGCGGCAGGAGAGCAGGCCGAAGTCCGTGTAGAGCCGCGCCGTCCCCGAGTTGTAGTTCCCGGTTCCGATGTGGACGTAGCGGCGCAGATTGGAACCCTCGCGCCGGACGATGAGCGACGTCTTCGAGTGCGTCTTGAGCCCCACCAGGCCGTATACGACGTGGGCGCCGGCCTGCTCGAGTTTGCGCGCCCAGCCGATGTTCGCTTCTTCGTCGAAGCGGGCCTTGATCTCGACCAGGACCACGACCTGCTTGCCCCGTTCCGCGGCGGAGATCAGGTCACGCACGATCGGCGAGTCGCCGCTGGTGCGATACAAGGTCATCTTGATGGAGAGGACTTCCGGATCGGCCGCGGCCTGGGCGATGAACTGCTGGGTCGAGGCGGCGAAACTCTCATAAGGGTGGTGCACCAGCAGGTCGCCGGCGCGGATCGCGGCGAAGAGATCGGCCGGCTCGTCCTCGTCGGGGGGCAGCAGCCGCGGTGGCAACACCGGAGTGTACGGCGGCAGCTTGAGGTCGGGCCGGTCCAGCCCGGCGATTTCCCAGAGGCTGGTGTGATCGAGCATGCTGCCGATCTCGTAGCCGTCGTCGGGGCTCACACCTACGCCGCGCTCGAGCACCTGGCGCATGGCGGCGGGCATCGCCTCGTCCACCTCGAGCCTCACGGCCTCGCCGAAGCGCCGGCGCCGCAACTCCTCCTGGATGGCCAGCAGCAGGTCGTCGGCTTCGTCTTCCTCGATCTCCAGATCGGCGTTGCGCGTGACTCGGAAGAGGTGGGTTTCGAGGATCGTCATGCCTGAGAAGAGCAGGTCCAGATTGGCGGCGATCACCTGCTCGAGCAGGACGAAGGTGCTCGGCCCGATCGGGACGAAGCGGGGCAGGATGGGCGGCACCTTCACCCTGGCGAAGCGGTCGGGTCCGCCGTCCGGGTTCTCCATCCGGATGGCGATCGATAGACTGAGCGTGCTGATATACGGGAACGGGTGGCCCGGGTCCACGGCGAGCGGCGTCAGGACCGGATACATGTCGCTCATGAACCGCTCACGCAGCTCGGCGTGGTGCTCCGGGACGTCGGCATAGTGGACGATAGAGATCCCGGCTTCGCCCAAAGCCTCGCAGACGCCATCGAAGATGCGGCGCTGCTCGACGAGCAGTTCCCTGAAGCGCTGCCGAATGTCAGTCAGCTGTTCGGCCGCGGAACGCTCTCCGGGGGAGTTGGGCACAGCCCGCGCCCGGGCCTGTTCCATCAGGCCGGCGACTCGGATCTGGAAGAACTCGTCCATGTTGCTGGCGAAGATGGCCAGGAACTTGACGCGTTCGAGGAGCGGGTTGCGGGCGTCCGACGCCTCGTGGAGCACGCGGCGCTGGAACTCCAGCGAGCTCAATTCGCGGTTGATATACGGAAAATCCGGGCCCGCCTCGAACCCGGTTGGGATCGGCCTCGGGGTGCTGCTCCGATCGATAGCCGTCACGTCAGTCCCGTACGCTTCGTTGCGCCTGCCGCCAGCCGCGGAATGTATCGGCCCATTCTGCCTCTCTTGCGATTTAGCGCAAGCACAAGCCGCCGGGAGCCCCGCGGCTGTTGGCATGGTTCTGCCTATCGATACGGGTAGTCGCCCTCGGCTCGATAGCGTCGCTGGCCGGTGGCCCTATCGACCCAAACCCGCATGACGTGGCCGCTGGCGGGGTCGCTGAAGAGCTCGCCGGTCGGCTGGAATCGAGGCTCGAGCCAACCGTTCTCGCCGCCGCCGGGTCCCGGGCTCAGGCCCGCCTTCTCTGCGACTTCGGAGCGGTACCTGTTCCGCTGGAGGATGGCCAGGACCATGGCGCCGGCCCCCAACAGGATCGGCAGCAGGCCCGACGCCGCCCCGGGCCCGCCCACGGACATCGCGGCCAGGCCGCCGAGGCACAGGAGTACTCCGAAGGCGAAGGCCAGCATTCGTATCGAGTCGTGCAGCATTGCGGTCCCTCAGTCGATCCCAGGCGCCCAGGGCATCACTTGAGCTTCCAGTACCTCCGCTCGCCCGTCTTCGGGTCCACGTAGACTCGGACCACCTCATCGCCGCCGGGGGCGCGGAAGATCTCGTCCGTCGGCTCGAAGCGAGGATTTCGGCGCCCATCTGCCTGCCGGGCCCGCTGAGCCGAGACAAAGCCCAGCGTCGTCAGCGCGAGGAGCGCCAGCAGGAGCAGCGCCAGCAAGCCCGTGACGCCAAGAAGTTGGCTGCCGGCCACGAGTGCCAGAGCGGCGACGGCCCAGGCTATCCAGGTATAGACGTCCGGCATCTCCGAAGCTCCGGTTGCGGCGCCGCCCGCAGACCCTGCGCAGCGGCGCCGGCCATTTCAGTTCGCCTCGGTTGATCGCTATTCGCCGACCGGTGCGCCGGCTCCGGCATCGGGCACGACCACCACAGCCGTGCCGTAGGCCACGATCTCGGACATCGTATTGCCGATCTCCGAGGAGTCGAATCTCATCGACAGGACCGCATTGGCCCCCATGAGGGTCGCGTTCTGAACCATCCTGTCGAGGGCCTGCCTGCGCGTGTCCTCCAGGAGCGAGGTGTATTCGTGGATCTCGCCGCCCACGAGCGACCGCAGCCCGGCGGCGAAGTTGCCGGCAAAGCCGCGGCTCCGTACTACGAGGCCGAAGACCTGGCCCTTCGCTTCGGTGACCTGGTAGCCCGCGAGGTAGGGGGTTGTGGCGACGATCATCTGGTCTCCTTCGGTGAGTGGCTATGGCCGGTCGGCCCAGCGAAACCCGGCCGACGTCGGCAGTTTCGAGATGCTAAGGCGTGGTCGCTCGCCGTTCGGCGCATTCCGTGCAGGGACAATGGGCGCGCAGCGCCTCGAACGTGTAGTAACCCGTGTCGTGCCCGTCGGCCCAGGTCGGGGCAATCGCATACTGCCCCACCAGTCTGGCCGTTACCAGCTGGGTCTGCTCCGGCGTGAGCGTCGGATTCGTATCGAGCCAGCCGGGTCTCCCGGCTTCGCCCTGGCAGAAAGCGCACGGGCAGAGGAGGCGCAGCGTCAACGTGTCGAACGCGCTGCGATGGCCGTCCGCCCATTCGACGGTCAGCCGGCCGAGCTCTCGTTCGGCGTTGATGCTGACGGGCTGATTTGCGGGACTCTGGCTCATGCCTCATTCTAGAGTCGGCGTCGGGGCGGGCGCCCACAAGCGTGACAACTGAGCAGCGGACCCGGCTCGATTTCTCGTGGGTTGCCATGAATACCTCCGCCCCCCAGCGCGAGCCTTCGCGCTTTGGCTCCGAGCGCGTCCGTCCGCGCTCCGCCGGCCCTCCGTTCGGGCTGTCCGGTCCGCCAGCTCAGCTAACGGCCGACTCTGTGCTGCAGCAACTCGGCACGGATGCGTCCGTGGGCCTTACACCAGAACAGACTTCGTCACGACTCGCCGAGTTCGGTCCAAATGAGCTCGAGCACGTCCGAAAGACGTCTCTCGCGCGGCTATTCTGGGACGGCGCCCGAGAGCCTTTCGTCGTGCTGCTCTTCGTCGCGGGCTGCCTGGCTATCGCCCTCAACGAGGTCCGCGACGGACTCCTGGTCCTGGTGATCCTGGCACCCATCGTCGGCGCCGGGGTGCTGACGGAGTATCGAGGCGAGAAAGCTCTCGAAGCCCTGCGAGAGGCAGCGGCACCGTCAGCACGAGTCAGAAGGGGCGGCCAGGTCGAGGACATTCCGACTCAGGAGCTCGTCCCCGGAGATCTCGTGCTGCTCCGGACCGGCGATGTCGTGCCGGCCGACCTGCGGCTGGTGCGCGCCGAGGCCCTGGCCTTCGATCGGAGCGTTCTCACGGGCGAGTCGCTTCCCGAACAGGCGTCCACCGAACCCGATCCGGACGGCGCGGCGCTGGCCGACTGCCACGCGATCGCATACGGCGGTACTGCGGTCGTTGGGGGGCGTGGCGAGGGCGTGGTCGTCGCGACCGGGCTTTCGACCGAATTCGGCCGCATCTCGGCCGCTCTCGGCAAGCGCGAACGCCGCCGCTCACCGCTGCAGCGCGAGCTGGACCGGCTGGTCCGAATCCTCCTCGTCGTGGCGATTGGGCTGATCGCCATCGTCGTCGGCCTCGGCTTCCTGAGGGGCAACGAGGCCGGAAAGAACGTCCTTGCCGGCGTCTCTGCGGCGATCGCGGCTATCCCCGAAGAGCCGCCCGCCCTGGTCGCCGTGATCTTGGGGCTCGGCGCCTACCGGCTACTGAAGATGAAGGTGCTCGTCAGGCGCCTGTCGGCGCAGGAAACGCTTGGCTCCGTGGATCTGATCGTCACCGACAAGACCGGTACGCTCACGGAGAACCGGCTTGCACTCGCGGCGATCCGGACCCCAGCCGGCGTCGTGGAAGACGGCGCGCGCCTCGCTGAGCTGGCAACGCTGGCCGTGCGAGCCGAAGAGGACGCCTGGAGCGTCGCGACGGGCAGCAAGCCCGGATCCTTCAGCCGATCGCTCTTCAGCTTCCTTTCGGAGCAGTCCATCGTTCTGGACCTCGACCCGGCCGACCTGCTGGACGCCGACCCGGTTAGCGACGACCGGCCGTACTCGCGAACCCGCGCCAGAACGAACGGGCCTGCTGGGGAGCCGGCGATCGAGGAACTGGCGCTGGGCGCGCCGGAGGCGATTCTGGCCCTGTGCGAGTCGTTGCCGGCGGCCGAGCGCGAAGCCTGGCACGTTCTCGTCGAGAGCGGCGCCGAAGCCGGAGAGCGGCTTCTGTTGCTGGCCCGGTGCCTTGACGGGGAGGGCTGGCTGCCGCTCGGCGTGCTGGCTTTCGCCGACCGGATCCGAGCCGGAATTCGCGAAGCCATGGCCCTTGCGGTAGCGGCCGGGATACAGCCGCTCGTCGTCACCGGCGATCACCCGACCACGGCGGCGGCGATTGCCGCCGAAGCCGGGCTGCCCAACGAGCGGGTCGTCACCGGCGCCGAACTGGCCACCTGGGCCGAAGCCAGGCTCGAGGCGGAACTGCCGACCCTCAACATCGTCGCTCGGGCGATCCCCGAACAAAAGCTGCGCATCGTGGACGCGGCGCGCAGGTCGGGTCGAACCGTTGCCGTCACCGGCGACGGTGTCAACGACGCCCCGGCCTTGCACCACGCCGACGTCGCCGTCGCGATGGGGAGTGGCACGGCCGTCGCTCGCGAGACTTCCGACCTGGTTCTGGGCGACGACTCCTTCGTAACCCTCATGCACGGGTTGCGCGAGGGGCGCCGGTTGGTGGCCAACGTCCAGAAGGGTCTCGTCTTCCTGATCTCGACCCATGTCGCAATGCTTGGCTTCATCCTCATCGCGACGATTGCCGGCTTCAGCCAGCCTCTCCTGCCGATCCAGATCCTGTGGCTCGAAGTCTTCATCGACATGCTGACGGCGGTCTCTTTCGAGGGCGAGGCGGAAGAGCCGGGTGCGATGCAGCGCCCGCCGAGGCCCAGGACGAGACCTCTCCTGGATACGGGCATCCTGCTGCGAATCTGCCTCGCCGGCGGGTTCAGCGCTTTTGCGGCGCTGGCCCTGATCGAGCAGCACAGCCCGGACTTCGAGCATGCGCGCTGGCTGGCGTATACGGCGCTCGTGGTCGGGCAGGTGGTTCGGGCCAACGCCAACCGCAGCCTGGCGTACCCGGTCTTGCTGCGGCGCCCCAATCCTCTGCTGTTGCTCGGCGGCGTAGTCTGCGTCGCCTTCCAGGTCGGCATCCCGTTCATCCCGGGTGTCTCGGAGGCCTTCCAGGCGACCCCGCTCGACGCCCTGGACTGGCTCCTGGTGGTCGCGATCGCGCTTACGCCGGCGATCGTTGCGGAGGTGTACCGGGCCGTCCGCCACAAGCCCTGGGTGGCCTGACTCCCCGGCCCTTGTAAAGGACACTTGACAAGCTGCCACTGTCAAGCTAACTTGACAGGCATGCAGAACGAAGTCCGCAAGCTTCGAGAGGACCTGGCTCTGAGCCAGGGCGATCTGGCGAAGCACCTGAGCGTTTCGCGCCAGACGGTCAACGCCATCGAAACGGGACGCTATCTACCGTCCCTGCCGCTCGCGTTGGCCATCGGGCGGTTTTTCGGAAGAGCGGTCGAAGAGGTTTTCCATGAAGACAGAAACGCTCAGTAAGTGGCTCGTACCCGCTGTCGGGTTCGCGATCGGTCTGTTGATGGCCGCAGCGTTGCTCGGCCAGCACGCGTCGTTGTGGCAGGCGGGCCTGTCATTCGGGATCGTGGCCGCCTACGCGTTGGGTCTTCGCCTGCTGCAATCGAGGAGCGAGACGGCCAGCCTCTTGTCGGGCATGCCGGTCGACGAGCGCTGGGAGTCGATCAACAACCGGGCTCTTTCCATTGCCGCCCAGCTAATCGCCGTGGTGCTGGTGCTGGCGTTTCTGGTGACCCAATTCGGTGGCGGCGACTCGACGCCGTACGCCTGGTTGGGGGCCGTGTTCGCGACGGCCTATCTCGGCGGCCTCATCTGGTACAGGTGGCGGCAATGATCGACGCCGCGATCGATCGCGACATGGAATCTGGGGGAGGTCTTCCATGAAGACAACGGATGCCCCTAAAGGGCGGCACAGTCGATAATCGAACCATTCCGTCGAGAGCCGGGTCCTACAGGTGTCTCGGAGATAATCCCGGAGATCCAATGTCGCTGATCATCGACTCAATGTCCAAATGCTTCGGGGATGTCCGGGCGCTCGACGACATCTCGCTCGAGGTTCGCCCCGGCGAAGTCTTCGGGTTCCTTGGCGCCAACGGAGCCGGCAAGACGACCGCCATGAGGGTCGTGCTCGACATCCTGCGGCCCGACAGCGGCACGGTTACGTGGGACGGCCGTCCGAACACGCAGCTTCCGCGCGAGACCTGGGGCTACCTGCCGGAAGAACGCGGTCTGTACGCCAAGATGAAGGTTCTCGACCAACTGGTCTTCTTCGCGAAGCTCCACGGGGTGAAGCCGAGAAGGGCCGAGGCGGAGGCGCGCGGCTGGCTGGAACGCTTCCGCATTCCCGAGTACGCCGACCGTCGCGCCGAGCAGCTGTCCAAGGGAAACCAGCAGAAGATCCAGTTCATCGCGGCGATCATCCACGATCCGCAGGTGCTGCTGATGGACGAGCCGTTCACCGGCCTGGACCCCGTGAACGTGGCGATGCTCAAGGAAGCCTTCCTGGAGATGCGTGATCGCGGCAAGACGCTCGTCTTCTCGACGCACCAGATGGAGCAGGTCGAGGAGCTGTGCGAGTCGATCGCCATCCTGGATCGAGGCAAGGTCGTCGTCTGCGGATCTGTGCGCGACGTGCGACGGTCGACCGGTCGGCAGGTCGTACGCGTCGCCGTGGAGGGCGACTCGGAGATGCCCTGGTTGGGGACGCTGGACGGCGTCCTCGTTACGCGCCGCGGCCAGGATTACGTGGAGGCGGAGGTGGCCCACAGTCACAACGCCGAGGCCGTCCTCCAGGCGGCTCTGGATCGCGGCTGCCGGGTCAGGCATTTCGAGATCACCGACCCGTCGCTCGAACAGATCTTCATCGAGCGTGTCGGCCAGATGGACACGAGCGAGCGGACCCTCGCCCCCAAGGCGGTGCCGGCATGAGCGGCTGGCGGACGCTTCTTCCGAACGCCTGGTACATCGCGGCCCGCGAGTACCGCGGCCGAATCGCCACCCGGAGCTTCCTGCTGGGCACGATCCTGCTGGCCGCGATCGCGTTCGCCGCAACCGAGTCGCCGCTCCTGATCGATTACTTGCAGGGCACGAGCCAGACAAGCGTGGCCGTCTATACCTCGCTGAACGACCTTCCGGCCGACGCTCACCAGGTCCTCGATTCGCAGCTGAATCCTCGAACCGACTCCTCGAATGCCCATCAGGAATTCGTGATCAGCTGGTTCGAGGGAAGCGGCGAGAACGAGTCGGACGTCCAGCACGACCTCGACGAAGGCCAATTCGCGGCCTTGCTGGCCATCGACCGTAACGCCCAGACCGGCGACCTGACGTTCACACTCCGGACGGACATGCCGTCCGACGGGCGCCAGACGGGCATGATCCAGAGCGCCGTCAATTACCTCGCGCTCGACGATCGGCTGGCGCGGGCCGGCGTATCTATCTCGGCGATTCAGACGCCGCCTTCCTGGTCCGTCGTCCCGCTGAAACCGTCGGCGACGGACGAGCCGGCCAAGGTGACCAGCGTCAGCGGACAGATCACGTCGTCCATCCTTTCGACCGTGCTGATCGTCCTCATGCTCATGGCAATCATCACCTACGGGACGTGGGTGGCCATGAGCGTCGGCGAGGAGAAGGGCAGCCGGGTGATGGAGCTGATGCTCAACGCCGCCACGCCGACGCAGATGCTCGCGGGCAAGGTGGTCGGCAACGGCGCCGCGGGGCTTACCCAGTACGGCGCAACGATCCTCGCCGCTCTGGCCGGCCTGTGGGCGCAGGGACCGATCCGCCAGATCGTATTCGGGAACGGGGTATCGTCGACGCCTCCTGCCGGACTGAGCCCCGCGGTCTTTGCCGCCTTCATCGTTCTCTTCCTGCTGGGCTTCATCCTCTACGCGCTTCTGTACGCCGCGCTGGGTTCGCTCGTAAGCCGGCAGGAGGACATCCAGAGCGCGACCTCGCCGCTCATGATGCTGATCATGTCGGGCTACTTCATCTCGATCTTCGGCCTGTCCGCAATCAACGAGACGTGGGTCGTGCTTCTCTCGTACGTGCCGTTCTTCACGCCTTATCTGATGCTCGCCCGGGTGGCGATGGGGCACGTGGAGTGGTGGGAGTTCTCCCTGGCGATCGGCATCATGCTGGCGACGATCGGGGTCGCCCTCTTCCTCGCGGCTCGCATCTACAGCGCCGGCGTGCTGCTCTACGGCCAGCGGGTCGGGCTGCGGCAGGTGCTCAAGGCGGCTCGGGTCTCGCGCTAATCCTCGAGCGGCAGCCTCTGGATCAGGGCCAGGACCGGGCGGGGAGCGGGTGCATCGGGCAAGTCCGGCACCACGTGCAGCGCGATCTCACCCGGCCGCGTGGCTATCCAGCGCCACAGGTCGCTGCGGCGTCCCGGCAGGTACGGGCTGCGCAAATGGCGGGCAGTCACTCCACGCAAACCCTGCTGGGCCACGGCGAAATAGAGGTCGAGGCCGTCGCGCACGACCCCCGGCACCACGACCAGCTCGGGGCTGGGCTGGACGATGCGCGCCAGATGCTCGCGGCGCCGGAGCAGCGGCTGGGCAATGACCGGCATTCCGGCCGCCCAGAGGAGGTCGAAGACGAGGTAGACCGGACCAAAGCCCGGCGTTCGCCCCCCGGCGAGCCGGACCTCGAGCGCGTCCGAGTCCATTCGCCCGTCCCGGTCGGGCATCACGAGCTCGCCGTCGAGGATTGCCGGGAGGTCGCCGACCAGATCCGGGATCGTGGCAGTCAGTTCCGGGAGGTGCGGCGCCATGTCCCGGCCCGTGTCGTCGAGCAGTCGAAGGCGGCGCTGGCGATCCGACCGGTCGGGCTCGATGAAGGCCAGGGCCCGCCGGCCGCCCCAGCTGGGCTCGAAGACGTGTTCGTCCGAATCGAAGGGCGCATCGGCCGGCTTCGCGAGCATCGGCCGAAGCGACCGGGGCAGCCGCGAGACGTCGCCGCTGAGGCTCAGCGATAGTTGGTCGTCCACGTCCCGATGGTACGCTCCGCGGCCAAGTCTCCGGCTCGCAGTCCCGATCAGTACTTGTCCGGAACGAAGCGCTGGCTGTCGATCGGCGGTCGAACGTAGCCCTCGTCGACCTGGCGCGCCGGCAAGACGATCTGCTCGGGCGTCGTGTCGTCATAGGGGAGCAGGCTCAGGAGGTGGGTTATGCAATTGAGCCGAGCGCGCTCCTTCTCGTCCGCCTCCACGACCCACCAGGGCGTTTCGGGCTTGTCGGTGGCGGCGAACATGGCGTCTTTCGCCTTCGAGTATTCGACCCACTTCGAGCGCGCAGTGACGTCCACCGGCGAAATCTTCCAGCGCTTGGTAGGTTCGTTGATCCGCTTCTGGAACCGCCTCTCCTGCTCGTCGTCGCTGACCGAGAACCAGTACTTGATCAGGATGATCCCGGACCGCAGCAGCATCCGTTCGAACTCGGGCGTCGTCGCGAGGAACTCCTTGTACTCCTCGTCGGTGCAGAAGCCCATCACGTGCTCGATGCCGGCGCGGTTGTACCAGCTGCGGTCGAACAGCACCCACTCGCCGGCGGCGGGCAGCTGGGCCACGTAGCGCTGGAAATACCATTGCGTCTTCTCCCGGTCGGTGGGAATTCCGAGCGCGCAGATGCGACAGATACGCGGGTTCAAGGTCTCGGTGATGCGCTTGATGACGCCGCCTTTGCCGGCGGCGTCGCGGCCCTCGAACAGGCACACGACCTTGAGACCGCGGGCCTTGATCCATTCCTGGAGCTTCACGAGCTCGACCTGGAGCCGCGCCAGCTCGGATTCGTAGAACTTGGGGTCGAGCTTTTTGCGCGGCTTCTGCTCGAGGTCGCCGGTAGACGCGTCGAAGCGATCGGACTTCGATATGTGCTTGCCCTCGCGCCTCGCCGCCTTCGAGCTTGCGATGGCTTTCTGCCGCCTGATCGTCTCGGCGGCCACGAACCTGGCCGCGGCGTTCTCCACCTCCGGACCGGGCGGTGGCGCAACCGCACTTTTCTCGGCCTTCGCGTCCGACTTCAGGGCACCCGATTGGTTCTTGGGGTCTCTTGGCAAGCTCGGCCTCCTTGCGTGCAAAGTAGGCGATGTTCGTGCGGGCCACAAGGCCCCAGGCGTGCCACGCTCTCTACACTCGACGCGACGGCCCGGTACCATGCTCGCCAGGAGCGAGAGCGGAGGATATCCATGCGGCTCTGGGGCGGTCGATTCACCGGCACTACGGACGAGCGAGTGGCCGACTTCACGAAATCGGTCGAATTGGATCGCGCGCTGGCGCTCGACGACATCGCGGGTTCCGTAGCCCATGTCCACGGCCTGGGTCGCGCCGGCCTGCTCGCCGAAGACGAGGTTGCGGCGCTGGTGGCGGGGCTGGATGGGCTCCGGAGCGAGGTCGTCGCGGGCACGATCCAGTGGGATCCCGCTCTTGAAGACGTGCACATGAACCTGGAGTCGGCCCTGCAGGCTCGGATCGGCCCCGTCGCGGGGCGCCTCCACACCGGTCGCTCCCGCAACGACCAGGTGGCGACCGACCTGCGGCTGTGGCTCCGGCGCACGATCGACGGACTGGACGACGCGATCCTGGACATGGAGCGGGCGCTCGTGCGGCTGGCGGACCGGGAGGGGGATGCGATCCTGCCGGGTACGACCCATATCCAGCCGGCGCAGCCCGTCTTGCTTGCTCACCACCTGCTGGCATACGTCGAAATGCTCGAGCGCGATCGAGGCCGGCTGGCCGATTGCCGCCGCCGGGCGAACGTATGCCCCCTCGGCTCGGGCGCACTGGCCGGCGCGGGCTATCCGTTCGATCGTGAGGCCACGGCGGCGGAGCTCGGCTTCGACAGCGTCACCGCCAACTCGCTGGATGCGGTCAGCGACCGCGACTTCGTGGCCGAAGCCATCGGCGCCTTCGCCTTGTGCATGGTTCACCTCAGCCGGCTGGCCGAGGAAGTCACCTGGTGGTCGAATCCGCGCTTTGGATACGTCCGGGCTGCCGACGCTTTCTCCACCGGCTCGTCCATGATGCCGAACAAGAAGAACCCGGACCCGGCCGAGTTGGTCCGGGGCCGCGCGGCGCGCGTCATCGGTTCGCTCGCCGGCTTCCTGGCGCTCCTCAAGGGACTGCCCCTGGCATATCAACGCGACCTGCAGGAGGACAAGGCGCCGTTGTTCGAAGCCGCGGCCACTCTCGAGGCATCGCTGGCGGTGATGGCGGGCATGGTCGAGACGCTGTACGTGGACCGGGCGAGAATGCGAGAGGCCGCTGGCGAGGGCTACATAACGGCCACGGCCGTCGCCGATGCGCTGGTCCGCGAGGGAGTGGCATTTCGCGCCGCTCACCACATCGTGGGCGCGTTGGTAGCCGATGCGGAGCGTGGAGGCATAGGGCTCGACGCCCTCGACGATGTCGCGATCGATGCCGCTCTGGGCGCCTCCGAGGACGCCGCCGCCCTGAAGCTCGCCGGCGATCGTGCGCTTCCCGGGAAGCTCCGTGCGGCGGCGGCGCTGGAAGGCGCGCTGGCCAGCTGCGACGTAGTGGGCGGTACGGCCCCCGGACGCGTCGCAACCGCGCTCGCGGCGGCAAAGGCGAGGCTCGAGATCAGGTAGGCTGCGCTGCCAGCAGAAGGGGGGTGCCTCAGACCTCGCCGGCGGCAAACGGCTGGCGCACAGCCACCCGATCCCCTCATCTGGTCGACCTTGCATCACCTGAGAGTTGGAGCGGATCGGCCGGCGACGAGCGGCGCCCGATGGGCTTCAGGCCGACAACGGGGCGTGGCGCTGAGCGTGATTCGAGCACCCGGCGGTCGAACACCGCTCGGCTCGAGCCTCCCGCCCGCGACTGGATCGCCCAACTCTCATTCCAGGCGAGTCTGACAAGAAGGGCACCGGGCCGGCAGCGGTCGGCGGCGTCGCCTGTCGCGTCCCTCGGGCCGCCGCCCGGCCGCGTGCTGAACCGCAACCTGCCCGACACCAGAGCGCGACCCGACATTCACTTGGTCGCTACTGATTGCCGCACTTGCCATCCCTACGCTTTCGCAGGCCGGCGGACAGCTTGCCGTTTGGTTGCAGAGACGGGGACGAAGGAGAAACGCGGGTGATCAATTCCGGCGATACGGCCTGGGTGCTGACGTCGACGGCGCTCGTCATGCTGATGACGCCCGGGCTGGCCCTCTTCTACGGCGGCCTGGTCCGCCGCAAAAACGTGCTCAGCACGATCATGCACAGCGTCTTCATCCTTGCCCTCGTCAGCGTCACGTGGGTCCTCTTCGGGTTCACCCTGGCTTTCGGCAAAGACGTGAACGGCTGGGGGATCATCGGCGGTCTCGACTACATCGGTCTCCACGGGGTGGGCAAGGAACCGCTGACCCAATACGCCCCGACCATCCCAGGCAGCGCCTACATGGCGTTCCAGATGATGTTCGCCGTCATCACGCCGGCTCTCATCACCGGCGCCTTCGCCGAACGCAAGCGCTTCAAGGCGTTCGTCCTCTTCTCGCTACTGTGGACGCTGCTCGTCTACTCGCCGATCGCTCACTGGGTCTGGGGCGAGGGCGGCTGGCTTCGAAACCTGGGCGCCATCGACTTCGCCGGCGGCACGGTCGTCCACATCAGCTCGGGAGTCGCCGCGCTGGTCGCCGCGCTGGTCCTGGGCCCGAGAGTCAAGCGCGAGTCGGAGCGCTTCGAGCCGCACGACGTCCGCCTCACCGTCATCGGCGCCGGCCTGCTGTGGTTCGGCTGGTTCGGCTTCAACGGCGGGTCCGCCTTGGCGGCCAACGGCACGGCGGCCAACGCGTTCGTCGTCACCAACACTGCGGCCGGCATGGCGGCGCTGACATGGATAACGGTCAGCTGGCTGCACAAAGGCACGCCGAGCGTAGTCGGTGCCGTCGCAGGCGGCGTGGCGGGTCTCGTCGCGATCACGCCGGCCTCAGGATTCGTCGACGCCAGTGCCGCGATCATCATCGGCTTCATGGCGGGCGCGACCTGCTACGGCGCGATCCTGCTGCGCGAGCGGCTCAAGATCGACGACGCGCTCGACGTCTGGGC
>Ga0209638_1001421_pt1 | contig 15349 bp, 19 predicted proteins | sample BarGraNGADG00211_FD_184490 | JGI IMG/M metagenome (GOLD analysis project Ga0209638, IMG submission 184490) | Arctic peat soil microbial communities from Barrow, Alaska - Barrow Graham LP Ref core NGADG0002-211 (SPAdes) (version 2) | ecosystem: Environmental > Terrestrial > Soil > Wetlands > Peat... | reverse complement strand
CGGGTGGAGTACGATCGATGCCCGCGCCCCCGTAGCTCAGTGGATAGAGCGAGGCCGTCCTAAGGCCTGCGTCGGCGGTTCGAATCCGTCCGGGGGCGCACCAGCAACGCAGCTTGATCGAAGAAGGGTCGGGCTGGCGGGGTCCACTCGATGGAAGCCGGGTCCACGGCGCGGCCCGCTGCCTGCACTCGCTCGACGAAGAGTTGAACAGCCTCCGCGAGTTGTGGCCGGGTGGCCCGCCCCACGTTCTCGGCCATCGTCACCATGACGTGGCGGTTGCGGTCAAAGGCGATCAGCTTGTTCGGGTCGGGCAACTCCGCGAGCATCGTCCGGGTCTCAGCCATCTCCCGGCGGTACTCCTCGTCCGTCAGGTCGCTCCACGAGTAGAGCTTCGGAAGCTTGTTGAGTCGCGCTTCAAGGCGGCGGCGCTTCGCTCCGACCAGATCGCCACTCGGGACATCGAGACGTCGCGCCAACTCTGCTCGGGCCTCGTCGATGACCCTCGGCGGGAGGGTCATCTTCTTGACGGCTTCGATCACGACGCGCTCCGCGTCGTCAGCCGGGACGGATGGCACCCGGCACCGACGACAGACGTAATACCTCCACTCTTGGCCACGGGACATGCGGCAAGCGCCGTGCATCGGGTGGCCGTTCTCGCAGGAGATGACACCCCGCAGCAGGTAGAGGCGGTGGGGCCTTGATCGCTGCCCGGGCCGGAACCGCGTCCTCGCGCCAATCAGGCCCGCGTTGTACGTCGGCTCGTCGATGATGGCCTCGTGGTGACCGGGACGCTCGTCGAGGCCACGCTTCTCGACGACGAAGCCGAGGTAAAACCGGCCACGGCGAAGGATGTCCTTGACCGCATCGCGGGTCCACGGGTCCCGAACGAGGGAGTAGCTTCCGTCAGCCCTGCGGACCTTCTTGGGGCGACGGGCCACGTCTTCGTTGTTCAACTGGTCCGCGATCAGGGACGTGGACGAAGTTGCAGCCTTCTGCCAGACGAGTCGAACAACGTCGGCCTCGTCGGGTACGACCTCGAGCTGTCGAGGACGAGCGAGCACTCCTCGCTCGTCACGCGCACTCCGGTAGCCCAGAGGATCTGAACCTCTGTGCCGTCCGTCGAGGAAGAGCGACTTCATCATCCCGGTCATCCGCTCGGAGTCGAGGTCGCGCTGTAGCTGGGCGGCACCGCAGAGCTGGAGGAAGACGTAGCGCCCGATGGCCGTGTCGAAGGTTGTCTGCGGCATCGCGGCGATGAGCAACGTGACGCTGCGCCGCTCCAGCTCATCGCGAAGGCTGAGCATCAGGCGGGCGTTCCGGGCAAGCCGACTGAGGTCGTAGACCGCTACGCCTTGAACGGAGCCGTCCCGGATCTTCGCGATCAGGCGCTGGTAGCCGACCCGGTCGTCCGAGTAGCCGCTCCGGTGGCCCCCTGAGTCGCTGATGACCTCGAAGGTGGCACCCGGTGGCAGCAACATCTTGGCGGCGGCAAGCTGGGTTTCGTCGGACACGTCGGCCGCGTCGGCTCTCTTGTAACTGCGGCGAACGTAGATCGCGAAGTGGGTCACGCGGTCCTCTGTCCATTCATCGCGACATCGGCCAACCACGCCGCCAAACGGACGGCGAACTCGTCAGAGACGGTGCCTCCGAGGGGCAGGATACCTTCGCGAGGGTAGGGCGGGCTCGCGTTGCTGCTGGCTCCGTTGACCCGCACCTGACCGTCGATGCGGACGAGCCGGTTGGCGGGGCGAACAGCCAATGCCGCGCCGCCGCGACCGAGCAGCCACGAGCGCCCCGGGGACTTGGTGTGTACGGCTGCCATCAGCTCAGATGCCTGCTCGACCCGGGCAACCACGTCCTGCACGCGGACGAGAGCCGTCCCGTGCATTTCGACGTTGTCGCCCATGCCCAGTCCGTGCCTTTTGCTACACGAGCGTGAAGGAGTCCATGCCACCGTTCTCGGGGCGGGACGGCTCGTCGACCAGCGTGCGCGGGTAGATCTCGACGAGGAGGAGCAGGTTCTCGGTCGTGCCCCGCTCGCGGTAGATCTGCTCCATCAGGCCCGCCGTTGCGGGGCCGTGAACCCGGTAGAGGCGGATCAGGTAGTTCTGCACGCTGGTGCTGGCCCGCCGCCCGTGAATGCGTTCGAAGGTCGCGACGACCTTCCTCATCTCCCCGTCGCTGGGGGCGTTGAACATCACGTGGACTCCAGAACGGAACGTCGCCAGCTCAGAACGGCTCAGGCGGGCCATCGAAATCGCCTCCTTACACGCGTGCGTAGGTAGTTGTTAGTCCGACGTGAAGAGAAAAGGGGTCCTCTCCTTCTTCTTTCACGTCCGTGCTAGACGTACCTACGCCCTACGCGGGCGTAGATACGGACCAGCGACGGGATCTCCTCGGTGGGCACGTCGGCAGCACCGGCCTTCGGCGGCAGGCCGGGGATCTCCAGCCAGCGGATCTCGCGGGCGATGCCGACAAGCGCCTCGGCGATCCGCTCCATGTGGCTGCGGCCCACCTCGTCGTTGTCGGGCCAGAGGATGACGATGCGGTCCCGAAGGACCTCGAGGGCAGCGGCGCACGGCGTGCCGCCCGAGCCGGTCATCGTCCCGACCGCAGGCATGTCAATCCGCCAGACCGCGCTGCAGTCCTTGCCCCCCTCGGTGACGATCACCGGCACCTCGAGGGGTACGGTCCGCAGGCGCTCGCACCGATAGAGGGGTAGGTCGTTCCGGGCGATGCCACCGAGGCCGCGCTTCCCATCGGCGGTCTCCCACGAGAACCTCTTCTCGCGGGTGCGGACCTGAACCGCGATCAACGTTCCGTGTGGGTCCCGCACTTCGAGCCGCTGCGGCGGCTCGGGCGGCATATCGAAGTCCTCCTCGCCATAGGGGTCAATGTGAGGTGTCATGGGCGTGTTTCTCCTCATGTTGTGATCGACCGCTTCAGCCTCTCGCGTGGCCGGGAAGCGTCGAGGATTGATCTGGATCTGCCTGCCGGTGGATGGGCTGCCCCTTCGCGACCTACGGGAAGAGATCCGCCATCGAGAGTCCGATAGCCGCGACCACGTCCTGCGTTCGGCATTCCGCGTGGCAATGGAGCAGGACCTTCCCGTCGCTGGCCTCGGCCACCTTGAGGGAAGGGAGCCGATCCCGATGGCTGGGGCACAAAGCGATCCAGCCCCCGCCCGTACGCTTGACGGCGGTCAGGTGGCCGATCACCCGGTCGATGGGCCGGGTCACCGCTCGTCTCCAGAGTTGGACGCTGGTGCAGATCTCGTCTGATCCCGCACGTCGGGCCCTTCCACGACCGGAGTCGAACGTGCTCTCTCCTCGATGGACGTTGCCGAGGCGATCAGGCCCTCCGTCTGCGTCTCGACCATCCGGATCAGAGCGGATCGAGGGATGCGGACAACGCCGTGCAGGCGGAACGTCGGGACAAGGCCCTCGGCGATCCATTGATATAGGGTCGAGCGGCCCACCGCCAACAGGCGGCTCGCATCCTCGACCGTGAGAAGTTCGGGTTCCGCCATCTGGTTCCTCCGTTCATGTGCCCCGTCCGGGAACAGCCTCGCTGAAACAGCACCGTAGGGACATGGCGGTTGTATGATGTGAATATGACGACCGTTCCTCTTGAGAACCTGTGGCAGCTCGCTGGGCTCGAGGTCGACAACCCGAGGGCGGCGGCCAAGCCATGGGATCGCGCTCCTCTGGTCGACATCGAGGGGGATCGCCTTCGATGGCAGTACGTCCGTCTCGAGGGCGACGAGGAGATCGCCGCCTTCGGCCCGATCAGGTTCTTGAGCCTGCCGGTTGAAACGGGCGTGCAACCTCGTCTCCTGATCGAGTTCGTCGATCTGGCCGACAAGACCGACGACGCCATCGCGGCGTTCGCCCGGAAGTGGGGGCTGCTGCACCCATGCGCCCACAACGTCCCGCGAACCCACCCACCCCTTGTTGGCGAGTTCAGGACAGGCCCGTTCTGCGACACCGTGGATGCGGGAGCGGTGGCGGGCTCCGAGCCGCTTGCCATCTGGCGCGTCTGGGCGTCAATGGGCCGGGCGGTGGTGCGGATCGCCAGCCAGCACCGTCTGGAGACGAACGGTGAACAGACGGACTGGCGCTTCCTCTTGCCAGAGGATCAGGGCCAGACGGTGGCTGAGGGAAGCTTGGAGGTCGCCAAGGCGCGGCTCGCCACTGTCGTGGAGGTCTGGCTGCGGATCGGAGCCGTTCAGCCGAAGGTCGATCCCCTCAGGCCGCCGCATCTCTTCGTCAGCGGGGTCGACCTGTTCGGGGCCATTGCCCTGCAACTGGCGATGGTGGTCACCTCGTCGAGAGGTCTGTCGTTCTGCTCGGGCTGCGGCTCGGCGTACAGCCCGACCCACCAGCCCACAGCTCGGCGACGGCATTACTGCGACGACTGCCGCGACGCCGGGGTCCCCGTGCGTGACGCTTCGGCCGCCTACCGGGGTCGGCACGGGGCTGCCTGAAACGTTCCGTTAGTCAGCAGTACGGTTGCGCGGCCACCCGCCAGCGCCCTGTCGCCGAGGCTGGAGTCGTCCGGCTAGCCAACCGGCTTGAAGGGACCCGGAGCCGGTCGCTCACCATGGCGTCGCCCAGCATCGGCATGGGCTCGCGTCACGATCCAGTTGCGTGTGCCATGGATCGGCGGGCTCGAATGTCACATGGTGATATCACCAGTTACATCGGTGTCACAACTGCCGCGCGGGGACCTCTGAGATCACGGTGGGAGCCGGTAGACCCTCATCACCTCGATGTCACAGTCGAGGTGTGTGGCTGGCCCCGTGTTGGTAACGTCACCGCAGCATCAGGAACCTGCCCATCTGGGGCGATCTGGGGCATGCGGAGGCTGGTGGGTGGCACGAGGACGACAGGCAACAGGGAACGGGAGCGTCCTCGGGTTCGAGGCAACCCTCTGGCTGGCAGCCGACAAGCTGCGCGGCAACCTCGACGCCAGCGAGTACAAGCACGTTGTCCTCGGCTTGATCTTCCTGAAGTACATCTCCGACGCCTTCGAGGAGAAGCGCCAGCAGCTCCTGCTCGACCCCGAGGCCGACCCTGAGGACCGTGACGAGTACCTCGCCGACAACGTCTTCTGGGTGCCCCTCGAGGCTCGCTGGGAGCGCCTGCAGGCCAACGCGAAGCAGCCCACCATCGGGACCCTGCTCGACGATGCCATGGCCGCCATCGAGCGGGACAACCCGCGCCTCAAGGGCGTCCTGCCGCGTGACTACAGCCGTCCCTCGCTCGACAAGCGCCGCCTCGGCGAGCTGATCGATCTCTTGGGCACGCTCGGGCTGGGAGCCGCCGAGAACCGCTCGATGGACATCATCGGCCGCGTGTACGAGTACTTCCTCGGCCAGTTCGCCTCGGCGGAGGGAAAGAAGGGCGGCGAGTTCTACACACCCCGGCCTGTCGTCCGACTACTGGTCGAGATGCTCGCGCCACGGGAGAACTCCCGCATCCTCGACCCCTGCTGCGGATCTGGGGGCATGTTCGTCCAGAGCGAGCAGTTCATCGAGATGCACGGCGGTCGGCGGGGTGCCATCTCCGTCTTCGGGCAGGAGTCGAACACGACCACTACCGCCTCTGCCAGATGAACCTCGCGATCCGAGGCATCGAGGCGCGGATCGAGCAGGGCGACTCCTTCCACGACGACAAGCTGAAGGACGTCCGCGCCGACTTCGTACTCGCCAATCCGCCCTTCAACGTGAGCGACTGGGGTGGTGGTCAACTCCGCGACGACGTGCGCTGGCGGTATGGAGTTCCTCCTGCCGGTAACGCGAACTTCGCGTGGGTCCAGCACTTCGTCCATCACCTTGCTCCATCTGGTGTTGCTGGCTTCGTGCTCGCGAACGGCAGCATGAGCAGCAACCAGTCGGGCGAGGGCGAGATACGCAAGACCATGGTCGAAGCGGATCTGGTCGACTGTATGGTGGCCCTGCCGGGCCAGCTCTTCTACTCAACTCCGATCCCCGTCTGTCTCTGGTTCCTCGCCCGCGACAAGCGCGGCGGTCGCTTCAGGGATCGACACGGCGAAACCCTCTTCATCGACGCCCGCTCCATGGGCACGATGACCGACCGGACGCACCGCGAGCTGACGGGCGACGACATCGCTCTGGTCGCCGGGACGTACCACGCATGGCGCGGCGACCCTAACGCCGACATGTATGCGGACGTGGCGGGCTTCTGCGGTTCGGCGACGCTCGAAGACATTCGCCATCACGGCCACATCCTCACGCCCGGTCGGTACGTCGGCGCTGCGGCTGTCGAGGGCGACGCCGAGCCCTTCAATGAGAAGATGGCGCGGCTCGTCGCGGAGCTTGGTGAAGAGCAGTCGGAGGCCGCCAGACTCGACGCCACCATTGCCGCCAACTTGCGGGAGCTTGGCTATGGCGGGTGAATGGACCACGGCGTCTCTCGGTGAGCTATGCGAGTTCCGTTCGGGCTCGGCCTTCAAGCCGGTGTTTCAAGGGCAGTCCTCTGGGCGCTACCCGTTTGTCAAGGTCAGCGACATGAACCTCGCTGCGAACGCCGTGCGCATCCAAGATGCAAGGAACTGGGTATCCGAGGACGATCTCCGTGGATTACGCGCTCGACCTCTACCTCCCGGGTCCGTCGTCTTCGCCAAGATCGGCGAGGCGCTAAGGCAAAACCGCCTGCGACAGGTGGTCCGTGCGACCGTCGTCGACAACAACATCATGGGAGCAGCGCCAAACTCGGACCGCATTGATCCACTCTTCTTCTACTACGCACTTTCGCGATTCGACTTCTCCACTATTGCGCAGGGAACCGCTCTCCCGTACCTGACGGTCTCCGCGCTCTCCAAATTGACCATTGACGTCCCTCCTGTTTCCGAACAACGAGCTATCGCCCATATCCTCGGTGCGCTGGACGACAAGATCGAGTCAAACCGGCGAATGAGCGACACGCTGGAGGCGATGGCGCGGGCGCTGTTCAGATCGTGGTTCGTGGATTTCGATCCCGTCCGCGCCAAAGTGGAAGGCCGCGATCCCGGACTGCCGAGATCGCTCGCTGACCTCTTTCCTGACCGACTCGTTGACTCGGAGCTGGGTGAGGTGCCCACGGGGTGGTACTGGACATCGCTGCACGGACTCCTCGAAGAGCTAGAGACCGGAGGAAGGCCGAAAGGAGGCGTCTCGGGCTATCTGGAGGGTGTCCCGAGCATCGGTGCTGAGAGCATCGTCGGACTTGGCGTCTTCGACTACTCGAAGACGAGGTACGTACCGCATGACTTCTTCCGGGCTCTAACGAAGGGTCGGGCAAAGAACCGCGACGTTCTCCTGTACAAGGACGGTGGGCGACCGGGCGAGTTCGAGCCGCATGTCGCAATGTTCGGCGATGGCTTCCCGTTCGCGGAGTTCGCGATCAACGAGCACGTCTACCGGGTTCGAGCGGTCCCAGAACTCGGGCAGAACTGGCTGTTCTTCTGGCTCTCCAGCGGCACTGTCATGGAGGAGATGCGGATTAAGGGGACCGGCGTCGCGATTCCCGGTCTGAACTCGACGCAAGTGAAGTCGCTCACGGCGCTGGTGCCCACCGAAGGCGTCGCTCGGGCTTTCGATGCCTTCGTCGAGCCCATCGTTGCCAGAGTGCTCTCCAACTCCAAGACGGGCCAAATGCTGGACTCAATACGAGACACCCTTCTGCCAAAGTTGATCTCTGGCGGGCTGCGCGTTCCTCGGCCTGATCGGATGCTAGCGGCCGCTCCCGCATGACGGTCGGCGTCTCGGAGTCCACGGTTGAAAGGGCCGCGCTCGACTGGCTCGTCGAGGTCGGCTGGCAGGCGCGGTTCGGGCCGACTATCGCCCCCGGCGAACTGGCGGCCGAGCGCACAACCTACGACGAAGTCGTCTTGGCCAGTCGCCTCGTCGATTCCATCGACCGCCTGAACCCGACCGTTCCAGCCGCTGCGCGAGAGGAGGCGGCCCGCCGCATCACGTCGCTATCCGCACCTGCGCTCATCGCCCGCAACCGTGCCTTCCATCGGTTGCTCTGCGACGGCATCGAGGTCGAGCTGCCGAGACCGGGGGGCGGCATCATCGGCCACCGCGTGCGCTTGGCCGACTTCGAGAACGCCGACGCGAATGACTGGCTGGCGGTCAACCAGTTCACGGTCGTGGAGCGAGGACGGACCCGCCGTCCCGACATCGTCCTCTTCATCAACGGCCTGCCGCTCGTCGTCGTGGAGCTGAAGGACCCGACGAAGGAGGCGGCCGACATCTGGAGCGCCTTCCACCAGCTCCAGACCTACCACCACGAGCTGACCGATCTCTTCGCGTACAACGAGGCCCTCGCGATCTCCAACGGGGTCGAGGCCCGCATCGGCTCGATGACCTCGGAGCGCGAGTGGTTCATGCGCTGGCGGACGATCAACGGGGTCGACCTCGCCCCGCCCGCAGTGCCGGAGCTGGAGGTCCTAATCAAGGGCCTGCTGACGCCCCAGCGGCTCCTCGGCTATCTCCGCCAGTTCGTGGTCTTCGATGAGGAACGCGGGAAGGTCTCCAAGAAGCTTGCGGGCTACCACCAGTACCACGCCGTGAACGCGGCGGTGGAGGCCACACTGGCGGCGACCGGCCCACAGGGCGACCGGCGTGCCGGGGTGGTGTGGCACACGCAGGGGTCAGGCAAGAGCCTGACCATGGTCTTCTTCGCTGGGCGCATCGTCCTCGAGCCGGACCTCGCGAACCCGACCCTCGTCGTCCTGACCGACCGCAACGACCTCGACGACCAGCTCTTCGGCACATTCGCCCGCTGCCACGAGCTGCTCCGCCAGACCCCGGTGCAGGCAGAGTCGAGTGCCCACCTCCGCCAGTTGCTCTCGGTCGCGGCGGGCGGCGTTGTCTTCACGACCCTCCAGAAGTTCCTCCCCGACGCGCCCGGGGCACGCTTCCCGCTCCTCACGGCACGCCGGAACGTGGTGGTGATCGCTGACGAGGCGCACCGCAGCCAGTACGACTTCATCGATGGCTTCGCCCGCAACCTGCGCGACGCGCTCCCCTACGCCACGTTCATCGGCTTCACGGGTACGCCTATCGAGCTGGAGGACCGCAACACGCGAGCGGTCTTCGGCGATTACATCGACATCTACGACATCGCCCGCGCAGTCGAGGATGGGGCCACCGTCCCGATCTACTACGAGAGCCGCCTCGCCAAGCTCCTGCTACCCGAAGAGGAGAAGCCGAAGGTCGACATCGCCTTCGAGGAGGTCACCGAGGGCGAGGAGAGTGAAGCCAAAGAGCACCTGAAGTCGAAGTGGGCGGCCCTCGAAGGACTGGTCGGCACCGAGAAGCGGCTAGCCCTCGTCGCCCGCGACCTCGTCGAGCACTTCGAGCAGCGGACCGACGCCCTCGAAGGCAAGGCGATGGTCGTGACGATGAGCCGCAGGATCGCGGTCGAACTGCACGACCAGCTCGTCAGTCTCCGTCCTGACTGGTACGGCCCCGACGACGACCACGGTGCGCTCAAGGTGGTCATGACCGGTTCCGCGTCGGACCCCGTCGGCTGGCAGGGGCACATCCGCAACAAGGCACGACGGGAAGCACTCGCAGACCGCTTCCGCGACCCCGCCGACCCCTTCCGCGTCGTCATCGTGCGCGACATGTGGCTGACCGGGTTCGATGCCCCGAGCCTGCACACGATGTACGTCGACAAGCCGATGCGCGGCCACGGGCTCATGCAGGCCATCGCCCGTGTGAACCGGGTCTTCCGCGACAAGCCCGGCGGTCTCGTCGTCGACTACCTCGGTCTTGCCGACGAGCTGCGCAAGGCACTCGCGGACTACACCGCCGGTGGCGGGAGGGGCAAGACCGCCCTCGATCAGGCCGAAGCTGTCGCAGTGATGTTGGAGAAGTACGAGATCGTCGCCGCGCTCTTCCACGGCTTCGACTACGCCCGCTTCTTCACCGGCACCCCGACCGAGCGCGTCCGTGTCCTCCCCGCTGCGCTCGAGCACGTCCTCGCGCAGGAAGACGGCCGGATGCGCCTGATCGACGGCGTGGCGCAGCTCTCCAAGGCGTTCGCCCTCGCAGTCCCGCACGAGGATGCCCTGCGCATCCGCGATGACGTCGCCTTCTATCAGGCGGTCAAGGCTGCCCTGCCCAAACCAGAGACCACCGGTCGCAGAGGGCCCGAGGAGCTGGAGCACGCGGTCCGCCAGATCGTGGCCGGGGCCATCGTCAGCGAGGAGGTCATCGACGTCTTCGCTGCGGCTGGGCTCCCGAAGCCAGACATCTCGATCCTCTCCGACCAGTTCCTCGCCGAGGTCCGTGGCCTGCCCCAGAAGAACCTCGCGGTGGAGCTGCTGCGCAAGCTCCTCGCGGACGAGGTCCGCACCCGCGCCCGCCACAACGTCGTGCAGGCCCGCGCCTTCTCCGAGATGCTGGAGAAGTCGATCCGCGCCTACCAGAACCGGGCCATCGAGACGGCGGCGGTGATCGAGGAGCTGATCGAACTCGCCCGCGAGATGCGCGAGGCGAAAGGACGGGGCGAGAAGCTGAGGCTCTCCGAGGACGAGCTTGCCTTCTACGACGCGCTGGGGATGAACGACAGCGCCGTGGCCGTGCTCGGCGACGAGACCCTGCGCCAGATCGCCCAAGAGCTAACCACGACCGTCCGCAGCAACACCACCATTGACTGGGCGCAGAAGGAGAGCGTCAGGGCCCGCCTGCGGCTGCTCGTCAAGCGGCTGCTGAAGAAACACGGCTACCCACCTGACAAGCAGGAGCAGGCAACCCGAACCGTGTTGGAACAGGCCGAACTCCTGTCCGAGGCTTGGGGCTTCGAGCCCCCCGAGCGAGCGAGCAGTCTGCCCGCGTGAGGCTACAGCTCCCGTAGGAACCGACTGGCGCTCTCCTCGAAGAGGTTCCCCTCGTCGATGTAGCGACGGACCATCGCCGGAGACGCCGACGACCAACTTGGTTGGCGTACCCTCTTCGCGTGGCACGCAACCCCAACTGGACACGAGACGAGCTGATCCTCGCCCTCGACCTCTACCTTCGCGTTGGTCAACCGGGACCTGAACACGCGGAAGTTGTGGAGCTGAGCGGGTTCCTGCGGTCGCTCCCTCTGGCGAACAGTGCCGGGGACCCGGACAAGTACCGCAATCCTGACGGCGTGAGCATGAAGCTCGGGAACTATGCCGCCCTTGACCCTGCCTACGAAGGCGTTGGACTCGAGAGAGGCGGGCGAGGAGACGCCGTTGTGTGGGACGAGTTCGCCCACAACCCAGAGCGGTTGCATGCCGTCGCTGGGGCGCTACGGGCTGTTGTTCGCGCTAACGGCGACGAACTGGGAACACCCGAAGAGGGGGAGGACTCGGTCCCAGAGGGCGCTCTCTTGTTCCGGCAGCATCTGCGGCGAGAACGAAATCAGAGCCTCATTCGCCGGAAGAAGGTGACCGTCTTAGAGGCCATCGGGAGGCTCAGTTGCGAGGTGTGCAACTTCGACTTCGGCGCACGCTACGGTCCGCACGGCTATGGGTACGCCGAATGCCATCACAGGTTGCCGCTATCGATGGCCGGAGCCTCGAGGACGTATTTGAAAGATCTCGCCGTGGTCTGCGCCAACTGCCACCGCATGCTGCATCGGGGGAACCCGTGGCCGTCGGTCAACAGCCTGCGCGAGATGCTTCACTAGTCGGAGCGTTCGTCACAGCCCACCGAGGTACCGGCTGGCGCTCTCGGTGAAGACCGACCCAGCCCTGATGTACTTCCTGACCATCGCTTCGCTGCGGTGACCCGTGGTACGCATGATCGTCCGCTCCGGCGCTCCTGCGGCCGCCGCCGAGGTCGCCAGACCGGCTCGCAGGCTGTGCCCGGAGACGGTGGTTGGGTCGATCCCGACACGCTCCGCCGCGATCTTCACGATCCTAGCAACCGCCCTGTCGCTGAGGCGATCCGATCCCACGCGATCACCACGGTCAACCTCGCGGAAGATCGGCCCGTCCGTGATCGCCGCAGCTTCGCGCCACGCGGTGAGCGCGGCGACCGGATCGGTGAGCGGATGGCGGCCCCGCACGATCCCGATCTCGCGCCCGAGACCTTCCTGATCGGTCTTGGAGCGACGGATCCTGACCCGAAGGCCCTCGGCCTCCTCCTTGACGTCGTCCACGTCCAGCCCGACCAGCTCGGAGCGCCGGAACCCCCCGGCGAAGCCGATCAGGAGGAGCGTGCGGTCGCGGAGGCCACGAAGGTCGTCCGGTAGCGCGGCCAGCATGGCCTTCAGGTCATCCACGAGGATCGGGCGGGCCTGATGCGGGGCGGTCCCCAGCGTCCTGCGGATCCCGGCGGCCGTCATCTTCACGAGCTGACTCCCCGTCGGGCTCTCCAGACCGGCCATCTTGTGGGCTTGGCTGATGGCCGAGAGCCTGCGGCTGATCGTCGCGGCGGCCGAGCCCGCCTCGGCGAGACTGGAGATGTAATCCGCGATGACCTCGCTCGGCGCGGGCAGGCTCTGGCGGGCATGTTCCCGACACCACACCTCGAAGTGCCGAAGATCGGCGATGTAGGCCCTGATCGTCCTCGGGGCCTTCGACGCGGCAAGGAAATCGCGGGTCTGATCGCTGACTGGAGCTGCCGGGATGACCGCCCAGTTCTCGTTCAAGGACGCCTCCATATGACCGATACCGTCTCCTTATCGGACGCTTCTTCGTGCTCGAGTGGAGGGCTGCCGGAGCACCTCCGGGGCGGCCGCCCGTGGGCCGGAGTGGCCGCCTCATGACCGCGACCCAAGATCTGCCAACCTTCGGCCGCAACGACCGGCTGGAAGCCGCCAGACAGGGCATCGGCGATGGGCTGGGCCATGCGGCAGTCGACGGCCACAACGACCTCTACGGGTCGTTCTAGCTCGTTGTGGACGCCGCTGAAGAGGACGACCGTGCCCTCGTCGGCGATGAGGCCGTGGAGGGTCACGAGATTGGTCACACTGGGTCTCCGGTGGCAGGACATGAGCGCCAGCGCCACCCTTCGGCAGAGCGAGGCATCTCAGTTCACCAGCACGGTGGTGGCATCGGCGGAGACCGGGCGGAACCTGTGGCGACCACGGTGGCCGACCTCGCTCACGCAGATGGACCCGGCCTCGTCCTTCATACCGCATGGAGCGGGCGCGACCGGCTCCTCGGCGGGCTCTTCGTCCGTGAACGCTTCGGGGAACTTCTCTTTCGCTAGCTCGTGGTTCGCAATCGCCAAAATCATCACGGCACAGCCCGACAGCAGCTCATGGTCATCAGCCGTCAGGGGGCTGGTGATGTTGACGTGCAGCTCGATGGGCATGATCAGCGTCCCTTCTGGCTGACGATGGTGATCGTGGATCCCCGGTTCATGCTTCCGTGTCCATCGCGAGGCGGATGGCCCGGTATGCCTTGTCGATGGCGTCGATGTACGCCTTGCCTTCCCCTCCACCCCCGCGTCGATATCGTCGAGCCACGTTTCAAGGGCGGTGAGCGCCGTCTCCGCGACCTCGACCGTGATCGTGATCGTCTGCATGGCTCAGATCCTCCGCAGGGTGTTCGTGAGGGTGGTGGTCAGGCTGATGGCAGCGCCGTCGCGGCGTGTCACTTGCCCCATCGGTCCCTCCACTCCCGGTCGCGCTTGCCGCGCTCGTGGCGGTCCATGATCGAACCGACGACATAGAGCAGGATGCCCGTGATCAATCCAGCGATGAGCATGTGGATCTCCGTTCTTTGTGTTGCGTGCTGGGGTTGTCGCGATCTACCTGTCGAACGGGATGCCCCGGTCGCGGAGGCTCGTGAAGGTGCCTTCTTCTCCGAGGATCAGGTGATCGAGCAGCTCGATATCGAGGAGACGACCTGCCGCGAGGACCTGCGCCGTCAGGTGCATGTCATCCGGCGATGGCGTCGGGTCCCCTGACGGGTGGTTGTGGGCCACGATGATCGCGGTGGCGTTCACGCGGACCGCGCCCCGGAATAGCTCGCCCACCCGCACCAGCGAGGCGGAGACGTTGCCGACGTAGACGACCTCGGAGCCGATTACGTGGTGCTTCGTGTCGAGCCACAGGACGGCGAGGCGCTCCGTTTCGCGGTCACCAATCAGGTCGCGCAGGACCGGCAGCGTGTCGCTCGGGGACCGCACGACGGCGGGTGACTCCGCGATCCTCCGCCGGGTGAAGGTGTACTCAAAGATCGTCATCAGCGACCTCCGGCGCATCGCTGCCGAAGTCCTGTGCGTGTCGTCCCGACATCAACTCGACCGCCGCCGCGTTGATCTCGGTCTTCGAATGGCGGAGGCCGGTCTCGTCGTCCCATTCGTGGGTCTGGAGCTTGCCCTCGACCACGACTCTCGACCCCTTGCCGAGATAGGCGGCGCAGATGTCGGCGAGCTTGTCGAGCACGACGACCGCGTGATGGTCCGCCGTCACGTGGCCGTCGCTCGCGTATTCCTCCGTCGTCAGGGCGAAGGTCGTGATGTGCTTGCCGCTCGCCAGCACCCGGTATTCCGGGTCGCGGGGGAGCCTGCCTGCGAGAAGTACCTTGTTCACCTGTACCTGACCTCTGTGTCGGCTCGTCAACGTGACGTGCTCGCGGAGGGCGAGCTGGAGATGGAACTCCCTGACCACGAGGGAGCCTCCAGCTCGCCGACCGTGAGAACGTCAGACGGCGAGCACGGAGGCTGCGACCTCGAACCCGTGGGCGGAACCCCCGGGGGCGTGAGGGGGTCGCCCGGGAGCGGTGGCATGGAATGCGAGGCGGTCGGCCCCGCCGGTCATCCCCAGCACCGTGAGCTGGACGGTCATGGCACGTTCTCCCATCCGCGTGAGCGCACCGTGCTCCGGCGTGCCGCCGGTCCGGTTGCGAGCCGTCAATGGGTCAGACCACGACGGCTTCTTTGATGGGATCCCGACTCAGGGACCGACGCACAGCAACGCACGCCGGTCCTTGCTCGGACCCTGACCGCATCGTCATCAGCATTGGCACCGTTTCGACCCCGGGTGGGCCGCTGGTTGCCGCGCAGTCAGTGGGCTGAGACCCTCGTGCGCTCTCGATGCGGGTCGCTCTCGCGACAATGCAAACCATATACGGAAATGAGGCTATTGGCAAGGGAAATACGTTCGACGGTGACCGCAGACCCCCCCCACGGTCTGAATGTCCAAGAACGAAAGTGATATCGTCGAGCGGCGTCACAATGCCGCACCTGAACAGGCAACGCGTTGATGGTCGGCAACGTCAAGACATGTAGCAAGATCGTGGCCGGTTACGGTCGCCAGCGAAAGGACAAGCACCGGGTATGCCAACGAAGCAGTACGTCATCGGAAAGCCGTTCGATATCGAAGACCTCAAGAAGCCGCTGCGGGCT
>Ga0209638_1001420_pt1 | contig 15352 bp, 12 predicted proteins | sample BarGraNGADG00211_FD_184490 | JGI IMG/M metagenome (GOLD analysis project Ga0209638, IMG submission 184490) | Arctic peat soil microbial communities from Barrow, Alaska - Barrow Graham LP Ref core NGADG0002-211 (SPAdes) (version 2) | ecosystem: Environmental > Terrestrial > Soil > Wetlands > Peat... | reverse complement strand
TGACCGCCCCGAGTTTTGCACGAAAGAAGCCAATCCGGATGCCGATGATTTCTTTCCTTATCCAATACAAGATCTGCCAAAGTACTTAAAAATTAACTCCCAGACATATATTGTTTTGACTACCCGCGGCTCTAATTTTGATGTCTCAGGACTGCCTGTCCTGTTGGAGACGCCTTTTGCCTACCTGGGAGTGATTGGCTCGCAAAGAAGATGGATGACCACAAAAAAAGCAATCCTTGGGGAAGGACTCCCGATTGAAAGATTCGAAAAGGTGCACTCGCCGATTGGATTAGAATTAAGAGCAGAATCACCAGAGGAAATTGCGGTTAGCATAATGGCTGAGATTATCATGATTCGTAATGGTGGAACTGGAAAGAGCATGAAGGCCTGATGGCTGGAGGAAAAATGTGGCTTAGATACATCAATGCAAGCCAGGTGGATGAAGTAATCCACACACTGTCGCAAAACCGCGAAAAAGCCCGGATTATAGCCGGAGCGACTGATTTAATCCTGGAAATTGAACGCGGGATCAAAAAGGGAATCGAAACCCTGATTGACGTAACGAGGATACCTGGTTTAAATGAAATCAAATTAGATGATAAGGGTTTCATTCATCTTGGGCCAATGGTTACACACAACGATTGTGTCAGCTCAAAACTGGTTCAAGAATACGGTTTCCCATTAGCGCAGGCGTGCTGGGAAGTGGGTTCTCCACAAATTCGAAACCGTGGCACGATTGCGGGAAATTTGATTACCGCTTCGCCGGCAAATGATACGATAACCCCGCTCATGGCGCTTGAGGCTTCTGTAGAATTGGCTTCATATCACGGCCGGAGGGTAATTCCCTTACGCGAATTTTATACTGGAGTTCGTAAAACGGTTATGCAGGCTGATGAGCTGATGACGGACATATTCTTCCCTGCTCTGAAATCGAGCCAGAAAGGGATTTATATCAAAACTGCACTGCGCCAGGCCCAGGCAATTTCAGTGACAAACCTCACGATTATTCTCGAGATTGATGATCAAACCATTAAATCGGCTGCTGTCACGTTGGGAGCGGTCGCTCCGATAATTATCCACGCCCAAAAAGCTGAAGAATATTTAATCGGAAAATCACTTGAGTCTGATGTAATTGAAGAGAGCGCCAGGCTGACAATGGAAGCCGCTCGGCCAATCAGTGACATTCGCGGATCGGCAGGTTACCGTCGTTATATGGTTGGTGTAATGGTACGGCGTGCTTTAACCCGACTGGCGAGGAGTGAAGAAAGAAGCGGTTTTCCAGCCGCACCGATTCTCTTACGAAAAAATCAAGCCAAAAATTACCAGCCGGCATCCTCTTTAATTGATCAAAATACATCCATTGAGACAACCATCAATGGCAAGAAAGTCGTATTCTCGAATGGACAGCAAAAAACATTACTGCACTTGTTGCGCGAGGATGGTGAATTGATCGGTACCAAGGAAGGCTGTGCAGAGGGAGAATGCGGGACGTGTACAGTTTTCCTGGATGGAATGGCGGTAATGAGCTGCATGGTACCGGCGCCTCGTGCCCAGGACGCTGAAATCGTAACCGTAGAAGGGGTTGCAAAAGGAAACGAGCTGCACCCTGTTCAAGCAGCATTTATAGCTGAGGGCGCTGTGCAATGTGGTTATTGTACGCCAGGTTTCATCATGTCGGCGGTTAAATTATTGGAAGAAAGGCCGCATCCAACCAACGATGAAATCAAGTGGGCATTAACGGGCAACCTGTGTCGCTGCACAGGTTATTATTCGATCGTCAGAGCCATTGAAAAAGCTGCTATAGGAGGAGATAGCAATGGGTAAATATCAATCTCGTTATGAAAGGCCATCTGAACCCTCTCAAAATAACCGCCAAATACATCCCATTTGGCGAGGGGTAGGTTTTGCGTTAATGATCCTGATTCCAATTATGTCTTATGCTTTGGCGCGGTTATTTTTAGATGAGAACCTGTCCAAACAATGGATTGTTTTGCCAAAGAACTTGCTTTTACTCAATACACCACCTCTTCCAGAGGATTTGCTCATACTAATCATGATCATGATTATTCTGATGCTTATTATGTATGCAATCGTCACTTTTTTCTCGCTGCTAATATTCAGGATTTTTGCCCCGCCCAGGTACGGCCCGCTCGATGTTCCCCCCATCACTTATCATGGTAAATCTTACAAACGGTAATGAATTAAGAGGCTGGAGGAAAAATGCCATTCGTTGGTGAGTCCATTACACGTATCGATTCAAATGGCAAAGTAAAAGGCGAAACGTTATACCCTGGCGATTTCAACATGCCAGGGCAAGTTTACATGAAAATTCTTTTTGCGAACCGGCCGCACGCCATTATTCGCTCGATTGATACTTCACAGGCTGAGGCAACGCCAGGGGTTGTGCTGGTATTAACGTCCAAAGATGTGCCTGTGAACGAATATGGCCTGATCATGCCGGACCAACCAGTGTTATGCGGCCCTTCTAGCAAGCTGTATACCGATCGAGTCCGTTTCATCGGGGACCAGGTAGCCCTTGTTATTGCGGAAAGTGAAGAAATTGCTGCTGAAGCCTGTAAAAAGATTATTGTCGATTATGAGGATCTGCCTGCTGAGACCGATCCGAGCCTTGCCATGGCTGAAGGGGCTGTACTGCTTCATCCTGATCGGGGATCGAATGTATTTTGCCATTACCGGATCCGTAAAGGAGAGCTTGAGGCCGGCTTTGGCCAGGCGGATGTGATTATTGAACACGAATACCTTACTCCTGCACAGGAACACGCTTTTTTACAGCCCGAAGCTGGATTGGCTTATATTGATGAAGAGGGTCGAATTGCAATTGTTGAAGCTGGACAGTGGACCCATGAAGACCAGGAACAGGTTGCCCACGCCTTAAACCTTCCCAAAGATAAAATTCGCATTATCTACCCGGCAATCGGTGGTGCTTTTGGGGGCCGGGAAGATATGTCCATCCAAATTGTTCTGGCTTTGGCAGCCTGGGAATTGGCAAAACGCGGCAACCCGCGCCCGGTAAAAATAATCTGGAGCCGGGAAGAATCGATGATCGGACATCACAAACGGCATCCTTTTCGGATAAAAGCAAAATGGGGCGCGACCAAGGAAGGAAAAATCACGGCAGCTGAAATACAAATGATTGCTGACGGCGGTGGATATGCCTATACCTCCACGAAAGTACTTGGCAATGCGACCCTATTGTGTACTGGAGCTTACAATATCCCCAACGTGAAGGTCGATGCATACGCAGTCTACACGAACAATGTGCCAACCGGAGCATTTCGCGGTTTTGGCGGTCCGCAGGGTCTTTTTGAAGCAGAAATGCAGATCAATCTTCTGGCAGAGGCACTGCAGATCGACCCGGTGGAAATGCGTATGCGGAACCTGATCAAAGAGGGGGATCTACTTTCTGTTGGCACGCCGCTCCCCAAAGGAGTCACGATTGAAAAGGTGTTAGAAAAATGTGCTCTTTCGGCCGGGTGGCAAAAAACAGAACTGGGTTGGCGGAAACCTGAAATAAATCCGGGTGAATATCCTCACCGCAAGCGAGGTCTGGGTATTGCGTGCGGGTATAAAAACGTCGGATTTTCGTTTGGCGCACCTGAACTCTGTACGGCGAAAATTGAGTTGTTCGGTTCCGGAACGATTGAAAAGGCAATCATCTACCATTCCGGTGCAGACGTTGGGCAAGGCGCTCACACCGTTTTTCTCCAGATGGCTGCGGAAGCGTTGGGTATCCCGATGGACTGCGTCCACCTGGTGGCGTCCGATACTGCTTTTACGCCTCCTTCCGGGAGTGCATCAGCCTCACGCATGACCTTTATGGCCGGTAACGCCATTCGCGGAGCCGCCGAGAAAGCCCTCGAGAAATGGGAAAATGAAGAACGGCCCGCTGTGGCTACATTTGAGTACCGCCCGCCAGCGACTTCTTCATTGGACCCACAAACCGGAAAGTCGGAGCCAAATTTTGCTTATGGATATGTTGCAGAAGCCGTTCAAACGGAAGTAGATACAGAAACCGGCGAGATCACTCTTCTTAAGGTTATTTGCGTCGATGATGTGGGCAAAGCGATCAATCCTGCCCTCGTCAAAGGCCAGATCGAAGGGGCTATCGTTCAGGCAGCGGGATATGCTGTTCTGGAGAATTTCATCCAAAAAGGCGGCGAAGTATTGACACGCTACCTTTCCACATACCTGATACCAACCATTTTGGATGTGCCTCGTGAAGTGGACTCTCAGATCCTGGAATATCCGGATCCGATTGGTCCGTGGGGTGCACGTGGAATGGGTGAAATGCCTTATTTGCCTTTGGTGCCCGCTATTATGGATGCAGTCCATGATGCAACAGGTATTTGGTTCAACACTTTTCCTCTTGTTCCTGAAAGGGTTATCAGAGGTTTAGGAAAAATTGACTAAAAATGCAGCCTATCGTCCTGATCCGCGGTGGAGGTGACCTGGCGAGTGGGGTTGCCATCCGTCTTTTTCGTGTTGGCATTCATGTGATCATTTCAGAAATTGCCCAACCGCTGGCAGTCCGGCGGTTGGTTTCGTTTGCTGAAGCAATTTATGCCTCTCATATTCAGATTGAGGAAGTTATTGGGCAGCGGGTTGATAACGCAAACGATGCCATTCATGGTATTGAAAATGGAATAATCCCGGTGATCATTGACCCAGGAGCAGAAGTTAGGCACGCCATTCCCACGATTGCCATCGTGGATGGCAGAATGACCAAACGGTCACCAGGGTATCGTCTGGATTTCGCATCCTTTTGCGTGGGACTTGGTCCTGGGTTTGAAGTGGGGGCCAATTGCCATGCTCTCGTTGAGACAAAACGTGGCCCATTCCTGGGAAGAGTCTATTGGCAGGGTAAAGCCGAAGAAGATACTGGAATGCCTGAAACAGTAGGTGTGCACCAAGCCGAGCGCGTTCTAAGAGCGCCCGCTGATGGTATTTTTTTTTCTCACTTAAAAATTGGAGATTTTATTAAAAAAGGCGACATGCTGGCTGAAGTTGAAGGCCAACCATTGCTTGCTCATTTTGATGGGATGCTGCGCGGCCTGCTCCACGATGGCCTGCCTGTCCTGCGGGATGTGAAAGTTGGCGATTTAGATCCACGCCAGGATGAGCGTCTATGTAAAATGGTTTCTGATAAGGCATTGGCAGTCGGCGGGGGAGTGTTGGAAGCAATTCTTGGACGCAGCGAAATTCGATCCCGTCTGTGGTGATGAAATGAAACTGGTTGAGGCCTTGCAATTATCGAATCAGATCCAGGTTGCATTTACAGGCGCCGGCGGTAAAACAACTGCCATGTTCAGGTTAGGACGCGAGTTGGCCGCTCCTGTTTTTCTTACGACAACGACTCATCTCGGTCTCGAACAGGTTATTTATTCCGACCAGCATGTGCTCATACAAAATCAGGATGACCTGGAATTTTTCCTAAAAGATGTACCTGAAAAGGTAATCCTTTTGACCGGCCCAGAAACCCCGGACGGCAGAGTATCAGGATTGACTCCTGGTTCATTAGATATTTTGCATGAATATTGCAAGAATAATAAAATTCCACTTCTGATTGAAGCAGATGGGTCGCGGAGTCTGCCGTTGAAAGCACCGGCGCCTCATGAACCCAATATTCCAGCCTGGGTGACGGATTCTGTCTCCGTGGCAGGTATGAATGGAATCCTGAAGCCGCTTGATGCCGGTTTTGTCCACCGGCCAGAGCGATTTGCAGCAATTGCAGGAATCTCGATGGGAGATTCTGTTTCGGCCGAATCAATCACCAGGGTTTTGCTGCACCCAGAGGGAGGACTTAAAAATATTCCTCCCCATGCAAGGCGGATCGCGCTGCTCAACCAGGCGGATTCGGACGAATTGCAATCCCATGCCGGGCGGATTGCCAGGAAATTAACCGAGAGTTACCATTCAGTTTTAGTTGGTTCTTTAATAGATCAAGGTGAGCACGAAATCTTGGCCTGCTATAAAGCGACTGCCGGAATAATCCTGGCAGCCGGAGGTGCATCGCGTTTTGGACAACCGAAGCCTCTCCTGGAATGGCATGGACAACCATTTGTACGCCGGATTGCGCTGACGGCCCTGGAAGCTGGCTTGAAGCCAGTGCTGATTGTCACCGGAAACGCAGCAGATATGGTCCAAAAGGCCGTTGCGGATCTTCCAGTTCAGGCAGTATTTAACCCAGAATGGCAAACTGGCCAATCCAGCAGCATCAAAGCCGGAATAAACGCCCTGCCGCCTCAAATTGGAGTGGCATTCTTTTTATTAGCCGACCAGCCACAGGTCACTTCAGCAATCCTGTCCGCCCAAATGGAACTCTACAGGCGTACGCTTGCACCCATCGTTGCTCCCCTGATTGGCGGGAAAAGAGGGAATCCGGTGTTATTCGACCAGGTGACCTTCCCGGCGTTAAAATTAACTACGGGAGATTTGGGAGGCAGGCAGGTTTTCTTACAATTTCAGGTAACCTGGCTGGAATGGAACGATACCCGTCTCTTACTGGACGTTGATACTCCGGAAGATTACCAGCGGTTGTTGGATTTTCCACAATGACAGCTTCAGATGGTGCACCGGGTGCAATTATCCTTGCCGCTGGCCTTTCCAGCCGGATGGGGCAGCCCAAAATGCTGCTTCCATGGGGTAGAATGACGATTATTGAACAGGTTGTGACTACCATCCTGGAAGCGGGTATCGAACCCCCAATTGTGATAACAGGCTCCGGCGACGAAGAAATCAGGGCCTTGCTTGCAAATTACCCGGTACATCTTATTTTCAACCCACGTTATGCCGATGGCGAGATGCTTCATTCACTCCAGGCAGGAATAGCAGTGCTGGATTTGCAACAACAACAATGCCAGGCGGCATTCATTGTGTTGGGAGACCAACCTCAAATCCAGCTATCCACGGTGAAGGGATTATTACAGGAATACGAAACAAAACCTTCCCCGCTTCTAATTCCCAGCTACCAGATGCACAGAGGACATCCTTGGCTGATTGGAAAAGAATTGTGGGGGGAAATTCTGGCCTTAAGATTGCCAAGAACATTACGTGATTTTTTAAGCGACCATTTGAGCCTAATTCAATACCTCAATCTGAATACACCGACGATATTGTCAGACCTGGATACTCCTGAAGATTATGAGAGATCCCGCCCCTGAGCTTTGGATGAATTTATGAAGCCAAAAGTCCTGATTTGGAAAATGAACCGCGACAATAAATCTGCTGAGCCGGTCGCGCTCGATCATGAGATTGAATCTTTAGACCAGACATCTTCGCTGCTACCACAAGGGGTATACACCTCATTCAGAACATACGGGCGATATTCCGGCCTGCATCTAGAAGAGCATTTTGGCCGTTTGATCGAAGGCGCAGAGATGCTTGGTAAAGAGGTCAGTGTCGATATCACCCAAATTCGCTTCCAGTTAAGGTCAATCCTTCGGGAGCTTGAAGGAGATGATTTCCGTATCCGCATGTCAATCGACCTGGAGAACCAGGTTGGAGATATTTATATCCTGGTTGAAAACCTGATCGTTCCTTCAGCCATTGATTACCAGAACGGCGTGAACGCCCTAACACAGCCTTTTGAAAGAGAGAATGCCAGGGTTAAATCGACGCGTTTTATCTTGAATTCATCGGCCTACCGGGCGTTGCTCTCCAGCGAAGTAAATGAAGTCTTACTTTTTAATTCAAACAGGGAGATCCTGGAAGGCCTGAGCAGTAATTTTTTTGGTGTGCGCGACGCGATCATTTATACAGCCAGTGAAGGAATCCTTCCTGGGATTTCAAGATCGATCCTTCTGGAAGAAGCACAAAAGGAATCGATCAGGCTGGTCTTACGACCTGTTTATTTGAATGAGATCGGAAAAATAGACGAATCCTTTATTACCAGCACCAGCCGGGCTGTTTTGCCTATTCATAAGATTAATAATATTATCATTGGCGCAGGTGAGCCGGGACCAATTACCAGAAGGTTGAGCGCTTCATACCAGGCTCGCATTGAAAGAGAGCTAAAATTAATTTAATCCTCTGAATATAATTCGTCCTCATCATCCTCAACCGTCTCGCCATTAGAGAAGTCTTCGATGGTTTCCAGGTCGCCATGATCCATTTTTTTGAGGAGCAGGGTCGCTTCTTCGACCCGGTCGGCTGGAACATAAACCTTCGCCTCTCCAAGAGGACCTACTGACACACTATACCCTGATACTCCAATGCTTTCCTGCCTCGTATAAGAGGGAATACCTGCCGATTCAAGAAAAATATGAATCTCTTCTGCATCCAGGAAACCATTTCCGATATAAACAACACGGTACTCAGGTTCCATTTGTCGATCTCCTTTTTTCCAAAATTGATTCAAAAACCACTAACCAGAGTGCAGTCCTGCTTGGCCAGCTAACGATCGGCTGCAATTTTTTTATTTAACCGTTCTAGGCGATGGGTCAATTCATCCATGATAACTTTCTTTCGCCAATAAGGCAATCCGGCCTGATCGGCAGACTCGAAGGCAGCCTTGGTCCAGCGGATGGCTTCCTGGTAATCTTTTTCGTGGTGCTCATAGAATTTTGCCAGCTCGACATAGGCATCCAGCCAATGATGTTCGGCAGCTTTAATCCAGAGTTGGACAGCTTCTTGCCACCGTTCATTTTTTCTGTAAAGCAGTGCAAAGCGCTGGAGCGTCTCCAGGTAGAATTGTAACGACAAATCACCTTTTCTTAAGCTCGCCTCGTAAACGGAAATAGCCGATTCGATTTGATCCATTTCCTCGAACAAGCGCGCAACCGCAGCCAGGTCAAGCCCAGGGACATCTTTTTGTTCTAAAGGGTGGTGCAAAAGATCGGCGCAAAAATTGAACAGAGCTGCCAGAGATAAAATATCCATGGCGTTATGGTAAAAAACGCCTGCCAGGGGACGTGCATCACCGGATCTAAGGTACTCGAAATACAATTCAGGTACCATCCAGCCCGGAACCTCATCTTGTGACCTGGGAACATGCAAAATTTCTGCCTCAAGATCTTTTAGAGCGCGGCTGGAAAGCCGGTTGCGCCATAAACGCCGGGCCAGTGGCAGCAAATCGATATGCGCCATTTGCTTAAAGGGAGTTGCCTGGTGGTTCATTACATGGCGGGTAGTGAGGAGTGGGATGTCGAAGCTCTTGCCATTAAATGTGACCACGGTATCAAATGAGTTAACGATTTCGCTTAACGCTGCCAGCAGGGCCGGTTCCTGTGATGGGTCGCGCATAAAAATTTGCTCCACAACAAAACCGGCAGGTGTTCGATACCCCAGGCCAACCAGGAAGGCGTATGTTCCCGTTCCGCCTGCCAGGCCGCTGGTTTCAGTGTCCAGGAATAGAATTTTCTCGAGATCTGTTTCCAGCACCCGCGAAGTTCTTGCCCAGGCGCCTACGGTTTCTGGATTCACACGGGTTGAAAGTAAGATATCGCCGTGGACGTAGTCGGCAGCATACTCGTTTTGTACCACAAACACGGGTCCAAATGTTGTTTCCAGGTCTCTCCCTTCGAGAACTTCCTCAATTAAGAAACCTGTTTTTTCTCTCTTAGGGACAGGCAGGTTTTGAGCCCCAATAGAAACGCCGAGTGAGCGTAGTTTATCTGAAAGTGACTCGCTCATTCCGATTTGCCTGGTAACGTGTTACCCGAGAGGATGGTCAGAAGCGCCATGCTTTCGGCCTTTCCGCCCAGACCATTTTCGCCACCCGGTCCAACGCAGGCTGGACAGCCATCTTTGCAGCTGCAGGCGTTTACGTGTGCCAGGGATTGCTGAACAAGGGTCTCGTAAATGTCATAAATATGGTCGCTCAAGCCAATTCCAGCCGGTATTTGATCGTAAAGCACAACAACCGGACTTCCGTCTGTCAAAGGGGATTGTGGGTCAGCCGCGGCTCCCAGGTCGCCTTGATCGCACATTAAAAATAGCGGCGCAAGCTGGTGCAGCACATAGGTTAATCCCGCCAACCCACTGCGGATTCTTACATTTTGTTCAACCTTCTGGTGGCAGGCAGAACAAAGCGTAATCAGGTTTTCCAGGCGGTTGGCCTCAAAAGATGATGAGAACATGCGGAAGGGGATTTTATGATGCACCTGATGCTGCTGCCCATTTTCAACCCTCCCACAGATTTGACAGGTGAAATGATCACGTTGGCGCGCCCGGTTTCGCTGGTGATTCCAGTCTGGACCATAGGCATTGGGCTCGTTTCTCCAAAGCCCTTGCTCTTTGAGAATATTCTGGGTTGATTCATCTAGGGCCAGCCAGCAGGCGGTGGTGCGTAGTTGGGTAGCTGGCATATCGAGCGGTTCATACCCCAGCAGCTCGTTGGTGAACCACCGGATGCGTTTAAACCCTTTGACCTGGGTGGTCACCTCTATTTCACCATAGAAAATTTTTGCTCCAGGTAGGGCTGCATTCTTAATTTCGGATATTTTCTCGAAAGTAATGACTTTCTGGGGATCTGTATAAAATTCTAAATCGACCGGGTGGAGCCTGGCAAGGTTCTCTTCCAGGTTTAATTCGTCGACCAAAAAAGAACGCCCCTCATGTAAATAGACTGCTCCTGGATGAACCATCCAGCGGGCGCTGGCGTGATCGACTTCACCTACCGTGATTACTTTGCCGTCATCTTCCGCTTGCAGAACCACCGGCGCCTGGTCCGTGCTGCGCAGAGACACCCGGTCCGCCGGATATTGGGTAGACATCCAGAAGTACTTGTTGCCGGAAACATGGACCGTGCCAGACACTTGCAGGAACGCCAGGAGATCACGTATGATCTCGTCCGGAACCTGGCCAAATCGCTCACCACGCATAAATGGAAGCTCAAAAGCAGCACATTCCAGGTGGTGCAATAAAATCAAGAGGTTATTTGGATCGATCAAGGCGCCTTCCGGAGAGCGCTCAAAGATATATTCCGGGTGTTGGATCAGGTATTGATCAAGTGGATTGCCGGATGCAACCAGAATACCCAGAGCGGGCCCGCTGCGCCGGCCAGCCCGGCCAAACTGTTGAATTGTGGAGGCAATTGTGCCAGGATAGCCGACCAGGAGAGAAGCATCCATACTGCCAATATCGATGCCCAATTCCAGGGCATTGGTGGCAATGACTGCCCTGGCTTCACCGGACTGCAGACGCTGTTCAATCTGCCTGCGTTCACCTGGTAAATAACCACTTCGATAACCGTGGACGTTTTCGGATTGATCCGGTTCCTGGTTGCGCAGGTTCCTCAAGATACGCTCCACTGCCCGGCGGGACCTGGCAAACAAGATTGTCTGGACACCATAAGCCAGGAGATCGCGGGTCAAATGAACTGCTTCGGCGGAGGCGCTCAAGCGTAAACCCAATTCCGGCTGGATAACCGGCGGATTATACAGCAAGTAATTGCGTTCGCCATGCGGCGACCCATCATGGTCGATTAATTCGACAGGTGCTTCGATCAGGTGCTCGGCAAATGTCTGGGGATTTGCGATAGTGGCCGAAGTTAAAATAAATTGCGGACTGGCGCCATAAAACTGCAAAATTCGTTTCAGCCGGCGGATTACATTGGCAAGGTGAGACCCAAAAATACCGCGATAAACATGAATTTCGTCGATCACGATGAAGCGTAAGGTTTTAAAGACATCTGCCCACAGGGTGTGGTGGGGCAAGATACCCATATGGAGCATATCCGGGTTGGTTAGCAGCAGCCTGGCCTGGGCTCGAATGGCGTTCCTTTGCCCGGTTGGCGTGTCGCCATCATAGATCGCGGCGGTAATCTTGGGAACAACCGCTGTCAGGGGATTGTTTGGAATGTGATCCGATATTGCCTGAACTTTTTTTAACTGGTCTTGAGCCAGCGCCTTAGTTGGAAAGATATAGAGCGCCCTGGCGGCCGGATCTTTGGTCAGGGTATCCAGAATAGAGAGGTTGTAACAAAGAGTTTTCCCACTGGAAGTTCCGGTTACAATTACCAGGTTCTTCCCTGCTTGCAGGAGGCGCCAGGAGTCAGCCTGGTGAGAATAAAGTTTATCATACCCGGCTTTCCGTAAGCTGTATTCCAGAGCAGGGTGTAGCTGAGGTGGAAGGCCTGACGTTTCAGCGGGGTGGGGTGGAATTTTTTTCCAAAATGCAATATTGGCGGCGGTTTCAGGGTCCGATTTCCAGAAATAAAGCAATTGTTCCAAGGCGTTGGTTGGTTGATTCATCTTAAATTACTCGAATAAATGTTTCATTTTGTTTTACCCTAACTCATAAAAAATTACAAGTCTCCAGTCCTGTAATTGCGCATCATCCGAAAGCATACTATACTCAACCATAATATCTTATCAAAAAGCATTGATGTTGGTTTGAATTGCCTGCAGCAGATGGAACCCGCTTCGGCTCCCATCCTGGCGGTGAGGTAAACATGGAAATTATTGGGGTATTGATCTTGGGGTGGGTTAGCGGCTGGATAATCAATTACCTGGCCGATGTTTTACCTGTAAATCGGAAATTTACCATGCCAATCTGCAACCAATGCGCTGCATCTATTTCCTGGCGAGATTACTTACTTTTTAAACCCTGCCCTGGCTGTGGAAGAAAACGGACCCGGCGAACATGGCTTGTGCAAATCCTGCCGCCTTTAATTGCACTGTACCTGTTTCTATTCCCACCGGCCAGGCTTGGTTTTTGGATTGGTTTTGGTCTGCTGATTTTTTTTGGCGTAGTGGCAGTGATAGACCTGGAATACAGAGCCATTTTACTGCCGGTCAACATTTTTGGTTTGATCATCGGATTTCTCATTGGATGGATGATTCGAGGACCGGCTGAAACAATCCTGGGTGGATTAGCTGGCTTTTTGTTAATGTTGGTTTTGTATTACCTTGGGATTCTTTTCAATCGTGTTATTGGCCGAATTCGGAATAGCGTAGTGGATGAAGTTGCCCTGGGTTTTGGAGACGTATACCTGATGGGTGGGCTGGGACTGATGATGGGTTGGCCTGAAGTGGTGGGAGGGTTGCTGATAGCCATTATTCTGGGCGGCCTGGTAAGCGGCCTTATCATAGTGGTGAAATGGATAGCAAAGCGTTACGAACCACTGCAAGCAATCCCTTATGCACCTTTTTTCATCATCGCGGCAGTAATTATGATTTACCTGCCAAAACAATAGTGACAAAGGTCTAATTCAGCAAGTGCGGTCCTGCTGCCATCAGCTCGTTTGAAACAACCCCCTCGAACTGTTTAAAGTTCGATTCAAAATTAACCACCAATTTGCGAGCCTGGGTAAAGTAAGCTGTTTGATCTTTCCAGGTTTTCAAAGGATTCAGTGCGTCAGAAGGAACACCCGGGCAGGATTCGGGGATCGACAGTCCAAAGACAGGGTCTTTTCGCATAGCTATATCATCAAGCCTGTGTCCTAACACCGCCTTGACCATCGCCCTTGTGTAAGGCAGGCGTATTCTTTCACCTACACCGAATGGACCACCAGTCCAACCCGTATTTACCAGCCAAACGGATACATCGTGCCTGGCTATTTTTTGCCCCAGTAATTCAGCGTAAACGCGGGGATTAAGTGGTAAGAAGGGCGCCCCGAAACAGGTTGAGAAAGTGGCTTGTGGTTCGGACCCAAGCCCTTTTTCGGTTCCAGCCAACTTTGAGGTGTAGCCTGAGAGGAAATAATACATAGCCTGTTCAGGGGTCAACTTCGAGAGCGGAGGCAGGACGCCAAACGCATCTGCGCTAAGGAAAAAAATGTTGGCGGGGTGCCCAGAATATCCCTCAGGGACATGGTTCTCGACAAAATCGAGCGGGTAAGCTGCGCGAGTGTTTTCGGTCAAGGCTGCTGAATCAAAGTCAACCTGGTGTGTGAGAGGGTCAAATACAACGTTCTCCAGCACAGTTCCAAAACGACGGGCAGATTCCCAGATCAAAGGTTCCAGGTTTTGGCGTAAATGGATTGTTTTTGCGTAACATCCACCCTCAAAATTAAAAACACCTACATTGCTCCAGCCATGTTCATCGTCACCGATCAAAGCGCGTTCAGGATCGGAGGAAAGGGTGGTTTTACCAGTGCCAGAAAGGCCAAAAAACAGGGCAACATCCCCATTCACTCCCAGATTAGCCGAACAGTGCATCGACAGAATCCCCTTACGCGGCATTAAATAATTCATCACGGAGAAGATTGATTTTTTGATTTCGCCCGCATAACTGGTTCCGCCAATCAAAACCAGCCGCCGGCTGAAGTTCAGGATGATAAATGTTGAGGAATTGGTGTCGTCCTGATTGGGACTGGCTTCGAAATCCGGACACTGGATCACGGTAAATTCGGGGATATGCTGGGCCAACTTGCCTGGTGGAAGACGAATAAAAAGGTTCCTCGAAAACAAGCTGGACCAGGCCTTGTCCGTTACAATTCGAATTGGCCGGCTTTGTGGGGGATATGCGCCAACCAGCATATCCTGAATAAAAACATCTCTTCCTTGCAAAAACGACAGCATCTTTTGGTGAAGCTGGTCAAATTTTTGTGGCAGGATGGGTTGGTTAATTTTTCCCCACCAGATCGATTCATCATCTTCATTCCCATATTTGACGATGAATTTATCTTCTGGAGAGCGGCCAGTGTGCTGTCCTGTATTAACAACAACCGCTCCCTGGCTTGCCAGATCTCCTTCTTGCCTGAGAAGAACCTGTTCAACCAATGCAGCCGGGTACAGGTTCCAATAGACTGTCTTAATGTTCAATAAACCGTGGTTATCTAAACCATAGGAGCTAGGGAAGCCCACATTCTGCATAAGCACCTCTTCTGTTGTTATTTGGCAGGCAGCATCTGGGAGAACCAGTACCACAGTACATCTGCAGCCTGTTTTCCATGGATAGATGAAGACTTATCCTGTAATGGGACGGGGGGATAGTAACTCCTTGATATAAATCCATCAACCCAGTCACGAGTATTGATCACAGTCAAAAATGCATGGTAAATGTCAACCTGTTCCTGTAAATTGATCTCACTCGGAAAATCATCTGTGTAGGGAGGATCAAGCTGACTGAATGCCATACATCCACCGTTGGATGTAATGCAACCTTTTTCTGCGCCGGTCGCGGAGGGATAGTCAATCCCAATCAGAATGGGTTTATTCAACTCAACCTTTAGAGAATGGATGTCGCCGTCGAATAAACTTTCAATTTGCGGGATAAAGCCGGCAGAACCGTTTTTGTCATTTTCACCGATCGCGGCTGAAATGAGGACGTAAATCTCATCCACGGAATCCAGAAAATCGGGTGGACGGCTCAAATTTCCGGGCATGCTGACGGCCCAAATTAACTTCCCTTTAAAACGCAACCTGACATCTTTAATTAACTGGGTCCA
>Ga0209638_1001419_pt1 | contig 15355 bp, 12 predicted proteins | sample BarGraNGADG00211_FD_184490 | JGI IMG/M metagenome (GOLD analysis project Ga0209638, IMG submission 184490) | Arctic peat soil microbial communities from Barrow, Alaska - Barrow Graham LP Ref core NGADG0002-211 (SPAdes) (version 2) | ecosystem: Environmental > Terrestrial > Soil > Wetlands > Peat... | reverse complement strand
AGTGGGCCGACCACGGCCCACGCGCGCACGTCGCGCACGTGGGGCGTGAGGCCGGAGTGGCTGGCAAGGACGTGCAAGGCCACCAGGGTCGCCATCTGGATCAGCTCGAGGAGCGCCAGGCCGGTCAAGAGGCGCCTCCAGCCGACGGCGACGAAGGCCGCGACCCAGAGCGCCATGTAGAGGCCCACCTGGAAAGCGGGAAGGAGCGTGATGGCGCCCTGCGGATCGTCGAACGGCGTGCCCGCGACGAAGAGAGAAGGCGCGCCGCCGCCGATCATCTCCGCCGCGCGCGTCAGGACGTGCGCGTACGGCGCGCCGAGCAGATGGGTGACCGCGACACCCAGCGCCATGCCCATGAGCGCCCGGCGCAAGGCCGTTCCGCCGGCGCCGTGACGCCAGAAGGCGGCGGCGGCCACGACGACAGCGGCGAGGAGCAGTTGGTAGAACGCGTGGATCAAGTAGAGCGGCGAAGCCACGAGCGCAGCCGGGAGGGCCACCACCAGGAGCCGGGCGATGCCGAGGCCGACGAAGAGCGGTGCTGTGGCGACGAGACCCAGCGCGCGCTGGCGCCACGTGCTCGCATAGGCGAGGACCGCCGCCAGGTAGACGGGGATGAGCGGCGTGAAGACGCACTCCTGGGTCACCACGAAGCCGCCCCGGGACGTCCAGAGCACGTTGGCCGCAGCGCGAGCCTCGACGCCGAAGACGTGGAGCGCCGCCGCCGCTGCGCGAGCGATGAAGGCGGCCACCGTGAGAACGCCGGCGCTCTCGAGGTAGAGCGGTGACGCGGCCGTGAAGAGGAGGAGGAACGCCGCCGTGAGGAAGATGAAGCGGGGCGTGCGGCGCGCCGGGGAACGACTCCCGATCCCTTTCCCCCCGTCCGCCAAGCGCATCCACCCGAACACGTACCCGGCGATGGCAAGTGTGAGCGCTGCCGGCCACACGTAGACGTGGAGCGTCTCGAACCACGCCGGCGACGCGGCGACGCGGCCGAGCGTGCCGATGCGCAGCGTGTTGAGGCCGAGGACGAGCATCAGGCCCCCGCCCGCCCCCGCCAGACGCATCCCCCAACTGGCCGGGTACGCGAGGATGGCGCCGACACAGAGCGCCAGCGCGTCTGCGCCGCTGCACGCGAGCGTGGCGTCGATGGGGAGCGCGGGCGTTCCACACAGCCCCACCGCGAGCCGCCCTTGGAGTCGCGTGAGCGGCAGAAGCCCGTGGGTCTCGACCCAGTTCAGGCGCAGAAGGCCGAACAGGCCCAGGCTCCAGGCCACGGCTCGCAGCGCGAAGTCAACGGCGCGGATCCGACTGCGGTTTGTGTCCGTCGGCACGGCGGATCTCCTGGACCGAGACGTGGCGCGCGCCGAAGGACCGGCTCAACTCGTCGATGGCCTCCAGGCTCTTGAGCCTGCTCGAGCAGGAGAAGATGTCGATGTGCACGGTGCCGGTCTCCGGCCAGGTGTGCAGGGCGGCGTGCGACTCGCTCAAGATGAGGATGCAGGTGAGGCCCGCTCCGGGAAATACGTGGCTGAGCGCCTGCACGATCGTCGCGCCGGCGCGCCCGAGGGCGGCGACGAAGACGCCGCTGATGTCCTCCGGGTGCAGCGCGGCGAGGGCCTCGCACTCGCCAAGGTCGACCGAGTAAAGTATGGGCGGCGCGTGAAGATCCATTCCACGAAGGAATATACCTCACGGCAGGAGGAGCAGGGCGCAAAATAATAAACAGCCGGTCTCACCACACACTGGAATATAATCGCCACGAAAAGCGCCGATTGCGCGTCGGCACGCCCGGTTTTTCCGCAACTCACGTCTTAAGAGGAAGATGCACTATGAAGCGTACCTGCTTCAGCCTCGTGGCCAGCGCGGCATTCGCCGGGCTGCTTTTCGGTCCTTCCCCCGTACTGGCCCAGACCGCACCGTCACTGGGAACGGCGCAGAGCTTCGCGGTCCTGGGTGGCTCGACGGTCACCGCCGCCGGCGGCGGCGCGACCATCACCGGAGACGTGGGTGTCTCGCCCGGTACCTCGATCACCGGCCCGGTGACCGTGGTTTCACCATTCAACATACACAACAATGACGGGTCCGCGATTGCCGCACAATCGTCGGTCACCGCTCTGTACACGAGCCTGGCGGGCACGGGAGGCGCCACGGCCCTCAGTGCGGAGCTGGGTGGACTCTCGCTCACCCCAGGCACTTATTCCTTTACGAGCACGGCCAATATTGCGGCCAACCAAACCCTGACGCTCACCGGCGGGGGTACCTTCGTTTTCCTGGTTGGGAGCGCCATCACCGCCAACGTTGGCTCGAGCGTCGTCTTGGCGAACGGCGCCTCCGCGTGCAACGTGTTCTGGCAGGTCACCAGCGCTGCGACGCTCAACGGCAACAGCTTCGCCGGAACGGTTGTTGCGCAAGCTGGCGTCACGTTGGGTGTCGGCGCAGCGCTGAGCGGGAGAGCGTTGACCACAGCCCTCGGGGCCGTGACGCTGAGCGGCGGCAACACGGTTGGAGGGTGCAGCGCTGCCGGAGTTGGGTGTCCCACGATCACGCTCGCCCCGCCGACGCTGCCTGCCGGCAAGGTGGGGGTGACGTACAGCCAGCAGATCACGGCGAGCGGCGGCACCGGCACCTACTCCTTCTCGGTGGCGAGCGGCACCCTGCCGGCCGGGCTTACGCTGACGGGCGGCCTGCTGTCGGGGACGCCGACCACGGCAGGCTCCTCCCCGGTCACCATACGAGCGACCGACGGGAATGAGTGTCCCGCCGTCATCCCGTACACGATCGTCATTGTCCCGGTGATTACGCTCGCCCCGGCGACGCTGCCCAACGGCACGGTGGGGGTCGCCTACAGCCAAACCATCGTCGGGAGCGGCGGGACCGCGCCGTACACCTTTAGCGTGACAGTCGGCGCGCTGCCGGCGGGCGTGACGCTCACCGCGGCCGGCGTGCTGGCCGGAACGCCGACGACGGCCGGTCAGTTCATCGCCACGATCCGCGGGACCGATGAGAATGGCTATTTCAAGGAACTCTCTTATACGGTTGTCATCAGCAGCCCCGTTCCCACGCTGCCACAATGGAGCGCATTGCTCCTCGCCGCGGGACTCCTGAGCCTAGGGTACCTTCGTCTGCGTCGCCGGTCGGCGGGCACCGCGCGAATATCTTGAGTCAAGTACTCGGCGGTAGCTGCGTGAATCACACTCGCCGGCGTCTGGGCCCCGCGCGCGAGGTCCAGACCAGGTTGTCCACGGATGCGCCGGGGAGACCCGGCGCACCACCTGACACTGTCGTTACTGCTGGATCATCTACTTCGATACGTTGTGTGGAGCGTATGTCTCCAACACGTTTACCAAGCGATGGCCTGACTCCGGAACGGTGATGGCCTTCCCCATGACGATGCGTCGCGCCGTGAGCTTGCGCCCGTAGACCTGCGCATTGGCGTCGTTGTCGGGGCGCAGCGAGGTGCCCGAGAGCGACACGCCGGCGAACAGACCGCGCGATCTGGAGTAGCTGAGGATCTCGGCTCGCAGCGACGCGTCAGTCGACGCTTCCACGAGGCGTCCCTTGGGCCCGGCCGCGACAGAGGCGTTCCCCCCGAGCTTGACCTGGCTGTTGATCAGCGCGTCCGCACCACGTGTGTTCATCACCAGGAGCACGAGGTCGGTGGCCTCTCCGCCGAGCTGGAATCCGAAGCTGCCGCCCTCGAGCGTGTACATGGCGGGGGCGCCCCACGGGCCGTCAAACGTTTTGCCTGCTCGACAGACCATCGCTCCGCGACCGTAGCTGGCGCCAATCCCGACCGCCACCTTCATCATCGACGGAATCACGATGACGCATTCGGCCTTCGCGAGCAGTTCCTGAGGGATGTTGTCCGGAACGTTCAGGATCTCCTCCATCACGACGCCGCAATTCTCCAGGCGGCTCTGCTCCTTGTTCTGAGCGCCGAGGCTGGCCATGCCAAGTACAACGCAGAAGGCAACGACGTATCGACTCATATGCTGACCCTCCTGTCATGGCGTCGCACCGGAGTGGCGCGACGGATGGACCCCTGAGCCATAGTGGGCGCGGGAGGCCCGCGGCGTCTGTGCCGTTGTGAACACCGACAGAATGCCGGGTGGTGTTCAAATGCGAGTTGAGGCGAGCGAGAGGGTCTTCTCGCCGGAGGGGAACCGACCATGTACGAATTCGACGCGAGGATCTCCAGCGCCGTCGAGACGAGCGATTCCCATCGGCCCAGGCGTGAGGCCACACCGGAAGGGCCCCTCTCGGCGCCTCTTCTCGACAGGATGCACCGGTACTGGCAGGCCGCCAACTACCTGACGGCCGGGCAGATCTACCTGCTCGACAATCCGCTCCTCGACGAGCCCCTCCGGCCGGAGCACATCAAGCCGCGGCTGCTGGGCCACTGGGGCACGTCGCCGGGCCTCAGTTTCGTGTACGTGCACCTCAATCGACTGATCGCGGAACAGGACGTGAACATGATCTTCCTCGCCGGCCCTGGACACGGGGGGCCGGCGATCATCGCGAACGTCTACCTCGAAGGCACCTACTCGGAGATTTACCCCGAGGTCGCGCGGACCACCGCGGGCCTCCGCCGCCTGTTCCGCCAGTTCTCGACGCCCGGCGGCGTGCCCAGCCACGTCAGCGTCCCGACGCCGGGGTCGATTCACGAAGGCGGCGAACTGGGCTACGTACTCTGCCACGCCTTCGGGGCGGCCTTCGACAACCCGGATCTGATCATCGCTGCGGTGGTGGGCGACGGAGAGGCGGAAACCGGGCCGCTTGCCGGATCCTGGAAGAGCGTCAGCTTTCTGAACCCCGCCCGCGACGGTGCCGTGCTCCCGATCCTGCACCTCAACGGCTACAAGATCGGCGGGCCAACGGTCCTGGCCCGATCCGCCGATGAAGATGTGCGCGCGACAATCGAGGGACACGGCTACGAGGTGCACTTCGTGGAGGGCGACGACCCGGTGTTGCTGCACCAGCAGTTCGCGGCGACGCTCGACCGCTGCTATCGCCGGATCCGGGCCATCCAGTCAGAGGCCCGCACGACGGGTGTCACCCAGCGGCCGCGCTGGCCGGCGATCGTGCTGCGGACGCCCAAGGGCTGGACCGGGCCGCGGGAAGTGGACGGGCTCCCCGTCGAGGGCACGTTCCGATCGCACCAGGTGCCCTTGCACCTCGTGAAGTCGGATGCGGGGCAACTCGCGGCACTCGAGGCGTGGATGCGCAGTTACGACCCGGACACACTGTTCGATGCGAACGGTCGGCTGAGGGCCGAGCTCGCCGATCTCGCGCCGAGAGGGCGCCGCCGCATGGGCGCGAATCCGCACGCCAACGGCGGCACGCTTCTGGTCGATCTCCGGCTGCCCGACTTGAGCAACTTCGCGATTCCCGTGGCGCAGCCGGCCACGACGCGTCACGAGTCCACCCGCCCGCTCGGCAAGATGATGCGGGACATCTACGCGAACAACGCGGGGGCAGCGAACTTCCGCCTCTTCTGTCCCGACGAAACCGCCTCGAACCGGCTGGATGACGTGTTCGCCGTCGAGAACCGATGCTTCGTGGGCACGACGATTGGCATCGACGACCACGTGGCACCGGATGGCCGCGTCATGGAGGTCCTGAGCGAGCACCTGTCGGAAGGCTGGCTCGAGGGCTACCTGCTCACCGGCCGACACGGGCTCTTCGCCTCCTACGAGGCGTTCGCGATGATCGCCGCCTCGATGGTAGTGCAGCACGCGAAGTGGCTCGCCGAGAGCACCCGGCTGCCGTGGCGCGCGCCGGTCGCCTCGCTGAACATCCTGCTGACGTCCACCTGCTGGCGCAACGATCACAACGGCTTCAGCCATCAGGGGCCGGGACTCATCGACGTCATGCTGTCGAAGCGCGGCACGGTGGCGCGCATCTACCTGCCGCCGGACGCCAATTGCCTGCTCTCGGTCGCCGATTACGCGTTCCGCAGCCGCGACTACGTGAACCTGATCGTCATCGACAAGCAGCCGCAGTTGCAGTGGCTGGACCTTGCTGCGGCCAGGGAGCACTGCGCGCGCGGGGCCTCGGTGTGGCCTTGGGCGAGCAACGACGACGGCGGCAAACCTGACGTGGTGCTGGCGGCGGCCGGCGACGTGCCGACGCTGGAGACGATAGCCGCGGCGTGGTGGCTGCGACATCACGCGCCCGAACTCAGGGTCCGGGTGGTGAACGTGGTGGACCTGATGACGCTGTTTCCCCCGGACGCCCATCCGCACGGCCTGTCACGCGATCGGTTCGTCGAGCTGTTCACCGAGGACAAGCCGGTCGTCTTCGCCTTCCACGGCTACCAGCGCGCCATCCACGAGATCGTGCACGGCCGACCCTCCGCCGAGAGGTTTCACGTGCGCGGGTTCAAGGAGCAGGGCACCACGACGACGCCGTTCGACATGGTCGCGCTGAACGGCATGAGCCGCTATCACCTGTGCATCGAGGCGCTCAAACGCACATCGCGCGTGGGCGCTCGTGCTGCGATGCTTACCGCCGAGTGCCGCACGGCGATCGATCAGGCCGCCGAGTACGCCCGTGCGCACTTCGAGGATCCGCCCGAGATTCGCGACTGGGCGTGGGGCGCATGAGCGAGCCACACGACCTCTTCTGGGGCGTTCCTGCCGCCGACGTGCTCCGGTAACTCGACACGGGCCCGCAGGGCCTGGCGAGCGCCGACGCCGAGCGGCGTCTCGACCGTCTCACCCCCCGGTGGTCCTCCTTTTTGCGTTCTCGCGCCTTGCCGTTTCCCCGCCCCATAGAGTGTGATAGAGTCATCGCTGGTTCTTGCAAATATATTTAGATAGACCAGCTCAACAGTAGACGCTGCGAACGCGGGCTCAGGACGGGTTTCACCGCAAGGAGGGGTGACGATTCCTTCGGGGGAGCAGGCAGGATCGACGATACCCCGGTTTCCATCGCGGGCGTCAGGCGAGGCGTCTGGCGAACGCGGGCGAAGATCAGAGTACTTGGAGCGATCGATGGGCAAATACCGAGAGCGTGTGAACCCCCCGCAACGGCCCCTGTTTGACGTCGAGACGTTTCTCGAGTCGGCCGCCTCTTGGGCCAGGAAGGTCGTTGAGTATCGAAGCGGGGACGTCATCTTCTCTCAGGGCGACGCCTGCGACAACGTCCTCTATATTCAGAAGGGCGGTGTGACGCTTCGGGTCCTCTCCCACGCGGGCAAAGAAGCGATCGTGGGCGTGTTAGGGTCCGGCGACTTCGTTGGCGAGGGGGCCTTGGCTGAACAGCCGGTCCGCCTGGCGACCGCAACCGCCATGGGCGTGAGCGTGCTCCTCGTCGTCGAGGCGAAGGAAATGAGGCGGGTGCTTCACGAGCAGCATACGCTCTCAGATCGGTTCCTCGCCTACGTCCTGGCGCGAAACCTTCGTGTTGAAGCCGATCTCGTGGATCAGTTGTTCAATTCCAGTGAAAAACGGCTGGCTCGCACGCTGCTCCTCCTCGCCCGCTACGGCCAGCGGGAGATCCCACATCGCGTGCTGCCAAAGATCTCGCAAGAGATGCTCGCGGAAATGGTCGGCACGACCCGCTCGCGCGTGAACTTCTTCATGAACAAGTTCAGGAAGCTCGGCTTCATCGAATACAACGGCTGCCTCAAGGTCAACGACTCACTGCTGAGCGTCGTGCTGCACGACTGACTCGACGTGTATCCTCCAGCCTGTCGAGCACCCAGGCGGCGACGGCCGCCGCGAGGGTGATGACGACCTGCCGTATCGATAGCGGCTGTCGTAGCCAATTGCTGCGGCCCACTCGGACCGAAGGTATCGAGTCGGGCGCAGGCGCGCCCGACCCCCCCGGCGTTCTCCAGTTGCCGACTTATCTCGCCGAAGTCGGCGTCACAGCCGCCCCGTCAACAGCAGGATTACCAGGATCAACAGGACGATCCCCAGGCCGCTGCTCGGGTAGTAACCCCAGCTCCGACTATGTGGCCAGGTGGGCAGCGACCCCAGCAACATCAGCACCGCGATCACGATCAGGATAGTGAGCATCGAACTTCTCCTCCCTTAGACGACCTTGTGTGTCTTGGCCTCGGTCGCGTACTGCTGGACATCCTGCGCGCCCAACTCGACGTCCTTCGCGGCGCGGGCCACGGTGTCGCACGCACCGTCGCGAAGCTCCTGCCCTTGGCGGGTGAGTCCGCCGACCGCATCCGTGACGCGGAACCTGGCGTCCCGATACCGCTGGGAAACCGCATCGCCGAAGGTCTTCGCCGAGTCGACCGCCCGCGCCTTGATCTCCGCGACCGTCCGCGGAGCCAGCCACATCGCCAGGCCCGCGCCGACGAGGCCGCCCATCGCGAGTCCCGTCAGGAAACGATAGTCACGATTCTGATTCGCCTGTCCGCTCATTGCTGGTTCTCCTGCGCTTTCGCGCTGCTATCGGAACGCCGAACACACACGCTCGCTTCTCGTGCCAGGGCAGCACGACCAGGTGGTCCACCGCGCGTGCCGCCCCTCGTGTCATTCATGTGCAGTGGCCACCAACAGTGTCGCGCACGCGCGCCAACCGCGCTGTCCCGCATTGTACATCTGCGGATGCCCCGTGCGTAGAACCGGCCAGACGAACGGCACGGCCCATCTCCAGCATGGCCTGCATGGCCAGGTACTGGTCGATTCCGTCCTCTCCTGTCCCCTCCAGCATGCCGGAGACGATGACGAACGTCTTGTTCCCTCTTGAACACGCTCGCGCCGCCGCCCCGCATGAACCAAACTGTGCGTTCTTGAACAGGCGCCCAGATACCGGTCTGGTAAAATAATGCCGTTTATGAGATCTTCGAGTGCGTTGTCGTCGCTGTTGGAATGGAGCTCAATGACAGGAATGGGGAATGGGATCTGACGCGCCGCGACACGTGGACGCCGGCGTGGCTCGCGCATTTCGGCCTGCCGCTGTCGAGGAGCGCGAGGTACACGTCAGGAACAACTACCAGATCTGGGACGGCATGCGGGTGCAATTCCGGCGGTCACGCGCGCCGAATGGGTGATGGCACGGGCCGGTGATCCGAAAGGATTAGCCGGCTCGCTCGCTGGCGCGTTCACACGTACACGAAAGGACTCGTCATGACAATCACATTGCCGGGACTCGTACTCCTCATCGTTATCGCGGCCGTCTGCGGCGCGATCGGCAAGGCGATCGCCGGGGGCGCTCGGGGAGGGCTCGTCGTGTCCATAGCTCTCGGGTTCATCGGCGCCCTGTTTGGGCCCTGGCTCGCGGCCCGGCTCGGCCTGTCGGAACCCCTCGTGCTCCAGATCAGTGGGCATCCGTTCCCGGTGCTATGGTCGATTATCGGTGCCGCTCTCTTCGTCGCGATCATCCACCTGATCTCCAGGCGATAGGTGATGGTCAACCTCGAGGCGGGCCATGGAAGACTTCATGAGATCGATGAGGAGGCTGACATGCGGATGATTGGTATCGTAATCCTGGCTGCCGGGATCCTGGCTCTCGCGTACGGCGGGTTCAGCTACACCAGGCAGACCCACGACGTCAAGGTGGGCGCGCTCGAGATCTCTCTCAGCGAGAAAAACCGGGTCAACGTACCGATATGGGCGGGAGTGGTTCTTGCGGTCGTGGGCGGAGGACTCCTGATCAGCGGGAAGAAGTAGCCTCTCGCCTCACGCGGCGGGCTCGCGCGCGATTGTGTTGCCCGGAGCCCGCCGCCCGCCAGGCCGGTGAACTAGACTGGCTGGATGCACTGTTCAGCATCCTGCTACGCCCCTCGAATCGGAGGAATGATGGTCAGGACTCGGGCGGCCTCTTCATTTGTAGCCATGACGCTGGTAGCGCTCGCGGCCCTGTTGGTTGGCCTTCAGGTGTTCGTGCACGCGCAGGACGACCCGGTGGTGGCGAAGATCATCCAGTTGGGCACCACCGACAACCAGGTGATGACCTGGAACGATTACGCCAGCAACCGTTTCGGCGGTCGGGAAACCGGTTCGAATGCCTACACCGACGCAACCCAGTGGGCGGTGTGGCAGTTCAAGCAGTGGGGCCTCGAGGCGGAGCTCGAGGAGGTGGGCGAGGTGCCCGTCGGCTTCAACCGCGGCCCGTGGTTCGGCAAGATGGTGATCCCGACCGAGAAGGCGCTGCGCTTCGGTACGCCAAGCTTCACGGCCGGCACCAAGGGGGTGCAGCGCGGCGGGGTCGTCATCCTCAAGGCTGACCCGTTCTCGATTCCCGGGCGCGCCACGGGCGGTCAGCCGGTGGCCAAGGAGAACGTCGAGAAGAAGCGCGCGGCCGTGGAGGCGGCGATCGTCGAGATCAACGCCAACAAGGCCGCGTTGAAGAACAAGTGGGTCTTGATTCCGGGCAATGTCCCTCCGGCCACCAGTTCAGGGTTCGGGCGTGACGGCCGCCGCGGCACCAAACTGCCCGACGGCAGCCCCGAGTACCTGGACGCCGAACTGATGCCGCCGCTCACCAAGGCGCTCATCGACGCCGGCGCGCTCGGCACGATCCAGGCGGCGCCCGTGACGGCAAAGGCCGCGCAGGGTGAGCAGCCGATCGGGATTCTCGACGGCTACGCGGCATCCTGGGACAAGCTGCCCGTGCTGCCAGACATCAAGCTTCTTGACTCCCAGTACGCCGAGATCAAGGCCCTGGTCGAGAAGAACCAGCCGGTGGAACTCGAATTCGACATCCGCAACTGGTTCAAGATGGGGCCGATCAAGTACCACAACGTCGTAGCGACGATCCGCGGCTCGCAATTTCCCGATGAATACGTCGTCATCGGTGGGCACTACGACTGCTTCAGCGCGGCCACGGGCGGCGTGGACGACGGGTCGGGGTTCGCACCGGGCATGGAAGCCGTCCGCCTGATCAAGGCGGCTGGCGCGAAGCCCAGGCGCTCGATCGTGATGATCCTGTTCGCGGCCGAAGAGAACGGCCTGGTCGGCTCGCAGGCGTGGCTGAAGAAGCACCCCGAGGTCCACGCCAAGGTCGTGATGATGATCAACCGCGACGGCAGCCCGAGCGTCATCACCGGCGCCAACGTGCCCGAGACGTGGTATCCCGACTTCCAGAAGATCACCGCGCCGCTCACCAGCCTGAACCCGAAGTGGCCCTTTAGGCTGGACAAGGCGTTGCCGCGGGCGCACGCGACGAGCGCGGGAGGCACGGATTCCTCGTCCTTCGAGATGCAGAGCATCCCCACGCTGAACTTCCGCACCGAGACCGACTACGTCTACAACCGCGCGTGGCACACCCTGAGCGACACCTACAGCGAACTGGTGCCGTACACGGAGCACCAGAAGCACTCGGCGCTTGTCACGGCGGTCGTGGCCTACGGCGCCGCGAACCTCGACAAGCCGCTGACGCGCGACGGGGTGTACCTGGCCGACGGGCTATATGCGGCCATCATCGTCGGACCAGCCGACGCGCCCAAGCAGTTGATGTTCAGCCTCGACTACGTGAACGCACCGATCCAGACCGCCAACTTCATCCGCATCGTCGAAGGCAAGACGCCGCAGGCCGGCGGCGGGCGCGGCGGTCCGGGCGGCGGCCGGGGAGGCCCCGGCGGGCGCGGCGGTGCCGCGCAGGTGCCGCCGATCGGCACGGTTGACGTCAAGAGCGGGCTGATGACCGGCACGATCGTTTCGGATGTCCAGAAGTCGGTTGCCGTGGCCAAGCTGCCGAAGACAAGGAACACCACGATCAAGCACGACATCGTCGGCATTCTCGGTGTGACGGTGCCGAACCAGTTCTACGTGACGTTGCAGAAGAACACCGGGCTCGACAGCAAGGGCACGGCGCTCGGCAGGGTCGTCGCCGGACTCGGTCAGCTGCAGGACATCAAGAAGGGCGATCCGATCCGTAGCATCCGGATCACTCGCGTGGGCCAGGCCGCCCGCGACTTCAAGAGCGACGACGAGGCGTTCAAGAAGTTGATCGCGCCGGCGCCGAAGAAGAAGTAGGCGCCGCCTACTTCTTGGGCCGGTAGTAGAACGTGTTGTTGATGCGCTGGATGTCGAAGCTCTTGACCATCGTCATCACCTCGACGCCCGCCATGAGCATGGCGCCATACCCCTGGGGGGCGGCGAGATCCGTCGGACGGTTGTAGTAGTACACCGCATCCGCCGCGGCCGTCGTTGACACGCAGATCCCCTCGATCATGCCGTCGGCCCGCACGCGCTGCTCGAGCGCTCGCCAGCCGGCCTGCGCCGCCGGCGCGTAGGTCGGAGGCAGCCAGCCACGGTTCACGCCGCGCGCCAGCGCAAAGGTGAACATGGCCGACGCCGACGTCTCGAGGTAGCTGTCGGGCTTGTCGAGCAGTTGGTGCCAGAGTCCCATGCTGCCCTGCACGGCGATCGCCCCATGGGCCGCTCGTCTGAAGATGTCGAGCACGGCCGGGCGATCCGGGTGGTCCTGCGGAATGACGCTCAACAGCTCGGCGGTCGCCATCAGCGCCCAACCCGCCCCGCGTCCCCAATAGAATTTCGGGTCGGGCTCCATGTTGCCGAACCAGGAGTGGTCGTACAGCCCCTTCTCCGGGTTGAACAGCTGCGCGGACATCTGGATGACCTGTCTGGCTGCGTCATCGTAGTACTTGCGATCGCCCGTGAGCGTCCCCATCTGGGCCAGGAACGGGATGCTCATGTAGAAGTCGTCAACCCAGATCGAGACCGGCCACGGCCGGGTCCGCGCCAGCGTGCCGTCGGGCATGCGGCTCATCTTGTTCGAGATGAAGTCGGCGACGATGTCGATGAGCGCGCGGTACCTGGGATCGGGCTTCACGGCGTAGGCCTTGACCAGCGCCGCGCCAATCGCGCCGCAGTCGTCGAGCTCGCGCATTTCGAGCAGTCGGCGCCATCCGTCGCGCTGCGGCCCGAACTCCTTCGCCTGCCGCCGGAAGTAGTCCACGTGGTCGGCGATGAAGTCGATGTTCCTGAGGGCGTAATCCTGGAACGCCCGGTCGCCCGTTCCATCCGTGACGGCCAGCATGCCGGCCAGGGACACGCCGATGGAATAGTTCCAGTCGTTGAACTCGCCAAGGCGCATGTCCACGCCCGCGGTCTTGATCGGTTTCGTGAAGTCGGTGATGGGCTGGCCCGTGGCGGTGTCGATGATGCGGTACGCCGTCGATCGGACGAAGTACTCGCGAATCCGATCGAGCACGATCTTGATCTCGTCCGGGGCCGGCACCGTGTAGTCCACGCCCACGGCCAGCGAGGGCTGTGAGAACGCCGGATCGCTGCGCCCCGGCCGCTGGCCCGCGGACATCGGGACATTTGTGCTCTGGGTGCTCTGGGTCAGAGCGGGCGTGACCATCGTGAGGGCCAGGAGAATCCCCCCGCCCCACCGGAATCTCACACGAACGACTTGAGACATCGCTTTGCTCCTTGCCCGTCGAGGGTGACGAGCGAATGGTCTACTGGTATGGCCACTTTCGTGCCTGAATCAAGAGCAAATGCATTTTAGGCGAGAATTCGTTTCTTCGGCAAACCCCAGGGACACGCCTGCCTTGCGAAGAGGTCTGTCCAACCGGTATGCTTGCGCTCGTTGCTCCAACGCGACGGCTACGAGCGGCGGACCGGCTACGCCTGGTACGGCAGGTGGCCTGCTGAGTTGCTGGAGAAGACGTATCCGGCCTGGAAACGAGGGCTGGGCCGATAGGGAGCGGGTACTAATCCCTATCTGTTGATGACCTCGTTCTTCACCACCCCGTTGATCCGGACGTTGGTGAGCGAGAGGCCCTTGACCGCCTCGATCAGATCCGGCTTGGCCACGTTGTCGAACGTGCAGTCGATCAGCCGGACATCCTGGATCGGGTCGTGGGAGAACCCGCGGAGCAGCAGGGCGTACTGGCTCTTGCGGCTGGTCACGTTGCGGACTTCGACGTCGCGTACGATCGGCGGGAACTGGCCGGCGTCCCCTTCCTCGTAGAAGAAGTTGATCGTCACCACGGCCTCGGCGACCTGTCCGACGGTGACGTCCCGCATGTAGATATGCTCCACCGTGCCGCCGCGCACGGAGTTGGTCTTGATGCGAAGCGCGCGGTCGAGCTGCGGGCTGTCCATGCGGCATCGTTGCGCGTACACGTACCGGGCGCCGCCGGAGATCTCGCTGCCGATCACCACTCCGCCGTGGCCGTCCTTCATCACACAGTCGCGGATGATGACGTTCTCGACCGGCACGTTCACGCGCCGGCCGTCGGCGTTGCGCCCGGATTTCAGCGCGATGCAGTCGTCGCCGGTGTCGAACGTGCAGCCCTCGATGAGCACGTCCTTGCACGACTCGGGATCGCAGCCGTCGTTGTTGGGCCCGTGGGAGTTGATCGAGACGTTTCGTACCGTGACGTTCGTGCACAGCACGGGATGGATCTCCCACATCGGCGAGTTGACGATGGTCACCCCGTCGATCAGGACGTTGGTGCAGCGGTACGGCTGGATGAAGTTCGGGCGGAGGAACGAGCCCTCGCCGAACACCCGCTCCGTGACCCTCACTCCTGCCGCGCCCATCTCGATCAGTTTCGCGCGGGCCGCGTTCTGATTCTCGGGAGCGGCGGGTGTGCGCTGCCCCTTCCACGGCCACCAGTGCGTGTCATCCGCCTGGCCGTCGAGGGTGCCTCGCCCCGTCACTGCGATGTGCTCTTGCTCGAACGCGTAGATGAACGCCGAGTAGTTCATCAACTCGACGCCTTCCCACCTTGTGAAGACCAGGGGCAGGTAGTGGCGAGAATCGCGGCTGAACGCAATGGTCGCCCCGTCGGAGACGTGCAGGTTGACCCGGCTCTTCAAGTGAATCGCGCCGGTCAGGAACCGGCCGGCGGGCACGACCACGCGCCCGCCGCCCGCCGCCTGGCAGGCCGCAATCGCCTGGCGGAACGCGTCGGTACACAGCGCGGCGCCGTCTCCGACCGCGCCGTACTTCGTCACGTCGAAGTCGCGCGCGGGAAACGTCGGTGCCTTGATACGGGCCAGGATTGTTTCGACGCGCGCCCACGACGCCGCCGACGCTGCCGTCGGCGGGGCGGTGGGGGCCTGGGACGCGGGCCACAGGAACCCGTGAGCCGGCACGGGAACGCACGCCACCAGTCCGGCGGCGGCGGCGCGTTTCAGGAACTCGCGGCGGGACGACTCCGGACGGTTCGGCATGACGGCTCCCGAGTGCGTGGACGGGTTTCTCAGACTCACGCGCCCATTATCGCCGCGGCCTCGTGCGCGTCAACCGGAAAGAGAGGTCTTCCAAGGATGGGCTCAGGCATGGCGGGCGGGGCATCTCACGCAATGGGCGCACGTCAGATTTGTGAGGTGGAGGTCAGGCGGCCTCCCCCCGCGCCGTGGCTGAGCGCCGTTCCCAGAAGTCCTCGAATCTCCCACTCAGGCGG
>Ga0209638_1001418_pt1 | contig 15357 bp, 16 predicted proteins | sample BarGraNGADG00211_FD_184490 | JGI IMG/M metagenome (GOLD analysis project Ga0209638, IMG submission 184490) | Arctic peat soil microbial communities from Barrow, Alaska - Barrow Graham LP Ref core NGADG0002-211 (SPAdes) (version 2) | ecosystem: Environmental > Terrestrial > Soil > Wetlands > Peat... | reverse complement strand
TCCCTCTCGCAGCACCAACAGGCCGAAGGCGCCACGCCAGTTCAGATGGAGCGGGTCGCGTAGACCGGCCGCAGGCGCCTGAAACCCTGCGCGCCGAACTTCGAGCCGGCAAGAACCTCACCCGCACGGCGATCGGGACCAACCGCGCGGAATCGCCGGGAACCTATGGCGTGGACGATCCGCGGGACGGAATAACACGGCGGCGCGGTGGAAGAATGCCCCCACGAATGGGGGCGGCCCAGAGGGCTCCCCGCCTGAAAGGCTACGCTACGGTGCTGCGACGAAGTGCCCGCATGTATCGTGGCGGCGCGGGTCGCTACTTCGCGGTGAACTTCGTCCAGCCTCGCGAGTTCATGTCGCGCAGCGTGTCCTTCTGCCAGGCGAATTCGGGATGCCTGGCCAGATGTTCGGCCGCCTTGAAGTTGCGCCCGCAGGCGTGGCCCAGCAGCGCGGTTAGCGACATCTTCTCCGCGCCGGCCGAGTCCGCCACTTTGTTCTGCACGGCGCCGGCCGGCGCGTAGGGCGCTTGCCACGTCCCCATGCCGCGCGGCGAGGTCTCGATGTGCCCGCAGAGTGTGCGCTCGCTGGAATCCACCTTGCCGGCGAAGCTGTCGAAGTGATCGCCCAGGAAGTTCTCCGCGGCGCCGGCATCGATCTTGCCTTTGTGCTGCTCCATCAGCGCCAGCCAACGTTCATGCCGCGCGTTCTCGCTCCGGCCGCGATCCTTGGGGTCGAAATCGGTCTCCTCCTGGATCAGTTTCGGATCGTTGGGGAAGTTGGAACCCACGAAGAATCCGTCTTTCGTGCGTTGCAGCGCGACGTTCTTGAGGCCGAGTTCCAGGCTCGCCACCTCGTTGGTCTTGCGGTCGGCAATCAGCCAGTTATTGGCATACCCGCCGTTGTTGCCGTCCTTCATGATGCGCGCGAAGTCGTCGATGGATGCCGCGTATTGCATGGCTTTGCGCGCGCGCACGAACTCCGGGATGCCGTTGGGGTCGAAGCCGCTGAAACTGCCGATGGTGGTTTCGGTAATCATCATGCCCGCCGCATTGATGCCGAAATCGTCTCCCGAGTGGATCAGCCCGGGCATGCCGTCCATGATGATCCGGCTGCCCTCCGCCGGCGCGATATCGAAGACGATGTTCCAGCGTTCGCCGGAAGCGTAGCTGGTCCAGTTATTGTGCGCGATCACCACGCGACGATCCCTGGTGTAGCTGCCCGTGGCCACGAACGCGCTGCAATGGTCGCCTGGCCCCGCGCCGTTAGAGGGCGCGCCAGAGCGCTTGTCGTACCACTTGTCGTAGTAGGGCAGTTCAAGCCAGGCGTTGAGCGCCACCACATCCCAGATGTCGAGCTTCACGCCCTTGGACTTGAGGCCTTCGACGATGCCGTTCAATTCCTCGCGGTACTCGGGCTCGACGCGCGGCCAGAAGACTTGCTCCGCGGCCTTGCGGAAGAACGCCCAATCTTTCTTCTCTTCGTGGACCATCTCCGTGGAGACGGCCTTGAAGGTGTCCTTGATTTCGGCGGCGAGCAGTGCGCCGTGCTGGAATCCGATCTCGGCGGGCTTGCCCTCCAGGTGCACCTGGATCCATCCATTGCGCTCGCCGGAGCGCCCAGCTTTCCGGAGGCGCGGGTCGGTCCGCGGTTCGCGCGAAACCAGCGTGAACCCCAGGGCGAATAGAAGAACAACGGAAAAAACGGCCGTACGTCGCATCCCGCTATTATAGTGAGGAAGCATGGACGATACCACCCAACTCAGAAAGTTAACCGCCCACGTGAAGGCCGCCGGTTGAGCCAGCAAGCTGAGTCCAAAGTTGTTGGACAGGGTTCTCGGTTCCGTGCCCCGTTGGGCCGATGAGAATGTGCTGGTAGGGTTTGACACTGCCGACGATGGCGGCGTGTACAAGCTGACGGCGGAGCTTGCCCTGGTGCAGACCGTGGATTTCTTCACGCCGATTGTGGATGACCCTTACACCTACGGGGCCATTGCCGCGGCCAACGCGCTGAGCGACGTCTATGCGATGGGCGGGCGCCCCATCTCCGCGCTCACCATTCTGGCCTGGCCGCCCAAGCAAGATCCGCGGGATCTGGAAGAAATCCTGAAGGGCGGAGCGGAGAAGATGCACGAGGCCGGCTGCACCATTCTCGGTGGGCACTCTGTGGCGGATGACGAGATCAAGTTCGGCTACGCCGTGACCGGCACCGTTCACCCCGCGCGCATCCTGGCCAACTCCGGTGCGCGCCCGGGCGACGCGCTGGTCTTTACCAAGCGCATCGGCACCGGCGTCGTCTCTACCGCACTGAAGCGCGGCATCGCCCGGGAGGCGGACGTGGCCGCGTCGATTGCTTCCATGCTGACGCTGAATCGCGCGGCCTGCGAGGAAATGCTGCGCTACGAGGTCCACGGCTGCACCGATGTCACCGGCTTCGGCCTGATCGGCCACGCGCGTGAAATGGCGCTGGCCAGCCAGGTGACCTTGGAGATCGCGGTCGATCGGTTGCAGTTTCTGCCCGGCGCGGTGGAGTACGCGCGCGCCGGCGCCGTGCCCGGCGGCCTCCACAACAATCGCGAATTCGCCTCCTGCGCGGTGGAGGTGCGGCGCGAGTTGCCGCCTGAAATCGAAGCCCTGCTCTACGATCCGCAAACCTCCGGCGGCTTGCTGATCTCGCTCGCCGAGAGCGACGCCGCGAAAATCACCGGCGGCTACCGCATCGGCCGCGTGCTGCCGCGCGCGGAGAAAGCCATCCGGATCGTATAATGCCGCGAGACTGTCACAACCCCATCATCGTCGCGCTCGACGTGGAGAGCGCCACCCGCGCCCGCGCCCTGGTCGCCAGAATCGGCCCGCGCGTCAACTTCTACAAGGTCGGCCTGGAACTGTATACCGCCGCCGGCAGGGAGATTGTCGAGCAATTGCTCGGGGAAGGGAAGCAGGTCTTTCTCGATTTGAAGATGTACGACATTCCGGAAACCGTGGCGCGCGCGGTGTCGCAAGTGGCGCTAACCGGCGTACGTTTTCTGACGGTGCACGCGGTGATGTCGGTGATGCGCGCCGCCGTGGCCGCGCGCGCGGGCAGCCGGTTGCAGATTTTGGGCGTCACCGTACTGACCAGTTTCGGACCCGAGGACATGGACGATCTGGGCTACGACGGCACGGTGGCGAGCCTGGTGGAACGCCGTGCGCGCAAGGCGGTGGAGATGGGCGTCGATGGAATCGTCGCGTCGCCCCTGGAGGCTGCGGCGGTGCGGCGCATCGTAGGTCCGGATACGGTCATCGTGACGCCAGGAGTGCGTTCGGCCGGCGTGGAGGCGGGCGACCAAAAGCGCGTGGCTACGCCCCTCCAGGCGATTCGCGACGGCGCCGACTATCTGGTGATCGGCCGCCAGATCACGCGCGCCGCCGACCCCGCCGCGGAAGTAGACCGCATTCTGATGGAGCTTGCGGGGTAAGGCGGGGACCAGTCGCTCCCTGACGGTCGCGGCTCGGATCGGAGCCGCGACCGTCAGGGAGCGACTTCCCGACACGTAACTGAATTGAGGGCGCGGAGGGCGCGGAGAAGAGAGTCCGAGCTGCGAAGCGGATGCACAAGGCGGAGCCTTATGCCACGGCCAGCTTGTAGGCTTGGCGGATCTGCTGGAGCTGGCGGGCGTGGGATTCGGCGTGGCCTGTGTAGCCTTCGAGCAGGGTGCGCAGAGTCATGGGGCCATTCTCGGAGTGGTTGCCGCTGCGCTCCCAGGCGGCGGGCGGGAGTTCCTTCAGCAGTTCGTAGTTTTCGGTCCGAATGCGCCGGAAGGTCTCAAGCGATTGCTCGGTCCGGCGGCGCGCGTAGTCCAGGTTCTTCGTCCAGGCATCCTGGTCGTAGGCGATCAGGGTGGGGTTGTCCTCGGCAATCACCTGCCGCAAGCGGTGCGCGCCCACCAGTTCGGCATCGGCCAGATGCGCGGCGATCTGCCGGATGCTCCACTTTCCGGGAGCGGTGACGAAGTCTTCCTCAACGCCAGAGACGCCGGCGAGGACGGTGGCGAGCGCTTCCGGGCCGTGGCGGAATCGTTCCAATAAGGCTGGCATGTCAGACATGATTTGGTGACCTCACGGATGAGAGAATTATACCGCCGCCGCGGCCCGCGCCCGGCCGCGCTGCAATCCCATACAATGGTTTCCATATGAAACTCAGACTGGCGGTTTCGGTGGCAGTGCTGGCGGCGGTGGTTCTCGGACAGCAGCCGCCACGGCGGGAGCGGCCGGTGCGCCTGGCATCGCGCGGCACACGCGGCGCGGTAGCGGGGGGCACGGAGTACGCCACGGAAGCCGGCATGCGCATGTATTACAGCGGCGGCAACGCGGTGGATGCCGGGGTGGCCACCATGCTGGCGGCAGCCGTGGTGGAGTTTTCGCATTTCGGACTGGGCGGCGAAGCGCCCATCCTGGTGCGCACCAAAGACGGCAAGGTGCACGCCATCGCGGGCGTGGGCACGATGCCCAAACTGGCCACGGCGCAGTTCTTTCGCGACCATAAAATCACCGACGACGAGATGGTCTCGCCCCCCGAAGCCGGCGGTACGAAGAACTGGGTGCCGGTGGCGGGAATTCTGCCCGCGCTGGTGCCGGGCATGGTGGAGGCGGCGCTGGTGACGCTGCGCGAGTACGGCACGAAATCGTTCGCCGAGACGGTACAGCCGGCCATCGAGCTGGCCGACGGCTTTCCGGTCGACGAATTGCGCGTCACCTCGATCACAAACAGCGTGAAGTATCTGGCGGCGTGGCCGGATAGCAAGCGCACCTTCCTGCCCAACGGCCGCCCCCCGCAGCCTGGCGACATCTTCCGCCAGGTGGATCTGGCGCGCACCCTGCGCGCCATGGCGGACGCCGAGAAGCGCGCGGGAGCGAGCGGCGCCAATCGCAATAAGGCCATCGACGCGGTGCGCGATTTCTTTTATCGCGGCGAGATCGCGCACCGCATCGACGCGTTCTCCAAGGCCCACAACGGCCTGATCCGCTACGAAGACATGGCCGCCTTCCGCGTGGAACCCGAGGACGCGGTCTCGGGCACGTTCAAGGGATACACGGTTTACAAGCCGGGCTTCTGGAGCCAGGGGCCGAGCATGATCGAAGCCCTGAACATTCTGGAAGGCTACGACGTGCAGGGGTTGAAGCTCAACTCGGCGGAGTATATTCACACCCTGGTGGAGGCGCTCAAACTGGCCTACGCCGACCGCGACACGTATTACGGCGACCCCAAGTTCAACCAGATTCCCACCGAGACGCTGCTCAGCAAGGAGTATGCGGCCGAGCGGCGCAAGCTGATCACCGAGCAGGCGTCGCTGGAGTTCCGCCCGGGGAAGATCGGCGACAAGCCGATGCAGCATCCGTTTTACGCCGACATCCAGCGCTACAAGATCCCCGACGCCCTGATGGCCAAGGACACGACCTGCGTGGACGCCATCGACAAAGACGGCGTGGCGTTTTCGGCGACGCCTTCGGGGGCGTGGATGCCCACCTACCTGGCCGGCGACACCGGCGTTCCCTTAACGCAACGCGCGCAGAGCTTCCTGCTGGTGCCCGGCCACCCCAACGAGTTGGGCCCCGGCAAACGCCCGCGGGTGACGCTCAGCCCGACCATAGTCACGGCTCCGGACCATACCGTGATCGCCCTCTCCACGCCCGGCGGCGACAACCAGGATCAATCGTTGATGCAAGTGCTGTTCCACTCGATCTTCTTCGGCATGAACGCCCAATTCGCGGTGGAATCGGGGCGCTTCCAGACGGAGCACCTGGTATCGAGCTTCGACAATCACGCCATGAGCCCCGGCACCCTGCTGCTGGACGAGCGCACGGCTCCGGCGGTAGTGGCCGAACTGCAGCGCCGCAAACACATTGTGGACATACGCACGCGTTACGCCAGCGGGGCGGCGCCGGTGATGATCCGCTTCTGGCCCTCGGGATTGATCGAGGCGGGCGCCGACCCGTACTACTTCCGGGCTGCGCAGTCGTGGTAGGTCCGCTCTTCGAAGAACCGGACGCGTTCCCGCGCGACCACCTGGCGGACCGGCTGCGCCAGTTGGCGGCGCGGAACATCTTGATCGGCGGCAGTTCCTGGAAGTACGAGGGCTGGCTGGGGCAGGTCTACCGCCGCGAACGCTACCTGACGCGCGGGCGCTTCTCCAAGAAGCTCTTCGAGGCCGAGTGCCTGCGCGAATACAGCGAGGTCTTCCCCACGGTCTGCGGCGATTTCGCCTTCTACCAGTTCCCCACCCCGGAATTCTGGAGCAAGCTATTCGGCCAGGCTCCGGACCACTTCCGCTTCGCCTTCAAAGTGCCGGAACAGATTACCTGCAAGGTGTTCCCCGCGCACGCGCGGTACGGCGCGCAGGCGGGCCGCGAGAATGAGGCTTTCCTGGACGCGCACGTTTTTGAGGAGATGTTCGTGCGCCCGCTCTTGCCGCACCGGCGGAAGACGGCGCTCTTGATCTTCGAGTTCGGCGCCTTCGGACGGCGCAGCTTTAACGATGTGAGCGAGTTTGTGGATCGCCTGGACCCGTTCCTGGCGCAACTGCCGCCCGAATTCCGCTACGCGGTGGAGATCCGCAATCCCGGCTTTCTGGAGAAGGACTACTTCTCGTGCCTGCGCGCTCACAATGTGGCGCACGTTTACAATGCGTGGTCGAAGATGCCGGAGTTGCGCCAGCAGATGGCGATTGCCGATTCGGCGACGGCGGATTTCCAGGTCTGCCGCGCGCTCTTGCGGCACGGCCGCGCGTACCAGGAAGCCGTGGATACCTTCGCGCCCTATCGCGAGGTGCGGGATCCCAATCCCGAGGCGCGCGAGTCGATGCGCGTGCTGATCGGGCGCGCGCGGGAGAACCGGCAGTTCCTGTTTCTGTTCGTCAACAATCGTCTGGAAGGCAACGCGCCGTCGACCATCCTTTCGCTGGTGGAGTAGGGCGCGCGCGCTGTAAACGGCGGAGCGAAACGGCGCCTGGAGCGTGATATACTCGAAGTTTCACGCCACCCTTACGGGCCTGTAGCTCAGTTGGTTAGAGCGCTACCTTGACACGGTAGAGGTCGAAGATTCGAGTTCTTCCAGGCCCACCATAGAATCAATAGCTTACAGCGAATCGCCCCAAAAGCCCGTAGCACTTGCGTAACACTTCGGGAAGAATTTCACTGGATTGGGCCACCCGCCGGCATCGCCGCGAGAGCCGCGTCCTTGATGGTCTTCAGCCTGTCCAGAATTCGCGCCACGTGGTCACGCTCGCGCGCCTCATCGGTCTGGGTGTAGAGGAAAGTCATGTCCAATGAAGCGTGGCCCGCGGCCTTCTGTGCTTCAAGCGGCGTTGCGCCGACCTCTTGGCGCCAGGTGACATTGAGGCGCCGGAACGTGTGCATTCCGAAACCCTCGAAGTAGATGCCCGCGGCTTCGGCGGCCGGCCGGAAAACGTGCTGCTGCAAGTCCCGGTCATCCAAGAGGCGGCCATCCTTTCGCTGGAAGATGAAGTCTCCCGGCCCGGCCCCCGCTGCGTACCGCAGTAGTTCAAGTGCGAATGACCCGATCTGTCGCACGCGCCGCGCTGACTCGCTTTTCGGGTCGTCGATATCCCCGCGATGCTGGCGCCGCTCCACGTGCAGCGTTGCGGCCCGTGCATCGATATCGCCAACTTGCATTCCCAGCACTTCGGAAACCCGAAGGCCAGCGACTACGGCTGTAACCACAATCAGCCGCGCGCCCTCCGCGCCAATGATAGCCGTGTCCGGTATGGACTCCAGGAACTTCGTCAGACCATCCGGCCCGGGGATCCGCTTCGCGCGCTTCACTTTCTTTTTCCCGACACTCACGCCTTCGCACGGGTTGCGGCCGTCCCAGAGGTTCCACTCCGAGGCCTTCGTGAAGATTGCGGAAAGCAAGTTGCGAAGATCCATACGCGCCCACCATCCCAGGCCCTCACGCTCAACAGTCACCTCAGCGCCGCGGCACTTCACTGTTACTGTCTGCGGTTCCGCCTTCTTGTTGAGCCATGCTTCGATAGTCGGCCTGGTAATCTCGCAAAGCAGCATGTCGCCGAACGTCGGCAGAACGTGGTTCTGAAGGTGAGCCCGATACTTCGCCTGAGTCGCCGCACCCAACTGCGGAATGCGGGCGTCTTCGAATTTTCGAGCCAATTCCCGAAACGGGATCTGAGACTGAATCAGGCACCGGCCGGCGTTGATCGGCGCCAGTATCTGTTGCTTCCGCGCCTTCGCTTCCCGCATCGTGATTTCATCGCAGAAACCAAGCTGGAAGGATTGCCGCTTACGCTTCAAGCCTTCCGCGGTCACCACTGGCACGGCCGCGAGAACATAGTAAAAGGGCCTGCTCACGTCGGCCCGCGTTAGAATTTTCGGGTCCTGGTATCGCTGTTTCGCCATCGCATCCTCGCCTCGATCAAGGATGCTTTGGATTATAGGGAGTGCAGACACAGCGCGTGCGCCGCTCCCCGGGGCGACATTCCGATTGTCTGCCTTCATAAGGATTGACCTTTCGAGGCTCCAGGAGCAGACAACGAAGGCTCACCAGCGCCGGTGGGGCGCCGGTAGTCGCGGAGCGCGGTTAATTTCGGAATGCCGTAGCTTGTGCGGAACCGTTTGCCCCGTTGCGGCGCGGTCCGGATGCGGACGACGGTTGGTTCGTCCTTGAACATCTGTCGGACGGCGCCGGGGTCGATATTCCAGAGTTTGGACAGCTCTGGTATAGTACAGTGCGGCTCAAAGGCGGCCGCTGTGGTGGGTTTCGTGCCCGTTTTCTGCATGGCACGAGCTGATTAGTATACCCGCGGCGGAGATTAGCTCTAATCGATTGATTCTGTTGTAGTTAATTGAAATTTAGAGAATTCTGTCTTTGCCATTTGGAGAGAATTTGCACGATGAGCACCGGGATGCGCGCTGGCGGTTGCGCGGTGAGGGCACCCGCGCGCACCTGAAGCCCTCCGTTCTTTCGGCCTGGTGGCTTCCATGGGGGAGCGCTCTAAAGCGTATTGGGCGCGGGTGTATCGATGGTGACCGGTGCGCCCGTCGAGAACTCCGGCGACATGGTTCGGCAGCATTTCCCATCGCCCCGAGTCCGCTCTCCCGTGACGACTGCGGCATTGAGCCATAATGATGGAAGGGAGGTCTGCAATGAACATCGAAATCCACAAGCCCGAGCTTGAACGGCGCGTGCTGGACGGAATCCAGAGCGGCCGTTTTCACGATGTAGACGAGCTTCTTACGAAAGCGCTCGATGCTCTCTCCGAAAAGGAGGCATCCCGTCCCTATTCCGGCGCCGCCTTGGTCGCAGCCATGCAGGCCTCGCCGTACAAAGAGATTGACCTCCAGCCACAAAGTGACAGGCTGCCGGTGCGGGATGCTGTCCTGTAATGGCGTGGCTACTCGATACCAACGTCCTGTCGGAACTGCGGCGGCCGAGACCGGAGCCGCGGGTTGTCGCATTCGTCGCCGATCGGCCGCTAGAGCAGCTTTTTGTCAGTTCCGTCACCCTCGCTGAAATCAGATTTGGCATCGAACTGCTGGCCGAGCCCAATCGCCGGGCCGAACTGAACGAGTGGCTCACGCACAAAGTGCGACCGATGTTTGAACATCGGGTTCTCTAAGTAACGGAGGACATCATGCTCAAGTGGCGGCTCCTGGTTGAGGTGGGCCGGAAGACAGGACACGTTTTCTCTCAGCCCGACCTGCTTATTGCAGCGACCGCAGTTCAGCATAACCTTACGGTCGTGACCCGGGACCGAAGTGATTTCGATAAGTCGGGTGTGCCTGTCCTTAATCCGTGAGACGCCCTGTAACAACGGCGCCGCAGTCGCTTTACTAGGACTCGGACAACCTCTCGACCCCGCCTTTCCTGGCCAAGACGCGGGAGCATAGCTCCCAGCAATTCTTGTCGGGTTCGATGGTCTCCTTGTGGCTAAGTTCGAATACGTCCCCGAGCATTCTGGTGGAGCTGGATGAACTGGCCCATCATTGCCTCCAGCCTCTCCACGCTCTCGGTCCAGTGGTCTTCAAATGTACCTGGCAGATCCCCGAAGATATCGAAACCCGCCAGGAGGCAGTAATCCATGTACAAAGATCTGCCTCGTGAACCACGTAGCATCATGCTCCCAGCCTCAGTTTTGGGCGTTCTGAAAGACATGCCCGGGGGAGCATTGAAGGTGCTCATCTATTTGTGCAGTCGTAACCAAGGCCAGCCCTTCGCGGCGACCATACCGACGATTACAGACGCGACCGGAATTCAGCAGCGGTCCGTCATTGCAGCCCTCAAGACCCTCGAAGAACAAAAACTCATCACCCGCATTCCGGGAAGCGGCAAGCAACCAAACCAGTACGGCATTCCCTTTCCCGAGCGTCAGGAAACCGCTGCGCCTCCAAGCCTGGGGGCCGCAACAACTGCGACGCGAACGGCGACGCACACGAATCCGCCGCCGAGCACAAAATCGGGCACAGCCCCAACTCCGACGCAACCGACCATCCTGGAGTTCGTCGCCACCTGCTACCGGCGGATCAATGCCCAGGAATTCGCTCAGCTCAAACAGGCGTACCCGGACGAAGTCGTTCTCCGCAATAAGTTGGCGCGGCTCAAGCACAACGGTGGCGTGGCGCCGGACATGAAGCTCGGCTTCTTCCTCCAAGCATTGGCGCAGTTCGCTTAGATGATTATCACGAGCTGATCCAGTTGGCCGGGCGGATACGTCGCCAGAAGCTGCGTCATCCGTTGCACACTGTCCACCAGACTGGCCTGCATCGGCCAGGCGGCGATGGCCTTGAGCCAGTGCTCGGCAAGTTCAGTCCACTGGGCACCGTTGGGTGTCGCCAGCGGCGCGCGATGCAACTGAATACGGGGCTGCGTTGCCAGCCATTCCTGTACCGGCGGAAAATCGGGAGCGCCCAGGTGGAGAAGAAGATGATTCTGTGCTTCGGCATGCTTGGCGGCGATGGTCCTCACGAACTGGACGAACCTGTCGACCGCGACCGCGTCGGATCCAGGAAACTCTTCGTTAGACCATTTGGCGTAAAAGCTGTCGTGGCGTCTTTTCTCCAGCTTCCGGAATTCGCCCACCAGGCGGTCGATCAGAAGATTCCGGTCCGCCGCCGGCAGACTGCTAAAGCTGAGTTCGGAAAACGGCCGCGCACTGGAGCAAAACGACAGCGTCGGCCCGACCGTCTCATACAGCAGACCGCCGATCTGGTAGACCGTCACGGCGAATAAGGGATCCGGGGAGATCTTGAGCTTCCCTAAATTGATCCCGTTCAGGCCTGCCATCTGGATGCCGTGCTTCTGCCAGATCCGGCCGACGGATGCTCGGCTGATGTTGTACCGTAGTGCCAGGTTGCGCACGGTCCAGCGCAGGCTGGGATCGCCATCCAAAAGCAACATACTGAGGCGCGGGCGATACAAACAATCAGAGACAACGGCCTGCTCGACGGCTTCCGGAATCCGCTCCCGGAGCGGGACTTTCTCCACGTCCCACAAGCCGCGAATCCCCTGGGAGAGGAAGCGACTTTTCCAGTGCAGAACATTCGCCCGGCTGATGGAGAGGTCCTGGGCGATGAGGTTATTGGAAACGCCCTCGGCGGCGCGGAGGACGATGCCGGCGCGTTTGCGAACGCGATCAGGTATTTCAGCGGAAGCAGCAACGGCCTCGAGAATGACTTGCTCTGCGGACGACAGAGGCAGGAGCGGAGCGGGGAGCCACACAGGATTAACTCCATTGTACGGTCTACTGGGCCCCGCGGAGTTGGTCTGGCTTGGCGGCCGTCAATGGCGGGTGAATGTTTCTCGGTCAGACGTCATCAACGGTCCCTGGTGCAGTTATTTGCACTATGGGAGGACCGCGTAAAAATGGTGAGTAGACGCAAAATCCGAGGTGCGCTGGTGCGGCGTCCCCTCGCAGCTATTCGCGTCTACAAAAAACGTCAAAACCTGGTTCATTGTGCCATTTTGCTGAGACATGGGGGTGAAAGGCAGGCAGTGGAGAGAGACACCTGGTCTAGATACCCGCAGTTTGAATGGTGCGTTTATTTGCACTATGCGTTCTCGGCGGCCCTTGCGGGCAGCCCGGCGCGCGCGCAAAGGCGGAGGTCTTGGCGGATCTGCTGGCCGCGCCCAAGGTCAAGAAGACCAAGAAGAAGGCCGCAAAGACGGTCCCTGCAGTAACAGCATAAAAGGGTAACGGCTCTCTCGACGTGGGGACGACGAGGAAGCCCGATGAAGCACGTCCAACTGCCACACAGTCACTACGCCGCCAAATGGCCGGCTGACAGCATTCGCACGACCCAAGAGGTCACCAATATGGGATTGGCCTACCACGTCCTGCCGGAATGCGATGAGAAGGGCCAGAAGCTGCTGGAGATCCTCCAGTGCTTTCATGGGTATCTGACTAAATACATGGGTATGATCCTCATGGGTCACATTTCCTTCCGTGCCGGCACGGTCAACAAGGACACCGAGCTGATGCTGCGGTGCTTCGTCCCCAAAGGCAAGACGATCAATCGCGCCACTCTCGGCCAGGCCTGCCGGACGTTGCATCTGGCGTTCAAGGGCATGGATCAGGGCGAGGTCTACGACGTCTTGATGATGCAAATGGTCCGGGCTATCAACGGCTGGGATCCGAAGTACCACGAGAAGATTCAGGCAGTGGTCAAATTCCTCGACGAGAAATTCGAATATGAGCGATTCGTTTCAAGGGAAGTTGTCGATAAAAACCTGGGCCTTGATTGCACTCGCTACGTGCGTGTGCTTGTTAAGCGCGGTTATCTTGTGGAGGCGGGAACGAAAGGGGTTCTCCCCGGCGTACAACCCGCGGCTTGGCCGCCTCCAGAAGAGTTCCTTCAGCCTACCAAACCGGTAGGGTTGGTCTATTATGCAACCAAGTGGTCACGGTATTACCTGACCGATTGGATCATCTGGCGCATGGGGGAACTGGAATCGCGGGAGGGAGTTCTGCAACTCGATCACCGTTCCAATGCGACCCCTAAGCCTCCCCGTTCAGGAGAAAACGTGTGGGACCCTGCAATTCCCCACGCCGATGGTGACTTCACCATCGCCACCAGCGGTAAGTCCGTTGCCGCGGACGTCTCCATGAAGCACTTGCCTCTGGACGTCGGCATCATGGACTTCGACTGGGTCCTGAACAAGAGCGACGGCTTCTTTGGCAACTTGTCCGTCAAAGACCGGCAGCTCCTCTATTGCTTTTTTGCCCGCGAAATGGACTGGGACTCGATAAGCAGCCAGCATGGAGAGTACGATCAGGGAGAGTTTCACGATCAAATCCTTTCGGCTCTGAACGAGCTTCGCAAGGACCAGGCCGAGGCGCTTGGAGAGCTGAAGACCAATGTGGCCGTCGTCGTCAACGAAACGCGCAATGTCGTCACCCGGCTCGACAAGGTGAACGGCTCGATTGCCCGCCACGAACTGAAGATTGCAGACCTTGGCACGGATCTGGCAAAGTCCGTCGCCGACAGTTTGCTTGCCGCTAGCAAAGCGGCGGGCCTGGCAACCGCCGTGGTCACGGCGCACGTGACCGATTGCCCGCTGCATGCGCGCATGAATAGCGTCGAGAACTACGTCACCGGCAAGCTGGCCACGACGGCCTCCAACAGCCATTGGATGAACCGGCTGTGGCCCATGATCTATGCAATGTGCGGCATTCTCTTTTATCTGCTGCTGATGAATGCCACACAAATCCTAGAAGCCATCCACCTGAAGCACTCCGGGTAAGCCCATGAAGATTACCTGCAGCAAGAGCGAGCTGCGGAAGTTCAAAGCGCGCGCCGGGCGCCGGTACCCCCAGGAGTACATCGAGACGCTCTGGGGCCTGCGCGACGGCTGGCGCGGCTGCGATGTCCTGTTGATCAAAGTAGTTCCCCAAAAGGGCAGAAATAATGCCTGCGACTGCGACCCGGACGGCTGGGAGAAGTACCTCGAGGAATCCACCGACGAGTCCGGCCTGACCTTCCTCGGCACCATCCACACCCACAATGGAAACCGGCATATGGAGATCCCCTCGGCCGCCGACAACATCAGTGCGATCGAGTCCGGTGAACGGTTCTTCGGCATCGACTGCATCACCCGGCTACCCTCCGGACGGCTGAAGCATGCCGTCCAATTCTGGTTCCCGCAACACCCCATCAAAAACACCCTCAAATAGTTGTGATCGAGCGTGCGGATGGGCTGCCCGCCGGGAAGATCTAGGACGCCGCGCGCAGTTCCTCGCGGATGACGCGGCGCACGATGTCTTCGAGTTGGGGCGTACTCTTCTTGCCGTCCACGAACTCGCGGAGCACCGCGTTCATGGCGGTCTGGTAGTTGCCGCCGCCAGCGCGCTCCATCTCGCCGCGGAAGTAGTCCACGATGTCGCTGTCGATCCGGATGGTGATGCGCTCCTTGCCCGTCGTGGGTAACACCGCGCCGCGCTTTCCATGGCTGAAATCGTAATGATTCTTCATTGGCCTTCGTACTCCTTGCGCTCGCGCGAGTTCGCGCGCCGCGCCGAAATCAAACGGATATCGCCGCCACGCCACGTGTAGACCACTACCAGTGTGCGGGCCAGGGCGTCCAGGCCCAAGACGACAAAGCGTTCTTCCGTGGGATCGGATTCCCGATCGGTGATGGTCACGGCGAGAGGATCCTCCAGCACCGGCACCGCGTCGGCGAAGTGAACGCCGTGCTTTTCGATATTGGCTTTCAGCTTCCCGGGATCCCAGTTGATCGCCACTACTCAGTGTACGTTTATATGTACGAAAAGGGCAAGCATTTTCGGCAAAATAAACCTCAAATAACAAGGGCGCCGGCCGAAGCCAGCGCCCTCCAGGAACCCAGGTAATTCCCGGGCTACCGCTATCTCTTGCTCAGAAGTGCGGTGGTGAGCCTCACCACAACCATCTCCTCGGCATCGTCCTGCCTCGCCGGCCCCATCACCACGTCAAGATCGTCTGCCATTTACTTTTCTCCTCCAGGTAAGAGCCCTTCGAACCGCTCGAAATCATGGGCAATGGCCTGCGCCAAGCCGTAGAGTTTTTCCAATAACTCGATCGGATGCCGGAACTCGATGGTAAGTATGCCGGGCAACAGGAGGACTCCCGGAGCCAGCCGGTCCAGGCTGGCCCGCGCCGCCGCGGCGCGCACAGGAATCTGGACCCGCGTCAAGATCAGGTGCTCCCGCGACGCCTCGACGACATCCCGTAGGCGCTCCCGCCGCCGCTTCTCGGCGGTGTAGTCTTCCCGTGACTCCAATGAGTGCAGTGCTTCCACCTGAATTATGCACACGATTAGCGTTCCGAGCGCCGGTTTCGCTCGCCTGGTGCCGCCCGTAGTTGAGTAAGTCAG